>Ga0111538_10002055_pt1 | contig 28360 bp, 23 predicted proteins | sample SoiMethybrSBSTD1_FD_79669 | JGI IMG/M metagenome (GOLD analysis project Ga0111538, IMG submission 79669) | Bulk soil microbial communities from a Populus tree surrounding site in Tennessee, USA - Soil MetaG P. TD hybrid SBSTD1 (version 2)... | ecosystem: Environmental > Terrestrial > Soil >... | reverse complement strand
GTTTCGGAGGCCGCCAAGCGAAGCGACAAACTGGGCGGATTCATCGCGGCACTTCCGCTCGTGACCGTTCTGACGCTGATCTGACTGCACGTCGAGCGACAGCCCGAGATCAAGGTCGCCAACCACGCCTGGTACACGTTCTGGTACGTCCTGCCGACGCTGCCGATGTTCCTGGCATTCCCGGCCATGGTCCACCGGATGGGCTTCTGGCCGACGCTGGTCATCTGCATTGGAATCACGACGCTCAGCTTCGGTTTGCTCGTCGTGATCGGGCGCCGATTCGGCTTGGAGTTGATCTAGGCGAGTTCCACGCTGCGGGCTCGAATGCGTAAAGTAGAGTGCGCGGCCCTGGCGATCCTGGCGGGCATCCTGGCGATCCATGGGTCGGCACGATGCGAGGCGCCTCCATTAGCCGTCATCGCGAAAATTCCCCTGACCGACAGCAAGGGGCGCATCGACCATCTCGCCTTCGACCCGGATCGCCGTCGCTTGTTCGTGGCGGAACTGGGCAATAACAGCGTCGCAATCGTGGACGTGGCGCGGCAGCGCTTCGAGCGCCGGCTGACGGGTCTTGCAGAGCCCCAAGGCATCGCGTTCGTCGCAGAGACGGATGCCGTGTACGTCGCGACCGGGGGCGACGGCGTCCTCCGCGCATTTCACGCAGCGGACATGAGCGCGATCGCGAGCGTCGACGTGGGCGACGACGCCGACAACGTCCGCGTGGATGCGAAGTCCGGCCACATCTACGTGGGCGTCGGTGACGGCGGCCTGGCGGCGCTCCAGCCGCGCACCCTGGCGCGATTGCGCGAGATTCCCCTCAAGGGGCATCCGGAGGGCTTCCAGCTTTCGATACTCGGTCCCCTAATTTTCGTGAACGTTCCGGACGCGCGTGAAATCGCAGTTGTCGACCGTTCGACGGGAAAGCAGACGGCAAGCTGGTCGACGGGCGAGCTGCGGGGCAACTTTCCAATGGCGATTGACGACGTGAGGGGCGAACTCTTCAGCGCCTTTCGAGCGCCGGCCAAGATCGTGGCCTATCGGGCGACGAATGGAAAAGTCGTCCACGAGGCGGAAATCTGCGCGGACGCAGACGACGTGTTCGTCGATATGAGGCGAAAGCGTCTCTATGTTATCTGCGGCGCGGGCGTCATTGACGTCCTGAAAAGCGCCACGCTCGAACGGATCGCACGGATAGCGACCGTTGAAGGCGCCCGTACCGGATTATTCGTCGCCGATGACGACCTGTTGTTTGTCGCAGCACGAGCCGCAGCGGACCATGATGCAGCAGTTTGGGTACTGAAGCCCAATGATTGATCGACAATTCGACGGCGCAAGTCCGGGCGTCCACGCGCTCCGCTAAACTTCAGCATCATGTGGAGGACCATCCTGGCCTACGGACTGGCGCTCGCGGCCGGTGCGCTGGCGCTGCAGTGGTTTGAATACCAGATCTGGGCGCGCGCCCACGCGCCCGAGGTGTACCTGACGCTGCTCGCGGCCGCCTTCCTGGCGCTCGGCGTGTGGGTTGGCGCGAAGCTGTTCCGGCGGACCGCGACGACTGGTCCTTTCGAGCCGAACGAGCGCGTCCGCGCCTCGCTCGGCATCACCAATCGCGAATACGATGTCCTTCGCCAGCTGGCCGCGGGCCGCTCCAACAAGGAAATCGCGCGCCAGCTCGGGGTCTCGCCCAACACAGTAAAGACGCACGTCGCCCGATTGCTCGAGAAGCTGGACGCCGGTCGCCGCACGGCGGCCGTCCGGTCCGCGCGTGAGCTTGGCCTGATTCCCTAGCCTCGCCCCCGAACCGGGTGATCGGGACAGAATCACCCTTTCAGGCGATGGCCAGGTACCGGCGGAATGCGCTCGAATGCGCGCCCGCCCGCCTCGAAGGAGCCTACGATGCTACGCACGATCCTCGCCTTTGGCCTCGCCGCCGGCATTGTCGTCGCGGTCCCGATGTGCCTGATGGTGGCAAACAGCGAGCCCGGCTCCGCCGGCCACTCGTACCTCGCCGGATACCTGGTGATGCTGGTCGCCTTGAGCCTCGTCTTCGTGGGCGTGAAGCGCTATCGGGACCGCACGTTGGGCGGCGTGATCCGCTTCGCCCCGGCGCTCGGGATGGGTCTCGCGATCAGCGCGGTTGCGGGCGTGATCTACGTGATCGGCTGGGAAATCACGCTGGCGGTCACCGACTACTCGTTCATCGACAGCTACGCCGCCGCAGCCATCGAGGCGAAGCGCGCGGACGGCGCATCGGCAGCGGAAATCGCCGCCGTCACCGCACAGATGGCGGACTTCAGGGCGCAATACGCAAATCGCTGGTTCCGGATGCCGATCACGTTCGTCGAGATATTTCCCGTCGGCGTCCTGGTGTCGCTGATCTCGGCGGCGCTCCTGCGCAACAGACAGTTCCTGCCGGCGCGACGGGCCAACGGCTGAGCGCCCGCGCGGCGGGCGATGCGGCCGCGGTCACGCGTCACAATTCCGTCATTGATACGGCGATTCATGGCTATTCGCGGTGACTGAGACCGATTCGTCACCGCGCCCCGACTGACGCCCTAACCGGCGCTGCCTAGCATGACTTCCCGACCCTGCACGCAACAGGACTGGGAGGTCCGTGAGTCATATGGGCAACAGCAAGCTGATACGCGCTGCCGTCGTTGCGGCCCTCGCACTGCCGCTCGCCGCGACGGCCGAAGAAGTCTCCAACGAGGAGCTCCTGAAGCGGATCGAGGAACAGGAACAGAAGATCCTCGTCCTCGAGCGCAAGCTCGAGATACAGGACGAGTCGGCGGCCTCCGCCAAGGAAGCGACCCCGGTGGTGAGCGCGGGGCCGAAGGGCTTCAGCCTCAAGTCAGCGGACGGCAAGAACCAGTTGAAGCTGCGGGGAACGCTGCACCTCGACGGCCGCTGGATCTCCGGCACGGATCCGGGCGGTACCTTCGACACCTTCACGGCGACCCGCGTGCGGCCGATCTTCGAGGGCACTGTCGCGAACATCTTCGACTTCAAGTTCATGCCCGACTTCGGCCAGGGCCGCACGGTCATCCAGGACGCCTACGTCAACGCCCGTTTTGCACAGGCGGCGCAGCTCGAGGTCGGCAAGTTCAAGGCGCCGATAGGTCTCGAGCGCCTGCAGTCGGCGAACGACATGCGCTGGGTGCAGCGCGGTTTCCCGACGAGCCTCGTGACGAACCGCGACATCGGCCTCATGTTGCAAGGTGACCTCGGCGGCGGGCGCTTCTCCTACCAGGCCGCCTACCTCAACGGCTCGAACGACGGCAGCAGCAGTGAGACATTCGCGGACGTCGACATCAACGACGACAAGGAATACGCGCTCCGCCTCTTCGTGCAGCCGTTCGCGGAGAGCGAGAACTTCGCGATCCGCGGCCTGGGCTTCGGCATCGCGGGCTCCTGGAATGACCAGGTCGGCAACATACTGCAGCCTCTTCTGCCCTCGTTCCGCACGCCGGGCCAGTCGACTTTCTTCCGATATCGCTCGTTCGGCACTACCGCCGGCACCATCGCTGACGGCGAACGCACGCGCCTTGCGCCGCAGTTTTACTACTACGTCGGCGCTCTCGGCGTCCTCGGCGAATACACCGAGGATTCCCAGGATGTGTCGCGCGTGGTGGCAACCGGGGTGCGCGAGGCGACGGTCGACACCAACGCCTGGCAGCTCGCGGTCTCCTACTTCCTGACGGGCGAAGAAGCGTCTTTCAAGGGTTTCCAGCCCAAGACACGCTTCTCGCCGAGCGAGGGGACCTGGGGTGCATTCGAGATCAAGGCCCGCGTGCAGCAGTTGAACATCGATGACAATGCCTTCTCCGGCGGCGCCGACTCGTTCGCCGACCCGCTGGTGTCCGCGAGCCAGGCCGATTCCTATGGCATCGGTCTAAACTGGTACCTCAACGAGAACGTCAAATGGCTGCTCGACCTCGAGCACACGACGTTCGAGGGCGGTGCAGTGACGGGCGACCGCAAGGACGAGGACTCGTACCAGCTCCGCCTCGCGATCGCTTTCTGAGAACAGGAGTCAAGCCATCATGAAGCCCAGGAATGCATGGAGCCGGCTGCTCGGCGTCATCGCCGGCAGCCTCGCGTTCGCCGGCCTGGCGAGCGCCGCCTCCGTGGAGCTGCTCAACGTGTCGTATGACCCGACGCGCGAGCTCTACACCGAGTACAACGCCGCGTTCGTCAAGTACTGGAAGCAGAAGAGCGGCCAGGACGTCACGATCCGCCAGTCGCACGGCGGCTCCGGCAAGCAGGCGCGGACCGTGATCGACGGCCTGCAGGCCGACGTCGTGACGCTCGCACTCGCCTATGACATCGACGCGCTGGTGAAGCAGGGCAAGCTCCTGCCGGCGAACTGGCAGACGCGCCTGCCGAACAACAGCTCCCCGTACACCTCTACGATCGTGTTCCTGGTGCGCAAGGGCAACCCCAAGCACATCAAGGACTGGGGCGACCTCGCGAAGCCGGGCGTCGCCGTGATCACGCCGAACCCGAAGACCTCGGGCGGCGCGCGCTGGAACTACCTCGCCGGTTGGGCCTGGGCGCTGAAGCAGCCCGGCGGCAGCGAGAAGACAGCGGAGGACTTCCTCGGGAAGGTGTACAAGAACGTCCCGGTGCTCGACACGGGCGCGCGCGGCTCGCTTACGACCTTTGCGCAGCGCGGCATCGGCGACGTGATGATCGCCTGGGAGAACGAGGCGTTCCTCGCGATCGACGAGATCGGCAAGGACAAGTTCGAGATCGTGAACCCGTCGCTCAGCATCCTCGCGGAGCCCCCCGTTGCCGTGGTGGATCGCGTGACGCTTCGCAAGAAGACGACGGACCTCGCGCGTGCCTACCTCGAATACCTGTACTCGCCGGTGGCCCAGGAGATCATTGCAAAGCATTACTACCGGCCGCGCGACGAGGCGGTCGCGAAGAAGTATGCGAAGTTCTACCCGCAGATCAAGATGGTCACGATCGAGGACTTCGGCGGCTGGAACAAGGCGCAGGCCACGCACTTCAACGACGGCGGCACCTTCGACCGCATCTACGCGAAGAAGTGATCCGGCCCAGGGGCCGCCGGAGCGGCGGCCCCTAGGCTTTCAGTCGGTAGCCCACCCCTGACTCCGTGTGCAGCAGCTCCGCTGCGGCGGGATCTTTCTCGAGCTTCTGCCGGAGACGGTGCACGAGCTGCTTGAGGAGCTGGCGGTCGCCGCTGCCGCGATGTCCCCACACGTGCGCGAGCAGGCGTTCCGCGGACACGACGTGGCCCGCCTGGGCGACCAGGATCTGCAGGAGGCGCGTCTCGAGCCGCGTCAGCCGCACCGGCGCACCGCCGTCGATCGAGATTGCGTGCGCTTCGAGGTCGAGCGCGATGCGCCCGGCCTGCATCGTATCTCCCTGCTCGATGCCGGCGCGGCGCAGGAGCGCCTTGACGCGCGCAAGCAGAGTTCGCGGACTGAAAGGCTTCGTCAGGTAGTCGTCGGCGCCGAGCTCCAACGCCCGCACGAGGTCCTCCTCCTCGCCGCGCGCCGTCAGCATCATGACCGGGACCTCCGAGCGGCCACGGATCGACCTGCAGACGTCGAATCCGCTGCCGGTCGGCAGGTTGATGTCGAGGATCACGAGGTTCGGGAGTTCCGCGTCGAAGACCCGCAGTGCCTCCGGCGCGTCCGTAGCCTTGACGACGCCGTAACCCGCGTTCGTCAGCGCGAAAGCGACGAGCGCGAGAAGATCGGGGTCGTCGTCGACGACGAGCAGCTTCATGCGTTTCCGAGCGGCAGCGTCACGGTGAAGCGAGTATGCCCGTCGGGCGTGCGCGCCGCGCGCACCTCGCCGCCATGGCGCTCGACGATCGACTTCACGATCCAGAGTCCGAGGCCGAGGCCGCGTGGGTCCGGCTCCTGGTCGGCGGCGCGGTAGAAGCGCTCGAAGATCGAAGTGCCCTCGAGCTCCGGCGCACCGGGACCGGAATCCTCCACCCAGAGCTCGACCTTGTCGCCGCGCGTTTCTGCGCCGACCACGAGCTCGCTGTCCTCGGGCCCGAATTTGCTTGCGTTCGCGAGCAGGTTCGTCACGACCTGCGTCAGCCGTTGCGCGTCGCCCGTGATGACCGGCAGGTCGTCCGGAATCGCCACGCGAAGGCCCTGGCGCCGCTGCTCGAGAAGGCCGGCGATGAGGTCTTCGGCATCCTCGACGACCTGGGCGAGCGCGACCGGCTGGCGGCGGATGCCGAGCTGGCCCGACTCGATGCGGACGCTCTCGAGCAGGTTGTCGATCAGGCGGGTGAGCCGGAGGGTGCCGCGCTGCAGCGATTCGAGCAGCTCGCCAAGTCGTTCGCGCGGCATGGACTCGAGGCCGTCGAGCATCAGCTCGACCGAGGCGAGCTGGGCCGAGAGCGGCGTCCGGAATTCGTGCGAGATGTTTGCGAGCACGGAATCGCGCGCGCGGCGCACCGCCTCGAGCTCGGTCTCGTCGCGAAGGACCTGCACTTGCAGCGCGCCAACGGGCGCCGCGCTCGTGATGACGACCGTGCGCGGCACCTCCCCCGCCTGCAAGTACTCGGTCGACTGCGCCTTGCCGTCGTCGCGCGCGGTATAGATCGGGCACATGAAATCGCAGGGCCGGCGGCCGTCGACGTCGCGCGGCTTCAGGACGTCGCCGCAGAACTTGCCTATGAGCTCGTCGGCCGTTGCACCCAGCATCTTCGCGGCCTGGGGGTTGAGGTAGCGGATCCGCCGGTCGGTGTCGACGGCGTAGACACCCTCGACCACGCCCTGGAGCACGGCCTGGGCCTCGGCTTCGCGGTGCCGAAGCGTCGTCGTGAGGTCGAGGAGGTTGCGCCGCATGTCGTCCATGGTCCGGGCAAGCGCTTCGACTTCCTGCGTCCCTTGCGCGGGAATCGAGGAGGAAAAGTCGCCCTGCCCGAGACGCTCTGCGGAAGTCGCGAGCGCCTGCAGCGGCGCGCCGATGCGCCGCGCCAAGAGCAGCGAGACGAAGAGTGCGACGCCCGCAAGCAGGATGGTGACGACGACGAGGCGGCGGATGAAGCTCGACACGGCGCCGGCCACTTCCTCGGCTGGCAGGCGTACTTCGATCAGGAGCACGGCCTCCCCGGTCGAGGCGAAGAGCGGCAGGCTGGCGGCAAACTGGTTGCGTGCGGGGATCGGCGCGACGGCGATTTCGCCCGTCGCGAGCGCCTCCGAGTGGACGTCGCGATAGTCGGGCTCGACCGCCTCGAGCCAGGCGGTGACGGGTAGCAGGTGGATCTCCATGCCGACCTGCCGCGAAAGCTCCGCGGCGAGGCGGTCATCGAGTTTGCGTGCCGTGAGAACCTTGCCGCCCGGGAGCCCCGGGATGTCCACGAGCGCGCCGGCCGGGCCGCGGTCGCGGCTCGCGATCATGAAACCCTCGCCCTGCTCCGCGGCGGCTTCGAAGACCTGTGGCGCGGATACCGGCACGCCGGCGCCGGCGACCAGGTCCGTGCCATGAAAGAGCACGCAGGAATCGAGGCCGGCCGTCTCACAGAAGCGCCGCAGCACGAGTTGCAGCTGCAGGGCGTTGCCTTCCTGCACCAGGCGGGCGAGCGTCGGACGCGAGGCGAGCAGGCGCGCCGCGGTCACCGTATCTTCGCCCACTCGCCGGATCTCGTAGCGAGTCTGGTGCGCGGCAGCGCGCACGCGAGCCAAGGCCTGCGCGGAAGCCTGCTCACGCAGGAGGCCGAGCGAGGCGAGGGAAATGACGGCGATCGAAAAGAGCAGGAGGCCGGCGGTCGTGAACAGCAGCAGCCGCTCGAGCGAGCGCGGCCGGGCGGCGAGGCGCAGCAGGGCGGCCTTCGACTGTCTCGCCAGCCGCAGGCTTGCGACCTTCAACTTCCGCAGCAGCGGATGCAAGCTCAGTGACCTCCGCCCCCGGAGCGCCATTCCACCAGAGTCTTGGCCACCAGGGTGAGGATCGCAAGCATCGCGAGCAAGGCCGCGAGCGCGAACGCCGCGACGAAGTTGTACTCGTTGTAGAGGATCTCGACCTGCAGGGGCATCGTGTTTGTCATGCCGCGGACATGCCCGGAGACCACGGAAACAGCGCCGAACTCGCCCATCACGCGCGAGTTGCAGAGGATCACGCCATAGAGGAGGCCCCAGCGGATCTTTGGCAGCGTGATTCTGATGAACGTCGTCCAGGGTCGCGCGCCGAGCGAGAGCGCCGCGACCTCCTCCTCGCTGCCCTGCTGCTGCATGAGCGGGATCAGCTCGCGCGCGACGTAGGGGAAGGAGATGAAGATCGTCGCGAGGATGATGCCCGGCACCGCGAAGATGATCTGCACGTCGTGGTCGAGCATCCAGTTGCCGAACCAGCCCTGGGTGCCGAACAGGAAGACGAGCACGAGGCCGGCGATGACCGGGGAGACCGCGAACGGCAGGTCGATCAGCGTGACGAGCAGGCTCTTGCCCCTGAACTCGAAGCGTGCGATCGCCCAGGCGGCGCAGATGCCGAAGATCGTGTTTGCCGGCACGACGACCGCTGCGGTGAGGAGCGTCAGCTTGATCGCGGAGATCGTGTCGGGGTCGGAAAAGCTCTCGATCGCCGCCGCGAAGCCCTTGGCAAGCGCCTGCGTGAGGATGGCGCCGAGCGGCGCGAGCAGCAGGAGGCCGAGGAAGCCGAACGACACGACGAGCAGGAAAGCGCGCGCGAGCTTCGCGCCGCGCGTCAGGGGGCGGACTTCAGAGGCTACGCTCGCCCCGGCGGCCATCAGCGCTGCACCCCGAGGCCCATGCGTCGCTGGCCCCACTGCTGCACGAGGTTGATCGCGAACAGCATGACGAATGACATCGCGAGCATGAAGAAGCCGAGCGCGGCGGCGCCGTTGTAGTCGTACTGCTCGAGCTTGATGACGATGAGGAGCGGCGTGATCTCGGTCTTGAGCGGAAGGTTGCCAGAGATGAAGACGACCGACCCGTACTCGCCGATGCCGCGCGCGAAGGCGAGCGTGAAGCCGGTCGCGAGCGCGGGCATGATCGTCGGCAGGATGATGCGGCGGAACACGTGGAAGCCGCCGGCGCCGAGCGACTCGGCCGCGTCCTCGAGGTCTTTGCGCACCTCGATCAGCGCCGGCTGCACGGAGCGCACGACGAAGGGCAGGCCGATGAGCACGAGCGCCACGACGACGCCGATCCAGGTGTACGCGACCTGGACGCCGGCGATCGCGAGCTTGGTTCCGAGCCAGCCAGTCGGCGAGAAGACCGTCGCGAGCGCGATGCCCGAGACCGCGGTCGGGAGGGCGAAGGGCAGGTCGATCATCGTATCGAGCAGGCGCCGCCCCGGGAACTCGTAGCGCACCAGCGACCAGGCGACGATGAAGCCGAACACGGCGTTGATCGCGGCTGCCAGTGCGGCCGCACCGAATGACAGGCGGTAAGAGGCGACCGCGCGCTCGTCGAGCAGCAGCCCGATGAGCTCCGAGAACGGTATCCCGAGCGCGCGGATCACGAGCGCCGCGAGCGGCAGCAGGATCACCGAAGAAAGGAAGAACGTCGTGAAGCCGAACGTCAGCCCGAAGCCGGGCAGCGGGCTCGGCACGACGATCCGCTTGGCCATTTCAGCCGGCCTCGTCAGGCGCCCGCACGATCAGGACCGGGAGCAGCGTCGGGCCCTCGAGCAGGCCCTTGAGTCGGGCGGTCTCGCGGTCGTCGAGTGAATCGAGGCCGAGCACCAACATCGAGTTCGCATGCATGCCGAGCTCGCGCGCGAGTTCGGCGTCCGGGTCGCCGAAACGCAGTTCGGTGCGCAGGTCGAGGCCGTGGTCGAGGAGCGCCTTGGAACGAGCATCGAGCAGGACGCGCAGGTGCGCGGCGCGCTCACGCTCGGGTGTCTCCGCCTCGTGGATCGCGAGCAGCACGGACTCCGCTGGCACATGGCGCAGGAGGCTCGCCGCCACTCCGAGCGCGCCGACGCCTGCCTCGGCACCCGGCAGCACGACGATGCGGGCGGGCAGCTCCGCGCCGTGCGGGAGGACGAAGACTTGCGACGCGCCGTGCGCAAGATTCCAGAGTGCGGTACCGGCCGCGCCCGGGCCGGCGGCGAGCACGGGCATCCCGGGCGGAGCGCTTGCAGTGCGCGTCGTGCGGATGGTGATGCGAGTCTGCATGCGTGCCGCGAGTGCCGCGAGCAAGGGCGAATCGCGCAGCGCTTCGACATTGGCCTGGTCACGTGCGACGGCGGTGAAGCTCGTGATCGGCGTCGGCAGGCTGTGGATGCGTCGCGCGCTCACCGTCACTTTCTGGCCGACGGCAAGTGGGTTCGCGCGCTGCTCCGGAAAGGTACGCGAGGCATCGAGGAGCCAGCTGCTGCCATCGGCACCCTCGCGGTCCGGCGTCGCGGGCATCGTGCCCGTCATGGGCATTCGCACACGCAGGCGCTCGGTCGAGCCCGCGAACTGCAGCTCTTCCACGACGCCGCTGCCGACGAGCGTTAGGTCCTTGGAAACCTTGCCGGTCGTGAGCTCGACCTCCTCGGGACGGATCACCGCCACGATCTCGCGCGGGGTGACGTTTTCGGCACCGGGGCGCTCGAAGCGCAGCGCCAAACCCCTGCGGTAGCCGAGCAGGAGGTTTGCAGCACCGAGGAAGGTGGCGACGAAGCGCGTGCGTGGCCGCGCATAGAGCTCGTCGGGCGTGCCGACCTCCAGCAATCGCCCCTGGTGCATGACGCCGATGCGGTCGGCCATCGCGAAGGCCTCGTCCTGGTCGTGCGTGACGAGGATGGTGCTGACGCCGAGCTCCTGCTGGATCTTGCGGATCGTGCGCCGAAGCTCCTCGCGGATTTTCGCATCGAGCGCGCCGAAGGGCTCGTCGAGCAGCAGCACCTCGGGCCGGTGCGCGAGTGCGCGCGCGACAGCGACGCGCTGTTGCTGGCCGCCCGAGAGCTGGGCGGGCAGGCGGTCGTCCATGCCCTCGAGGGCGACGAGCTTCAGGAGCTCGGTGCGCCGCTCGAGGCGGTCGGCGCGCTTCATGCGGCGTACGCGCAGCGCGAACTCGACGTTGTCGGCGACGCTCATGTGCCTGAACAGGGCGTAATGCTGGAACACGAAGCCGACGCCCCGGTCGCGCGCGACCACGCCAGTGACGTCGCGGCCGTGCAGCGAGACGCGGCCGTGGTCGATCTCGACGAGCCCGGCGATCGCGCGCAGGAGCGTGCTCTTGCCGCTGCCCGACGGGCCGAGCAGCACGAGGAACTCGCCCTGCTGGATCTCGATTGAGACGTCGTTGACGACCGGATGCGACTGATACCGCTTGGTGACCTGGTCGAGTGTGATGGACATGCGGCAAAACCTGCTGGCCCTTCAAGGGCGAACGCGGAAAAGGCTATTCCAAGCGGGTATCGGGGTCAGTAGCGGTCCGGTAACAAGTCGGTGACGGATGGAGAATTTGTGACATCGACGGGGGTCGGCGCGCCCCGGATTCCTTTTTTGGCCCGGCGCGGGGGTTTGGAACACAATGCGGACGAGGGGGATGGGGCGCATGACAACGATCCGGATGGCTGCATGGGTCCTTGTGCTCGGCGCGCTGGCGGCGGGAGCGAGGGCACAGGAACAGGAGGCTTCCGAGGCCGCGCTGGCGCGGGCGCCGGTCGTCGTTGATGGCCGCGTGCTCGCGCAGGTGCGCGGTATCGCCGGCCGGCCCGCCGAAGAGCGCGCAGCCGCGATCGAGGAACGGATCGTCGTGGCCGCACGCGACGCCTCGCTCGATCCGGCGCAGGTGCACGTCGAGGAGTCGGGCGACGTCTCCCGCATCCAGGCCGGCGACCAGCTGCTCATGGGCGTCTTCGACTCTGACGCCGAGCTCGAGCAGTTGGACCGCCAGGTACTCGCCGAGATGCAGGCCGGCGTGCTTCGCGATGCGATCGCGCGCTATCGGGCCGATCGCACGCCCGAGAAGCTCGTGGCTGCGACCGAGCGAGCACTGGTCGCGACGGCGATATTCCTTGCGCTACTCGTCGCCATATACCTCGCGACGAACAGGATCGCGCGCTGGATGACGGCGACGCTTAGGCCGAAAGTGCTCGCGATGCGGTCGCAGGCACTAGGTTTCCTGCCCGGCGAGCAGGTCTGGGCCTCGATTTCGGCCACCGCGCGGGCACTTCGATTCCTTCTCGTGGCGCTCATCGCCTACCTCTTTGCTCAATACACGCTGACCCTGTTTCCCTCGACGCGCCCGATCGGCATGCGGCTCGCGAGTTACCTCCTCGACCCGCTGCGCACGCTCGGCCAGCAGTTCGTCGACGAGCTGCCGTCGCTCATGTTCCTGCTCGTGATCTTCGTCCTGACACGCTTCGTGCTGCGACTGCTCAAGTTCTCGTTCGCCGCGATCGGGAGCGGCGCCGTGCACGTATCTGGATTCGAGCCGCAGTGGGCGGCGCCGACCTACCGGCTCGTGCGAGTGGGCGTGATTGCCTTCGCGCTCGTCATCGCCTATCCCTATATCCCCGGGTCGGAGAGCGAAGCCTTCAAGGGGCTCTCGATCTTCGCGGGCGTGCTGTTCTCAATCGGCTCGTCGTCGTTCATCGCGAACTACATGGCAGGCTATACGCTGATCTACCGGCGCCTGTTTGCCGTCGGTGACCGCGTGAAGATCGGCGACATCGTCGGCGAAGTGCTGGAGACGCGCGTGCAGGTAACGCGCATTCGGACCTACAAGAACGAAGAAGTCATCATCCCGAACTCCTCGATACTCACGAGCGAAGTCACGAACTTCACCTCGCTCGCGTCCAAGCGAGGCCTGATCCTGCACACGATGGTGGGGATCGGCTACGAAGTGCCCTGGCGCCAGGTCGAGGGCATGCTGCTGACGGCAGCCGAGCGCACGCAGGGCGTTCTCAAGGACCCGAAGCCGTTCGTGCTGCAGACCGGCCTGGGCGATTTCGCCGTGACTTACGAGATCAATGCGTACGTCGGGACGACGCAGGACATCGCCGGCCGGTACAACGAGCTGCACGGCCACATCCTCGACGTATTCAACGAGCACGGCGTACAGATCATGACGCCGGCCTATGAGGGCGACCCGCCCGAGCCGAAAGTGGTGCCTCGCGAGCGCTGGCACGCGACGCCGAGCCGTCGGCCAGTCGAATGATCGGCGGCGAGCGGCGCGCTACTTGACCGAGTAGCCGCGCGCCTCCAGGCAGGCGGACATCCCGCGCTTGAAGGTGTCGACCTTCTGCTGCTGCGCGGCCTTCGCCGCATCCTCGTTCGCTTGAGCGGTCTGCTCCGCTTTCTGCTCCTGGCCTTGCTTGTTCTTGCGTGCCTGGCGCCCGCCCGCGATCACGCCGGCGGCGGCGCCGACCTCAGCGCCGCTGCCGGCGTCGTTGTCCGCGACCTCGCCGATGACCGCACCAGCCGCAGCGCCACGCACCGCGCCCTTGACGCGCTCGCCGCCGGGGCCCTGCTTCTCGGCCTCCGCCGTCTGGGCCGGTGCAGCCGCGGCTGCGGGGGCAGCCGGGTCGAATCCGTTCTGTGTGCGCGACCAGTCATAACATTGCGTCTCGTCGGTCGATTGCTGCGCGGCGTCCTGGTTCTTGGACGGGTAGACAAAGAGTCCGACGGACGAGGCGGGCGACGGAACGGGCGCCGCCGTGGTGGCGGGCGGCGCGGCCTGCTGCGCGCCGGCCGATGCGGCAGCGGCGCCGAGAAGACCTGCGAACAGGATGCGGGTGGCGAGGTTCGGGGAGTTCATGGCAGCAATCCTGGGCCAGTTGCGGTCGCCTACGGTGCACCGGATGATCGCCGGAAATCCATCGGACTTTGGGGCAGCCCATGCGGACAGGCAGGCAGGCACCCGTCTTCCTCCTTGCGCTCCTTGCCGCCGCTGCGCCGGCTGGCGCCGACGAAGCACGCGCCCTCGCCGCCGCGGAGAAGCACGTGGCTGCGCACGAGAAGGTGATCGTCGGGGAGCTGCGCGAGCTCCTCGCGCTCCCGAACGTCGCCACGAGCGAGGCCGACATCCGCGCGAACGCGGCGCTCCTCGTGACGATGCTGGAAAGGCGCGGAATCGCCGCCAAAGTGCTCGAGACACCGGGCGCGCCCGCTTCGGTATACGGTCAGCTTACCGCGCCCGGCGCGAAGCGCACGATCCTCTTCTACGCCCACTTCGACGGCCAGCCCGTTTCGCCCGAATCCGCCTGGAAGTCGCCGCCCTTCGAGCCGACCCTCCGCGGTGGGCGCCTGGAAGACGGCGCGGCTGCGATCGACTGGGGCGACGCGCGCTACCCGCTACCTGACGAGGCCCGCATCTATGGTCGCTCCTCGAGCGACGACAAGGCGCCGATCGTCGCTATCCTGGCGGCAATCGATGCGCTCGCCTCGGCGAAGATCCCGCGGTCCGCCAACCTCAAGTTCTTCCTCGAGGGCGAGGAGGAGGCGGGCTCACCGCACCTCGCCACGACCTTCGAGGCGCACCGCGAGGAACTGCGCTCCGACCTCTGCCTCTTTGGCGACGGGCCCATCGACCCGCGCGGGCTGCCGCGCATTGCGCTCGGCGTGCGCGGCGTCGTCGGATTTCGCCTGACGGTGTACGGCCCGGCCACGAGCCTGCACTCGGGACACTACGGCAACGTCGCCCCGAATCCCGGCGTGCGGCTCGCGGCGCTCATCGACTCGATGCGCGCGGACGACGGGCGGATCCTCGTCGAGGGGCTCACGGCGCCGCCGCCCGATGCACAGACGCTCGAGCTCGCGAAGACCGCATTCGATTCCGCGGGCATGCTCGCATCCGCCGCCGTCGGCGCGACGGAAACCGGGCTCGAATACGGCGAGTCGATCCTGCGCCCCGCGCTCAACCTCACGCAGCTTCTCTACGGCGGCGCAGGTGGACAGCGGAATGCCATCGACGCTGAGGCGACCGCGGGATTCGACGTGCGCCTTGTGCCGGGCATGACGGTCGAGGCGGTGCACGGCTCGGTCGAGGCGCACGTCAGGAAGCAGGGATATACCCTGCTCGATGCGCCGCCAACGGCGGCAGAGCGGCTGAAGTATCCGCACCTCGCGCGCATCGAGTGGGGTGGCGAGGGCTATCCGTCCGCGGTCTCCTCGTCCTCGGAGCCCGCCGTCGCACGCGTGATCGCGGTGGCCCGCCGCGCCACGGCGGACGAGGTCCGCGTCGTGCCGCTCCTGGGCGGGAGCCTGCCGATCGCGCCGATCCGCGACGTGCTCGGCGTGCCGTTCGTGATCACGCCGACCGTCAACGCCGACAACAACCAGCACGCGCCCAACGAAAACCTGCGCCTGCGCGAATTCCGCCGGTCGATCAGCTTCTACGCGGCGCTTCTCGCCGAGGCCGGCAAGGGCTGGTAATAGCAGTAGGGGTCGCCCCCCGGAATTTCCGTCGCGGAACTTCGCGCAGAAATCGAGGAGTGACCCCTTTTACGGCCGGGCGAGCTGCGACTCGACGGCCTTGAACAGGGCATCGAGCCCGAACGACACGTCCTGGACGCGTCCGCCGACGAAGAAGCCCGGCGTCGAGCGCACGCCGCTTTCGGTACCGCTCCTGATGTGCTCCCGCACGCGTTGCAGGTAGACGTGGTCGCGGAGCTCCGCGTCGAAGCGCCCTATGTCGAGGCTCAGGCGCTCCGCGTAGCTCCGCAGGTGCGCTGCCTTGAGGTGCGCCTGGTTCTCGAAAAGGAGGTCGTGCATCTCCCAGAACTTGCCCTGCTCGGCCGCGCCTTCCGCGGCCTCGGCTGCGAGCTCGGCATGCGGATGCACGCCCTCGAGCGGGTAGTGGCGGAAGACGAACGAAACCTTTCCCTCGAAATGCTTGAGCAGGAGCTTCACGGCCGCGACCGCCTGCCGGCAGTGCGGGCATTCGAAGTCGCCGTATTCGACGACCTGGACGGGCGCATGCGCGGAGCCGAGCAGGTGGTCGGCGGGGCCGACCGGCACGGTCAGCGTGAAGGGATGGTGTGGACTCATGGGAAGGCCAGCCTACCGCAACGCCGCGCCGTCGGCGCGAGCGCGGGCTCACTTGTAGGCGCGGCTCGGCTCCCTTCAAAGTAGGCGGAATGACCGCCTTCATCGTCGTGATGGTATGTGCGATTGCAGCCGGCTGGCTGGCGGAACGCATCCGTGTGCCCTATCCCATCGTCCTGGTGCTCGCCGGCATCGGGGTCGGGCTGGCGTACGGCGGCCTCGGCCTCGAGCTGGACCCGGAGGTCGTGCTGGCCGTCGTGCTTCCCGCGGTTCTCTATCCGGCGGCGGTCAACACGTCCTGGCGCGACTTTCGCGCGCTCCTGCGTCCCATCCTGCTGCTCGCGATCGGGCTCGTGGCGACGACGACGCTCGCGGTCGGCGTCGCATTCAAATGGCTCGTGCCGGAAGTGCCTTGGGCGGTCGCGTTCGCGCTCGGCGCCGTCGTCTCCCCGCCGGATGCCGTCGCCGCGACCGCGGTGCTGCGCCGATTCCGGCTCTCGCGCTGGCTCGTGACGCTGCTCGAGGGCGAGAGCCTCGTGAACGACGCGACCGGCCTCGTGCTCTTCCGCTTCGCCGTCGCCGCGGCGCTCACGGGCGCGTTCTCGGGCTGGCGGATGGTCGGCGACTTCGGCCTGATCGCGGCCGGCGGGATCGCAATCGGCGTTGGCGCGGGCTGGCTCTCAGCGACGCTGCAGGAGCGACTCCGCGATCCGATGCTCGAGCTGTCGGTGTCGCTGACGACGCCGTTCGCGACCTACTGGCTTTGCGAGGCGTTCGAAGTCTCGGGCGTCCTCGGCGTGGTCGCCGTGGGCCTGTACCGCTCGCGCTGGTCGCACCTCGGCACCTCGCCGCTCGTGCGGCTCAATGTGCGGACCTTCTGGGCTGCCGTCGTCCACGTCGTCAACTGCTTCGTGTTCCTGCTGATCGGCGTCGAGTTGCCCGTGATCGCCGCCGCGCTCCTCGGCCAGCAATCGCAGTCCTGGGCGCACGTTGCCATCCTCGTCGCGGTGCTGAGCGGCGTCGCGATCGGCGTGCGGTTCCTCTGGATCTTCACCGCGACCTACGGCGTGCGCCTGCTGCTGCCCTCGCTGCAGCGACGCGACCCGGCTTCGGCGCGCGTCTCGACGCTCGTCAGCTGGTGCGGCATGCGCGGCGTCGTCACGCTCGCCGCGGCGCTCGCGCTGCCGCTCGCGATGCCGGACGGCTCGCCGTTCCCGGAGCGCGAGCTCGTGATCCTGCTCGCCTTCGGGATCGTTTTCGTGACGCTGGTCGGGCAGGGTCTCACGCTGCCGGCGGTGATCCGCGGGCTGCGCCTCGAGAAGGACAGCTCGGAGGAAGACGAGGCGGAAGCCGCGCGCCAGGCAATGTGCCGCGCGGCCATAGAGGCCGTGGACCGGCTGGTCGCGGAGGAAGGCATCGCGCCGCAGGAAGCAGAGCCGGTGAAGCGCTACTTCAAAAACACCATGCGGCACCGCCCGGCCGGCGCGCCCACGCTCGACAGCGATACGCGCCTTTGGCTCGGCGCGGCCGCCGCACAGCGCGAGGCGCTCATCCGCCTGTGGCGCAGCGGCGAGATCGGCGACGACGTGCTGACGCGCCTGGAGCGCAATCTCGACCTCGCGGAAGCGCGCCTTGCGCGCGAGGATTAGGCCGAGTCGAGCTTAGGCCGATCCGGCCGTCGTGGTGGCCGCATCGGCGTCGGGGTGGCGCCGACGCATGAAGAAATAGATGGGCACGCCGGCGAGCGAGAGCAGCAGCGCCCAGATGAACGGTTCCCAGCCGACCCCGAAGAATGCGAATGCCGCGAAGGCGACGCCGCCGAGGCCGGCGAGCCAGAGCGCTGGCGAGAGCCCGGCCGGGCTCTTGCGCAGCAGGTAGAAGAGCGCGAATGAGCAGCACACGTAGAGCGGCAGATTCGCCGCCGACACGATCAGCGACAGCTTGGTGAACGCTCCGACGAGCGAGTCGCTGTAGTTCATGGTGCCGATGGCCGTCGCGAGCACACCGGTCAGGAGCAGCGACGCCCACGGCGCGCCGAATCGGTTGCTTTCGCCGAGCAGGGCGGGCAGCAACCGGTGCGAGGCCAGCGTGCGCGTGAGCTCGCCGGAGAGCAGCGTCCAGCCATTGAGGCAACCGAGGCCGCTGATCACGACGAATAGCGAGATCCATCGTCCGTTGCCGGCGCCAACCAGGTGGTCGACGATCGTGACGAAGGGTGCGTCCGAAGCGGCGAGCGTCGCTTGCGGCACGACCAGCATGCCGATGGCGACGACCGTGACGTAGAAGGTGGCGACGAGCAGCGTCCCGATCAGCGTCGCGCGCGGGATCGTCTTTTCCGGGTTCGTGACACGGCTTGCGGCGACGGCGGCCGACTCGAAGCCGAGCATGGCGTAAAGCGCAACAGCCGCCGCACCCATGGAAGCCTGCGCGGTGAGCGGCGTTGTCGGCAGGTTCGGCGTGTACGCGCCCGGATTCGCGAGGATCGACACGGTGCCGACAACCAGCACGAGCACGAGCGGGACGATTTTGAGCAGCGATGTCACGACCTGTACGCGTCCACCACTCCGCACGCCGAGCAAATTGACGCCGACGAAGATCCACATGAACGAGACGGCGAGCACCGCGGGCGGAATCGCCTTGGCCGCCGGAAAGACGGTGACGAAGTAACCGACGACGCCGATGGAGAGCACCGCGTTCGTGACCCAGACGGAGATCCAGTAGCTCCAGAGCGCAGGGAAGGCGACGACTTCGCCGAGCGAGGCGCGCACATAGCCGAAAGGGCCGTCCGCCTGTGGGAGCTTGCGCGAGAGCGCGGCAAAGCCGACGGCGAGGCAGACGCAACCGATGATGACGGCGGCCCAGCCCGTGAGCGCGTTGAGCCCGAAGGGTGCAAGCGCGGCCGGTTGCAGGAAGATTCCCATGCCGATCGTATTGCCGACGACGAGGGCCGTCGCCATGCCGAGGCCGAGCTGGCGCGTGCTGGTCATTTCGCGTTCCCCTGGCTGACCAGCTCGCCCTGCTTGATGACGCCGGAGGTGCGGAGCAGCTGGTTGATGTCCTGGAGCGGGTCGCCCGCAACCGCGATCATGTCGCCGTACTTGCCGGGCGAGAGGGAGCCGAGCTCCTGCGAGCGTCCGAGCGAGGCGGCGGCGGAAGTCGTCGCGGCGCGAATCGCGTCGAGCGGGGTCATGCCGTATTTGACCATGTAAGCGAACTGCTTGGCATTGTCGCCGTGCGGGTAGATGCCGGCGTCCGTCCCGAAGGCGATCCGGACCCCCGCCTTAACCGCCTTGGCGAAGGCCTGGCGCTGGATGTCGGTGGTCTCGCGGTTCTTGCGCATAATCTCTTCGGGCCAGCGGTCCCGTGTCCCGACCTCCTCGGTGTAGTCGCCGTTATAGATGTCGGCGACCAGCCAGGTGCCGTGCTGGAGCATCAGCTGGATGCCCTCGTCGTCGAGGTAGGAGCCATGCTCGATCGTGCGCACGCCGGCGCGGATCGCGTTCTTGATGCCTTCCGCGCCGTGCGCGTGCGCGGCGACGAAGGTTCCGGCCTTCGCAGCCTCGTCGACCGCCGCGTGGATCTCTTCCTCGGTGAACTCAGGCTTTGACGGCGTCGTGCCGGCGGTAAATACCGCGCCGGTCGCAATCACCTTGATGAAGTCGGCACCGCCCGCGAGCAATTCCTTCACGCGCTGGCGCACTTCGGCAGGGCCGCGGGCGACGCCGCGGCGCATCTCGTCGGGAATCACGACGCCCTCGGCTTCGGACTGGCCGATCACCTCGCCGCCGCCACCGGGCGCGGTGACATAGGCTCCGGCGACGTACATGCGCGGGCCCTCGACCTGGCCGGCGTTGATCGCGTTGCGGAGCGCGACGTCCACGAACGCGCGGTAGGTGCCGACGTCGCGCACGGTCGTGAACCCGGCGTTGAGCGTCGCGCGCGCGTGCGCGACGCCCATGAGCGCGTCGCGTGCCGCGGAGCTCGAGAGCGGCGCGGTGATGTCCGCGGAGCTGATGTCGCCGATGAGGTGCGTGTGCAGGTCGATGAGTCCCGGCAGCACCGTGTATGCGGACCAGTCGATGAAGCGGCCGCCGCTGCGTGAGTTCGAGGTCCACGGCGTGACCGAGACGATGCGGCCGTCCTCGATGCGGATCGCACGGTCCGGCAGGTATTTGCCGCGCTCGACGTCCAACATCTTTCCCGCGCGTATGACGACGGACTCGGCGAGAGCCGTGGACGCGAACGAGGCCACGGACAGGACGGCGAGCAACGCCGCACGGATGAACTTCATGCAGATCTCTCCCTGAGGCGGAACCTATTTGTTGCTGGTAGCATGGCGGCCCCGGATTGGAAGCCGGTCACGTTTCCGGCGAGGTTGCATCATTTGGCCATCGGATTCCGCGCGGTTCGTAGCATCCTGACATTGTTCGCGGCTTTTGCCACTTTTGCCGTCCTCGCAAGCCCCCGGGCGCGCGACCTCGGCGTCCCCTTCGAAGGCAATCCCGGTTCCCTCAACGCGATCACCGACGTCGCCGGCGTGACGGTCGGCCAGGTGACATTGATCGAGGACCTCGCGGACGGCCACAAGGTGCGCACGGGCGTAACCGCGATCCTGCCGCGCGGGCGCGACACCATCACCACACCCGCGTTTGCGGGATCGTTCGTGCTGAACGGCGCGGGCGAGATGACGGGCCGCGCCTGGATCGACGAGTCCGGCTTGCTGGACGGCCCGGTGATGCTCACGAACACGCACAGCGTCGGCACCGTGCACGAGGCGACGATCGCCTGGCGCGTGAAGCATGGAAACCCGGATGCCTCCGGCTACTGGTGGTCGACACCGGTCGTTGCCGAAACCTGGGACGGCGAATTGAACGACGTCAACGGATTCCACGTGAAGCCCGAGCATGTGTTCGCCGCGATCGATGGCGCGAAGTCCGGCCCGGTCGAGGAAGGAAACGTCGGCGGCGGCACGGGCATGATCTGCCACATGTTCAAGTGCGGCATCGGCACAGCCTCACGCCGCGTCGACCTCGCCGGCCGCACGTACACAATCGGTGCGCTCGTGCAGGCGAATTACGGCACGCGCTCTTCGCTTCGCATCGCGGGCGTGCCGGTCGGACTCGAGCTGCCGACGAAGGCGAAGCGAGGGGAAGCGGATAGCGGGTCGATCATCATCGTGATTGCGACCGATGCGCCGCTCCTGCCGCACCAGCTCGACCGCATCGCAAAGCGGGCTGGTATGGGCCTCGCGCGCATGGGCTCCTACGCGGGCAACGGTTCGGGCGACATCTTTGTCGCGTTCTCGACGGCGAACGCGACGGCCATGAAAGGCGCGACGCTCCACACGGCGGAGTTCCTCGAGAACGAGGAGCTCGACGAGCTCTTCGAGGCCACCGCACAGTCGACGGAAGAGGCCATCGTCAACTCGATGATTGCGGCGCGCGACATGGTCGGCAACGGCGGCCACGCGGCGAAGGCGCTGCCTCACGAGGCGCTTCAGGCGCTCCTGAAGCGCTACGGCCGCGCCGGTACGACGCCCAAATAGCGCCCATACCAGTCGAGCATCCGCTCCATGCGGTCGCGGAGGTAGCTCGGCACCGTGAGGCCGTGGTATTCGTTCGGGTAGATCACGAGCTGCGTCGGCAAGTCCAGCGATTTCAGCGCCTCGTACATCTGCATCGAGCCGACACAGGGAACGTTGTCGTCCAACTCGTTGCAGAGAAACAGCGTCGCGGTCGTGATCTTGTCCGCGTGGAAGAACGGGTAGCTGACGCGCTCGAAGGCTTCCTGGTCGCGCCAGGGCAGGCCGAGCTCCAGCGAGTACTCGCGGATGTACATGTCGACGCCCCACATGCCGAACATGTTGGCGGCGCCGGCGCTCGCGACCGCGCCCTTGAAGCGCGAGTCGCGCGCGATCACCTGGTCGGTCAGGATGCCGCCATAGCTGTGGCCGCCGACGCCGAGGCGGTCGGGATCGGCGATGCCCGATGCGACGACGTGGTCGATTCCCGCGAGCACGTCGGCGGTGTCCACGGTGCCCCAGTCCGCGTAGATCGCCTTCGCGAACTCGAAGCCCCGGCCTGAGCTTCCGCGCGGGTTGACGCCGATCACGGCGTAGCCGTTCGCGGCGAACACCTGCCAGTCCTCCATGAACTCGTGGCTGAACTGGTACACGGGGCCGCCGTGGATGCGCAGGATCATTGGATAGCGCTTGCCCGCAACGTAGTCCAGCGGCTTCACGAGGAAGCCGTCGATCGGCGTGCCGTCCGCACTCTTGAACGTGATGTCATCGACCGCTGCGAGCTTCCGGTCCTTGAGCCATTCGTTGTGGTCGGCGACGAGGCGCAGGCCCTGCGGCTCGATCGCCTCGATCCGGTACGGATGCTTGTCGTCGGCACCGAGCACCGCCATGTGCCCGTTTGCGACGACATCGAAGGCATAGTCGAAGCGCGGTCCCGAAGTCAGCGGCGTGACGGAGCCCGTCGCCAGGTCGATGCGCGAGAGGTGCGTGACGCGGCTCTCCTCGACCAGCGCGAAGAGCGACCGGCCGTCCGCTGCAAATCGCGGCTTCGTGTGGAAGCCGTCGGTGCCGAGCGGTCGCGTCACGGCGCCCGTGTCGACATCGACGACGGCGAGGGACCAGGGAAAGTAGTAGATCCACTTGTCTTCGCCCTGCTGGATATAGGCGATGCGCCTGGAATCCGGGCTCCAGGCAGGGCGCGACTCGAGGCTCGGGTCGTTGTCGGCGCCAGGAAATGTCGTCAGCGGCTTCTCCTCGGCGCCGGCGCGGGCGTCGATCACATAGAGGTCCCAGTTGAGGCCACGGTCCGCCTCGGGGCCGCGCTTCGTCACGAAGGCGATGCGCTTGCCGTCCGGAGAAAAGGCCGGCATCTCTTCATCGTTCGCGCCTTTCGTGAGCTGTGTCGCCTTGCGGCTGGCAACATCGAAGAGATAGAGATGCTTGCGAAGGTCGGTCACCCAGCCGTGGTAGTCCTCCTTGAAGTAATAGCGATTGATGACGATGGGCGGCGGCTGCTTCGGCGCCTTTGCACCCTCAGGCCGCTCCGGGTCGTTCGCGACGACGGCCAGATGCGCGCTATCGGGCGACCAGTCGAATTCCTCGACGCCGCCCGGGAACTTCGTCAGCGCCTCGGCTTCGCCGGCGTCCGACGGCATGATCCAGACCTGGGCTTCGACGCCTTCGCCGCCGCGGTCCGAGAGGAAGGCGATCCAGCGGCCGTCGGGGCTGACCGCGGGGCCGTACTCGTCGGTGTCGGGCGTGCGCGTCAGCGCGCGGCGGTCGGAGCCGTCGAAGCGCGCCCGCCAGAGATCGGATTGGGCGGCGTCGGTATCGAGGTTCGCCTCGCTGACGCTGTAGACGACCCATTCCCCGTCGGGCGAAAGGTCGAGGTCCGAGATGCTCTTGAGGCGCACGAAGTCGTCGAGGCTGAATTTCGCGGGCTCGGCCGCCGAGGCCGCAAAAGCGAGGGCGGCGCCGGCGACGATGCCGGCGAGGGCGCGGTTACAAGTCATGGCGTGGCGTTTCCTTTCTTCGTCGCGAGCGCGCGGAACTTCGCGCGCGACTCCTCAAGGTAGGCAAGCGTGTCGGACTTTTCCTGCTCGCTGTTCCAGCCGCCGCGCGCGAGGGCGGCCTCGACGACGCGATCCATCCAGGCGGAGAAGTAGGCGGCATCTTCCGGCGCAGCCGGCGCGGGTGCATCGACGTAGATCGGGCTCGTCGTCGCATAGGGGTAGAGGTCGAGGACCCACGGATGCGCCTTGTCGTTCCAGGCGCGCAGCAGCACCCAGCCGCCTTGCAAATCGACGTCGCCGCTCCAGTCGAAGCGCGTGCGCTCGTTGGTGAGCCTGAAGGCCTTGATCACGCGCCCGTTCTGCACGAGCTCGAGGTGATCCATCGCGACGGGCGATCGCATGGAGAGGCGCACCGGAAATTTGCCGGCACGCGAAAGCTCGTCGCCCGGATGCTTACCATCGATAGTGAGCCCAAGAAGCGCGGAATTCGATACGAAGGTGTGGCCACCCTTCAGTGCGGAGGTCAGGGCCTGCGGCGTGCGCTCGCCGCCTGTCTCGAGGAATACGCGCACGAGACCTACGGGTCCGCGCAGTGACGCATAGTTCGCCATCGCGTCCGTGCCCGCGCCCGCCGGCACGCGATAGCCGAGATTGAGGAATCGATACCAGATGCCCGCAGTGATGTGGTGATCCGAGAAGCCCATCACCTCGATGTAGTCCAGCTTGCCGTGGTCGACATCGGCCGGCAGCTCATAGGAGAGGACTTTCTCCTTCGGCGGATCGATCGGGAAATCCGCGACGTGCACATAACCGACGAGCGCGCCCTGCGTGTGCGCGAGGTCCGCGATCGCGCCGTTGTGTGGCCAGGGGCTCGCGAGCGCGGTGTGGCGATAGGCCGTGTAGTCGGGCAGGAGGAAATGATCCTCGAGGTTCAGGAGGCCCATGTGGCCCCAGAAACTCGTGTGGTACTCCTGCGCGTGGAAAAGCAGACGCTTGCCGCTCGCGGGATCGGCCTCGCCGCCTGGCCGGAAGTAGTTGATGTCGGGGATGCGCTCTTCCTTGTTGACGAGGAGGTTGTAGACAACGTCGAGGTCCTCCGCGTCCTGCTGAGCGAGCAGCGTTTCCGGCGTGGATCGATAGTGGCCGCCGTAGTTCATGTGCACGTGGAGGTCGGCGGAGAGGAACTTACCGAAGTCTGGCGGAAGGTCGTTGTCCTCGAGCTTGACCTGCAAGAGATGCTCACCGGAAACGAAATCACGCTGGATGATGACAGGCGTTTTTCGGAAGCCGTTCTCGACGTGAATGTTGGTCTTTCCGACGGGAACAACCACTTCGCAGCCACTTGGAGTCGGACAGTGGAAGTAGTGCACCTCGCTTGGAAACTGCGCGCGGTCATACAGCTCGTCACCGTGCATCCAGAGGCCTGACGGCCCATGCCAGCGCCCGTCGCTGCCAAGTACCGACACGCGGGTCGCAATAGCCCGCCCTGCACGGTCTGTGGCACTGATGTTCAATAACGCCGATTCGGGCTCGTCCCTATCGAAGCGGGGAATCCTCGCTACCAGCGCGCCACCGAACACTTCCTGAACCTGTAGCGAGGTGTTGCCCCCTCCGTTGGAGATGTAGGCAATTCGCTTGCCGTCCGGCGACCAGCGCGCGTTGCGGTTGTCGAAATCACCGTAAGTCAGCGGGAGCGGCGCCGCATCATCCGTTGTCGTCAGCCAGAGTTGGTGCCACTGCCCGCCGTGGTAGTTCGAGAAAAGGATGCGCTTGCCATCCGGGCCAATCTCGGGCCGGGCAGCCCAGGAAGTCTCGAGTTGGTGCTTGTCTAGGCACGCAATCGAACCATCCGCGACCGCAACGGAGCAAATCTTGCCAGTGCCCCAGGGGATCTCCGTGTTGGTTACGTACCAGACCCGTTTCGCGTCCGGAGACCAAGAAGGGTTGATGAAATGGTCGTGCGACGAGTAGTAGTAGCGGTCGATCTTGCTTTCGCGCGGCGGGACGAGGTACCGCTCGTTCAAGAGCCCCGAAGGTGAGAGATCCGCGATCTTGAGGTTGAAGTGGCCGGTGCCGGCGGTTGAGACGAATACGATCGTGCGCCCATCGGGCGAGATACGTGGCTCGAGGTTGACGCCGCCATTCGCGGTCAGCGGCTGCTCGCCGTCGCCCTCAAGGTCATGACGCCAAAGCTCGAAACCTTTGCCGTCGTAACGCGTGAAGACGACGGAGCGGCCGTCCGGCGCGACGTCGGGCTGATAGTCATAGGCCGAGACTGGATGCGTGATCTCTAAAACAGGATTTGCTTTGACTTTCTGGCGCCAGAGAGAGCCGCCCATGCTGTAGACGAGCTCTTCGCCCGACGGCATGAATGCCACCGACGACGGCCCCGTCGTCAGCTGCGGGATGTAGAGCTCGCGCCAGTAGTAGCCGTGAGGCAGCGCGACCTGGGACAGTACCGGCTCGCGCCCCGCAGCTGCCGCCGCCGCGGCGAATAGCGGAGCGAGCAGGAGAAGGGCGCGGGCCGCGGCCCTCACGCCTGGACCGCCAGCGCCTCGTCGAGCGATTGCCGGAGATATCCCATCGCCTCGTCGACCTCTGCCTCGGTGACGCAGAGCGGCGGCATGAAGCGCAGCGTGGACACGCCGCAGGAAAGGAGCAGCAGCCCATTCTGGTAGGCGCGGTGCAGCAGGCGGTCCACCATCGCGCGCGCAGGCGAGCCGTCCTTCTCGATCATCTCGACGCCGATCATGAGGCCGCGTCCACGGATGTCGCCGATGCAGGGATAGTCGGGCTTGAGCTCGGCGAGGCGCTTCATGAAGTGCGCGCCGACCTGCGCCGTGTTCTTCACGTACTGCTCGCGCACGATGTCGATGGTCGCGTTCGCTGCCGCGCAGCAGACCGGGTTGCCACCGAATGTGTTGCCGTGGGCACCCTTCTTCCACTGCTTCATGAGGCTCGCGCGCGCGACGACGGCGCCGATCGGCATGCCGGAGCCGAGGCCCTTGGCGAGCGTCATGATGTCGGGCGTCACGCCCGAGTGCTGCGCGCAGAACATCTTGCCGGTGCGGCCGACGCCGGACTGGACCTCGTCGAACACGAGCAGGATCCCGTGCTCGTCGCAGACCTGGCGCAGGCCTTGCAGGAAGCCGTCCGGCGGCACGAGGTAGCCGCCTTCGCCCTGCAGCGGCTCGACGACAATGGCGGCGACTTCCTGTGCCGGGACGTTGCGCTCGAACAGCATGCGGATGTAGTCGAGCACCGCCTTGCCCTGGTCGCTGCCGGCGAAGAGCGGGCGGTAGCTGTTCGGGTAGGGTACGTGGGTCACGCCGGGCATGGACGGGAAGAAGCCCGCCTGCTGCGTGTACTTGCTGGACGTGAGCGACAGCGAGCCCATGGTGCGGCCGTGGAAGCTCCCGAGGAAGGCGATGATGCGCTGGCGCTTCGTCACGTAGCGCGCGAGCTTCAGCGCACCCTCGACTGACTCCGTTCCGGACTGGCAGAAGAACACCATGCCCGGCTCGGCGAGCGGCACGATCGCGGACAGACGCTCGGCGAGGGACGTCATCTCCTCGTGCCAGTAGTCGCTCGAAATGTGGATGAACTTCGCGGCCGCGTCCTGGATCGCCTTCACGACGCGCGGGTGCGCGTGTCCGGTCGCGCAGACCGCGATGCCGGCGGCGAAGTCGAGGAAGCGGTTGCCATCGACGTCCCAGGCCTCCGTTCCCTTGCCGTGCGAGATGACGAAGGGGTAGTCGCGCGGATAGGAGGGCGATGCGACTTTCGTGTCGCGCTCGATCATCGCGCGGGACTTCGGGCCCGGGAGCCCGGTCTTGATGTGCGGGTTCTTGGTCGCGCCGGCGGCGCGGGCAGGTGCGTTCATAGCGGCAGCCTCACTGGTTCACGGTGCGCGGCGGCGGTACGCGCCTCGAGCGCGCGGAGCGTCGCGAGCTCAGGCGCGGCAGGCGCCGCGCAGGTCTCGAGTTCGGGCAACACGGCGAGCGGCCAGCCGATGGCGGCGCGCGCCTCCTCTGCCGGGATTCCGGGATATACCGCGGAAAGCACGAATTCTCCGGATTCCCCGTGCGGTTTCAAGATGCCGACGTCGGTGACGATCACCGATGGGCCGCGGCCGCGCGCGCCGGTCTTCGCGCGGCCCGCGAAATGCCCGCCGCTCGTCTGGAAGTCGAGCTGCTTGACGAAGCTGCGCGGCGTCGCCTTCATGACGATGAACACCTCGCGAGCGTGCGCGGCGATCTCGGTCGCACCGCCCGCGCCGGGCAGGCGCGTCTTCGGCTTCTCGTAGCTGCCGATGACGGTGCTGTTGAGGTTCCCGAAGCGGTCGATCTGTGCCGCGCCGAGGAAGCCGATGTCGATGCGCCCGGCCTGGAGGTAATCACTGAAGATATCCGGGAGCGGGATCACGCAGGTCGCGGTCTCGGCGAGCTCACCGTCGCCGATCGAGAGCGGCAGGACCTGTGGTCGCGTGCCGATCGTACCGGACTCGTAGATGAGGACAAGATTGGGCGCATGTGTCAGGCGTGCGAGATTGCAGGCGGCGCTCGGCAGCCCGATGCCCACGAAGCACACCTGCCCGTCCCGCAGCAATCGCGCCGCAGCGACCGTCATCATCTCGTCGCGCGAATACTCGGTCACGGTCCCCGCCCGGCCGAGCGCGCCTGCTGCGTGACGTCGCATCACGCAGCCTCCCGGAGACTCGCGAGGAAAGACCGGTGATCGGCCGTGCCTCGCACGTGACGGTCGATCCAGGCGGTGAAGCGCCCGCGGTCGCGCGCGATCGCGTCCCACTTGATGTAGAAGTCGTTGTCGCGCGCGTAATCGCCATGCGCATACGACGGCCAGGCGCCGCCCGGGCACACC
>Ga0111538_10002053_pt1 | contig 28365 bp, 24 predicted proteins | sample SoiMethybrSBSTD1_FD_79669 | JGI IMG/M metagenome (GOLD analysis project Ga0111538, IMG submission 79669) | Bulk soil microbial communities from a Populus tree surrounding site in Tennessee, USA - Soil MetaG P. TD hybrid SBSTD1 (version 2)... | ecosystem: Environmental > Terrestrial > Soil >... | reverse complement strand
CCGAGGCCGGGGCGCGTCCCCACAAACCGGAGTCCCTGCTCCGCCCCTCGACGCGCTACCCTTCCACCGTGGGCGCCGCTGCGCCTTCGCCGCCTGCCCGACTGCCGCCACTGCGCCGCCGCCTGCGCCGCCTGCGCCCTTTGCCCGGCACCGCACCCTCGCGCACCAGCATCTCGCCGCGCTCGGCTTCCCCGGCGCGCTGGAAGCGCGTCCACCACTCTCCGATCTCCGGCGCAATCTCTCCGCTTTCGCAGCGCAGTTGCAGAAAATCGTAGCCGGCGCGAAAGCGCGGATGCTCCAGCAGCCGCCACGGACGCTTGCCGAAGCGCTGCTCGAACCGCGGCTGCATGACCCAGATCTCCGTCATGTCCGCGCTGAAGCGGTGCGGAATGGCGAGCTTCTCGCGCTGCACCTGCAGCACCCGGTCGATCGCGCCGTACAGCGCGGGTATGGTGTGCTCCCCTTTCTTCTCGTTGTTCTTCCACGCGACGACGACCTCGTGCCACAGGAGCGAGGCAAAGAGAAACCCGGGCGATACCGTCTTGCCGGCCAGCACGCGCTCGTCGGTGCTCTTCAGCGCGAGCATGACGAAGCGCTCGCCGAGCGGCTGCTCCATGATGACGTCGAGCAGCGGCAGGACGCCGTGGTGCAGTCCCTCCTTGCGCAACTGCGGCACGCACTTCAAGGCGTGCCCGGACAGCAGGAGCTTCAGCATTTCGTCCATGAGCCGGGACGGCGGCACGTTGGCCAGCAGCCCGGAGAGGCGCCGTATCGGAGCGCGCGTGCGCGCATCGATCTCGAGCCCGCGGCTGGCGGCAAACCGCACCGCCCGCAGCAGGCGGATCGGGTCCTCCCGGAAGCGCTGCTCGGCATCGCCGATGAGGCGCAGCCTGCGCTTCTTCAGATCGGCGACCCCGCCGTGGTAGTCCCAGATCTCCTGCGAAGCCGGATCGTAGAAGAGCGCGTTCACGGTGAGGTCGCGTCGCGTCGCGTCCTGCTCCTGCGTGCCGAACACGTTGTCGCGCAGAATGCGCCCGTGGTCGTCCACACCGCGATCCTCGCCTTCGCCGACGGCGTTGGGCCCGCGGAAAGTGGACACCTCGACCGTCTCCGCACCGCACATCACGTGGACCAGGCGGAAGCGGCGGCCGATGACCCGGGAGCGGCGGAAGAGCGCCCGCACCTCCTCCGGCGTCGCATCGGTGGCGATGTCGAAGTCCTTCGGCCTGCCCCCGAGCAGCAGATCGCGAACGGCGCCGCCGACGACGAACGCGGCGTAGCCGTGGCTCTGCAACGTCTGGGTCGTGCGCAAGGCGCAGGGGCTGATCGCGTCCCGGGCAATGTTGTGCTTGCCGTGGGGGATGATCTTCGGTTGCGCGGCCCTGAAAAAGCGGCCGGAGAAGACCTTGCCGAGGAAGCGGGTGATCATCTAGAAAAGGTTACGGTCGCCAACTGAGAGTATACCCACTCGACCCTGAACCCTGACCACCGGACAGCGGCCTCCGAGAGGCAATCGGACATTCAATTGCAATCATGTCGGCCGCTCTGCGCGTCACCCGGGGGTGCCGCTGCGACTCGGTGTGCGCAGCAGGGTGCGGGAGCAGCGAGCAGGCCTGGCAAGTGGAAGCACATGCGACGCAGCGGCTCCGCGTCCCGTCCCGCACCACCGTTCCGGAGACCGAGGCCGGGCCGCATCCCCGGAAACCGGGGCCCCTGCTCCGCCCCTCGACGCGCCTGCTCACTGGTCACCAAGACTTATGACAGGCCACCCCAGCCGCTCCGCGTGCGCGCGCAACGTCTCATCCGGATCGACGGCCACCGGGTGGGTGACACGGGAGAGCAGCGGCAGGTCGTTCAGGGAGTCGCTGTAGAACCACGACTCGGAGAACGAGGCGAGCGTCCTCCCCCGCGCCGCAAGCCACGTTTCCAGGCGCTCGACCTTGCCTTCGCGAAAGCAGGGTGTGCCCGAGACCGCGCCCGTGAACTCGCCGCCGCGCTCCTCGGGCTCGGTCGCAATCAACTCCGGTATTCCGAACGCGGCGGCGATCGGGCCGGTGACGAAGGTGTTGGTCGCGGAGATCAGGACGCGGAGATCGCCGGCGTGGCGCGCCACGAGCGCCCGCGCCGCCGGCCGCATGATGGGCAGGATCTTGCGCGACATGAACTCGCGGTGCCACGCGTCGAGCACGGTGCGCGGATGGCGCGACAGAGGCTTCAGCTGAAAGTCGAGAAACTCGCGGATGTCGAGCATGCCCGCCTTGTACTGCTCGTAGAACGCCTGGTTGCGGGCCTCGTACACCTCGCGGTCCAGCACCCCCTGCTCGATCAGGAATTGCGCCCATTCGAAGTCGCTGTCTCCGGCGAGCAGCGTGTTGTCGAGATCGAAGAGAGCCAGGCGCCCGGTCAACCCGTGCTCCCCGACGCCGGATCGCGTACTGCCGAGCCCGCATCCTCTCTGCGCGCGAGCAGTTCCCGCGCCAGCGGCACGGTGACCGGTCGCTTCGTTTCGAGCGAGTAGCGGTCGAGCGCATCCACCATGGCGACGAGCGAAGCGATATCGCGCCGCGCGCGCGTCAGCAGGAAATCGCGCACCTCCGACGGCAGGCGAAACCCGAGCGCCTCGGCCCGCTGGTCGAGGGCACGTCCTTTTTCCTCGTCCGTCAACGCGGCCACGTGGTACACCAGGCCCCACGCCAGACGCGTCGCCAGGTCTTCGCGCAGTGGGAGCTGCGCCGGCGGCGCGCCTCCGGACGCCACGAGCATGCCCTGGCGCTCGCGCAGCCGGTTGTAGAGATGGAACGCCGCAATCTGCGCTTCCGGGTCGAGTCGATCGACGTCATCGAGCACGACGTAATCCGACCGCTCGACGTCGTCAGGCATGCCGGCCCCCGGGGCGCAGGAAACATGCGCCGCGGCAAGCCCGGCGCCGCACATCGCGTGCAGGGCGCCCTTGAGCAGGTGGCTGCGCCCGCAGCCCGCAGCACCCCAGAGATAGATAAAGCGTTCCGGCACGCCGCCGCCTGCCAGCGAGCGCAGGCGCTCGACGAGCTCGATATTCCGGCCCGCGATGAAATTGTCCAGCGTCGGAGGGGCGGGCGCGGTGATTGCGAGCGCGAGCTGTCTCATCGATTCGGGAGCCGCGAGGCCACGCGTACGGTAAAATTCGGCGCAATATCTTATCCCAGATTCTTCGTTGCCTTCGTATTTCATTTTGTGTGACGCAGCCTGACGAGCAGCGATCGTTCACCTACCGCGACGCCGGGGTCGACATCGACGCCGGCGACGAGCTGGTGGAGCGCATCAAGCCGTACGCGAAGCGGACCATGCGGCCCGAGGTGCTCGCCGGCATCGGCGGGTTCGGCGCGCTGTGCAGGATACCCGCCGGCTACCGCGAACCGGTGCTGGTGTCCGGTACCGATGGCGTCGGAACCAAGTTGAAGCTCGCGTTCGACCTCGACCGCCACGACACCATCGGCATCGATCTCGTCGCGATGAGCGTCAACGACATACTGGTGCAGGGGGCGGAGCCGCTCTTCTTTCTGGACTACTTCGCGTGCGGCAAGCTCGCCGTCGAGACCGCCGCCGCCGTGGTCAGGGGCATCGCCGCGGGCTGCGAGCAGGCGGGCTGCGCGCTGATCGGCGGCGAGACCGCGGAAATGCCCGGCATGTACCCCGCCGGCGAGTACGACCTCGCCGGGTTTGCGGTCGGCGTGGTCGAAAGAAGCGGGATTATCGACGGTTCGACGATAGCCGCCGGCGACGCGGTGCTGGGGCTCGCTTCCAGCGGCGCGCATTCCAACGGCTACTCGCTGATACGGCGGATCGTGGGCGCGCGGCGGGAAGACCTGGCCGCGGACTTCGACGGCCGGACGCTGGGACAGGCGCTCCTCGAGCCCACGCGCATCTACGTCAAGTCCGTGCTTGCGCTTCTGCGCGCCATGCCCGTGAAGGGCCTCGCCCACATCACGGGCGGCGGGCTCGTCGACAACGTGCCGCGCATCCTGCCCGGGCACCTGTGCGCAGGACTCGAGCGCGGGAGCTGGACGCCGCCGCCGCTCTTCGCCTGGCTCCAGAAGAACGGCAACGTCGCGGAAACCGAGATGCTGCGCGTGTTCAACTGCGGCATCGGCATGGTGGTAATCGTCGCCGGGCAGGATGCCGGGAAAGCAAGCGGGCTGCTGCGCTCCACCGGTGAAACCGTGTGGCGCATTGGCACGGTGCGCGCGCGCGCGCCCGGCGAGGAACAGATCGTCGTCGCATGACAGGCCCCATCGTCGTCCTGATCTCGGGGCGCGGCAGCAACATGCTGGCCATCCTCGAGGCCATGCCGGCGTTCGACGTCGCAGCGGTGATCAGCAACGAGCCCCTGGCCGCCGGCCTCGAGGTCGCGCGGCGGCGAGGTGTCGCCACGCGGATCGTCGATCATCGGGCTCACGCGGACCGCGCCGCATTCGACGCGGCGCTGGCGCGGGAGATCGATTCCTTTTCTCCGAAGCTCATAGTTCTCGCCGGATTCATGCGCATCCTGACCGACGCGTTCGTGATCCGCTACGGCGGCAAACTCGTCAACATCCACCCGTCGCTGCTGCCGGCGTTCCCGGGGCTCAACACGCACCGCCGGGCGCTCGAGGCCGGTGTGCGTATCCACGGCTGCACCGTGCATTTCGTGACCCCCGAGCTCGACGGCGGGCCGATCATCGCGCAGGCGGCAGTCCCGGTCGCTCCCGACGACACCGAGGAAACGCTCGCGGCGCGCGTGCTGGCGCAGGAGCACAGGATCTACCCGCAGGTCGTGCGCTGGATCTGCGATGGCCGTGTCGGGCGGGCGCCCGGCGGTCTCGTCACCATCAGGCAGGCCGGGGTGGCGAGCGGAGCGCTCGCGTGCCCGCCTCTCGACGGGAACTGAACTCCCGCCGGCGCGGCATTGTCCGTACCTCCGTGACCATCCCTCACCAGGCGTTTCCCGGATGATTCCCGCACTACGCTTTACCGTCGCGCTGCTCGGCATGGCAGTCGGCAGCGCCGCTGGCGCGGCCCAGCCGCCCCGTACCCTGTCCGCCAGCTACAACCTCTATCTGAACGGCGCCCACGTCGCCGTAGTGAACGAAACCTACGAAGCACGGAACTCGAGCTACCGCATCGTCAGCGAAAGCGTTCCGCTGGGCGCCCTCGCGCTCCTCCAGAAACCCGCCAAGGTGGTAAGCAACGGCCGGCTCACCGCGGAAGGGCTGCGCCCGGAGCGCTTCGAGGGACGCAGTATCGGCAGAGGGCAGGTCATGGCGGAGTTCGACTGGCCCGGAGAACGGCTCTCGTTCGGGCGCGATGGGAAGATCGAGACGGTCGCGCTGCCGCCCGGGACCCAGGATCGGCTCTCGATCATGTACCAGTTCATGTTCCAGCCGCCCAATGGGCGCGAGAAATTCGATCTTGCGATGACCGACGGCCGCCGGCTTCAGCATTACCATTACGCTGTCACGCGCGGGGTCGAGATCGAAACCCCGCTGGGGCGCATGGATACGTTGCACCTCGTCAGGCAAGCGGGCCCGGACGCGAGCGGCAACGAGATCTGGCTGGCGCCGGACCGGCATTTCCTGCCGGTGAAGATGGTGATACGCGAGGACAACGGCACGCGTTACGAGCAGGTGGTAACCCGCATCGAGGCGCGTTAATCTGGGCAGGTGAACACGCGCCTACGCCTTGCCACGGCCGCCGCCGTCTCAGCGGGGCTGCACGCGCTCCTCATCTCGGGCGGCTGGCTGCAGCCGCCCAGTCCTCCCGGCGAGCGCCTGCCGCTGGAGGCGCGCCTGGCGCCGGCGCCGCCCCTGGCGCAACCCCTGCCGCCGCGCCCGCCTTCGAAAGCGCCTGCCCCACGCCGGGCCGCGCCTCCTGCCGCCACCTCCGCTCCCCCGGTATTCGCCCAGGCTCCGACCGTGCAGTCCGTGGAGCCGCAGGCAGAGCGGCCCGCCGAATCCCCTGAACCCGCTCCTGCCGCCGCCGGCCAGGCCGACCCCCCCGCCGACCAGCCCTCCATAGCCGCGGGTCCCGACCCTGCATCCGTGCGCAGCCTGCCGCGGAAAGGAACGATCACGTACACGCTGAGCGGCAACGGCTTCGACGTCGGCAAGGCGGTCCAGTCGTGGGAAGTGGGCGCGGGCAGCTACAAGCTGGCGAGCGACGCCGAAACGACGGGCATCGTGGAAGTGTTCCGCCCGCAGCGTCTGCGCTGGCTCAGCAAGGGGACGGTCACACGCCAGGGACTCAGGCCTGAATCGTTCCTCGTCAGCCGTACGCGCCGCGGCCAGACGGAGGCCTCCGAGGCGCAGTTCAACTGGAAGACAGGCAGCCTGATCTACGGCCCCGCAGGGGAGCGCGCCACGGCCGCCCTGCCCGGCGATACCCAGGACATCATGAGCTTCATCTATCAGCTGGCGCTCGTGCCCCTCGCACCCGGCCGCTACCGGCTGCCGATTACGACCGGCTCGAAGTTCGACACCTACGACATCGAGGTACGCTCCGAGGAGGATATCGAGACGCCGCTCGGGACGCTGCGAACCCTGCCGGTAAGGCAGCGGCAGCGGCCGGGAACGGAGAGCATCGAGATCTGGCTGGCGGCGCAGTACCGCTACCTGCCCGTGAAAATCCGCTACTTCAACCGCGACGGCAACCCGGTCGGTGAGCAGATCGCGAGCGATATACGGGTTTCCGAAGACTGAAACCAAGGATGAAGGATGAACGTGGAAGGATGACCTTTGTCCCGGCCTTCGCTACTCTCGGCCGGTCACTCCCCCGACCGGGCGGAGCGAAAGGGAGGAGCGCTCGAGCACGAGCGAAGCGTGGGTCATCCCTCATCCCTCATCCCTCATCCTTCGAGTGATGGCCATCACTCGCATCCAGCTCGATGCCGCGGCCGAAGCGCTGGCGCTGGCGCTGCGTTTCGACCGGCCCGCGGATGCCGTGCTCCACGACTTTTTCGGCGCGCGCCGTGTACTCGGCGCCCACGATCGCGCGTTTGTCGCCGACGCCGTGTATGGCGTGCTGCGGCGCAAGCGGACCGTCGATCGGCTCGCCCCCGATGGCACCCCGCGGCAGCTGCTTCTCGCCTGGCTCGTGCGTCCGGCGGGCATCAGCGTGCGGGAAATAGCCGGCCTGCTCGAGCCCGGCGAGCAGGAATGGATAGTGCGCGTGCGGGCGGCGCCGCTCGACGCTCCGGACATCGCGACGCGCGCCGAGCTGCCGGACTGGGTCGCCGACCGTCTTGCAGGGATGCTCGGAGAGGAGGGCCTGCTGGCCGCTGCCCGCGGGCTCAACCAGCCCGCGCCGCTGGACCTCCGGGTCAATACCCTCGTGGCGCAGCGGGACGAGGTACTGCCGGAGCTGGCCGCGAGCGGCATTACGGGCGTGGCCACCCCGCATTCGCCGGTCGGAATACGGGTACAGGGCCGGCCACCGATCAATCGTCACGCCCTGTTCACCAGGGGCGCCGTCGAAGTGCAGGATGAAGGCAGCCAGCTGCTTGGATACCTGGTGGCGCCCCGCCGCAACGACCTCGTCGTGGATTTCTGCGCCGGCGCCGGCGGCAAAAGCCTGTTGCTCGGCGCGCTGATGCGCTCGCGGGGCCGCATTCATGCGTTCGACACCTCCGCCGCCCGCCTCGCCCGCCTGAAACCGCGTCTGAAACGCTCCGGCCTGTCCAATCTGCACCCGCACGTCATCGCCGGGGAATGGGACCTGCGCGTGAAGCGGCTGGCGGGCAAGGCCGACCGCGTCCTCGTCGATGCGCCGTGCAGCGGACTGGGGACGCTCCGCCGCAACCCCGACCTCAAATGGCGGCAATTGCCGCACTCGGTCAGTGAGATGAGCCTCAAGCAGGCGGCCATCCTCCGGGCAGCGGCGGGGCTCCTCAAGCCGGGAGGCCGGCTGACCTATGCCACGTGCAGCCTTCTGCCCGAGGAGAACGAGGAGGTCGTCGCCGCATTCCTGCGGGAACACAGCGAATTCAAGATCCTCCATTGCGGCGAGCTGCTCGGGCAGCAGGGGATTTCCATCGATACCGGCGACTACCTGCGGCTGTGGCCGCACCTGCACGGCACGGATGGATTTTTCGCCGCAGTGATCGAGAAATCCTCGTGAATAAGACGATTTCTTGACTTGGGACATGACTCGGGCCCTCCGCTGTGACTAATATCACGATTGCAACTGCCTGCCGGAACTTCAAATCCGACGGGCGGCCGGGCGCAACGGCATACGTGGCCCAAAGATTGCTGAATCATCAGCCTGCCTTCGGGCGCAAGGCTGCGCACGCCCCGTCCGGAATGCCATCGCCCATGGGCAGGGGCGAAATGTCAGCGGAACTGTTGAAGAATGGCCAATCGGGAATCGGGAACCAGCGCGGAGACGAACGCGCGTCCGGGAAGCTGGGTGCGCACAACGCTCTCCTTGCTGAAGGCGCCGGGCTGGTTTCCCTGCCTCGTCCTCGGCCTGGGCGTCGTGCTGTCGCTGGCGGTGTGGCGCTCTTCTTCCACCGTCATCGAGGCCCAGATCGCGGCGGAGCTGAAGGACCGGTCCACCCAGGCGAAGAGCGCGTTCGACCGCCACGTTCTTGAATACGTTTACGCCGCGCACAAGCTCCAGGGCGCGCTCGAGGCCTCCGATTCCGTTACGCGCAAGGACTTCGCGCGGTACGTCCAGTCGAGCGGGATCGCGGACAATTTCCCCGGTTTCCTGTCGCTGCAATTCGCGCGCCACGTGCCAGGCAGCGCGCGCTCCCGGTTCCTCGCCGAGGTCCGCGGCGACCGCAGCCTTCAGCCCGAGGGCTACCCGAACTTCGCGATAAAGCCCGACGGCGACCGGCCCGAATACCTGGTCGTCGACTTTGTCGAACCGTTGCAGGGCAATGGTGCGGTGTTCGGACTCGACGTGCTTTCCGTGCCCGAACAGCGCGCCGCGGCGGAGCGGGCCCGGGATTCCGGCCAGGCGGTTGCAACAGGTCCACGGCCCGCCGAAGGCGCCGGCCCGTCCGATCGTCGATTCACCCTGTATCTGCCCGTCTACCGGAGCGGCATGCCGCGCCACACCGTGGTACATCGCCGCCAGGCTTTCGCAGGACTCGTGGGCGCGGAGTTCGGCACCACCGAGTTCATGCAGCCGCTGGCGGACCGCGATGCCTTCCGGAATGTCCGCGTCGTGATTCGCGACCTCGGCCTGTCGGGCAGCGCGGGCGAGCCCGAGAACCTGGTGTTCGACAGCGCGCACACGGGCGCGTCCGGCGCGCCGGCGCTGCGCGATCCGGGGCAGGGCGAACGGCCGTACAGCGAAACGGCGAAGATGGACGTGGGTGGCCGGACCTGGGCCGTGACGTTCCAGGTCGCGGCAAGGCCCGGGACCGGCACGCAGGCCGCATTACCGCTGGTACTTCTTGCCGGCGGGATTTTCGCGAGCCTGCTCCTGTGCGTGCTGGCGTGGTCGCTCTCGACGTCCCGCGACCGCGCGGTCCTGCTCGCGACGCGCATGACCGAAGGATTGCGCGACAGCGAAGCGCGTGCCCGCATCGTCGGCGAAATGCTTCCGATCCCGATGCTCACGGCCCGGCTCGAGGATGGAGCCGTCGTCAGCATGAACCAGCGGGCAGTGGAGCTGTTCGGGGTGAGCGCCGAATCGGCCGCCGGCACGCCGATTGGCGATTTTTGCGTGGATTCCGCGATGTGCAAGCGCCTGATCGCGAAGATCCACCGCGACGATCACGTGCGCGACTTCGAGCTGCAACTGAAATCGGCGAACGCCTCCCCGATCTGGGTCCTGCTCTCCGCCCGGACCATTCAGCACCAGGGCGAGCGCGTGCTGCTCATGGCACTGGTCGACATGTCGGACCGCAAGCGCGCCGAGGAGGCGCTGCGCGCGAGCGAGCAGGAATTTCGTCTCATCGCCGAGAGCAGCGGCGACATGATCGCCGTGGTGGATACGGCCGGGCAGCGGCTCTACAACAATCCGTCGTATACCCGGATTCTGGGCGACCCCGGCGACCTCGCCGGCTCGGACTCGTTCCAGGACATCCATCCGGAGGACCGGGATCGCATCCGCAGGCTCCTGCTCGACACGGTCGCGACCGGCCAGGGCCATCGCGCCCAGTATCGTTTCCTGCAGAGGAACGGGAACGTCTGCTACATCGAGTCTCAGGGCAATGCAATCCGCGACGAGACCGGGAAGGTGTCGCGCCTGGTGGTCATATCGCGCGACATCACCGAGCACAAGCTCGCCGAGGAGAAGATCCGGCACCTTGCGCACCACGACGCGCTCACCGGATTGCCCAACCGCGTACTGCTGAGGGACCGCCTGGAGCAGGCCATCGCGCAGGCCCAGCGCAACCGCACGCAGATGGGGGTGATGCTGCTCGACCTGGACCGCTTCAAGACGATCAACGACACCTTCGGGCACGAGGCGGGAGACGATGCGCTGCTGGCGGTCGCCGAGCGGCTGCGGGCGAGCGTCCGGCGCGTCGATACCGTGGCGCGCCTGGGAGGGGACGAGTTCGTGGTGGTCCTGCCCTCGATCCGGGGCGCGGTGGACGCCGAGCAGGTCGCGCGCAAGATCATCGAGTCGATGACCGAGCCGCTCGCGATCAGGGACGAGACGGTGAGCGTATCGGTGAGCATCGGCGTCTCCATCTGTCCTGCCGACGGCACCGATACCACCGCGCTGATGAAGCGTGCCGACCTGGCGATGTACCGCGCCAAGCAGAAGGGGCGCAACCAGTACGTCCAGTTCTCGGAGAAATTCGACGCGGACGGCCAGAACCTGGCCTCAGACCAGTAAGACGCTCCGGCGCGTCAGCGAGGACTGGGGCATCCTTCATCCCGCGGCCTCTGCAGCGACATCTGAAATACCGAGACCTGCATGTCGCCGCGCTGTCCCTCATCTTCGGCCTTCCTTTTTCATGCGTTCCGCCGCCTGCTCGACCGGCTCGGGTCGGGCGAAGAGATAGCCCTGCACTTCGTCGCAGCGCAGGAGCCGCAACAGGTTCGTCTGCTCCCGGGTTTCGACACCCTCCGCGACGACCTTCAGGTTCAACGCGCGCGCGAGTGAAATGATGGTCGACACGATCGCCATCTGCTCGGCCCCCTGCGCCATCGGGGCGATGAACGAGCGGTCCACCTTCAGCGAATTGATCGGCAGCTTGGCGAGGTAGGAGAGCGAGCAATAGCCCGTCCCGAAGTCGTCCATCGCCACGTTGAGGCCCATCTCCTGCAGTGCCTTCAGCTTGCCGATATTGCCCTCGATGTCCTCCATCAGCATCGATTCGGTGATCTCGATGTCGATGTGCCGGAACCCGCCGGTCTCGGCGAGCGCCGCTCTCACCTCCTCCACGAACTCCCCGCGCCGCAGCTGCACCGCGGAGACGTTGACCGCGATGCGTGGCGGGTCGAGTGCCGCCGCCCGCCACGCCGCATGGTCCTGCGCCGCGCGCCGCAGCGCCCAGCGCCCCACTTCCAGGATCATCCCCGTGGCCTCGAGTACCGGGATGAACTCCCCGGGCGCGATGAGCCCCCGCTCGGGATGCCGCCACCGGATGAGCGCTTCGAACCCGCAGATACGCCCACCGGCAAGGTCCATGCGCGGCTGGTAATAGAGCACGAACTGCTCCTCCAGCACCGCCCGGCGCAGGTCGTTCTCGAGCTTCAGCTGCTCGGCGACGCGGGCGTTCATCTGCGGCGCGTAGAACAGGTACTGGTTCCCGGTGCGCTTGGCGTCCTTCAGCGCCGCCTCGGCGTTGCGCAGCAGGCTCTCGGCGTCCGCCCCGTCCGATGGATAGAGCACCAAGCCCGCGCGCGCCGCGATGCGCAGGTCGCTGCCGCTCACCGCGTACGGCCGCCCCGCGGCCCCGGCCAGGATCTGCTCGAGCAGATGCACGACTTCGGCCGCCCCCTCCGTGCGGCGCGAGGCGACGGCGAAGTAGTCGCCGCCCACGTGCGCGAGGATATCGGTCTCCCCGAGCGTGGCTTTCAGCCGGAGGGAGAACGCCCGCAGCAGCCCGTCGCCGGCCTGCCGTCCGAGGGTATCGTTGATGTGCCGGAAGCGTTCGATGTCGAGCATCATGACGGAGAACACCTTCTCGTCGCGCCGCGCCAAGGAGACACGCTGCTCCAGCCGGTCCTGGAACAGCGTGCGGTTGGGCAGCCCCGTCAGCACGTCGTAGTACGCGAGATAGCTGAGCTGCTCCTCCTTGCCGATGTGATCGAGGGCGAACGAGATGTCGTCGGCCAGCCCCGTGAGCAGCTTGACCTCCTCATCGTCGAAAAAATCGGGTTCCTTTGCGTAGAGCGTCATCGTCCCGACCACCGCGGCTTCCACCACCAGCGGCAACGAGATGACGGAGCGGTAGCCGCACCGGATAGCTTCCGTTCGCCGCTCGCCTCCGACTTCGGGCTCCCGGGTGATGTCGTTGCAGAATACGGGACGGCCCTCCTCGATCAGGCGCGCGATCATGCCGCGGCTCTGCGGCACGCTGCCGCGCAGGATCAGCCCGTTGCTCATCAGGGTGGAGTCCGCCGCCAGGCCGGCGCCCGCGACCGGCGTGATCTCCAGGCTCGCCGCCTCGTACCGGCCGATCCACGCCATCCCGAAGCCGCCGTGCTCGACGGCGATCCGGCACGCCTCCTCGAAGAGGTGCTGGCGGTCGCGAATGCGCACGATCGCGGCGTTGATGTCGGAGAGCACCGCCAGAATCCGGTTGAGGCGTCCTATCCGGAGCTCCTGCAGCTTGCGCTCGGTGATTTCGGTGGCCACGACGAGCACCATGTCGACCGTGCCGTCGGCGCCGATCACGGGCCGCTTGCTGACCTGGAACCAGCGGTCGTTGCCCTGCTGGTCCCGCACAAACTGCTCGGGAATGACGACCTCGCGCCGGGTGGCGAAAACCTCGAGATCCGTCCGGCGCGAGCGTTCCACCAGTTCCGGGTCCGCGCTGAAGTCGGCGCTGGTCCTGCCGAGCACGTCCTCGACGGCGCATCCGTAGGCCTCGGCGAGCGCCTGGTTGGCCAGCGTGAAGCGGCCTTCGCGGTCCTTCGCGAAGATGCGCGCCCGGTCGAGATCGATCACCTGCCTCAGGAAGGCGCGCTGGCGCTCGATTTCCTCCTCGGCCTTGCGCCGCGCCTTGCGTTCCTCCGCTTCCTGCATCGCGCGCCGCACCACGGGGCCGAGCCGCCCGAGCCGGTCCTTCAGCACGTAGTCGGTCGCTCCGCGCCTCATCGCCTCGACCGCGCGGTCCTCGCCGATGGTGCCGGACACGAATACGAACGGAATGTCGGTCGATTTGGCGCGCGTGAGATCGAGCGCCGTCAGGCCGTCGAACGCGGTCGGCATGCTGAAGTCCGACAGGATGAGATCCGGCGTGAACTCGATCAACGCGCGCTCGAACTCCGGCTCGCGCTCGACGCAGCGCGCCGTGAACCTGATCCCCGCCCGCCGCAGCTCGCGCTGGCAGAGCTCCGCGTCCGCCGGCGCGTCTTCGACGATCAGGACCCTGATTTCCCGCTCGTCCACGTTGTTCCTCAGGGGAGCATCAGGGAGAGAAACGCGCTCACGGCGTCGGCGTCCGGTTGATCGCCAGCCAGTAGTACCCCGCCTGCCGCGCGAGCTCGGCGAGGGCGTTGAAATCCACCGGCTTCACCACGTAGCTGTTCACCCCCATGTCGTAGGTCCGCGCGACGTCCCTTTCCTCCTGGGACGAAGTCATGACCACCACGGGGATGCGCTTCGTCTTCTCGTTCGCTTTCACCGCCTTCAGAACCTCCAGGCCGTCCACCTTCGGCATCTTGAGGTCGAGCAGAACGAGTCGGGGGACGGTGTCCTCGCGCCCGGCGTAGTCGCCGGTCCGGAACAGGAAATCAAGCGCCTCCTGCCCGTCCCTCACCCACAGGAGCTTGTTCGCGAGCCCGCCGTTCTTGAGGGCGCGCGTCGTGAGCTCCGCGTCGAGCGCGTTGTCCTCGACGAGAAGAATCTCTATCTGCTCGAACTCACTCATGTACCTGCTCCTTCGGTAGCGTGAAATAGAAAGTGGCTCCTTCGTCGGGCTTGCCGTCGGCCCATACCCGTCCGCCGTGCCGCACGACGATCCGCTCCACGAGGGCGAGTCCCACGCCGGTTCCCGGAAACTCGCTGGAGCTGTGCAGGCGCTGAAACACGCCGAAGAGCTTCGTCCGGTAGCGCGGGTCGAAGCCCGCGCCGTTGTCGCGGACGTAGTAGACGTGCTCGCGCTCGTCGCTGATCGCGCTCACCTCGATCCGCGGACTGGGCCGCTTCGAGCTGAATTTCATCGCGTTGGAGAGCAGGTTGGCCCAGACCTGCCCCACGAGCACCCGGTCTCCCTTCGCCCGCGGCAGGACGCCCAGGTAGAAGTCCGGACGCGCGCCCTCGTAATGGCCGTTCAGCCCCGCGAAGGTCGTTTGAGCCAGCTCGGTCATGTCGAGCTCGTTCATCTGCATCGTCTTGCGGCCCAGGCGCGAGAAGGCGAGGAGCTCGTCGATCAGCTGCCCCATGCGCGCCCCTTCGCTCTGGATCACTTCGAGCTTTCTGCGCGCCTCCGCGTCGAACTGCCGCCCGTGGTCCTCTATCAGCAGCTTCGAAAAGCCGACGACGGCGCGCAGCGGCGCGCGCAGGTCGTGGGACACCGAGTAGCTGAAGCCCTCCAGCTCCTTGTTGGCCGCCTCGAGCTGCGCGGTGCGGTCGGTCACGCGCTGCTCCAGCTCGGCGTTCAACCTCGCCCGCTCCTCGTCCCCCTGTCGGCGCTCGGCCATTTCGCGCTCGAGCGAGCGGTTCGTGGCCTCCAGCTCCTCCGCCCGCCGGCCGATCTCGGCCAGCATGTCGTTGAACGCATCCACCAGGGAGCCCATCTCGTCTTCCGTCGTCCGCGCCGCCCGCAGCGAGAAATCCCGGCGCTCCATGACCTCGCGAGCCACCGCCGCCGTGTCGAGGATCGGCTTGGTGAGAGTCGTCAGCAGCCAGGCCGAGACAAGCAGCGCCACCAGCAGGCTCAACGCCGTCACGATGGCGAATATGCCGAGGTAGTCCGTCAACCGCGCCAGCCAGTTGTAGTCCGACTTCAGGTACACCGTGCCGAGGATCTCGTTGTTTTCCTCGACCCGCAGGAACAGCACGAAGTGGTCCCCCTCGATCCGCGATCCGCTCGCCCCGGGCAGGCGCGGCAACACGGGACTCGCGTTGCCATCGCGCGCGTAGGTCGCGAACGGCTTGCCGCGCGCATTGTAGATGGCGGCGGAAGCGATTTCGGGCTTCGCCTTCAGCAGCAGCAGGTATTCGCGGGCCACCTTCGGATCGTCGAACGCGAGCGCCGGCGCGCTCGCCCGGCCCAGTATCTCCGCCTGCGTGACGAGATCGGAGAGGCCCGCCTGCCGGTAGTCGCGCAGGTCGAATATGACCAGGGCGACGCCGGCGACCAGCAACGCCGCAAGCGTCGTCGCCAGGACGACCAGCGCCAGCTTGAGTCGAATCGAGCGCGCCACGCGCTGGAGCATGTTCAGGGCCCTGTTCGTACCTGCTGGGCCACGGCGAGCAGCCGCGAGGAGAGCCTCAACCGGCTTTTCTCCGCGGAGTCGAGCGCAATCTCGAAACGCACCCGGCGCTCCGCCACCACGAAGTTGATGACGCTACCCTGAGCAAGCGCGCCATCGGATTCGGTCACCGTCAATATCGAGCGCTGCTGGGCAGCCGGCGCCAGCTGGGCAAGGCGCGCGCTCTCGCCTTTTCCCACGAAAAGGATGTGAACCCCGTCGAGCGATTCGCCGGCCTTCATGCGGCGCACCGTCACCGGCCGATCGTTCGCCGTGCGTCCGGCCACCGCCTGCGCCAGCTCGGCGGCGAGCGGGTCGGCGCCCACGACCCCGATCGTGACCGGCGTATCCGGTTTCGCGAACGACGCGGCGGGCCAATCGATGTAGCTGATGAACTTGTACAGGAACGCCGCCTTGACCCGCACCTCCAGCTGGGCGGCGTCCTCCTGGGCCCACGCGCTTCCGCCCGGCCACCCTGCCGCGCCGGCAAGCATGCCCGCGGCTGCGATCAGAAGCAGGCGGCGTAGCGGACGGATCGAACGAGTCGCGAGGCTCATAGCCGCCATTGCAGCTTGACGAAGAAGGCCCGCTCGAATTCGCTGCGCGTCGCCGCCGCGCCGAACTCGGGATGCGACGGGTCGAACAGGTTCTGGAGCGTGAGAGAAACGTCGAAATCACGCGTGACGCGCCATCCCAGGCGCGCGTCCACGGCGGTGTACGACGGCACCGTGGGATTCGGCAGCGCGCCGCTGTGGCGCACGATCACGTCGAGATCGTGCCGCGGGGAAAGATCGATGGAAGCACGCAGCAGCCATTGATGGTTGGGGTCGTTGCCGACGGCGCTGACGCCGTTCGGGTCCCGGCTGTCCGGTTTCAGCTTCAAATGCTCCTTCAGCAGCAGCAGGCCGCCGGAGAGGCGCACGGCTTTGGTGAATTGATACGTGGTCCACGCCTCCACGCCGTGGGTGGTGCCTTCGATCTTGTTGTCGATCACGAAGACGCCTCCGGGCGCCGGCTCCAGGCTGCGCAGGCGATCGAAGTCGTGGTGAAAAGCGGTGACCGAGTACGACCAGCTCGAGGACGGCTGGGCGCGATAACCGGCCTCGATGACGTTGGCTATCTCCGACTTGAAGTTGGGCCCGCCCGCGAGCAGAAACGGCGCCACGCCCGGGATGAACAGCTCGCGGTCGAGCCGGGACGGCGCGCGCACCGCCCGCGACAGCGCGCCCCACACCAGCTGTCCGGCGGCGGGCTTCCAGGCGAGCCGGGCGCCGGGAAGAAAGTCCCACCCGGTATAGGTGTTGCTCTCCGCCTTGGCGCCGAGCGTCAGCTCGAGCCCCTGGGCGAGGTCGATCTCATCCTGCACGAAGACGTTCGCCCAGTTCAGCTTCTTGTCCGCGGGCAGGAAGGCGAGTCCCAGGCTGTTCTGGACCCGGTCGCTCGCGTGGCGGTAACCCGCGCCCCACAGCAGCCGGTGCGCGCCCATCTGCCGGACTGCGTACTGGAACTCCAGATCCAGGATGTCGAGGTTCTCCTTGAAAGCGCCCGGCTGGTCCCGCAGCGTGTGGTCGAAATAGGTCTGAACGCGTATCTCCGACCCGCCGGAAAGCTGTTGATTCCACCGGCCGACAAGGTTGGCACCTTCGATCCTCGTCTTTCCCGGCGCGGCCTGCTCTAGGTCGCCGCGGTAGAGATCGCCCTGCACCGTGGCGTTCCTGTCGCCGCCGTTCCAGTCGGCGCGGAAGCCCGCCTGCCCCTTGTTCCACCCGTCGCGCACCTCGGTGCCGTTGGCCCGCTCCGTGTTGTCGCGCTCGAAACCCCTGGCGTAGACGCGGTAGCTCCCGTCGGCGCCCAGCTTTCCGCCGTAGCGCGCCGACCCAGCGGTCCGGGCGTTGCCGGCGCCGGCGTTCAGGAGCACGCCCTGGGTATCGCGCGCCGGGCGGGTGATGACGTTGATGACGCCGTTCACGGCATTGGCGCCCCACAGCGTCGCGCCCGGGCCGCTGATCACCTCGATGCGCTCCACGTCGTCCAGAATCACGCCGTTGGAGTCCCAGAACACGCCGGAAAAAAGCGGGGTGTAGACGGCGCGTCCGTCGATCAGGACGAGCAGCTTGTTGCCGATCGCGTTGTTGAAGCCGCGGGCGCTGATGGCGTAGCCGCTCGCGCTGGTGCGCGCCACCTGCAGGTTCGGCGCGAGGCGCAGGGCCTCCGGCAGGCTGTTGACGCCTGCGCGCCGGATGTCGTCGGCCGTGATGACGTAGATCGACGCGGGAGCGTCCGACAGGCGCTCGGCGCGCCGCGAAACGGAGGTCACCTCGATGTTGGCGAGCTGCTCGAGGGACAGGTCCGTGAGGTCGGCAACCTGCGTCACGGCCGGGAACGCCGATTCAGCCGCGAGAGCGAAGCACACGCCGACCCATGTTCGAGCGTCGCGCATCAGATCCGCCATTGCAGGGTCAGGAGGATGCTGCGCTCGAACTCGCTGCGCGTCGGCAGCGCGGCAAACTCGGGATGCGACGGGTCGAACAGATTCTGGAAGACCAGGGAAGCGTCGAAATCACGGCTGACGCGCCACCCCAGGCGCGCGTCCACGGCCGTGTACGAGGGCACCACGGGATTCGGCAGCCTGCCGATGCCGCGCACCGTCACATCGAGCTCGTGCCGCGACGTGAGGTCGAGCGACGAGCGCAGGAGCCACTGGTGATTCGGATCGTTGCCGAGCGCGCTCGGGCCGACGGTATCCGTGCTGCCGGGCTTCCTGCGCAGGTCCGGATCCTGCACTACCAGGCCCGCGGAGAGCCGCCAGTTACGCAACGGCTGGAACGTACCCCACATCTCGACGCCGGTAACGGTGCCCTCCGCCTCGTTCGCAAAGAACACCGATGTGCGGCTGCGTGCAAGCTCCTGGCTGCGCAGATGATCGTAGACCGAACGAAACGCGGTCACCGCGTAGGAGAGACTGCCCGCAGGCTGTCCGCGGTACCCCACTTCGTACACGTTCGCCACCTCGGAAACTACGTTGGGCCCGCCCGCCAGCAGGAACGGCGGCCGGCCCGGCACGAACGTGTCCCGGTCGAGCCGCGAAGGCGAGCGCACCGCGCGGGAAGCCGCGGCCCACAGCAGATGGCCGGCGGATGGTTTCCACGCAAGCCGCATGCTGGGGAGAAATTCGGTTCCGGTATAGTCGTTGCGCTCCAGCCTCGCGCCCACGGTAAACCGCAGATCGTCGCGCAGCGCGATCTCGTCCTGCACGAACAGGCTCGCCCACGCCTGATTGACCTCCCCCGGAAGGAAGGCGAAGAACGTGCTGTTAGTCACCTCGTCCATGGCGTATCGATACTCCGCGCCCCAGGTGAGGGAGTGCGCGCCGAACGGCTGCAATCCGTGCTGGAACTGGAGGTCGAAAATATCGAGCGTCTGCGTGAAGGTGGGCGGAACGCTGCGCTCGGTCCGGTCGTAGTAAGCCTGGAGCGCCAGATTGCCCCCGCCCTCCAGGCTGCGCGCCCAGCGGCCCGACAGGTTTGCTCCCGCTATCGCGATGTCGCCGAGCGTGAAACGCGCGCCCGTCGAGATGGTCCCGGGAGGAGGCTGTCCCTCAGCGCCCCGGTAAGCATTGCCCAGCACCGTGACCTGGTCGCCTGCCCGCTCCCAATCGGCCCGGAATCCCGCCTGTCCTTTGTGCCACGCGTCGTCCCGCTCCGCGCCGTTCGCAAGCACCGAGTTGTTCCACTCGAAGTACTTGCCGTAGACGCGATAGTGGCCGCCGCTCGCGAACGAGCCGCCATAACGCAGCACACCATCGATTTCGCGGTTGCCGATGCCGGCAGAGGCCAGGGCGCCCTGGGTTTTCGCCGCCGGCCGGGTGATCACGTTGATCACCCCGTTTACGGCGTTGGTGCCCCACAACGTTCCGGCGGGCCCGCTGATGACCTCTATGCGCTCGACGTCCTGGAGCACGACGTCCTGCACGTCCCAGAACACGCCCGAGAACAGCGGCGTATAGACCGAACGCCCGTCGATCAGCACCAGCAGCTTGTTGCCCGCGCTATTGTTGAAACCGCGGGCGCTGATGGCGTAACCGCTCGAGCTCGATCTCGCGACCTGCAGGTTGGGCGCGAGGCGCAGCGCCTCGGGCAGACTGGTCGCTCCCGAGCGCCGGATGTCGTCGTTCGTGATGACGTAAATCGACGCGGGTGCGTCCGCCAGGCGCTCGGCGCGCCCCGATACGGAGGTCACCTCGATGTTGGCGAGCTGTTCGAGACTGAGATCGACCAGGTCGGCGGCCCGTGAATCGCCGCCGTACCCGCACGCGAATGCGAGCGCGGCAAGGACGACGGACTTGTTCAGTCGTTCCCTAGGCACCCTCCGCCTCCTTGGGCAGGGAGAAATGGAACGTTGCGCCCGAGCCGGAGGCGCCCTCGCCCCAGACTCGCCCCCCGTGACGCGCGACGACGCGCTGCACCGTCGCGAGTCCGACGCCGCTGCCGGGAAATTCGTCCTCCCGATGCAACCGCTGGAACAGGCCGAACAGCTTATCGTGGTAGCGCATGTCGAAGCCCACGCCATTGTCCCGGACGGAATAGACCGTTTCCGCTTCGTTCTCGCGGGCGCCCACTTCGATCACCGCGCGCTCGCGCGAGCCGCTGAACTTGACGGCGTTGGCGAGCAGATTCACCCACACCTGCTTGATCAACGGCGCGTCTCCGCGAGCCTCCGGCAGGGCCTGGAGCCTGAGCTCGGGCATCCGTGGAGCACCCACGCAGGCTTCCTGAAACGCCTCCCGGGCCAGGCGGGCCATGTCGATGGCGTCGGCGGTCATGGGCTTGCGTCCCAGGCGCGAGAACGTCAGCACGTCCTCTATCAGGCGCCCCATCTTCGAGCTGCTTTCACGGATCACCGAGAGCACCCGCACGCCTTCGCTGTCGAGCCGGTCCGCGTAGTCCTCCTCCAGGATGCGCGAGAATCCGTCGATGGCCCGCAGCGGCGCGCGCAGGTCATGGGAAACCGAGTAGCTCAGGCTCTCCAACTCGCGGGCGGCCTGCTCCAGCCGGTCGGTCAACTGTTCGATGCGTGATTGAAGGGCTGCAGCGCGCGCGCGCTCCTCCTCGAACAGCCGCTTGAAGTCGGGGCCGGTCGCGGAGGATGCCTCATCCGGCGCAGCGTGTTTCACAGTGTGCCCGGGCAAGGCTACACCGCCGCGGGCCGCGCAGGCCCGCACACAAGACACAACAACGGCCCCGCGCCCACCATGCCAGGCCCTTTTCCCCGGAAAAATTCTCGTGGCGTTTCCGCCACCGTACGTTCGTATTTTGCGCCGCTATCACCGCACGCAGGCAACAGCACTCTGCGAAGACGGCAACATCCCACCAGGCGAGGACGTGGCCCGTAAGGTCCGCGCCGGACTTCTCCAGTCGGCACACTGGGATAACGGGGCAGGTTCAGGGCCCCACAGGCATAGTTATAGCGACAATCTCTTGTTCTATCAATAACTAACGCTCGTGACTTCCATCACATTGTGAACTCGGCCCCGACGACGGGCCCGCGCCGGCGGACGTAAACCTATTTACGCTCTCGCAGTTTCTCACCTAACTTATTATAAATATTCAACTTTTCAGAGGATTCCACGATCTCGCGGGCCACCGCGACCAGGGCGCAGCGCTCCGACCGGGCACGCGCGCGCAGCGTCTCGAAAGCTTCATCACGGTCGACATGATGGCGCTCCATCAGAAGGCCGATGGCGACGCTGACCTCCCGTGACCCCGCGAGAGCCGTCGAGAGCTGTTCTTCCTTCTCCCGCAGCACCCGCATTTCCGCCGCCCGCGACAGCGCCGTTTCAATCGCAGGCAGGATCTGGGAAATGTCGAGCGGCTTCACGAGGTAGCCCAGCGCGCCGTGGCCGGCGGCCTGTGCGACGATCTCCGCCTGTCCATAAGCGGAGAGGTACAGAAACGGGACGCCGGCCTGCTCGTGCAGCAGCTTGCCGAGCTCGATGCCGCTCATTCCGGGCATGCGCACGTCGAGCAGCGCCAGATCGGGCGTAGTCTTCTCGGCGATGCTGAACGCGTCCTCGCCGTTCGTGGCTTCGCTCACGCGATATCCCGCCTGGCGCAGGCCCCGGCACAGCGAGGCGAGCACCAGCCGGTCGTCGTCCACCACCAGCACGTGCCGCGCGGCGTCTTCGCCGCTCATCGTGACACCGCCGGCGCTCTCGCTTCCCGCGTGCGCTCCCGTTTGCCGTCCGTCACGAGGGGAGGGCTCAAGCTCAGGTGCACGTGCACCATCCCGTCGCGCGCACCGAACTCGAGCCGGTTGCCCGACGGACCGAGCAGCGTTCTCACCAGATCGAGTCCGGTGCCCGTTCCCACGCCCCGCGCGTAGTCGAAGCGCGCGGGGAGCCTCCCGCGATTGACGATGCGGATATCGGCGCCGCTCCTGTTCTCCCTCAGGATGACCTCGATGGCCTGCGTCCCGTCGCAGCGCGCGCCGTGCTCTATCGCATTGAAAACCAGCTCGTTGAGTGCCACGGCAACCGGGACGGCCTCCGCCTCGGCGAGCCGCACCACGCCCTCGTCGGCGGCAAATCCACGCGTGACGCGGGCCGGGCCCAGCCCCTCCGCCGACGCGCAAATCGCCTCGAGCACCCGGGAGAGCGGCACCCCGCTTGCCGCGAGCTCGCTTTGAAAGCCGTACACCGCGGCGACGGCCTGCAGCTGGGTAACCGCCGCATCGATCGTTTTTACGGCCGCCGGGTTGTTGCCGGCCTTGTCGCGCAGCAGCCCCGCAATGCCCTGCAGGTGATTCTTGATGCGGTGATGGACCTCTTTCACCAGCGCGTTTCGCTGGTGCAGGGCGTGGGTCAGGCGCTGCTGCTCGCTCGTGCGCAACGCATTCTCCATGACCTTGCGATGCGTGATGTCCCGCGTGATGACCAGCATGGTCTCGACGCTGCCGTTCGTTCTTTTTTCCGGAACGAGCCGCGATTCGTAATGCCGCGGACCCTCCAGCCCCTCGTACGTGCATTCAATGCTCTGCTCGGACCCGGTGGCGAAAGCCCGGTTGGCGACCTCCTTCCAGCGCGTCACGAGGCCATCCGGCATCCCCACCTCCGCGATCGTCTTCCCGATGAAATCCTCGGGCGGCCGGCCCGTGGCCCCGGTAACCGCCGGGCTTACGTAGAGATGCCGAAAGCCGCGGTCGAGCCGGGCAATGATGTCCGGCGAATGGACAACCAGCGCGGCGAACATTTGTTCGCGCTCCCGCAGCAGCTCCTGCATCCTGGCCTGCTCGGAAATGTCGATCGTGAGGCAGAGCCGCGCCGCCCGGCCCTCGAAGCGCACGTCCTGGCTCACGACATCCGCCAGAAAAACCTCGCCGGATCTCTTGACCTGCTTGCGTGCGGCCCAGTGCGTAAGGTCTCCCGTGCGCTCGGCAACCGCAGCCAGCAGGGATGAGTGCTCGCCCGGGTGACGGGTTTCCTTTGCGGTGAGCTCGAGAAATTCCGTGCGCGTATAGCCGTAGAGTTTCAGGGCGGCGTCGTTGACGGCGAGATAATGCAGCGTCGCATGATCGAAGATACGCATCGGGCACGGCGAGGCCTGGAACTGGCGCAGCTGTCGCACGCCGAACAGTGGAAAATCCGCCGCCCGCCGGCCCGTTGCCGTCGCGTTCCCCGTAGCAAGGCTCCGGCGGTCCGGCCTGCCGGGCGTCCTCCGCTCGAGCGACCGATGGTCAGGGTCGTTCACCCATTGTCCTTTCCGTGCGCGCCCTCATATTGTAGCCGACGGGGAAATCATTTCATAATCAGCCGACTACATCCGCACAATGGTCGGGCCTCGTCGCACGGACCAAATCCCTGTCCCGTGTTGTGAAATTCGGTTAGACTCCCCGGGGAAAATCCAAATTGCCGGAAGTTATTAAGGAAAATTGATGTTTACAGGGCTCCTGGATGTGCCGTGGTGGGGATACATCGTCTACACGCTGATCGTCACTCACATCACGATTGCCGCAGTCACCATTTTCCTGCACCGCTGCCAGGCGCATCGGGCGCTCGATCTGCATCCTGCGGTCAGCCATTTCTTCCGCTTCTGGCTGTGGCTCACCACCGGCATGGTCACCAAGAACTGGACCGCGATCCACCGCAAGCATCACGCGCGCTGCGAGACGGAGGAAGATCCGCATAGCCCGCAGATCGTCGGCATCCGCAAGGTGCTGTTGGAAGGCGCCGAGCTGTATCGCAAGGAAGGGCGCAACCGGGAGACGCTGGAGAAGTACGGCGCCGGCACGCCCGACGACTGGCTCGAGCGCAACATCTACACGCCGCACGACCGCTATGGCTTCTCCCTGATGCTGGCGACGAATTTCCTGCTGTTCGGCTTCATCGGTATCACGATCTTCGCGGTGCAGATGCTGTGGATCCCGTTCTTCGCGGCCGGTGTCATCAACGGCGTCGGTCACTGGTGGGGTTATCGCAATTTTCAGCCCGAGGACGCCAGCACGAACATCGTGCCGTGGGGCATCCTGATCGGCGGTGAGGAGCTGCACAACAACCACCACGCCTATGCCACCTCGGCTCGCTTCTCGAACCGCTGGTACGAGTTCGACATCGGCTGGTATTACATCCGCCTGATGGCTGCGCTGGGCCTGGCGCAGGTGAAGAAGGTCGCGCCGCAGGTCAAGCTGCATGCGGCCAAGACGAGCTGCGACGGTGACACCGTCGAAGCGGTGATCACCCACCGCTACGATGTACTCGCCAGGTACGCCCGGTCGCTGCGCAAGACCTGTGCGGACGAGATCCAGACCCTCAAGGCGCGCGCCGTGAGCGTGGACGGCGCGATGGTAAGACGCCTCCTCCACATGGACGCCGCCGCCCTCCCGGCCACCGACCAGGCCCAGATGAGCCAGGCCCTGAACCACAGCAAGGTCCTGGCGACCATCTACACGATGCGGCAGGAGCTGACGGCGCTGTGGCAGCGCTCCAGCGCGTCGAAGGAGCAGCTGGTCCGCGAGCTGGAAGACTGGTGCGCGCGCGCCGAGGCAAGCGGCATCATCCCGCTGCAGGAATTCAGCAGGCGGCTGCGCTGCTACGCCTGAAAACCCGTCAGGGGTCAGGGGTCAGGCGTAAAAGCCCCACGCGCAAGGAATTGTCCCCGCAATAAAAAAGCCCGCCGATCGGCGGGCTTTTTTTGTTCAAGGAAGTCGGGGTGTGGAAACCCCTGACCCCTGACGCATGACCCCTGACGTTATTTAATCTTCGTTTCCTTGTACACCACGTGCTTGCGCGCCACCGGGTCGTACTTCTTGATTTCCATCTTCTCGGTCATGGTGCGGCGGTTCTTGGTCGTCGTGTAGAAGTGGCCGGTCCCGGCCGTCGATTCGAGCTTGATTTTTTCGCGCATGGCCTTTCTCCTTGGAAGATGTCTGGGGGTTTCCGGTCACTGGTCACTGGTCACTGGTCACTGCTTAAATCTCCTCGCCGCGGGCCCGCATTTCCGCAAGCACGACGTCGATCCCCTTCTTGTCTATCGTCCTCAGGCCTGCCTGCGATACCCGCAGGCTAATCCAGCGATTCTCGCCTTCCACCCAGAAGCGGCGGTATTGCAGGTTCGGCATGAAGCGCCGCCGCGTCTTGTTGTTCGCGTGGGATACGTTGTTGCCCAGCATGGGCCTTTTGCCGGTGACCTGGCAGACGCGGGACATGGGATGACTCCGAATAGCGAAGAGCGCGGATTTTACACGACTTTTCGCATTTTACTCAAGCGGAACCGCCAGGACGCCGTTCACTGAGCGGGTGGAGCCCGTTCTATTCCTTCCAGCTTCGCGCCGGGCTTGATGCCGCGCTTCGCGAACCATCCCTTGTTCATTTCGAGCGCATACTTGGCCGGCCGCGCCGCCGGGTGCGTGTCCTGCGTCCGGGGCTCCATGTCCTCGATGTTGATGATCACTCCTTTCGCGTCGAGAAAGGCCACCGAAAGAGGGACGTGCGTGTTCATCATCCACATGGCGTGCAAGGTGATTTCGCGGAACACGAACAGCATGCCTCGGTTCTCCGGCAGCATGCGCCGGTGCATCAACCCTTCCGTGCGCGTTGGATCGGTGTACGCCACCTCGGCCGTCAGCTTGTGGCCGTTGATGGAGAGCGGAATCTCCGGCACCTGCGCGTGAGCGCCGGTGCCGAGCGCCAGCGCGCAGGCCAGGATCACGATGGAACGCCGGGTCGGCATGACAGGGTAACGCTCTAGCGCAGCGCGGCGTTGACCAGCCACGCGGCGATGGCGTCGAGGAGCACCGGCGTTTCACCGATCGGCGGCAGCAGGGAGATTTCCAGCCCGCCGTGCCGGCTGCGTATCTCCTGCAGCAGCCGCGGCAGGTCCTGCTTGAGATGGCCGCCCATGGCGAGGAACAGCGGGGCCACCGTGACCCGCTCGTGACCCGCGGCGACCAGCCGGTCCACGCAATCTCCCAGTGTAGGGCTCATGAGTTCGAGAAACGCCAGCTCGACGGACAGGTCAGCGCGGGATGCGGCCACCCTGTCCCGCACGGCCTTGAGCGGTTCGGCCCAGGCGGCCTCGCGCGCGCCGTGGGCGAAGAGGACCAGCGCCGATTTCATCGGCCAAAGGCGGAAGGCGGAAGACGGAAGGCGGAAGGCCGACGAGCAGCTTCGCCGATCAAGACTTACGCCCTTTCCGCCCGCGGTAGAGCTTCGCGACGTGAGCGATCAACTGCCGGGCGATGACGTCCTTGGGTGCGCGCGCCAGGTGGTGCTCTCCCTGGTCGTCGAGCAGCACGATTTCGTTCTCGTCGGCGCCGATCGCGGTCTGCACGAGATTGGCCGCGACCAGCGGAACTTTCTTTGCGCGGCGCTTGGCCTCGCCGTGCTGGCGCAGCTTCTCGCTCTCCGCGGCAAACCCGACGCAGAAGGGCGCGCGCGGCCTGCTCGCGACCCAGGCGAGTATGTCGGGATTGGGCTCGAGCTCCAGCCTGAGATTGCGTCCGTTCCTCTTGATCTTCTGCTCGCTTGGATTGACGACACGATAATCACCGACCGCGGCGACGCTGATGAAGATGTCGGCGGCTCCCACGCGCTTCTTGACCGCCTGAAACATGTCGCGCGCGGAGACCACGTCCGTGCGCTGCACGCCGGGCGGCACCGCAAGGCTGGTCGGACCGGAAATGAGCGTGACGCTCCCGCCCGCCTCGCGGGCGGCACGCGCCACGGCGTAGCCCATCTTGCCCGAGCTCTGGTTGGTAATGCCCCGTACCGGGTCTATGGCCTCGAAGGTAGGGCCCGCCGTCACCAGGACTCGCGCGCCGGAGAGAAGCTTGGGCGCGAGAAATCCCGCGACGGCCTCCGCGATGTCCTGCGCTTCGACCATTCTCCCCATCCCGGTCTCGCCGCAAGCCTGGTCGCCGCTGTCGGGTCCTATGAACGCCACGCCGTCGCGCATCAGCTGCTCGACGTTGCGGCGGGTTGCCGGGTTCCCCCACATTTCGCGATTCATTGCGGGCGCAATGATGAGCGGGCAGGCGCGGGCGAGGCACAAGGTCGACAGCAGGTCGTCGGCCAGGCCGTGGGCCAGCTTCGCGATGAAGTCTGCGGTGGCGGGCGCCACGACGATCGCGTCCTTGCCCCGGGAGAGCTCGATATGCGCCATGTTGTCGCGGATCCGCGTGTCCCACATGTTCGTGTACACCGGATTGCCGGACAGCGCCTGGAACGTCTCGGGCGTAACGAAACCGCGCGCCGAGTCGGTCATCACGACCTGGACCTCGAAGCCGCCGCGGATCAGCTCCCGGGTCAGCTCCGCCGCCTTGTACGCGGCAATGCCCCCGGTCACGCCAAGCACCAGCTTGCCGCGCGAAACTCCGGGAGAAACGGCTGCCACGTCGTTGATTTTCGGAGCATTCATCGGGGGAAGTGTATCTGTATCGGTGACCGGTGACCAGTGACCAGCAGCTAGCTCAAGAATACCGAAGAACGCCGGTAGAGATCGAAAAGTATGCCGTTCTTGAAATGGGTTCCAGTGAGCAGCGGGGTATGCCTTTAGGCGTACGGCGACTTGTCTTTCCAAACGTTAAGCACAAGACGGAGTGGTAACTTGCCAATCACTGGTTTTACTGGTCACGGGTCACTGCTGTATGGCCATCACCGACTGGCTTGCCGAAGAACGACCGAGGGAGCGGCTCCTCGCCAAGGGCGCCGAGAGCCTGTCGGACGCCGAGTTGATCGCGATCTTCCTCCGCACGGGCGTGAAGGGGCGCAGCGCCCTCGATATCGCACGCGAGCTGCTGGCGCGCTTTGGCTCGGTCTCCGCGCTCTTCGCGGCGGACGTGCGGGCGTTGAGCGGCATGACGGGTCTCGGTGATGCGAAGTGCGCCCAGCTCGTCGCGGTGATGGAAGTCGCGCGGCGTGCGCTGCGAGAAACGATGAGCCGCGGCAATGCGTTGAGCTCGCCCAGGACCGTGCGGGACTTCCTGCGCCTGAAGCTCCAGGACCGGCCGCACGAAGTGTTCGCGGCAGTGTTTCTCGACGCGCAGAACCGGGTCCTCGCCGTCGAGGAGCTGTTCCGTGGCACGCTCACGCAGACCAGCGTCTATCCGCGCGAGGTGGTGAAGCGCGCTCTCCATTTCAACGCCGCCGCACTGATCTTCGCCCACAACCATCCCTCCGGCATCGCCGAGCCCTCGCGCTCGGACGAGGCGCTCACGCAGGCGCTGAAGCAGGCGCTCGCGCTGGTGGACGTAAAAGTGCTCGATCACTTCGTGATCGGGGGCGGGGCGGCGATGTCGTTCGCGGAGCGGG
>Ga0111538_10002052_pt1 | contig 28373 bp, 29 predicted proteins | sample SoiMethybrSBSTD1_FD_79669 | JGI IMG/M metagenome (GOLD analysis project Ga0111538, IMG submission 79669) | Bulk soil microbial communities from a Populus tree surrounding site in Tennessee, USA - Soil MetaG P. TD hybrid SBSTD1 (version 2)... | ecosystem: Environmental > Terrestrial > Soil >... | reverse complement strand
GTGAGAAAACCAGCACCCTGACGACCGTAGCTCTGCGGAGAGCGCCGGGGGCGACCCCATGACGGGGCCGGAGAAGCGGGTTCAACTCCCGCCGGTCGTCCTGCCAATCACCAGGAAGGGATTTCTCCATGTCGAACGATGTAGCTCACTGGGTCGGCACGATGGCCGAGTCGACGCTGGCACAGTGCGAGACCGCGATCCAGGATGCGAACGCCGAAGAGCAGCGGGCCGGGGCGATCCGGGCCGCGGCGTTCCTGCGGATTCACCGCGGCGAACTCTGGCGCGCCGGGCACAAGTCCTTCATCGCGTACTGCCAGAAACGCTGGGGCATCGAGAAGACCCACGCCTATCGAATCCTCGAATTTGCGGGCCACGTCGAGGGGGCGAGCAAAAATTCCCCCCGTGGGGACAAGGCAAAAAAATCTTTACCGTCAACTCAATCGGCCCGCGCCGCCGGCTCGGTCAGTCAGACTGACGACGCCCCGCCGCCGGCGACCGAGGGCGCGTACCGCAAGCGGAAGGCGGCGGCCAAGAAGAAGGCGAAGGCCGCCGCCGAAGAGCCGGCCGACGGCGACAAGAAGTCCGCCGCCGTGACGGTCTCCGACCCGATCGTGGTCCGCGACCTCAAGAAGCTGAAGCTGCTCGAAGAGAAGCTGGCCCAGGCGGAGAAGGGCGCCGGCCTGTTCGGCGGCGCGGTCAAGGTGCTGCACGAAGAAATGCCGGCGATGAATCTGCGCTACTCCGAGTGGGGCACGCAGATCAACGCCATGCTCAACATGCTCCAGCAGGCGGTCCGGTTGTTCCGCGCCCAGGCGAACCGTCGACGCGCGGACCGTGCGCAGGCGCGTGCATAGATGCCGGTCCCGCCGCTCCGAGGGGATCAACGGCGCGTCGTCCGGATGCTGGGCGACGAGATCGTGACGGGCGCCGCCGACCGGGCGCTCGTGGCGGCGCCGACGCGGAGCGGCAAGACGGTGATCGCGGGCCGGGTGGCGGAGCTGGTCGTCGCCCGCGGCAAGCGGTTCGCGTTCGCGTGCTGGTCGCGAACGATCATGCTCCAGACGCAGGCCCGCTTCCTCGAATGGGGCCTCGACTGCTCGCTGTTCGCCGCCGGCCACGATTACGACCCGGCCGCCCCGATCGCGATCTGCATGGTGCAGACGATGGACTCGCGGAAGCGACTGCAACCGCTCCCGGTCGCCGACTACTGGGCCTTTGACGAAGCCCACAACGACTATTACCACAAGATCATCCGCTCCCTGGGCGCAGCCCCCAAAATCATCGGACTCAGCGCGACCCCCATCGACGAGCGCGGCTACGGCCTCGGCCGCAAGGACAAGAAGGGCAAGGGCTACGACGTCCTGATCCCCGGCGCCAGCTACGCCGAACTGCGCGACGCCGGCGCTCTCATCCCCTGCGAGATTTTCGTCCCCGACGGTCAGGCGATGTTCCGCCAGTTCGCCGAGTCGGCCCGCCGGCTCCAGTCCGCCGGCGCAGCGCTGATCCGCGAGCGCGAAGTGATGGGCGATCCGGTCGCCCACTGGAAGCGGCGGGCGGAAGGCCGCCCGACGGTCGCGTTCTTCGACGGCGTGCAAGTGTCGAAGGGCTGGGCCGCCGCGTTCAACCGCGCCGGCGTGCCGGCGGCGCACGTCGACGCCGACACGAAGGACGGCGACGAGCCGGGCGAGCGCGGCTGGCTGCACGAAGAGCACCGGCAAGGCCGGATCAAAGTCCTCTGCAACGACTCGATCTACACCACCGGCTGGGACGCGCCCTGGGTCTCCTGCGTCCTGGTGTTCCGCAAGATGGGCTCGCTCCGACTCTGGCGGCAGGCGTCGGCGCGGGCGATGGGCTCGTTCGACGGCGACGACTTCAACCCGCCGAAATCCCGCTGCGTCATTCTCGATCACGCCGGCTGCGCCCTGGCGTTCGGGCCGCCGGACATGGACATCCCCTGGGCGCTCGACCCGCGAACCAACGTGACCGAACTCGCCGTCGAGCAGCGGGTGGAGCGGATCAAGGCGGGCGAGATCGAGCCGACCGTCTGCGCCAAGTGCGGCGCGTGGCGCGAGAACCGCGGCCCGCAGTGCCCCCGGTGCGGCTACATCGCGGAGCGGCGGGCGACCGGCGACTTCTGGCTTCCGGGCGTGCTCAAGAAGCTCGACGAAGCCATCGAGGCGACGGACTCGGCGGGGCCGCAGCGGCTCTACACCTCGCTGATCCATCAGGCGATCCGGCGCGGCCTCGCGATGAAACAGGTCGACGCGATCTTCCGGGCGAAAACGGGCAAATGGCCCAACGAGTGCAACATTCACAACTGCCCGCAGCGCGACGACTGGAACGCGAAGAACATGCTCGCCGCCGACTGGGCGCGGCGCTTCACCGAAGCGATGCACCGCCGCGACGAGGCGAAGTCGGAGGCGGCCCGCGCGATCCTGGCACGACCGACCGAGCGCGAGCAGCGGCTCGCGCAGTTCGACATCCCGCCGGAAATCCGCGCCCGCGGGCCTGACGCCGTCGACTGGTACTTGAAGCAGCAGGCGCAGGCGATCCCGCGCGAAGCGTACCCGAATCGAGAGCAGACCCTCTTCGAGGATACCACCCGATGAACGACGTCAACCACTTCACTTGCACCGGGCACGCCGTCGAGCACGCCGACCAGAAGCCGGCAGGCGCGACCCGTCTCGCGGTCGTCCGGATCGTCATCAACCGCGAGCGCAAGATCGGCGACAAGTGGGAGCGCGAGCCGGGCGTCTTCGTCAACATCGTCTGTTTCGGCTGGATCGCCGACGTCGCGATCGCGCGGGTCCGCAAGGGGACGAAGCTCTTCATCGACGGCCGGCTGCAACTGCGCGAGTGGGAGTCGGAGGGACAGCGGCGCTCGGCGCTGGAGATCGTCGCCGAGCGGCTGGAGATCATCGACGTTCCGGATCGCGGCCAGCGCACCAGCACAGACTACGCCTCGACCGACGACGACGAACGGCGCAGCCGCCGGGGGACGTTCGCCGGCCGGGTCGACGAGGGCGAAGCGGACATTCCCTTTTGAGGAGGAACCAGTGAGCGCGAACGAATTGAACACCGCCCCGCTGCCGGGGATGGAACCGGCGGAGCCCCGCCTCTCGCGCGGAGCCGCGAAGCGAGTCTCGGACCCCGAGCTTATCGCGATGGCGGAAGTGACCGACATCGTGGCCCAGCTTCCCGAGCCGGCGCGGCGCCGCGTGATGCAATGGGTTCACGATCGCTACGTCGCGGACCAGGAGACGTTCTGAGCCATGCAGGCGATCGACCCGATGTTCGAGTCGATGCTGGCGCGGGATGCGAACATGCCCGCGCTCGCGACCACGCGGAAGCCGTGCCGCGACTGCGCCGTGGTTCACGGGTTCTACCGGGACATCAGCGACGCGCTCAAGAACGAGCCGCGCGACGTGCAGGAGTTCCTGTGCGCCCGCTGGTGGTGCCACGAGACGGGGCTCGCCTGCCGCGGGAACATCGACAACGTCCTGGGGGGCTGACACATGCACGTCAGCGAAGACGAGTTCCGGGCCTGGGAGCGGACGCACGGCGCGAGCGTGACGCCGCCGGCGTCCCCCGATGCCGCCGCGCGGCACGCGACCGCGAAGACGACCGCCAGCGCCAAGGGCGACGTCGAGCGGATGACGACCGCCCGCCGCGGCCGGATGAACAAGTCGGAATCGAACTACGCCGCGCACCTTCAATCGCGGCTGCTCGCCGGCGAGATCGTCTGGTGGGCGTTCGAACCGTTCCGGTTCAGGATCGGCGAGAACGCGAACTATTCGCCCGACTTCGGGGTGATGCTGCCCGACGGTCTGCTCGAACTGCACGAGGCGAAGGGGCATCGGTTCGAAGCGGGGATCGTGAGGCTCAAGGCGGCCGAGGAACTGTACCCGATGTTCCGCTGGTGGATCGTCAAGAAGCTCCCCGGCGGCGGCTACCGGCTGGTCAAGCCTTCGCACAAGAACCGGAAGGGCGCGAAGCCGTGAGTCGCGTCTGCGCTTGCGGGTGCGAGTTCCCCGAAGAGTGCGGCAAGTACGGATGCCCCAACTGCGAGGGACAAGCGATGACGCTCCCGCTTTGCGTCTGCCGCCGGCAGCGCGCGATCCTGAACCTGATTCACCGCGCCGCCCGCGGGATGTCCCTGCGCGAGATCGCGGCCCGACGAAAGCAGCCGGTCCACGCCGAGCGGAAGTGCGTCAACGGGATGGCCGACGCCGGCCTGATCCGCGCCGTCGACGACCGCTGGACGCTCACCGACGTCGGCGCGCTGCGGCTCCGGATCGCGAACGCGATGATCCGGGCAAAAAAAGGTTGACCTGTTTTGCAAGAGCTGACGGCACGGTTCCCCGGTAGCATGAGGCTAATTCCGAGGATTCCGCCGCGAGGCTCGCTTGAAGCGGATGTTGGCAGCGCTGCTGATTTTCGCGACCGGCCCGCTTGACGAGATCGAGGCCGCGAGGGCGGCGGCGCGTTCTCTACCCGCCTCGACGATCTTCGTCACCACCCTCTCCGTCCCGCCGGCCGATCTGCCGACCCTCGACGTCGCCTTCAACCTCGCGCTCAACGGCGCGACCTTCCGCCGCAAGCCGGTCCGGCTGGTCCCGGTCCCGGCGGCCGGCAACCGACTGTACCGGATCGACGCGGAAGAACTGGAGTGGCCGGCGGCGGCGGTGCGAACGCTGCTCGACCAGGAGCCGTATTTCCGTCCGTTCGCCCCCGACGTCGCGCTCGTCCGCATCGACTGGCTCGCCGGCCGGCTGACGACCGCCGAGACCTACTACGCGCTGCTCGGCTTCGGCAAGACCTTGGCGGACCTCGACAAGCGGATCGGCCTCGACCGCAAGACCGCCGCGAATCTGGGCGCTTCGCACGGCGCCCGTGTAGTCGAGTCGGGCGTAGCGCTTAATCCCCGCGCTATCGCCCGGCTCGGCTCGCCCCTGGGCGGCGTCTGGACGACCTTCGACGCCGCGGACGCCGCCAAGGTCAACCCCTTCGAGAAGATCGACCGGCTGACCTTCGACGACGTCGATGCGCACGAACTCTTCGGCCCGCTGCCGAACGGCCTGATGTGGTGGGCGCTCGCGAACGGCAAGGGCGAGTTGCAGGCGGCGGCGCCGATCGCCGTCGCCCTCGACCGGCGAACGCCGAAGGCTCCCGACGCGCTCAAGGACATCGCGAAGGAAAAGCACTCGTTCAAGCGGGTCGAAGTCTTCGCGCCGTTCTCCTGCCTGGGGTGTCACGCCGGCGGGCTGCGGACGGCGAACGACTTCGTCTCGTCCGCGGTCGCCGGCGGGAAGCTCGACGTCCGCACCGCCGACAAGCGGACCGCGAACGCGATCGAAGACTTCTTCGACGCCAAGGCCCAGGCCGACGCGATGCGGCTCGACTCCGCGCACTACGTCGACGCGGTCCTGCGGATCACCGGCAAGCCGTCCGCGGACGCGAGCGCCGCCCTCTCCCTGGTCCGCTTCCGTTACGACGAACTCCCCGTCACCGCGCCGCAGGCCGCCGCCGAAGTCGGCATGACCGCCGAGGCGTTCGAGAAGGCGGCGAAAGAGCGGGACGCCGAGGAGATCAGTTCGACGCTGCGGGCGATGGTCGCCGGCTCGCCGGTCCCGCGCGACCTGTGGGAGAAGAGCGTTTACCTGGAAGCCGCCGCGGTCGCCGGCTGCGTCGTCAAGGTTCCATCCAAGCCGCCGCCGCTGCCGCCCATGCGCAAGCGGGCGAAGGACGCGGCGACCGGCCGAGACATCGAGTTCAACGAAGCGAAAGGCGCCTGGGAGTTCGTCCGATGATCCCGCTCGTCCTGGTTGCCGCCGCGTTCACCGGCGGGGGTTGTCGCGTCACCGTCCACAAGCAGACCGTCGCAGTTCACGCGACGGGGGCGGTCCTGGCGGCCCCCGTCTACTACCAGTCGGCGCTCGCCTACCGGGTCGAAGACCCCGAGAAGTCGGCGCTCGTGCGGCAGAACGAACTCTTGACGACGGCGCTGGTCGCGGAACTCCAGCAGCAGCGCGAACGGGCGGACCGGCTCGAAGCCGCCGGCGGCGTCCCGGCCCCGCCGGCAAGCTCGGCGACGGCGATCATCGCGGCCAACTGCGCCGTCTGCCACGGCGACCCGACGAAGGCCAAGGGGTCGTTCGCGCTCTCCGCGAAACCGAATCACGCGGAGCGGCTGCTGATCTGGAACATGGTCGAGTCGGGCGAGATGCCGCCCAAGGAACGCAAGCAACTCTCCGCGAAGGAGAAGGAGGCGATCGCCGAGTGGGCGGTCGTCAGTCGCGAGGAACTGAAGGCTGCGGCGCGGGTCGTCGCCGCCGTCAAGTGAGGAGACGAAGATGTTGACTTTGATCCTGGGCACGGCGCTCGCCTGCCCGCCGCAACTCTTTTCGCAGCAGACCTTTACGCTGCCGCCGCAGATCGTCGGCTTCCAGCCGATCTATTCGGCGCCGCAGACGTTTTCGGTGCAGACGTTCGCTTACCCGCAAGTGCAGTCGGCCTGCGCCAGCGGGCAGTGCGGCCGGTCGTTCGGAGGCTTCGACTTCGGCGCCCGCCGGTCGGGCTTCAACCTCGATATCGGCGTCGGCCGCCGGTCGAGCGTCCGCGAGTCGTTCAAGGAACGGAGCCGCGTGAGGATCAAAGCGCGATGAGCCGAACCGCCGTCCGCCGGCCCGCGAAGGTCGCGGCGCCGCCGAAGTCCGTCCGTCGTCCGCCACCCAAGGGAGAGCAGAAGAAGATGAGCAAGGAACTGACCAAGCACGAAGACGAGAGCTACGGCGGCCACTCGGCCGACTCCGGCGGCTCGCAGAAGAACATGATCCGCTGGTGTCTCTTCGTCGACGTGATGAAGACGTGCCTCGGCCGCGCCGAGTCGCCGGAAATGGCGCGCGACAAGGCGACGGGCGCCGTGGCGGCGTTCGATGCGCTGTTCAGCCCGAAGCCGGCCCCGGCCCCGACGCCGGCCGCGAAGAGCTAAGGGAGGAACGGGCGATCGTCGCTTCGCTGCTATCGCCGTTCGGGTTCTTCGCCGGCGGCGGGGCGGCGGCTCCGCCGCTGCCGTCCGTCGCCGGCCTTTACGCTCGCTATTCGCCGGACGGCCCGTTCTGGCAGGACTCCGCCAGGACGACCGTCGCCAGCGCCGACGGCGACCCGATCGGCGCGTGGGACGACGGCAGCGGGAGCGGCTTCCATCTGCTGCAAGCGGTCGCCGCGGGCAGGCCCGCCCTGAAGCTGGGCATCGTCAACGGCAAGCGCGTGGCGCGGTTCGCAAACCACCATCTGGCGGCGGCGTTCGCTTCGCGGACTCAGCCGGTCACGGTCTTCATGGTCGCCAGCACCGCCGGCAGCACCACGGAAGACCGGAAGTTTTTCGACGCCGCCGCCGGGCCGCAGATGGCGCACCAGGAAAGCGGCGGTCAGTGGTGGGTGTATGCGGGCGGGTTCCTCAGCGGCGGCGTGGCGAACGACAACATCAATCAGCACACGATCGTTTTCAACGGCGCGGGAGGCTCGCTCCGCGTCAACCGCGCCGCCGTCCTCGCCGGCAACACCGGAGCGAACGGTCAGCAGGGATTCATCCTCGGAAGGAACCAGGGCTTCCTTGAGCCGCTGGTCGGCGACGTCGCCGAAATCCTGCTTTACAACGCCGCGCTTTCGACCACCGACCGGGACGCGATCGAATCGTACCTCGCGACGAAATACGGCCTTTAAGGAGAACGTCAGATGGCAAGCGCTCGCATCCCTTACGACCCGAACACGCCGCTGGGGGTCAAAATCCGCGCCTACGTCTCGGCGATGGTCGAGGCCCGCAAGAACGGCGCGGAACTGGCCCGCATCCTCGACAAATACGTGGACGACAACGCCGGCATCGCCACCGACTCGGGCATCCCGGCCGCGTCGGTCCCGCTGGTCAAAAACATGGTCAACGCGAGTCAGGCCGAACTCGGAACCGTCACCACCGCGGCGCTGGCGGTCGGCGCACAAACCAACTGCCGGCAACTCGCGGACGCGATGGGTTGAGCGGCCGGAACCAGGAGTCGCAGCGATGCAGATGTCGATCCCGAGCCGCTACCTCGAACAGGGCGGCACCAAAAAGCTCGACTACGCGACGAGCCCCGCCGCGCTCACCGTCGTCCCTGCGCAAGCCGGCCGACTGGCGAAGATTCTCAAGATGGAACTGCACTGCGAAGCCGCGGTGACGGTGACGTTCAAACACGGCGCGATCGAGCTGATCCGCTTCAAGCTCGACCCCGCCGGAACGACCGGCCCCGCCGGCGTAGTGCTGCCGTTCGACGGCGACGGCTGGTATCACGTCGACGGCCTCGCCCTCGGGGCGGCGCTCACGATGGAACTCTCCGCGGCGGTTCAGGTGCGCGGCTGGCTGCGCTGGATGCGGGACGCCTCGTGAAGCTCCACGAACTATCGCCGGAGAAGCTGGTCGCGACCTGCAAGCAGTTCCGCGAACTGTCCGACGATGCGCGCCCCGAAGAGATCAAGGAAGAGTGCCCCGCTTCGATCGCGCACTACCGCGGCAGCACCGACTTCGGCACGAAGGACAAGCCCGAGTTCGGCGTCAACGTCAACTGGCTGGCGGCGGCGTGGTCCGCCTTCAAGTCGCATCTCATCGGTCGCTGTCCCAAGCCGGCCAGCGTCCCGCCGAAGCGGGCGGCGAACAAGCTCTACGCGCCGTGCGCCAACGAAATCCAAGCCTACGCCGACGACAAGTTCGATCACGAGATCGTCTACGAGCAAGTCGTCGAGGACGCTTTCTTCCGCGGCACCGGCGCGTCGATCCAGCGGTGGGACTCCCGCTTCGGCGTGGCGCGCTCCGAATACTTCAACCCCCGGCTGCTCTACCCCGACGCCTCGGCGACCTCCTGGGGCGCCTGCGGCCACGTCATCGAGGCGCACGAATGCCGCCGCGAGGAAGTGGCGCGGAAGTACGGCGTCAAGGTCGCGGGGGCGCTCAAGGCGATCGACGAGGGGAAGTCGCCGGTCGCGGTCGACACCGAGCAGATGATCGAGGACAAGAACCCCCTCGACATGGTGCGCTACTACGTCTGCTGGTCGAAGCACGACGAGGAGAACCGCTGCCTGCAATTCGCCGACGAGTACCAGGAGGACTATTTCTGGACGAACCCCGTCGACGGACTCCCCGGCGATCCGTTCCCCTTCCCGATGGCCGATGAAAGCTGGCCCTTCGCGGTGCTGCCGTTCAACCGCGAGAACAACAAGCTGTGGGGCCAATCCTACTACAAGGTGTCGGAGGGTCCGCTCAAGGGGATGGCCTGGGCGTACGCCTTCATGATGCAGGCCGGCTCGAAGTCGTCGAAACAGGCGATGGCCTACCCCCGCAACATGGAGGAACTGATCCAAGAGTTCTCGCAGATGACGACCCACATGGGCCGCATCGCTTACGACGACGAGGGGATGGTCAACGGCCAGAAGATCAAAGACCTGATCGAGATTCTTGAGTTCCCCGCGCTGCCGCAAACGCTGCTCGACATGTTCGAGCGATCGAAGCAAGTCTACGAGGACATCAGCGGTTACAACGCCGCCGGCCAAGTCGCGCCCCAGGGCGTCGAGACCGCCGGCGAGATGCAGGGGATGATGCAGGCGGCGGCGAACAAGCTCGCCTACTATCAGGCCCCGGTCGAGCAGTATTTCAAGGAAGCCAGCCGCATCCGCCACCGGATCAACGCCGACAAATGCACCCTCGACGCGGTGGTGAAGGTCCGCCGCGAGGGCGCCCCGACCGCCGCCTCCGACTACGGCGACGAGGACGTGACGAACCCGGCCGAGCCCCGCAAGGTCGTCCCCTTCGAGCAGGCGGTCGCGCTGACGAAGGCGATCCCGAAGAAGGACGTCGCCGAACTCTCGTCGCTCGCCGCCTTCAACGCCGCGGTCGGCGCTCCCGGCGTGCCCGAGCATCCCGAGGCCGATCTCCGCGTCAAGCTGGGCGTCCCGCTCGACGCGACGATCGAGATCGAGCAGGCGGGCGTCCGGCACCTTGCCGGCGAGGAACTGGCGGCCGGCTGGATCGAGGGCGCGACCGACTGGGAGATCGAAGCGAACATCGAGATCGACATCGAGTCGGGATCGTCGTCCGAAATGGCGCAGCAGAACCGGCAGACGAAGATGGAGCGGATCGCGCCGCTGCTCGCCGGCACGCTCCAGCAGTTCCAGGCGATCCCGCAACTGGTCGATCTGCACAACGCGCTCGTCGACTCGACCGAAGAGGACGCGCTCCAGGGCTGCAAGCTCGACGTCAAGCAGGTGATGGCGACGGTGCAGCAGCAGCAGCAGGCCGAGCAGCAGGCGCTGCAAGTCCAGCAGCAGCAGGCGGGCGCCGAGGAGGCGCAGGCGATCGCCGCCGCCGAAAGCCGCACCGCGGTCGCCGAGGCGCGGCTCAACGAGCAGGCGGCGAAGAACGATGGACAACGGATCGCCAACGACGGGCTCAAGATCAAGCAGCAGACCGCGGCGATCGAGGGCGAGGAGCGGCGCATTCGCGACCGCAGCCGGTCGGAGTTGCAACTGCGATCGTGATGAGAAAGAACGGAGACCAAGCCGTGAACATCCGGTTCATGAAGACGCTTCAGCGTCTTTACCCGGAACCGTTCGCCGGGAGCAAAGACCTGGGCGACGGCACCGACCTCTTCGTGTTCGACGAGGAGCGGGACATGCCGAAGGGGCGCGGCCCCTATCGCATCTACCGCCGCGAGGATCGGCGCTACGACCGCGCCTGGGAGATCGTCGCGGACTTGAAGTCGGGCGAAGTGCTCAAGTCGCACACCGGCCCCAAGGTCCAGCGCGAGAACCCGGATTTTTCGCGGATCAACGTCGGCACCGGGAAAGTCCCGGCTTTCGCGAAAGCCTGCCTGGGCAACGACGTCGCCGAAAAGTTCTCCACCGTCCGCGATCTGGAGAAGCACATGGACGCGAACGGCCTTTACGTCCCGACCCGCGCCGAACTCCGCAACAAGTCGCTGCCCAACGCCGGGCCGGCGGCGCGGAAGTTCGACGCTCAGCGGGAGATGGAGGCGGGCAATTACAACATCACGGCGTTCGCCGCCGAGGGCACCTTTACGAGCGAGGTTGAAGGACGATGAACGGCTTTGGATCGGACCCCCTGGTGCGGCTCTTTTGGGAGCCCGACATGGGTGGAGGAGCGGGCGGCGCCGGCGAGTCCGGCGGCGGCTCGCAGGGGCGCCCGGAGTCGGGGTCGGTCAGTCAGACTGACCAGGGCGGCGACGACGGCGGCGGCGGTCCCGCGATCGACCCCGGCAAGTACGCCGAGTACGAGAAGTTCCACAAGACGCACTCGCCGCACGCGGACCGCTACCAGCGGCTCGGGACGCTCGAAGGGTCGAACCCGGAAATGAAGGCGATCCTCGGGCACCTGGCGCAGTTCGGCCAGTTCCCCCAGGGCTACGGCCGCATCCCGCCGCCGCCCCGGCCGCCCCCCGGCCCGCCGTACAAGTTCTTCCAGGAGGGCGAAGACCCGGACGAGTTCTGGACGTCGATGGCGAAGCAGCCGCTCAGCTATCTCGACCGCGCGATCGGCTCGCCGAACTTCAATCAGGCGATGATGAAGTACGCCGCCAACCAGAATTTCCAGCGCCCGATCATCCAGGCGGTGCTCCGTGAACTCGACAACCTGCCGGCGATCCGGCACCTGCTCAGCCAGCACGGCGAGGCCGAGTACGAGCAGACCCACGGCGAGGCGCTGAAGGAGCTTGAGAAGTTCAACCCGAAGGCCGCCGAGTTCGTGAAGAGCAACCGGGCCGATCCCGCCGCGATGATGAAGTTCCTCCAGTCGGTCGGACTCTCCGCCGCGAAAGCCGAGGAGATCGTCGACGAGGAGACCGGCGGCGAGGAGCGTTTCAGCCGCGCCGCGGCGAACGACCGGAGCGCCGAAGAGCGGCTGCGCTCGAAGCCGACCGCGGGCGCGAAGCCGGGCGGCGGTCGCAGCAAGTACGACCAGGCGCTGTACTTCGGACGCGGCGCCAAAAACTGACGGGCATTGCCTGCCGGCGATTCCGTTGGTAGGATTCACGTTGGCATAGCCGCCGGTCGTCGGTGGCAATGGTGTCGTCGCTCCCATCTGTACGAGTCGGCGTTGACCCTCCCTGGAGGTCAGCGCCGTGCCGTCCCACACGAACCCCGCCGTCGCGAAGTTCAATCACGAACTCTGGACGAAGAACGTCCTGATCGACGCGACCACCGAAGCGCACTCGCTTTACCTGAAGCTCAAAGAGAAAGGGAAGATGGTCAAGGGCCGCGGCGGCACCGAGATCAAGGCCGACCCCGTTCGCAAGACCCGACTCTCGGTCAGCGCGTGGAACGGCGTCAACAAGCAGAACGCGATCGAACCCGACATCTGGGACATCCCGACCCACGGCTGGACGGGTCGGATTCTCAACCTCACGCTCAAAGACTGGGACGAACTCGCCAACCAGGGCGAGGAGCAGATCAACGATCATCGTCAGTCGATCCTCGACGCGGCGAAGGAAGACTGGCAGGCCGCGCTCGGCGGCGACGTCCACGTTGACGGCTCGGCGCTCGAAATCCCGCTGCTGACCGGGCTCCCCGGCTTCGTCAAGGCGACCACCACCTACGGCGGCCTCGACCAGACGCAGGACTTCTGGAAAGCCAACCTCATCACCGGCGCGCAGTACACCTCCAACTTCGTGACCAACCCGTACATCTACATCTCCAACCTCGGCCGGCTCTGCCAGCACGGCTCCTCGCACGACGGGAAGAACCGCCCCGACTACGTGCTGTTCTCGCGCGGGGTCTACGGCCACGTCGCGAACTACCTCGAAACCAACTTCAAGCGCGTCATCGTGCAGAAGCCGAAGTACGAGTACGGCCACGAGACGATGGTGATCGACGGCTACGAAGTCGATTGGGACATCAATCTGACCGCCGATCTCTTCTACATGCTGAACACCAACTTCATGAAGTGGTACTACCAGAGCAAGGTCTCGATGGACTCCGAGGACAAGCGCGTTCTCAACCCGCCGGGCACCCTCTTCCAGTTCCGCTCCAAGCACCAGTTCGTCTGCACTTCGCCGCGGCACCAGGGCAAGTGCTCGACCCTCGGCGTTTCCGCCTAACCCGGTTCAACCGCTCAAGGAGACCGATCGTGGAACAGAGCATTCTCCGCCAGCCGTTGACCGAGTATTCGGCGACGGCTCGACATCAGGCCGGCGAGGAGATCGAGTATTACAACGCCCGCGGCGAGCGCTGCGTGCTTGAATACTGCCAAGCCGGCGAAGCGATCGCCGCCCAGGGCGCGGGCCTCTGGCCGATCCAGGACGGCGACGGCAAGCGGAAGCTGATCGACACGCCGCCCGCCGGCGGCGACGAGTACGGCTGGCAGGGCTTCAGCCTCGCGGCGAACGTCCCCGACGACTACTACTTTTACATGCAGAAGAGCGGCCCCTCGCTGGTCGGTCTCGTCACCGCGACCAACGTCGCGGCCGGCGACATGATCTGGCCGAGCGCCGCCGGCGTCTGGTCGACCACCACCCTCGCCACTCAAGCGCAGGTCGACACGGCGAAGGGCCGGCTCAAGACGCTGGTCGCCGCGACCGCGCCCGCCCCGGTCCCCGCCGGGAGCGCGGTCTTCACCTGATCCCGAGGAGGTTCCCGTGATCTCCTTCGGGCAACTCGTCGCCTATGCGCGTTCCTTCGACGCGCAGTCGGCGAACCTTGAGACCGAGCGCGTGTACGACCGCATGTGCCGCGCCCTGGTCGAAACCCTCTGGCATTCCCGCAACTGGCCTTTCCATTACACGGAAGCGTCGTTGCGGCTCTACGCCCCCTTCCAGACCGGCACCGTCGCGCTCGTCAAGGGCGCGACGACTTGCGTCCACTCCGCCGCCGGCTTCCTCTCCGCGGTCTGGCCGACGCCCGCGCTGCTCATGGTCGATGCGCGGAACGAGACCTACCGGATCGCGACCTGGAACTCGGGATCGTCCGCGACTCTCGACGCCCCCTTCCTGGGCGAGTCGGGCGATTACACGTTTCAGGTTCAGTTCGCCTACAACCCGCTGCCGGCCGACTTCCTCGAAATGCGCGATCCGTGGCAGCCGCCCTGGTGGAGCCGCATCCGGCCGATCAGTCACGAGCAGTACGTCGAGGGTCGCGACCACGCCTTCGGCGCCGGCTCGCCGCAGTTCTTCGCGATCGTCGGCGGCGACGGGCTGGTGGAGCCCAAGATCGCGTTCCTGCCGGCGCCCGACGTCGACGATCAGGTGCGCTTCATCTACCGGCACCGGCCGCCGGCGTGCGTCCACTACCGCAACGGCACGATCAACCTCACGGAAGCCAACGCCGCCGTAACCGGCGTCGGGACGCTCTGGCAGAAGAGCGGATTCTCCGCCGCCGGCCTCGTGCTCGAACTTCCCGACGTCGACCAGATCGCCGACTATCGCCGGCTCTTCGGCACCGTGAACGCGGCGACCACTGACACCGCCTTGACGCTGACCGCGCCCTGGGGCGGGCCGACGATCGTCGGGGCGAACTACGCGCTGTCGGACCGGCTGAAGGTTCCCGACGAGGCCTGGAACGCGCTGTCGCATTGGGTCCACAAAGCGGTGTGGGAACTGCGGGCGGACGAGCGGAAGGCGAGCTACTTCGAGGCGCGGGCGCTCGACGCGATGCGGCGGCTCGGCAACGCCACCGGCCGGCAGACTTCGGCCCGCGAGTTCGGGTCGCTGTGGGGCGGCGCCTGCGGCGACGACGAGCGGAACGACGACGTCGCGCTCTGGCCGCGGACCTTCGTCTTCAACGGAGTCGGTCCATGATCCTGCGGCGCTTCAACGGCCAGGACAACTCGATTCACCCTTCGGCCGATGCGCCGCCGGAAACCCTGCTGCGGCAGCACAACGCGGACGGCTTCATCGACGGCGTGCATTACCAGCGGACCGGGACGAAGCAGATTTCGGACGTCTGGAACGGGCTCGTCGGATCGGAGAGCGGCGACCTTGAGACCGGCGTCAAGCAGGCGGCGAACGCGGTCCGCACGCTGACGCCGGTGAGCAGCCGCGCGCACGAGACTTCGATGTACCCCTGGGCGCCGGAGGACTGATCTTGTCGATCGTCTTCGCGGGCGAAAATCAGAACAACGGAATCTGGGACTGGTTTCAGGACAACCAGGGCTGGACCTACCTCGCCAACGGCGTCGATCAGCCGCAAGTGTGGGACGGCATTTCGGCGACGAGCCGGAACTGGGGCCTGCCGGCGATGACGGCGGCGGTCACGTTCAACGCCTTCGTCGGCGGCGGCGTGCTGACCGGAATCTATTACTACTACGCCGTCCTTTACAACTCCGCGACCGACACGGAGGGCGGGCAGGGTCCGATCTCCGCGTCGATGACGGCGGCGGCGCAGAACATCACGGTCAACCGGCCGGCGGGCGCGACGACCCTCGACCCGCAGGCGACCCACTGGCGGCTCTACCGCAACACCGCCGGACAGGCGACGACCTTTTACAAAGTGGCGGACGTGCCGACCGCGACCGCGACCTACACCGACGCGATCACCGACGTCGCGCTTTCCGCCGGCAGTCAGACGCTCAACCTCACGAACATGAAACTGCGGATGCCGGCGCAGCACCCGTACGTCGCGCTGCACGGCGGCTTCGCGTTCGGCTGGGGCGGCAAGCGGCTGGCGGGCAGTCTCCTCACGATGACGAACGGCTCGCCGAACGTCACCGGAACCGGCTTTTCGCAGGCGATGGTCGGGATGCGGTTCCGGATCACGAGCCCGGCGGCCGAAACGAAAGTCTACACCGTGCTTTCGGTGACGTCGGCGACCGCGCTGGTGCTGACGGAGAACTACACGGGGACGAACTCGCCGCCGACGAAATCCGCGATGATCTACCCCGCCAACGACGACCTCGCCTCCTGGTCGATCGGCGGACGCTACGAAGAGTTCCGGCTCTTCAACGGCGCTTCGGTCGGGGCGGGCGACGGCGGCGTGCCGACCGGCATCTTCACGCTGCTCGACGCGCTCTACCTCGCGAAGGACCGCAGCCTTTACCGCTGGAACTTCACCACCAACCCGAACCCGCTCAACGGGGACGCCGGCATTTTCAACGTGCTCCGCAATCGCGGGCTGCTCAATCACCGCTGCCGCGTCGTCGTCGGGCCGCACGCCTACATGCTCGACCGCAAGGGCGTCTACCGCTTCTCGGGCGACTACGAGGAGAACCAGATCGACCGGCAGATACATCCGCTGCTGCTGCCGTCCTACATGCCGGGAAACCGGCGGGTGAACTGGTCGGCGGCGGCGAACTTCCATGCGGTCCACGACTCGAAGGAAGACCGGATCGTTTTCTTCATGGCGATCGACCAAGACCTCGAACCGCGTCACGCCTTCTGCTACGACCGGCGGCGCGACCGCTGGCACGTCGAGCAGTACGATTCGGGCGTGACGGCGAGCTTGCAGATGCGCGACCTCGCCGGCGTCGATCGCGTCTTCATCGGCGACGAGCACGGCTACGTCCGCGGCTTCGGCGTCAACCCCGGCCTCGACGCCGGCGCCCGCTACGGCGGCGCGGCCCGCACGGTGCGAGGGACGATCACCGGGATCGCGGCGAACTCGCTCACCGACGCCGCGGCGAACTTCGGCGGCGCGGGGACGATGGCGGAGCACGCCGGGAGCTGGGTCGAAGTCTACGAGGGGGTCGGCGCGGGTCAGACTCGCCGGATCGGCAACGCCGTTTCGGCGACCGTGCTGACGCTTGCGCCGGGCGGCTGGGCGACGACGCCGGCGGTCGGCGACAAGTACCGGATCGGTCCCGTCGAGATGATCCTCGAAACGCAGAACATGGCGATGGCGCCCTTGTCGCCGAACGAACTCAAGGAAGCGCGGTTTCTGCGGGTCTTCTTCGAGCCGCGCGAGGACTGGCCGGAATCGTGGATCGGGATCACGCTCTTCAAAGACTGGAGCCTGGACCCGTTCCTGGGCTGGAGTCCGCGAGCCAGGGCGAACGGGCTGGAGATTCCGTCTTCGGCGAAGATCGACGGCGAACTCCGCGCCTACGTGGACAACATGACCGGCTGCGTCCAGGTGACGCTCGGTCACGAATACGCCAGGGCGTGGCGGGTGAAGCTGCGCTACAAGGACGGGAACCGGCCGATCCCGATCACCGGACTTGAGATCGCGGGCGCGGTCGTGCCGCGGCAGGACTGGAGGGATCAGTAATGGCGTCGGTCCCCACTCCCGGCCCCGATCCCGGCGGCAGCGGCACCGGCTCGTCGACCGACGATCCGCGCGACGACCACGGCGACGGCTCCGGCACCACCGAGGAGAACATTCCGCCCGACGCGCCCCCGGACGTCGAGGCGGCGATGCTGGCGGTGATCGACCTCACGGTGACGATCAAAGGCGCGTTCATGAACCTGTACGAGGCGTGCAAGAAGATCCCCCGCGGCGACGAACTGGCGACCGTGATTCAGATCGCGCAGCGAAAAATGGGCGAGATGGGCGACCAGCTTTTCGAGACCCAGCGGACGATGAACGTGAAGTCGAACAACCGCGTTTTGACGGGGCCGCGGGCCGACACGGGGCCGACCGGCGCTCAGAACAACGCATACAATCTGCTGGTCGCGGCCGGCATCTTTTCCGCGAACAACACGACGTAAGGGGCGAGCCATGCCGCTGCCGCTGAAACGACGATTGAACGGCGCGCCGGTCGGACAATCGAGCGCGAGTCTGGCGCCCGCGATGGGAGCGCCGGCGACGGCGGCGAAGCCCTCGCTCCTCAATCAGGCGAACGCGCGGCGGACGGGGATGCCGAACACGCCCGCGCTCCTGGGCGGACCGGCCGCGGCGGGGACGCTGGCCGCCGGCAAGCCCGCGCCGCCGCTCGGCACGGGGACGGTCAAGCCGCCGTCGCTGCTCGGCGGGTCGACGGGGTTGACGGTGCGCCCGCCGGTCGCTCCGCCGGCCGCGGCGCTGCCGCCGCGAGTTCTCCCCGGCTCGTCGCCGGGCGGCGCGACCATCTACCCCGGCCTTGCGGCGGCCTACGAGAATCAGGCGAACCTGCCGGGCGGCGGCGGCATTTACAACCGTCCTCCGTTGCCGCCGGTCAACGCCGCCGGTGCGGGCGGCCAGCCCATGACTCGCCCGCCCGTGAACACCACTGGCGGCGGCCAGACCATGACGCGCCCGCCGGTCAATTCCGGCGGGATGACGACCCGCGCCGCGGGCGGCGTCGACGTCGCTCCGGCGCCTCGGCCTTACACTCCGGCCCCGCCGCCGCTCAAGCTCGGCGATCCCAACCGGACCGTCGGCGCTCACGGGGCCGGCGCGGACGGCGGCATGTTGACGCAATCGCGCTCGCCGTCGGGCGGAGTCAGTCAGACTGACCGGGGCGGCGCGGGCGGACTTCAGGCGCCCTCGCTCCTGAGAGCGCCGCAGACCGGCGGCGGCTTGCGGGCTCCCGCCGGCGGCGGCGGGGGCGGTATCAACACCGGGGACGCGATCACGGCGCTCAATGAGCCGCTGCAAGTGCCCGTCCCCGGCCAGACCGGAACCGGCGGCTGGAACTTCGGCTTCGGCGGCTCCGGCAACAACACCGCGACCAACACGTTCGGCGGCGCCGTCCCCGTCGCCCCGCCGGCCGGAACCACGCCGTCGCCGACGGTCGCTCACCACGCCTACCCGCAAAGCTACGGGGGCATGAGCAGCGGCACCGGCGGCGGGCTCGACAGCCGCGCACTGGCGGGCGCCGGGGCGACCAGCCCTTACGGCGACGACGATACGGCCACCAACTGGTCGGACGACGGCGGCGTGATCGACCCGGATGGCGGACTCTCTGGCGGCGACCCTCCCGGCTGGCCCGGCGGCGATGACGCTGGCGAGGGGGACGGCGCGGTCGGCGAGAACGAGCCCGGCCCCGACGACCCGAACAACCCGCCGCCTCCCGGCTCGGGCGGCTACGAAGGCGGCCAAGGCGGCGTCCCCGGCATCGACGGCGGTCCGGTCTCCATCGACGACAACCCCTTCGGCGACCCGTACGGCGAGGGCGGATCGGGGTACGGCGGCGGCGGCATCACCGAAACGAACCCGCCCGGCATCGGTGAAGACGGCGGCGTGATCGGGCAAGGAGAGGGCGGACTCGCCGGCGGCACCGGCGGCGGCCCCGCGATCGACGACGGCGACCCGATCTTCCCGCCCGACGATCTGCCCCCGGACGAGGACCAGGAAGGCGAAGGCGGCGGCGAAGGCGGCCAGGGCGGCGGGACCGGCGGCTATCCTCCGGTGCCGACGGAACCGCAGCAGGGACAGCAGCAGCAGCAGAGCAGCAACTCGCAGTCCCAGTCGCAGTCGCACTCCGAATCGCAGAACACCGGATCGTCGCGCGGCGAGTCGACGTCGCAGGGAACCTCGTCGTCGCTGGGCGAATCGGAGAATCAGTCGACGTCCGAATCGAAGCACCTGCACACGATGGGGCTCGACGAGGCGCGGAACTTCTTCGGCCCGCTCGCCCGCGAGGGCGACGTCGCCAACCCTTACTCGGCGCGGATGGAAGCCGAAGCGAAGAATCAGGCGAACGCGCGGATCAGCGCCGGGCTCGCCGATCAACTGGAACAACTCGGGGGCCGGGCCGGCGCCGGCGGCATCGACCCGAATTCGCTCGCCGCGATCTACGGCCGCCAGGGACTCATGGGGCAGGGGCTCGGCCAGCAACTCCAGTCGGACGCGACCCTCGGCGCGCAGTACGCGCAGAACCGCGGCCAGTTCGATCTCAGCCAGAAGGGCATGAACGTCGGGCAGCGCGGCCAGGACTATCAGGGCATGGGCTACAACGCCGGGATCGCGAACTCGCTGCTCGGTCAGGCCGACTCGCGCTCGCAGTCGACCGGCCGCAGCAACCAGCGGAGCGACAGCCAGAACACGTCGGACTCCTGGAACGAATCCGAGAATCAGGGAACGTCGGTCGCGGACGCGCTTAGCTGGATGTACTCCAACAGTCGCGGCGGCTCGCAGCCGATCTTCTTCAACAACTGGTAAGGGGCGCGGACATGAGCCTGCCGGCGCTGCTCATTCAGGAAGAGAAGATGCGCCGAGCGCGGGCGGCGGCGAAGGGGCGGCTTGCGCCGCCGGCTCCCGACGCGCCGCTCGACCTCTCGCAATCCGGCGCTCTCTCCGAACCCATCGCGCCGTACGAACCGCCGGCGCCGATCGAGCCGGACCTCCGTCCGCTGCCCGCCACGGGAGCGCGCGAGTTCACTTCGCCGGGCGGGATGCGATCGTTCGCGACTCCGCAGCCGGCCGGGCGAACCGGCGCCGAGCAGAACCGCGACTTCGAGACCGACCGCGAGATTTACAAGAAGAGCGGGTTCGGCGGACCGGGCTATGAATCGCCGGCGGTCATGGGGACGATCGAGGCGGCGAAGACGGTCGCGCAAAAGTCCCCGAAGGCGCTCAAGGCGCTGGGCGACTACTACGAGCCGTACCTCGGGCTCGGCGGACTGGCGAACATCGTCAACCCCAACGCGACCTGGGGCGACATCGGTTCGTCGCTCGGCTCGATCGCCAAGCCCGTCACCGGGCCGATCGAGAACATCCTCTCCGGCTTCGGCCTGGAATGGAAGGCGCCGTCGCTGATGAACGACCTCATCGAGCCGGGCGTCAAGACGGCGCTCGCCAATCTCACCGACCCGAACACCAGCGCCGCCGAGAAGGCGAACGCGAAAAAGGTGCTGCTGCTCTCCGGCGCGGCGACGATGACCCAGGCGCCGTCGCGAGCGCCCGGCGTGCTGGGCAAGATGCTCAACCCGCTGGGCGACGTCCTCGCTCCGGCGCTCGCGAAGCCGCTGAGCCGGATTCCGGGCGCGCAGGCGGCGAACGAGTTCGCGGCGGCGGCGGGATCGCGGATCAACCAGGAGCTTCCCGGCGCGATCGTCGACGCGGCGCTCGGAACCGCGCCGGCGGGCGCGACGCCGGCGATCCCGTTCCGCGGCTCCAGGGCGGGCAGCGTCGGCTTCGGCGGCGTCCGCCAGCGGATGACCAAGGACGAGTCGAGGCTCCAAAAGCAGGGGACCGCGATAATCCAGGCGGCGGAAGGCGGAAGGAACTCGCCGACGAGCATCGGGGCGAAGGGGCTTGCCAACCTCAAGGGCGAACTGCTGGCCGAAGCCAATCCCGCCGGCGGGAGAGTCACCGCGGGGGGAGATATCGTCAACCCGGCGGTCGGGCGCGGCGCCGTGCTCGAAGACCTCGCCGGGGCCGAAGAGGTTCCGCTGACGCCGTTCGCGCGTCCCTCGACGCCGGAAGAGATCGCGTCGTTGCCGGTCCCGGCGGCGCTCGCGCGGCTGCGCGAAATGCACGTCCCCGACGAGCACCTGGACGCCTCCCTCGATCTGGCGGCGCGGGCGGACTACGACTCGAAAACGCGGCTCGATCTGTTCCGCGCGGCGGCGCGGCCGCTCGACCCCGCCGATCCCGTCAGCGTCACGGGTCACTCGCTCGCGGGGACGCTGCCGAGGCCCCGTCCTACAACGACTCCCGACTTGATCGCTCGCGAGCCGGACCCCGCATTGCAAAGCGGCCCGGACGCCGGGCAAGGGGTTGCGGTTCCGGAACCGAGCCCCGTTCAGGCGCCGGCCCCGGCCGGTGGCGAACTCGGCGGCGGCGCGGGAGCCCCATCTCCCGCGGCGGCGACCGCGACCCCGCCGGCCGGGCCGAACGCGCTCCCCGATCTGCTCAACCCCGCGATCGAACGACCGCCGCCGCGGCCCGTGCCCGAGCCGCTGGTGCAGGGCGCGATGCCGCCGCAGCCGGTCCCGGTCGGGCGCTACGTCCCCGAAACGACGGGCTACGAAGTCGCCGCCCCGGAAATGCAGTCGGTGGGCGGCGGAGTCAGTCAGACTGACCCGGAAGCCTACGGGGCGTTCCCCGGCATCATCGGCAAGCTCGCCCCGAAGGCGCGGCGAGCGCGGCCGCCGGTCGAGCCTCCGCCGGCCGCGGAGCAGCAGATCAACCCGATGGGGCCGGCGCGACCGCCGTGGCTGAAGCGGACCCCGGAAACGGCCCCGCCCCTTCGCGGCGCGGACCCGGACGCCCCGTTCGGCCCCGACATGCCGCCCTGGATCGGCCGCAACGCCGCCAAGCCCCCGCGACCTCCTTCGCCGCCGGACCCCGTTGCCGCCGCAGCCGGTCCGCCGCCCAGGGACTCGCGGCTGCGGCAGTTGTGGAACAACGTCCGCGGCACCGCCCGCCGCATCTTCGTGGATCGCTCGATGCTCGACAACTTCGCCGACCGCGCCGGGGGCGGGGAAGCGAAGAACATCATCGCGGAGCGGGCGCGGCGAATGGAGATGGGGCTCCCCGGTTACGTCGGCCCGTCGAAGCTCGCCGCCCTCAACGCGGTCAAGGGAGTGTTCGAAGAGGGCGCGGACGCGGAGCGGGTGGCCCGCAGCCTCGTCAACCTGGAGGGCGGTCCCGATCAGTTCCTTTACGGCGCGGTCGACGCCAACATCGACCGCTACCTGCGGGCGATGGGCGGGGACGCGATCCCGCTGAAGTACAAGTCGGTCGAGGACTTGGCGGAGGCCCGCCGCCTGCACGAAGTCGCCGGGCCGGGCAAGCGCGCCGAAAAGCTCGGCGTCGTCATCCAAACCCCGAACGGCCCGGTCCGGTTCCAGGCCGCGGCGAAGGGCGATCGCTCGGTCTACCGCTTCTTCAAGGACGCGCGCGATTGGATGCACGACGGGAACGACTACTTCAAGGAGTTCGTCGCGAAATACTCGGAGCGCTTCGGGATGGAGCCGCAGCAGCTCAAGGACTATTTCAAGACGGTGATGGACAACCTCGAAACCCCGACCGCGTTGGAGTTCAGCCGGCAGTTCGACGCCATCCCCAACGTCTTCCGCTCGAAGGACGGATCGCTGCACCGGATACACGAATGGGACTCGCTGCCGAACGCGCTCAACAAGCAGGGCGCCTTCGCTTCGCGGATCGACAGCCAGCACCGGCGGCTTTCGTTCATCGAGCAGTTCGGCCAGCGGGTCGACGGCAAGACGTTCGGCGACGATCCGCTGTTTCAGGTGTACAGGGACAACGGCGGCAACGCCGCGGAGGCGACCCGGCTCATCAAGGCGCTGCACGCGGACCCCGACGCCGGCGCGATCCTTCCGACCGCGAAGACCGAGCCGGGGCACTGGCTGCGCAACTCGGCGGAGCCGCTGGCGCAACTGGTCCGCTCGACGACCAAGCACTTCATCCCGAACATGCAGACCGCGCTGACCGGCGTGAAGTCGCCGCTGCAAATTCTCGAAGACGCGCCGCAGACCGCGGAGTACGCGCCGATCCGCAAGGCGCTCGGGGAAATGCTCAAGAACCCGAAGGGCTCGAAGGACGACGCGATCCGGGCCGGCGCGCTCAATGAAGAGATTCTGGTGGGACTCTCGAACCGGATGGGAGAGGCCGCCGAGGCGATGAAGGATTTGGGGATGGAGGAGAAGGTCGCCGGCGCGCTCAACACGATGCCGTGGACCCACAACGTCAACTGGCAGGCGGACTTCAACGACGTCGCCGGCTTCCTCACCGGCCGGCACCGCTTCGACGAAATGCTCAAGCGGGCGCAGGCCGGCGGACTGAACCCCTGGGAGATTTCCCAGCTTCGCCGCGAGCAGCTTCCGAAGGGGCTGATCGAGAAGATCAAGACCGGGTTCAAAGACGCGACCCCCGAAGAGATCGCGGCGGCGCGGGACGCCTACGGCGCGCGGATGGCGCAGACGACCCAGTTGCGGGGACTGCCGTCGGTGCTGCGCGGCCAGTCGGAAAACTCGGCCGCGATGAAAACCTTCTTCACCTATCAGCAGTACATCGCGGGCACCACCAAGCGGCTCCAGGACTGGGGCAAGAACGTCCACGAGATTCTGGCCGACCCGAACCTTACGGCCGGCGAGAAGTTCGCGGGCGTGCGCAAGGGCGCCGCGGCGATGACCCGCCGGCTGGTCGGCAAGGCGGCTTCCGGCGAACTGATCCGGCAGGTGGACAACTTCACGAAGGACGAGGGGCGCGACAAGCCGGATTTCAACTTCCGCGATCCGATGGCGTATCTCTCGCGCTTCGCCGGCAACCTGATCTACGCTTCGATGTTCGGCCGACTCTCGACGCTCAACCATGTGATCGCGGCCGAGATCAACCGCCACACCGGCGAAGACCTGACGCAGAAGGCGGGCAAGTTCGGCGAGTATTCTTCGGCCCCGGTGCAGTTCTACCGGACCGGCGCCCAGGAACTCGTCGGCGACGTCTGGAAGGAACTCCGCGAGGGCGAATTCAAAGGCGCGGCGAAGGAAGCGGCGCAGGGCGCTTTCCGGATGACCGCCGGTCAGAACCCTGCGATCACGGGCGCGCTCCGCAATCCGCTTTCGCAGGCGGCCGGCAACAAGCTCGGCGACTACAGCGGTCTGCTCGAAGGCGCGAAGCTGCTGCCGCCCGCGGGCGCCGGCGGCGGACTGCCGCCGTGGGAAGAGGACGAGGGGTCGCTGCCGTGGGAGCGCGACGACGAGCGACACCCGTGGGACGAGCCGGAACGGAAAGAGAAGATGCCGTGGGATGAGTGAGCCGGCGAGCGTAAGAATCACGATGCAGCGGAGACCGCCCGATGATGCCCTTTGAACTCGACGCGCAGCGGAAGGCCCGCACGCTCGCCGAACAGGCCGCCGCGAACGCGACCGCCGGCGGCGATCCCGCGGCGCTCGACGCGACCCTGGGCCGGCAGCAGCTCGACGTTCCGCGGGTCGCCCGCGAGCCGACGCCGAACCAACTCGCCGAACGGCAGTTCGCCAAGACGCCGATGAACGAGTTCATGAGCCAGCGCACCGAAGAGGGCGGCATTCAATCGCCGACCGAATGGGCCGGTCTTCAGAAGAACGCCGGGCAACTGGCTTCCGGCCGCGGCAGCGGCATGGCGCCGGGCGTGCTGCAAAAGTTCATCGACGCCCGCAAGCGGATGGAGCCGCGCCCGCCCGATCCCAGCGTCGTCGCCCAGGCTCGATCGAAGTACGCCGACGAGGCGCGGCAACTCGGCAACGCGGCGTCGGGCGCCTACGGCGGCATGGCGGGCGACATGATGGCGGGCGGCGGCGGAGGAGGGGGCGGAGGCGGCGGCGCCGGCGGCGTCTACTCGACCGTCCCCCGCGGCGGAATGCGGCCGATGAACGCCCGCGAAATGATCGCCTACGACAACCAGCGCAACGACAGCGCCCTGGGGCTGATCCGCGCCGGGATCGCCCGCGAGCAAATGGGCCGGCAGGCGAAGGCCGACGAATCGCGGTACGGCCTGGAGGCGCGGCAGCTCGACCGGCAGACGACCCGCGACGTGGCCGACGACGCCTTCCGCAAGAGTCAGATGGAGGCGCGGCAGCGGCAGGAAGAAGCGGAACTGCGGGCGCGCGAGCGGCACGACGCGATGATGGCGCAACTGATCCGCGACCGCGATCTCGAAAGAGGCCGGCACAACAAGGAAACCGAGAAGCCTGAGCCGCCCCCGCAACCGCGGCTGACGCCGAACGTGGCCGAGCGCCAGAAGATGCTCGACGATCTCAACCGCAAGAAGTCGCGGCTGGCGGGGATGGACAAGGTGATCGAGGACGGCGGCTACACCGACCCGAAGACCAACCGCTGGCGAGCGATCACGCCGTCGAAAGCGCAGCGCGACGAGCTTGCGCGTCAGATTCAGGAAGCCGACAGCATGTTGAACCCGCAAGGAGCGCCGCAACCGTGAGTCAGGCAACGATCACCGAGAACGACATCCGCAAGGCCGACGACGACTTCCGGAAGTCGAGCGTCCTTCCGCCGCCGCCGGGCCGCAAGGTCCGCAAGCCGGGCGCGCCGCCGGAAACCGTCTTCGTCGACGTCGCCCGGACCCGCGCCTACCTCAAGGGGCTGGAGCTGCTGTACGAGGGGAAGAAGACGGTCGCGTTCCCGCCGGGCGTCGAAGCGCCGGCCGAGTTCTACGAAGACCTCGACAAGCGGATCAAGCGGATCGTCGACGACTACGTGAAGGCGGCGCTCGTCCGCGCCGGCGTGGCGGTCATCGAGGCCGAGGAGGCGGGGAACCCCATCGACCCCGCCGAAGTCCACATCTCGATCTACGTCTAAAGGCAGACGCCGGCGTTGCCCGACGTCTCGATGTCGTAGAAGGCGATCGGCCTGCCGACGGCGTGCTCGCCGAAAGCGCGGTTGCCTACGTCCCACTTCGCGCCCTGCCCGTACAGGTAGAGCTTGCGGCACTCTTCGAGGACTTCCTCCGGCAGGGCGCGAACGACGTTCATGCGGGTCTCGGCGAGCCCTTCGCCGTCGCCCTTCGTCGCGTAGCGGTATTGGATGATCCCGGTCCCCGAGCCCGTCAGGTAGGCGTGAAAAATCCCGCCGGCCGGGCAGCGCAGCGACCGCACTCCCTGGACGAATTCGGTTTCGGTCATTTCAGACGTCCTTCGAGTGGAGCACGCCCACCGGCCGCGACATCGGAACCTCGACGCAGATCGGCACCCGCTCGACGATCCCGCCGCGGCGGACGAGCGCGTAGAGCGCGCCCTCGTTCGCCGCCAGCGACTCGATGTAGATCGGATCGCCGCTCGCGTGAATCAGGGTCATCGTCCCGCTGGCCTCGTCCCGTCGCCACTGGTAACCGCGCGCGGTCGTCTTAACTTCCATCACAGCGTCTTCCCCGAGTTGCCTTCATCGTACGGCCGGCGAACCCACCCGTCGGCGGCCATTTGTCCGGCGGCCCGGTCGGCGCTTAATGACAGCGCGTCGCCGAGCGTCGGCTCGTACTTGAATCGCAGCGCGCAGGCGGTCTCGACGCAGTACATCAGATCGTCCCACTTGTCGCGCGGCTTCGGCTTGTTGTTGACTTCGCGATCGCGGCCGGTGCGATCGTAAATGTACAACTCGAATTCCTTCTTGAGCGGCAGCGATTCCTTAGTGTCGAGAAAGAACAGAGTCGGGGCCGCGGGCGTCGACGGATTAAGATAGAGTTCGGTCGCCTTGATCCGCTGCCCGTGAACGCCCATTTCCTTCGCGGTCGGGCCGGGCAAAAACGGAATGAACTTGCGATACCAGTCGAGCAGCGTCGGCAGCGCCGTGCCGTGATCCTTGCCGATCGTCGGGATGCGCCGGCGGGTCGCCCAGGGGTCGATGTACCAGCGACGGATGCGGGCGAAGTCGGCGGGATCGGCGAGCCCCAGGTCTTCGCGATACCAGCGGCAGTGCTGCTCGACGTCCGGCCCCGGCTCGCGGTGATAGCAGTAGTTCCGCGCCCACAGGTTGCCGTTCGGCGAGACCGCGAAGCGGATCGCGGCGACCGGGTTGTTCTGGCCGGGATCGGCGACGACCCGCTCGGTCCAACTCTTCGGGATCGCGAACGGCTCGACGAAGTTCGACGTCTTGCCGGCGGCGTCCCCGCGGGCGTTCGCGATCCAGGCGTCGGGCCACTTGAAGACGTAGGGATACACGCGCCCTTGCGAAGCCGCAAGCTCGCCCTTGACGCGCACCGCGAAGTCTTCGGGCGAGAGGGTGCGGATCAGTTCGTCAAGCTGCGCCGTCGGCAGGTAGATGTTGCCGCGCGAGTCGAGCTGGAACGTCCGGCAGAGGCCGGTGTCGTCCTTCATGATCTCGTAGAGGTATTCCGACGCATCCTCGTAGGGCGTGAGCCCGAGCCACATTCGCGAGTCGGGCACCCGCACGAGCCGCGCCTTGATCGCCCGGAAAATCTGGTTCGAAATGGGCTCGTCGACGACCACGATCGCGACTCGGATCGCCTCGAACGCGCTGACGTCCTGCTCGGCCGACTTCATCTCGAAGATCACGCCGTTTTTCAGGCGGGCGATCAGGCGGTTGCGGTTGACGCTCTCGATCGAGTCGCGGCAGATGAGCGGCTTCGTCCAGATTCGCTTGCCGTTCTCGTCGACGCCGTCCTCGCCCCAAAACAGCTTCTCCATGACCGCGTGCATGTCCGCGGTCTTCGGGAATTTCTGCGTGACGACCCACACTTTGAAGGGCGGCGGCGGGCACTTGCCGGACCGGCCCCAGGCGAACCAGGGAGGGTAGGGCGGACCCTCCATCGCGGCGGCGAGTTCCGCCATCGTGCATTGGGTTTTGCCCGAGCCGGTGCCGCCGCGGACGAGCCTGATCTGATGGGGGGACTGGTGAAAGGCGAGTTGATCGTTGTCGGGCCGGTGGGACGGCTTGTATTCCCACAGCGAGCCGCCGGCCATCCGGTCGACCAGATCGGCGCATTGGAGCATCGGGGACGGCCTGCGGCGCCGCGACGGGTTCGGGCGCTCCCGTCGCTTCAATCCCCGCGGCTATCCTACGACTTG
>Ga0111538_10002051_pt1 | contig 28374 bp, 33 predicted proteins | sample SoiMethybrSBSTD1_FD_79669 | JGI IMG/M metagenome (GOLD analysis project Ga0111538, IMG submission 79669) | Bulk soil microbial communities from a Populus tree surrounding site in Tennessee, USA - Soil MetaG P. TD hybrid SBSTD1 (version 2)... | ecosystem: Environmental > Terrestrial > Soil >... | reverse complement strand
TGTGCGACCGGTCCGTGCGTCGGCGGATGTGGTCCCACCAGGGGGCCGGCGCCGTGCACCAGCGGCGCAGCGTGCGCGCGTCCCGGTGCGCGGCGTCGACGATCGCCCCCCGGACGTCCAGGACCACCGCGAACGCCGCGACCGCCACCGCCTCCATCCGGGTGAGCGCGCCACCGGCCGCGATCATCGCGACCGCGCCGGCCAGCGTCAGCGCGAACCCGATCTCGCTGGCGACCGTGGCGACGAGGTACGCGGCGGCCACGCGACCCGGCGGTACCCCGCGCCGCCGGCCGTCGGAGACGAACATGCCGAGACCGGCCAGCCCACCCGACTTGACCGCCAGGTTCATCGCGACCGCGCCGATCGTGACCGGAACCAGCCGGCCGGTGGCGGTCCAACCGTCGACGCCGACGAGGCCGCGGGCGCCCGCGTGCAGCGCAGCCCAGGCCACCCACCACACGACGAGGAACGCGCCCGCCGCCGCGAGCCACGCCGGGTCGGCCGCGCGCAACTCGCGGCCCAGCGCGGCTATCTCGGCGCGGTGCGGCCACAGCAGAACGCCGGCCGCGCCGGCCACCGCGACCCCGCCGAGGCGGCGGGCGACATCGACCCTCATGGGCACACCGTGCCGGAACGAAGATGAAAGCTTGCTGAAAGCCGGCTCAGTCCGGCGGAAACTCGACGATCACGACGGCGCCGCCCAGCGGGGGACCGTTGCGCACCGCCACGCGCCCGCCGTGCGCGGCGACGATCGCCCGCACTATCGACAGCCCGAGGCCGGCGCCGCCGGCGGAGGCGCGGGCCGGATCGCCCCGGACGAACCGCTCGAACGCCGAATCCAGCAGGTCGGGCAGGAAGCCAGGGCCGTCGTCGGCCCATTCGATCGCGGCGGCCGCCGGTCGCCGCTCGGTGCCGGGCATCGGCGGGCGGCGGCCGCCGGCGCCGCCGGGCCCGACCCCGACCGCGATCCGGCGCGCGCCGGCCGCGGCGCTGTTGGCCGCGAGGTTGGCGAGCACCTGACGGACCCGGTCGGGGTCCGCGTCGGCGATCGCCACGTATCCGGTCACCTCGACGGCGACGCCGAAGACGGGCGCGAGCCGGTGCGCCTCCTCCTCTGCCACGGCGAGCAGGTCGACCGGTTCGCGGCTGACCACGAGCGTGCCCTCGCGCTCGCGGGCGAGCAGGAGCAGGTCCTCGGCCAGCCGGGACAGCCGGAGCACCTGGCCGTGCGCGGCCCGCACCGACTGCCCCACCTCGGACAGGTCCGAGTCCTCCAGCGCGGCGAGCGCGAGGTCCAGTTCGCCGCGCAATACGGCGATCGGCGTGCGCAGCTCGTGGCTGGCGTCGTCGACGAACGCGCGCTCGCGGGCGAACGAGACGTGCAACCGGCCCAGCATCGCGTCCAGCGTGCCGGCGAGGCGGGCGATCTCGTCGTCGCCCGAGACGGCGGGCAGCCGGCGGTCGGCGTCGAGGGTCGAGATCTCGGCGGCCTCCCGGCGCAGCACGTCGACGGGGTGCAGCGCCGCCCGGACGACGAGCCAGCCGGCGACGGCGAGCGCGGCGACCAGCAGCGGCGCCGCGAGGGCGAGCAAAACGAGGGCGTCGGTGCTGGCCCTGTCGACGGCGCGGGTGGGCACGGCGACGGTCAGTACCTGGCCGGTGGCGGCGACGCGGCGGGAAAGCATGCGCACGCGCAGTGGCCGGACGCCCTGCACCTGGCGGGTGTCCAGCGTCGGGCCGGAGATCCGCCGCACCTGGGCGGGGTCCAGCAGCCGATCGCCGGCCAGCGACGGCGAACCGGCGAGCAGGGTCCCGTCCGCGGCGTACAGCTGGGCGAACGGGTCGGTCGCCACGATGTCGACGTTGCCGGCGCCGACGCTGGCCACCAGGTCCTCGCTGCGGATGCCGAGGTCGTCGTCGAGGGCGGAGCGGAGCCGGTGGTCGAGCACGACGTACAGGGCGAGCAGGCACGCCACCAGCGCCACGGCGGTGCCGATCGAGAACAGGGCCACCAACCTGGTCCGGAGCGACCGCGGCACCATTTCACGATCCTGTCATGTGCCGCGCCGGACGCTGACGCGTATGACGGCTTCCTATGCTGTCGACATGAGGCTGCTCGTCGTCGAGGACGATCCGGCCATGACCACGATGCTCGGCCGTGCCCTGCGCCGGGCCGGCTACGCGGTGGACACGGCGGCCACCGGAACCGACGCCGTCTGGCACATCACCGAGACCGACTATGCGGCGGTCGTCCTGGACGCGATGATCCCCGCGCCGGATGGCTTCGAGGTGTGCCGCCAGATCCGCGGCCGCCAGCGCTGGGTGCCGGTGCTCATGCTTACCGCCCGCGGCGGCGTCCTGGACAAGGTGCGCGGCCTCGACGCCGGCGCCGACGACTACCTCACCAAGCCGTTCGCCGTCGACGAGCTGCTGGCCCGGGTGCGGGCGCTGGTCCGCCGGGAGCCGGTGCAGCGGCCCACGACGCTGCACGTCGGTGACCTCGTCCTGGACCCGGCGGAGCGCACGGTGCACCGCGCGGGCGCTCCCGTGCACCTGTCCGCGCGCGAGTTCGCCCTCCTGCACGAGCTGATGCGACGCGCGGGCGAGACGCTCTCGCGCACCCACCTCATCGAGCGCGTGTGGGACTTCGCCTACGACGGCGGGTCGAATCTCGTCGACGTCTACGTGCGGCACCTCCGCGACAAGATCGACCGTCCGTTCGGGCGGGAGACGATCCGCACCGTGCGCGGCGCCGGCTACCGTCTCGATCCGCTCGCCTGAACGGTCCTGGATCTTGGTCCCGAAGGCTGCCGGACAAACCTCCGGTCAGGGGACGAGGATGGCGCGGCCGCGGACGCGTCCGCCGTCGAGGTCCTGGAACGCCTCGACCGCCGCATCCATGGGGTAGGTGCGCGTGTGGAGCGTGACCTTCCCCGACTGCGCCAGGGCCATCAGTTCGGCCAACTCGTTGTAGGTGCCGACGATGTTGCCGACGATGTTCCGCTCGGTCGAGATGATGTCGAGCGTCGTCACGTTCAGGGTGCCGCCGTAGCCGATGACGTAGTACGAGCCGGCCGGCCGCGTCATCGCGAACCCGTCCTGCTCGGCGCCCTGTTCCGCGACGAAGTCGAACACCACGTCGGCGCCGCCGCCGGTCAGGTCGGTCACGGCGCCGACGTGGTTGCCGTCGGCCACCACCGTGTCGTGCGCGCCGATCTGCTCGGCGAGCTTCAACGCGTCAGGATTGCGGTCGACCACGACGACGCGCGCCGCCGTAAGCGCGGCGAGGCACTGGATGCCGATGTGGCCGAGCCCGCCGGCACCGATGACGACGGCGGTGGTGCCCGGATACAGCAGGGGAAGCGCCTTGCGCACCGCGTGGTAGGCGGTGATTCCGGCGTCGGCGAGCGCCGCCACGTCCTGCGGCCGGGTGCTGGGATCGAGCTTCACGCACGCCCGCGCCGACGTCAGCAGGTACTCGGCCATCCCGCCGTCGTGCGAGAGGCCGGGAAAGCTGCTGTCGCTGCAGTGCATGTCCTGCCCGGCCCGGCAGGCCCGGCACAGCCCGCACGTCGGCGTCGGGTGCAGGATCACGGTGTCACCGACGGCGACGTTGGTCACCGCCGACCCGACCTCGTGGATCCAGCCCGCGTTCTCGTGCCCGAGCGTGTAGGGCAGCGTCGGCGCCATCGCGTCGGCCCATTGACCCTCGATGATGTGCAGGTCGGTGCGGCACACCCCGGCACCGCCGATCTTCACGACCACGTCGAGCGGCCCGCGCACCGTCGGCTCCGGCACCTCCTCGACGACGGGATGCTGGTGGTATCCGTGCAGTCGGACCGCTTTCATAGCTCCTCCTCGCCCTCTCCCTTGTCGTCGTAGCGCACCCGCAGCATGCCCCGGCAGATCCCGGTGTTCGCCTCGATGCTCGTGCGGACGGTGCGGGCCCGCCGCAGGTGCAGCGGCAGCGCCTCGGCCGCCACCGCCGCACCCGTCACCGGATCCACCAGCAGCGGATCGCCGTCACCGGATGGAAGTCCGAGGTCGGCGCGGCGGCGCCGCAGGCGGTCCAGCGCCGCGGTCCGCGGGACCGCGTCGATGGTCAATGTCGCGAGATCCGACGCGGTGAGCCCGCTCTTCAGCAACGGTCTGCACACCTGGTCGGTGCCGGCGAGCACGGCCTTGCGCAGGAAGTCGGCCCGCAGCTGGTCGAGCTCGCCGATCGCCTCGCCGGCGAACGCCTGCGCGAAGCCGGCCCGTGCCGCGACGCCGTCGTTGATGGCGTCGGACGCGAAGTGCTCGTCCAACACGATCACCGCGTGCTGCACTCCGTCCACAGTGGACACCGCGTCGTAGGCGTCGGCGACCATGAGGAACGCGAAGTTCGGCGCGCAGAAGTACGTCGGCAGCCGCAGGTGGACCTCCGCGTCGCCGCCGGGCGACACCTCGCACGAGGCGACGAAACCCAACGCGGTCACCGGCTCGTCCAGTTCCGGGTCGCGCACGGTGGACAGGGCCGTGAGCACCCGGTCCTTAACCGTCATGTCGCAACCCCGCTTCGCGGTGTCGCGCCCTGCCGGGACCGGCTGAGCCTGATGATGACCTCGCTGCGCTCGGTCATGTCGACTCGACGAGTTGGGCGTCGTCGCGGGCCGCGGGCGTGCCGGCGTCGGCCGGAAGCTGGTACTCGGCGGGCACCGGGATGTCGTACAGCTTGGCCGCGTTCAGGCCGAGGATCTTCTTCTTGCCCGCCGTGCCGAGCCGCGGGTAGTCGTCGTACTCCTCGCCCGGCGGGTAGTCCCAGTCCACCAGCCCCTCGACCTGCCACTGCGGCTCCCAGATGCCGTAGTCGCTGCCGAAGGTCATCTTGTCTTCGCCGACCCAGAACAGCAGTTCGCCCATCACCTTCGCGAAGAACCGCGGACGCGCGTGCATGAGCCCGCCGAGCACCACGGCGAGGCCCGCGTAGACGTTGGGTTCCTGCGTCGCCATGAAGCAGAAGTCCTCGATGCGCGGCAGCCCGACGTGCTCCACGATGAAGTTCAGCGCCGGGAAGTCCGTGGCGGCGTGGTCGACGTCGGCGACGTCGAATGCGTCCTTGTCCAGCGGCCAGATCGTCGGGCCCTTGTGCAGGTGCACGTTCTTGATGCCCAGCTCCTGGCAGCGCTCCAGGTACCGGTACGCCTCCGGGTCGCTGACCTTCCAGCCCCGCGAGCCGTCCTTCCATTCGGCGGTGTAGAGCTTGACGCCCTTGCAGCCGTACCGCGCGACGTTGTCCGCCAGCTCCTTGAGTCCGGCGTCGCCGTCGCGGGGGTCGAAGCGGGTGTTCAGCACGAACTTGCCCGGGTACTTCTCGGCCAGGCCGGCGTTGCGTTCGGTGGTGTTGAAACCCTCCTTGTACCACTCCTTCAGGTACGTGGGTTGCATGATCGCGACGTCGACGTGGCCCACCTCGAACAGGTCGTGCATCGTGTCCTGCTCGGAGTACTTCATGTACTTGTCCAGCGTCCACCGCGTGTGCTCCGGCCCCAGCCCGTGGTAGGCGTAGAAGCACTCGATCCAGCCCTTGGCGTACTGCTCCTGCCCGGGCACCCAGTTGTCCGGCGCGGCGTTCCAGTAGTGGATGTGCGCGTCGACCACGAAGTACTTCTCGCCGTCCTTCTCGTACATGGCTCCGCCCTTCTCCGCTTCTGCGCCATGACATCGCCTCGCCCGCGCGGCGGCGGTCTCAACTTGAGACATCGACGCAGCGCTCGCCTCGATAGCGTTTGCGGACCTACGCTGGCCGGGACGGAGGTGCATGGTGCGGCCCACTCGACCGGGGCCGGCCGTCCACACGAGCGGCGACCGGCTCGCGCAGGCACGCGAGCGGTTCCTGACGTCCGATGCCGTCGAGCCCGACCAGGTGCGCGACACGATCCTCGCGTCCTGGCAGCGATCACGGCACTGGAACGTCGCGGCCGACCGGATCCAGCTGCGCTACGTCCGCGATCCCGACCTCGACAGCCCGCTGACCCGAAGCGCCCTGCCGGTGCTGCGCGGCCTGCGTGACCACCTCGACGGCCAGCCGATCAGCGTGATCCTGACCGATCCCGCCGGGCTGGTGCTGACCCGGATGACCGGCGACGCCGACTTCGAACGCCATCTCGACAAGGTGCTGCTGGTGCCCGGCTTCAGCTACGCCGAGGAGTGGGTGGGTACGAACGGCATCGGCACGGCGCTCGAGGGCGGCCGGGCGATGCACGTGTTCGGGCACGAGCACTACGCCGAGAACCTGGAGAACCTCGCCTGCGCCGCGGTGCCGATCCACCACCCGATCACCGGCAAGACAGTCGGAGCGCTCAACCTGACGTGCTGGTGCCGCGACGCGAACCCGTTGCTGATCGCGCTGGCCAAGAGCACCACCGACCAGATCCAGCAGGCGTTGCTGGCCGACAGCGGGGCCGGCGAGTTCGCCCTGACCCGCGAGTACGTGCGGGCGTGCCGGCGGGGCGCGGGCATGGTCCTGGCGTTCAACAACGACATGGTGATGATGAACGAGCACGCCCGCCGGGTGCTCGACCACGCCGCACAGTCGGTGCTGCTCAGCCACGCCGCCGAGGCGCTCGTCGGCGGACACGCCGCCACGTCGGTCGTCGACCTGCCGAACGGCTCGACCAGCCAGCTGCAGTGCCGGCCGGTACATGCCGAGGGCCGGCTCGCCGGCGGCATCCTCCAGGTCAAGCTGATCGATCCGGTGACCGCGCCGGCGCCGCAGCCGCGGCACCTGCTGCCCGGCCTGATCGGCTCGGTTCCGCTGTGGACGCGCGTCGGGCAGCTCGTCGACGCGGCGTACGCGGCGGGGGAGTGGCTCGCCGTCGAGGGCGAACCGGGCGCCGGCAAGCTGGCCCTCGTCCGAGCGGTGCACCAGCGCCGCAACCCCGGTGGGCGGCTCGCCGTGCTCGAGGCCGGCCCCGACCTGCCGGCCGCCGTCGGCCGGGAAATCGCCGACGGAACGGGCGCTCTCGTCGTCAGGCATATCGACCGCCTCGACCACGACGCGGCCCGCGCGTTGCGCGCGGTGCTGGGCGAAGCCGGTGGCGTGTGGGTCGCGGCCACACTCGGCCGACCGCGACCGGAAGTGCGCCGGCCGAGCGAAGGCGAGGCCGCCGCCCTTCTTCCGCTGTTCGCGCGCACCGTGGAGGTGCCGCCGCTGCGCCACCACATCGAGGACCTGCCCGACCTGGTGCCGTTCCTGCTCGGTCGGCTGGTTGCGGACCGGCGGCTGCACTGCTCGCCGGAGACGATGCAGGTGCTGATGCGCTACACCTGGCCCGGCAACACCGAGCAGCTGTGGCAGGTGCTGCGCAAGGTGGTGCAGCACCGGCGCACCGGCACCATCCACCCCGACGACCTGCCGCCCGAGTGCCACACGGTCAGCCGGCGGCTGCTCAGCCCGCTGGAGTCGCTGGAACGCGACGCGATCGTGCGGAGCCTGCGCGACGCGGACGGCAACAAGGTCAAGGCCGCCAAGTCGTTGGGGGTCAGCCGTGCCACCATCTATCGGAAGATCCACGAGTACGGCATCGTCACGCCGGCGTCCTGACCTCGAGGGGGATTAATGATCTTCATTACGGCCAAGTTCCGCGTGAAGCCCGAACACGCCGACCGCTGGCCCGAGATCGCCGACGAGTTCACCAAGGCCACCCGGGCCGAACCCGGCTGCCTGTGGTTCGACTGGTCCCGCAGTCTCGACGACGCCAACGAGTACGTGCTGGTGGAGGCGTTCCGCGACGGCGATGCCGGCGGGGCGCACGTGAATTCGGACCACTTCAAGAAGGCCCAGCGAACGTTGCCGCAGTACCTGGCCGAGACGCCACGGATCGTCAACTTCACCGTTCCACAGGACGACTGGTCCGAGTTGGGCGAGATGGCCGTCAAATAGCCGCCGGATGGCGTTGATCTTGCACTTGTGGTGCCGGAGTTTGCCCCGGTTTAGGTATATTTGTCGGCCACCACAACTGCAAGATCGACGCGATCATGGTGCGTCGGCCGTGCCTGGCGGCTCGTAGAAGAGCTCCAGTTGGATGTTGTCGGGGTCGCGGAGCACGAGCACCGCCGCGCCCTCGATCGAGTTCGCCGGCGCGACCGGTGAGTGCGGCACGCCGGCCTCGGCCAGCCGCCGGGCCCACTCGTCCAGGTGGGCCCGCTCGGCGACGGCGAACGCCAGGTGATCCAGGCCGATCCGGGTCTCGTCGAAGGGTTCCCGCCCGGCGTCGCGGTGCTGGGTGAGCCCGAGGCGGACGCGCAGCCCGTCGTGGCGCAGGAACACCTTGCTGCGCGCGCCGTCCGGTGCGTCGAACCGGCCGACCCGCCGGAAGCCGAGCACCGTCTCGTACCATTCCGCGCTGGCGTCCACGGCGCTGACGGTGAGCCCCAGATGGTGCAGCCCGACTATCACCGGCCCACCGTACGCTGGCCCTCGTGCACCTGGATCTCGTCGCACTCGTGGTTGCCGAATACGACCCGGCCATCGAGTTCTTCGTCGGCGTCCTGGGGTTCGACCTGGTGGAGGACTCGCCGGCCGCCACCAACGACGGCCGGCCGAAGCGGTGGGTGGTGGTGCGCCCGCCCGGTGCGGCAACGGGAGTCCTGCTGGCCCGAGCCGACGGCGACCGGCAGGCGGCCGCGGTGGGCGACCAGTTCGCCGGCCGGGTCGGCCTCTTCCTGCGCGTCGACGACTTCGCCGCGACGTACGAGCGGATGGTCGCCGCCGGGGTTCCGTTCGTGTCGCCGCCGCGCGACGAGCCGTACGGCCAGGTGGCCGTGTTCGTCGACATCGCCGGCAACAAGTGGGACCTGCTGGGTCCGCGTTAGCGCGCTCGCTGCGATCTTGGACTCGAATGGGCACCAGGGCAGGGCGCCAGAGCAGCCAGGGCAGCGCTAGACCAGGATCGCCGATGGGCCGTGGGCGCGCCGGCTTGCCGAAGCGGTCACGGGGCGTCACAGTCCCGGACATGAACAGCTTTCTGGTCCTGCTGGCGCGGGTAAGTGCCGAGGTCGCCGTCGAGACCGACCCGGACGCGGTGGTCACCCGACAGGCGCTCCTGCTGGCGCTGCACGCCGGCGTCAACGCCCCCCGGGAAGCGGAGACGCGGGCGAGGTGGGACCGGTACGCCCAGATCCTGGCCGAGGCCGACCGCGAACTGCAGGCGGGGCTGCGCGACCCGGTCGGGCTGGTCGAGGCGAACGTGCCGCCGATCGGCGCCCTCGACGAGGACGGCGAACCGCTGCGCACCAACGTCGTCGTGCTCACCCGTCAACTCGGCGACCTCTTCGACGCGGCCGCGACCGCCGGACAGGGCTCACCCTGGCGCCAGATCGTGTGGGCCAAGGTCGCGGAATGCCTGTCCGACGCCGCCGACGAACTAGCCTGATGGGACCTGACCGAGAGGACCCCGTCATGAGCTTCATTGACAAGATCAAAGACCTCGCCGACGACCACGACGACAAGGTCGATCAGGCGCTCGAGAAGCTCGGTGACGAGATCGACAAGCGCACCGACCACAAGTACTCGGGCCAGATCGACAAGGCCGTCGACGTCGCACAGGAACGCACCGGCGACGGCGACACCGTCAAGTGACGGCCACGCCTCGCATCACCGGCAGCCCGGGTCAGCGGGCCGCGACGCGCTCCCGCACTTCGTGGTGGGCGATCTCGTGGTGGTGCTGGGGCTCGGCGTAGTAGCTGAGCCCGATCACCGCCATCAGCGTCGTCACGAAGCCGAGCGCCGCGATCCACTCGCGGCCGGGGTAGATCGCGTCGCCGAGGAACACCAGGCCCACCACGGCGGCCGGCACGGCGGCCGCCGCGTCCATCGCCGCCACCGCCGCCGTGGTCGAGCCGCGCTGCATCGCCATCCCCAGCAGCAACTGCCCGACGACCGAGTGCCCCACCAGCAGGTAGAGCAGCGGGTCGGCGAGGAAGAACCCGTCCAGCGCATGCACCGACGCGAGCGGCCGGGACGCGACCGCGGCCGCGCCGAACGACAGGCCGGCGAGCGAGCCCAGCACCACCGAGCCGGGCGCGCCGTGCAGCCGGACGGCGAAGAAACCGCACCCGCCGATCGCGAGCAGCGCGAGGACCAGCAGGGCGACGCCGAGCGAGCCCATCGGGCGCGACGGCATCGGGTCGGCCGCGACGATCAGCCCGGCGAGGCCGACGCCGAGAAGCACCAGCAGCAGGATCTCGGTGCCGGGCAGCCGCCACTTCAGCACCACCACACCCAGCACGGCGGTGACGCCGAGCCCGGCGGCCATGGCCGACTGCACGAGGAACAGCGGCAGGTCGCGGCGGGCCAGGAAGGCCAGCGCGAAACCGAGGAACTGGAAGCCGATCCCGAACAGGTACGCCTTGTGCTGCCCCAGCCGCCACAGCAGGCGCGGGCTGAACGCATGGTGCAGATCGGTATTGGCCGCGGCGATCGACTGCAGCAGATTGGCGACACCGTACGCGACGATCATCGCCGCGAGGAAACCCCAACCAGCAGTCACCCGGAGAGGATAGAACCTCCCGGTAGCGATCACCCGCCAGGCGACTAAACGACACCAAGCCCGAGTCGTTCGAGCACTGTGGTGTGCAGCTTGGCGTTCGTGGCGACGGCGCTGCCGCCGCCCGGCCCGGGCCGGCCCATCAGGTCGGTGAACTCGCCGCCCGCCTCGGTGACGATCGGCACCAGCGCGGCGAGGTCCCACAGGGACAGCTCCGGCTCCACCATCACGTCGACGGCACCCTCGGCGAGCAGCATGTACCCGTAGAAGTCGCCGTAGGCGCGGGTGCGCCAGGAGCCACGCATGAGCTCGAGCATCGCGTCGAGCTTGCCGATCTCCTCCCACGAGGTCAGCGACGAGTAGCAGAACGACGCGTCGGCCAGCCGCGAGACGCCGGAGACGCGGATCGGGGTGGCCGCCGCGGCGTGCCGCCCGGCGTAGGCGCCGTGCCCGATGCCGCCCCACCAGCGCCGGCCCAGCGCCGGCGCCGACACCAGGCCCACCACGGGCTCGTCGTTGTCCATGAGCGCGATCAACGTCGCCCAGACGGGCACCCCGCGGACGTAGTTCATCGTGGCGTCGATCGGGTCGATCACCCATTGGCGCGAACCCGACCCGGAGCTCGGCCCGGCCGCCCCGAACTCCTCGCCGAGCACCCCGTCCCGCGGGCGGGCCCGGGACAGCGTCGCCCGCAGCGCCTTCTCGACCGCGGTGTCCGCGTCCGTGACCGGCGTGAGGTCGGGCTTCTCGGAGACGTGGAGGTCCTGGGCCCGGAACCGGGCCGATGAGATCGAGTCGGCGGTGTCGGCGAGCATGTGAGCGAGCGCGAGGTCATCCGCGTACCGGGCCATGCGGAAAAACGGTAGTCGACCCGGTTAGCGTGGCAACCATGAGACCAGACGTCCTATGTGGCCTGCTGGCCGAGCCCGAGCGGTTACGGGTGTTCGCGGCGGTCGTCCTCGGCGCTGACTCACCCGGTGCGGCCGCGACCGCGACCGGCCTGCCGGTGCGCACGGTGATGGCCGCCCTGCGGCGGCTGGAGCAGGGGGGCCTGGTGGCGTCCGCCGGGGGCAAGCTGGTCGCGGTCGACTCGGCCTTCAAGGACGCGGTGCGCGAGCACGGGACGCCGGACGCGCCCGCCGAGCAGCTCGACCCCGACCGGCAGCGCGACGCGGTGCTGCGCACGTTCATCGTCGACGGGCGCATCCCGCACCTGCCCGCGGCCTGGGCGAAGCGGCGCATCGTGCTCGAGCACATCGCCGCGGTGTTCGAGCCCGGCATGAAGTACCCGGAGCGCGACGTCAACGCGATCCTGCGGGCCTGGCACGACGACCATGCCGCGCTGCGCCGCTACCTGGTCGACGAGGGTCTGCTGGACCGCGAGGGCGGCCAGTACTGGCGCTCGGGTGGCTACGTCGACGTGGTCTGAGCCCCGAACGTCACCTCGATCGCGGCCACCCGGCCGTCGCGCCACCGCAGCAGCATGACGCCGTCGGCGCCGCTGGCGTCCCACGCGAAGTGGGCCCGGGCGGTCTGCTCGTCGAGCGTCTCGACGGCCTCCAGCGTCATCGTGTCGGTGGGCGGCTGCTCGGCGTAGGCCACGGCGATCTGATCGCGGCCGAGGTAGGGGCCCACCGGCACGTTGGTGAACGCCATCCGGGCGTCGTCGGTCAGCGTCGCCGTGAACGGCGCCCAGTCACCGGTGCGCACGCACTCGTTGAACAGTTCGCAATGCCGCTCCACGGCGGCGGTCAGGTCCGTCATCCACTACTCCCCAGGATCGTTTTCGCCCGGCACCGGCACATCCTCCTTGAACCGGTTTGGGTCGTCACCGGCGCGCAGCGCGAGCAACCGGCGGTAAGACGCTAACCTGCGCGCATCCGCCCCGCCCTCCGCCACCAGTTGATCCAAGCCACATACCCCGCTGGCGCCCGTGTGATCGCAGTTCGGCGGGCACCTCGTCGAGGCCTCCACGAGGTCCGGGAATCCGTGCAGGAGGCTGTCCTCGGTGACGTGGGCCAGGCCGAACGAGCGGACGCCGGGCGTGTCCACGATCCAGCCGGTCTCCCCGGGCAGCGGCAACGCGATCGCGCTGCTCGAGGTGTGCCGCCCTTTGCCGACGGCGCTCACCACGCCGACGGAGCGGTAGGCGTCCGGTACCAGGCGGTTGACCAGCGTCGATTTGCCCACGCCGGAGTGCCCCACGAGCACCGACAGGCGCCCGGACAGCGCGGCGAGCAGGGCGTCCAGCGGCTGGTCGGGCCGGCACAGCACGTACGGCAGGTCGAGCTCGGCGTAGTAGTCGAGCAGCTTGTCCGGCCCGGCCAGGTCGGCCTTGGTCAGGCACAGCAACGGGTCGATCTCGGCGTCGTAGGCGGCCACCAGACAGCGGTCGATGAAGCCGGTGCGCGGTGGCGGATCGGCCAGCGCGTTCACGATGACCATCTGGTCGGCGTTCGCGACGACGACGCGTTCCAACCGGCCCTCCACGGAGTCCTCGACGTCGTCGGCGGTGCGGGTCAGCACGGACTCCCGCTCCTCGATCCGTACGATGCGGGCCAGCGATCCGGCGTCGCCGCTGACGTCGCCGACGAGCTGGACCCGGTCACCCACGACCACCCCGCGCCGGCCCAGCTCGCGGGCGCGCATCGCGACGACGCTGCGGCCCTCGTCAGCCAGGAAGCAGGTGTATCGGCCCCGGTCGACCGTCGTCACGAACGCCGGGACGGCGTCGGCGTGCCGGGGGCGCTGGCGGGTACGCGGGCGGGAGGAGCGACCCGGCCGGACCCGGACGTCGTCCTCGTCGTAGTCGCGCTTGCCCCTCAGCCGCAGCCTCCCGCCGCCTTGTTCGGGCCCCCGTGCACCATTGCCGACCATAGTGCCGGAAACTGCGGAAGTGTCTTGGAGGTGCACCCGACGTCGGTCAGGTCGACGCCGGGCACCGCGAGCCCGATGACGGCGGCGGCGTGTGCCATCCGGTGGTCGTCGTAGGTCTCGAACGCCGCACCCGTCAGCGGGCGGGGGTGGATCTCCAGACCGTCCGGCAGCTCGTGCACCTGCACCCCGAGCCGGCCCAGCTCGCGGGCGAGCGCCGCCAGCCGGTCGGTCTCGTGCGCGCGGATGTGACCGATGCCGGTCAACCGGGACGGCGAGTCGGCCAGCGCCGCGAGGGCCGCCAGCACCGGGGTCAGCTCGCCGACCTCGGCCAGGTCGGCGGTCAGCCCGTGCACCTGGCCGGTGCCCCGCACGGTGAGCCCCTCGGGGGTCAGGACGCACTCGCCGCCCATCGTGGTGAGCAGTTCGCGCAGCTGGTCGCCCGGTTGGGTGGTACCGATCGGCCAGTCCCGCACGGTCACCGAGCCGCCGGTGACCACGGCGGCGGCGAGGAACGGCGCGGCGCCGGAGAGGTCCGGCTCGATGTTCCAGGCGCGGCCGGTGAGCCGTCCCGGTTCGACCGACCACACGTTCGGGGTGCTGTCGTCGACGGCGGCGCCGGCGAGCCGCAACATCTGCGTGGTCATCCGAAGGTGCGGCGCACTCGGCACCTTCGGACCCTCATGGCGCACGACGATGCCGTTGTCGAACTCGGTGGCGGCGAGCAGCAGCCCGGAGACCAGTTGGCTGGAGGCCGACGCGTCGATCGTCACCTCTCCGCCGGTCACCCGGCCGGTGCCGCGGACGGTGAGCGGCAGGCCGCCGTTCGCCGACCGGATCTCGACGCCCAGGCTGCCCAACGCGGCGATCAGCGGCGCCATCGGCCGGCGCCGGGCCTGCGGGTCGCCGTCGAAGGTGACCTCGCCGTCGGCGAGCGCTGCGACGGCGGGCAGGAACCGCATGACGGTGCCGGCGAGCCCGACGTCGATCGCGGCCGGCCCGTGCAGTGGCCGCGACCGCAGCGTCCACAACTCGTCGTCGCGGGTCGACACGTGCGCGCCGAGCCGGCGCAGGCCGCCGGCCATCAGCTCGGTGTCGCGGGCCCGCAGCGGCGCGTGCAACGTGCTCGTGCCCAGCGACACCGCCCCGAGGACGAGCGCCCGGGCCGTCATCGACTTCGAGCCGGGCAGGCGCACGGACGCGCTCACCGGTTCGGACGCGGTCGGTGCCGGCCAGGGCACCGGAGTACTCGTTGCGGTCGCCACGTCTACAGTCTGCCGTCCCCGTGATCACCCGCGGACTCGGCCGGGCGGCTCTCCTGCGGGCTGGGACGTACCTTTGACGCCATGTGCGGCCGCTATGCCACCACCCGCAGTTCGGCTGACCTCAGCGCGCTGTTCGACGCCGACGACGAGACCCACGACGGGCTCGCCGCCGACTACAACGTCGCGCCCACCGATCCCGTCCCGATCGTGCGGGTGTCGCGCAGCGCCGGCGCCCGGGTGCTGACCCGGGTCAAGTGGGGCCTCGTGCCGGCGTACGCCAAGGACGCCAGGGGCGGCGCCCGCATGATCAACGCCCGGGCCGAGACGGTGACGAAGTCGGGCGCGTTCGCGCCGTCGTTCGCCAAGCGGCGCTGCCTGGTGCCGGCCGACGGCTGGTACGAATGGCAGCGCCGCGGCCCGAAGGACAAGCAGCCGTACTTCATGACCGATCCGGACGGTGACGTCCTGGCCTTCGCGGGCCTCTGGGCGGTCTGGGGACGCGGCGATGACCGTGTGCTGTCGTGCTGCATACTCACTGCGGCTGCGCTCGGTGACCTTACGCTCATCCACGACCGCATGCCGTTGGTGCTTGCGAGGGACGCGTGGGACGCGTGGCTCACCGCCGAACCCGCTGACGCGGAACGGTTGCTGACCCCGTCGGCGGAAATCGTGAGCGGGCTCGAGGTCCGTCCGGTGGGTGCCCGGGTGGGCGACGTCCACAATGACGGTCCGTCACTGATCGAACGGGTGGATGCGCCTGCGGTAGACGCGCTGTCACAGGATCGCGCCGATCTCACACTATTTTGACCGTATTTATGTGCGTCGACTTTTCGCTTTCTCTGCGTGAGCCCTTGTCGGGGGCGTGGCGAGTGCGATAGAACAACGCGCCGGGCGGGCTTTCATTCGTGCGCCACGATGGCGCCGGCGATGGAAGTCCGTGATCTTTGTTGGGCTTACCCACGGGGGAGGTGGGTGAATGACCCGGGCGCGGATGCCCCGCCCGCACGAGGTCGCCGCGGCACGGCGCGACCCGCGTCTGCAACGCGCTGTTGCGGAACGTGGTGTCGACCCTGCCTGGCGCACGCGCGGTGCGTGTCAGACCGTCGATCCCGAGACGTTCTTTCCGGCCCCGAGTGAGCCGGCCGACGCCGCCGTTGCGCTGTGCCGCACCTGCGACGTTCAGGGCTCGTGCCTGGCCTGGGCACTCGAGGTCGGTGATTGTCACGGCGTGTGGGGGGCCACCACGCCGCGGGAACGCCGCGCGATGCTCGTCGCATGGCGCGGAGGGGACCAGATGCCGGCGGCGCCGCGTCCGGTCGGCGAGGGGGAGCGGCTCTACCTGCCGCTCATCCGGCTGATCGAGCAGCGCAAACCGGTCGAGGTTCGCGATCCGGTCGGAGCCACGGTCGGCTGAAGCCGCACACTGGACCGGTGCTGGAGATCGAAACGCCGACCGGTCCGGCGCGGGTCCAGGTCGACGAGGCCGCCGGCCCGGCGCGGGCGATGCTCGTGCTCGGCCACGGTGCGGGCGGTGGCGTGGACGCGCGCGACATCCTCGCCGTGCGCACCGCCGTGGTCGCCGCCGGTGTGACGGTGGTGCGCGTCACGCAGCCGTACCGGGTCGCCGGCCGGCGCGCGCCCGCGCCCGCGAACCAGCTCGACGCCGCCTGGCTGGCGGTGTTGGCAGCCCTCACCGAGGCGCGCGGCGACCTCCCCCTGATCGCGGGCGGCCGCTCCAGCGGCGCGCGGGTCGCCTGCCGCACCGCCGTCGCGGGCGGGGCGGCCGGCGTGGTCGCGCTCGCCTTTCCGGTTCACCTTCCGGGCCGCCCGGACAAGTCGCGGCTGCCGGAACTCGACGCCGCCGGCGTGCCCACGCTGGCGGTCAGCGGTGAGCGCGACCCGTTCGGCGTGCCGCCAGAGGGGCCCGGCCGCGACGTCGTCGTGGTGCCGGGCGCGACGCACGACCTGCGCAAGGACCTGCGTACGGTGGCCGCGGCGGTGGTGACCTGGCTGGCCCGCTACGGCTGGGCCGCCCCCTGAGGGAAGAGATCGGCCGCCGCGGGCGTTACTGAACCCGGGCGTCGAGGTTCGGTGCCCGGAAAGGAGCGCGGTCTGTGACCCCTACCAGGGAGCGGGACCCGCAATGGCTGAGCACGGTACTGGCCGGGCCCGAGTGGCCGGCCGTCGCGTCAAACGAACTCCCGGTGAGCGTGCCGAACGGCCCTACCGGTGGCGGCGTATCCTCGCGGGAACGGTCGAAAGGGGTCACCCGCGTGGCGCGTACGGAACGGTCGGACGAGCGGCAGGCCCGGTTCGAGCGCGACGCCCTGCCCTTCCTCGACCAGTTGTACGCGGCCGCCCTGCGGATGACCCGCAACGCGGCCGACGCGGAAGACCTCGTTCAGGAGACGTTCCTCAAGGCGTTCGCGGCGTTCCACCAGTTCGAAGAGGGCACGAACCTCAAGGCCTGGCTGTACCGCATCCTGACCAACACGTACATCAACTCGTACCGGCGCCGGCAGCGCCAGCCGGTGCAGGCGCCCACCGAGGAGATCACCGACTGGCAGCTGGCCGAGGCCGAGTCGCACACGTCGAGCGGGCTGAAGTCCGCCGAGACGGAAGCGCTGGACCGGCTGCCCGACTCCGACGTGAAGACCGCCCTGCAGGAACTTCCCGAAGATTTCCGTCTGGCCGTGTACCTCGCCGACGTCGAGGGCTTCTCCTACAAGGAGATCGCAGACATCATGGGCACGCCCATCGGCACCGTCATGAGTCGGCTGCACCGCGGCCGCCGCAATCTGCGCCGTCAGCTCGAGCGCTACGCCGCCGAGCGCGGCTTCACCCGTTCCGCCGAGCCGGAGCGTGAGGTCATGTCATGAGCGAGCGAATCATCAACTCAGCGTCGTGCGAATGCATCGCCGAGCGGAGCGAGGCGATCGCATGAGTTGTGGGGAACCACATGAGACCGATTGCCGCGAGGTACTCGCCGAGGTGTACTTCTACCTCGACCTCGAGAGCAGCGACGAGCGGCGCGATCTCATCCGTCACCACCTCGACGAGTGCTCGCCCTGCCTGCGCGAGTACGGCATCGAGCAGGAGGTGAAGGCGCTCGTCGCCCGCTGCTGCGGCGGCGACACCGCCCCGCTGGAGCTGAAGCAGCGCCTGCGGGTGCGCCTCGCGGAGCTGGTCTTCGAGGCCGAGTCCCGCGAGTACCTCCCCGAGTAGCAACGCCGGATAGCGCGCGGACGTGGTTGGATACCGTCCGGAGTGCATCGCTGCTCGAAGGAGAGTTCCGTGGCCGAGGAGATCCGCGCCGAGATGGTGGCCAACGTGTGGAAGGTCGTCAAGGCGGCCGGCGACGAGGTCGACGAGGGCGACACGCTGGTGATCCTCGAGTCGATGAAGATGGAGATCCCGGTCATCGCGGAGTCCTCCGGCGTGGTCGCGCGGATCGCCGTCGACGAGGGCGACGTGGTGCAGGAGGGCGACCTGATCGCCGTGGTTGAGTGAGCGAGCGTAGCGAGCGAACCATCAGCACGGGACGTGGCCGCCGCGCGAAGCGCGGTGGCCACGTCGAAGCCGTCGCCGCGCGGAGCGGGGCGACGGCGTGACGGTCTCCGTCCGGCCGGCGGTGCCGGCCGACTACCCCGCGATCTCCCGGCTGACGCTCGCGGCGTACGAGGCCGACGGGCAGTTCGAGGGCGCCGGGTACTACCCGGACATGCTGGCCGACGTCGAGGGCCGGGCGGGCGCGGGTGAGCTGCTCGTGGCCGTGTCCGTGGCGGACACCGTGCTCGGCGCCGTGCTGTACGTGGGCGACGGCGGCGAGTTCGCCGAGCTCTCGCGGCCCGGCGAGGCGGAGTTCCGGATGCTCGCCGTCGATCCGGCGGCGCAGGGCCGCGGGGTCGGGCGGGCGCTGGTGCGCGCCTGCGTCGAGCGGGCGCTGGAGGCGGGCTGCACCGCGGTGGTGATCTGCGTGCGCGACATCGCGCTGGCGGCGCAGAAGCTGTACGAGTCGTTCGGGTTCGAGCGCACGCCGGGCCTCGACTGGTCGCCCCTTCCCGAGGTTCGCCTCTGGGCGCTGCGCCTTCCGCTGGCGTGAGTCCCGCGCGAGACCGATCAGGATTCGAGAAGCGCCCGGCCCGCGGCCGCAACTAGCCTGATCGCGCACGGGACATCACCGATTGTCGGGTTAGTCCCATAACTCCCCGAGGAGCGATCATGACCACCCAGGGAATCCAGACAGTGCTGCACCCCGTCACCGACCTGGCCAAGGCGAAGGCGGTCTACTCGGCGCTGCTCGGCATGCAGCCGTCGGCCGACAGCCCCTACTACGTCGGCTACGAGGCCGCCGGCCAGCAGATCGGCCTGGTGCCGAACAGCGACATGAGCTCGCCGATCGCCTACTGGCACGTCGTCGACATCGAGGCGAAGCTGGCCGAGGTGACGGCCGCGGGTGGCACCCTCAAGGAGGCCCCGCGTGACGTCGGCGGCGGCCGCCTGGTGGCCACGTTCACCGACCCCGACGGCAACGTCCTCGGGCTGCTGCAGGACTGAGCGCCCGGCCGACGACCAGCCCGAGCCCAACCCGGAGATGGAGACACGATGAGCAAGGCCACGCGCGAGGTCGCCGACAGCCACGACCTGATCCGCGTGCACGGCGCGCGCGTGAACAACCTCAAGGACGTCAGCATCGAGATCCCGAAGCGCCGGCTGACCGTGTTCACCGGCGTTTCGGGATCGGGCAAGAGCTCGCTGGTCTTCGACACGATCGCCGCCGAGTCGCAGCGGCTGATCAACGAGACCTACAGCGCCTTCGTGCAGGGCTTCATGCCGACCCTGGCCCGGCCCGACGTCGACGTCCTCGACGGCCTGACCACGGCGATCATCGTGGACCAGGAGCGGATGGGCGCCAACCCGCGCTCCACCGTGGGCACCGCCACCGACGCCAACGCGATGCTGCGGATCCTGTTCAGCCGGCTCGGCAAGCCGCACATCGGACCGCCCAACGCGTACTCGTTCAACGTGCCGTCGGTGAAGGCCAGCGGCGCGATCACCGTCGAGCGCGGCGAGGGCCGGACGAAGACCGAGCGAGCGACCTTCAACCGGCTCGGCGGCATGTGCCCGCGGTGCGAGGGCATGGGCTCGGTCACCGACTTCGACCGCACGGCGCTCTACGACGAGAACAAGTCGCTGAACGAGGGCGCCCTCACCATTCCCGGTTACAGCATGGAGGGCTGGTACGGCCGCATCTTCCGCGGCAGCGGCTTCTTCGACCCGGACAAGCCGATCCGCAAGTACACCAAGCGGGAGCTGCACGATCTCCTCTACAAGGAACCAACCAAGATCAAGATCGAGGGCATCAACCTGACGTACTCGGGCCTGATCCCGTCGATTCAGAAGTCGTTCCTGTCCAAGGACGTCGACGCGATGCAGCCGCACATCCGCGCCTTCGTGGAGCGGGCGGTCACGTTCACCACCTGCCCGGAGTGCGACGGCACCCGGCTGGCCGAGCCGGCCAGGACGTCGAAGATCGGAAAGATCAACATCGCCGACGCGTGCGCGATGCAGATCAGCGACCTCGCCGAGTGGGTCCGGGGTCTCGACGAGCCGTCGGTCGCCCCGTTGTTGGCCGCGTTGCGGCATACCCTGGACTCGTTCGTCGAGATCGGCCTCGGGTACCTCAGCCTCGCCCGCGGTTCGGGCACGCTGTCCGGCGGCGAGGCGCAGCGCACCAAGATGATCCGTCACCTCGGGTCGTCGCTCACCGACGTCACCTACGTCTTCGACGAGCCGACGATCGGCCTGCACCCGCACGACATCCAGCGGATGAACGACCTGCTGCTGCGGCTGCGCGACAAGGGCAACACGGTGCTCGTCGTCGAGCACAAGCCGCAGGCGATCGCGATCGCCGACCACGTCGTCGACCTCGGGCCGGGCGCCGGAACGGGCGGCGGCACCGTCTGCTTCGAGGGCACGGTCGAGGGGCTGCGGGCCAGCGACACGATCACCGGCCGCCACCTCGACGACAGGGCCACCCTCAAGGAGAAGGCCCGCACGGCATCGGGGGCGCTCGAGGTGCGCGGCGCGAACACGCACAACCTCAAGAACGTCGACGTCGACATCCCGCTCGGCGTGCTCGTCGTGCTGACCGGCGTCGCCGGCTCGGGCAAGAGCTCGCTGATGCAGGGCTCAGTGGCGGCACGCGACGGCGTCGTGACCGTCGACCAGACCGGGATCCGCGGCTCGCGCCGCAGCAACCCGGCGACGTACACCGGGCTGCTCGAACCGATCCGCAAAGCCTTCGCCAAGGCGAACGGCGTGAAGCCGGCGCTGTTCAGCGCCAACTCCGAGGGCGCCTGCCCCGCCTGCAACGGCGCCGGCGTCATCTACACGGATCTCGGGATGATGGCCGGGGTCGCCACCACGTGCGAGAACTGCGAGGGGCGGCGCTTCGACGCGTCGGTGCTGGAGTACACGTTCGGCGGCCGGGACATCAGCGAGGTGCTGGCGATGCCGGTGGCCGAGGCCGAGGAGTTCTTCGGCTCGGGCGAGGCGCGCACGCCGGCCGCGCACACGATTCTCGGCCGGCTGGCCGACGTCGGGCTGGGCTACCTCAGCCTCGGCCAGCCGCTGACCACCCTGTCCGGCGGCGAGCGGCAGCGGCTCAAGCTGGCCACCCACATGGCCGAGAAGGGCGGCGTCTACGTCCTGGACGAGCCGACCACGGGTCTGCACCTCGCCGACGTCGAGCAGCTGCTCGGCCTGCTGGACCGGCTCGTCGACGCGGGCAAGTCGGTGATCGTGATCGAGCACCACATGGCGGTGATGGCGCACGCCGACTGGATCATCGACATGGGTCCGGGCGCGGGCCACGACGGCGGCCGGATCGTGTTCGAGGGCACGCCCGCCGACCTGGTCGCCGCCCGCTCGACCCTGACCGCCGAACACCTGGCGGACTACGTCGGCGCCCAGCCCGTCAGACGTCGACGGTGATCACGGCCGGCTTGTCGGAGCGCAGGTCGTGGGCCGGGAACGACACGGCCGGCTGGTTGCCGACGCCGATCACGTACCGGTCCACGCCGCCCGGCACGCCGGTGATCTGGAACCCGAAGTCGCACCGGTCGGCGTCTTGGACGCCGGGAGCCAGCGTGCCCGCCGCGAGCGTGTGACCGGCCGGGTCGGCGACGCGTACGGCGCCGCCGGCGTGGACGTCGCTGGCCGCGGCCGGCGCCTCGCAGGCGCCGAGCGCGCCGGCGGAGGCGCCGCCGGGCGAGGGCGAGGTGAGCGGCGAGGCGGACGGCGACGCCCCCACGGAAACGTAGCCGCGCAACGTGAACCCGTCCGGTTTGGACGAGCCGCGCTGACCGGAGTTCGCGAACCCGCATCCGGCCAACGCCAGTAGCGCCACCACCAACAGGGCCGCCACGCGTCGCACCCGTCGCACGTTACTCCCGCGCCGTGCGAGGCTTACCGCGTGTCCACCCTGCGCGACCTCGTCGAGGAGCACACCTCCCTCGAGCCCGTCGACGTCGAACATCTCCACCGCCTCGCGGGCGAGTGGCAACTGGTGTCCGACCTGTCCTTTGCCGACCTACTGATGTGGGTGCCCACCGGCCAGACCGGCGAGTTCATCTGCGTCGCCCAGGTCCGGCCCACGACGGCGCCCACCGCGTACCAGGACGACCAGGTCGGGCGCGTCGCCGGCGGCCCCGAGGTGGCGCACCTGTCGGTCGCCCGGCACCAGGGCCGGATCTGGCGGGAGGGCGACCCGGTCTGGTACGGCGACACCCCGGCCCGCCACGAGGCGATCCCGGTGCGGGGGCGGGGCCGCGAGGGCGTCATCGCGATCGTCGGCCGGGACACGAACCTGTCCACCGCTCGTACGCCCAGCCAGCTGGAGCTGAACTACCTCACCACCGCCGACGACCTCGCCCAGATGATCACCGATGGGATGTTCCCGCCGCCGCGCATCCCCGGCGAGACCACGAGCGCCCCGCGCGTCGGCGACGGCCTGGTGCGGCTCGACGCCAGCGGCAAGGTCACCTACGCCAGCCCCAACGCGCAGAGCGCCTTCCGCCGCCTCGGGCTCACCGCGCACCTCGTCGGGGAGGACCTGGCGGCGGTGATCGCCCGGCTGTCGAGCGACCCGCTCGAGGGCGGCGACATGACCGACCGCATCTCGTCCGCGTTGCGCGGCGAGGCGCCGGCCCGCAAGGAGATCGAGGCCCGCGGCGCGACGGTGCTGAGCCGGGCGCTGCCGCTGATGCCGTCGGGGGTGCCGATCGGCGCGCTGGTGCTGATCCGCGACGTCACCGAGGTGCGCCGCCGGGACCGGCAGTTGATGACCAAGGACGCCACGATCCGCGAGATCCACCACCGGGTGAAGAACAACCTGCAGACCGTCGCCGCGTTGCTGCGTCTGCAGGCCCGCCGGGTCAAGCTGCCGGCCGCGCGGGCTGCGCTCGAGGAGTCGGTGCGCCGGGTGGCGTCGATCGCACTCGTCCACGAGACGCTCTCGCACTCCGTCGAGGTGTCCGACGAGATCGTCGAGTTCGACGGCATCGTCGACCGGGTGGCCGCCGCCGCGGCCGAGGTGGCCGCGGCCGAGTCGCTGATCTCGATGCGCCGCGACGGCTCGTTCGGCCCGCTGCCGGCCGAGATCGCGACGCCGCTGGTGATGGTGCTCAACGAGTTGCTGCTCAACGCGATGGAGCACGCGTTCGAGCCGGGTGACGGCGGCGAGGTGGTGGTGCGGGTGCAGCGGATGCGACGCGAACTCACGGTCACCGTCGCCGACACCGGGCGGGGACTGCCGGACGGCTTCGACATGGACGCCAGCGAGCGCCTCGGGCTGCAGATCGTCCGCACCCTGGCGGCCGGTGAGCTGCGCGGATCCATCGAGCTGCGGGCCGGCACCGCCGGCGGGACCGAGGCCGTGTTGTGCATTCCCCTAGCAAAGCGATAGGATTAGTGGTTAAGACCGAGGAGTGAGACGAACCTCACCTTGATCGCCCACTATCGCGGTGATCGTGGCAAACTCGTCTGCATGGTGCCTGGTTTGCGGCTGATCAGCCGTCGCCACGTTGACTTCGGTCGCGTGCGCAGCGCCATGTGTCCGGCCGTCTGACCGTCGCCCGTCTTCGGGCGCGCTGACGCGCCGTCGCCTTCTGACAAAGTCGTCGACCCACCGCACGCGTGGGCGCCGGTCGGTGCATCAGCGTCGTCCCAGATCCCCTCGAAGGACGCCGCACATGACCGTCACAGAATCCCGACCACGAACGCCCGCGGTCCGCGCGGCGCGCAAGCCGCGCGGCGAAGGCCAATGGGCGATTGGGCACCGCGAACCGCTCAACCCCAACGAGCGGATGAAGAAGGACGACGGCGGCCTGAACGTCCGCCAGCGGGTGGAGACGATCTACGCGCACCACGGCTTCGCCTCGATCGACCCGGCCGACCTGCGCGGGCGGCTGCGCTGGTGGGGCCTCTACACGCAGCGCGCGCCGGGCATCGACGGCGGTCGCACCGCCATCCTCGAACCGCACGAGCTCGAGGACGAGTACTTCATGCTGCGGGTGCGCATCGACGGGGGTCAGCTGTCGGTGGCGCAGCTGCGCACGATCGCCAGCATCTCGCAGCGCTTCGGCCGCGACTCCGCCGACATCACCGACCGCCAGAACATCCAGCTGCACTGGGTGCGCATCGAGGACGTGCCGACGATCTGGCGCGAGCTCGAGGCGGTCGGCCTGTCGACCACGGAGGCGTGCGGCGACACGCCGCGGGTGATCATGGGGAGCCCGGTCGCCGGCGTCGCCGAGGCCGAGGTGATCGACCCCACCGAGGCGATCCAGGAGATCAACGAGCGGTTCATCGGCGACCCGTCGCTCGCGAACCTGCCGCGCAAGTTCAAGACGTCGATCTCGTGGCTGGCCGACACCCCGTACGAGTCCAACGACATCGCGCTCGTCGGCGTCATCCACCCCGACCACGGGCCGGGCTTCGACCTGTGGGTCGGCGGCGGGCTGTCGACGAACCCGCGCCTCGCCGAGCGGCTCGGCGCCTGGGTGCCGCTGCACGAGGTCGCCGATGTCTGGCTCGGCGTGGTGAGCATCTTCCGCGACTACGGCTACCGCCGCCTGCGCAACCGGGCCCGGTTGAAGTTCCTGCTGGCCGACTGGGGCGTGGCGAAGTTCAGGCAGATCCTGGAGACCGAGTACCTCGGCCGTGCGCTGATCGACGGCCCGGCACCCGAACTGCCCGAGAAGCCGATCGACCACATCGGCGTCCACAAGCAGTGGGACGGGTTGTTCTACGTGGGAGCAGCGCCGATCGCCGGCCGGGTGTCGGGCACGCTGCTCGCCTCCGTCGCCGATGCGGCCGTGGCCGCCGGCAGCGACCGGGTGCGGCTCACCCCGTACCAGAAGCTGATCGTCTGCGACGTCGCCTCCGATCGGGTCGAAGGCCTGGTCCGCACGTTGCGGTCCGTCGATCTCCAGGTGACGCCGTCAGCATGGCGACGGGGCACGATGGCGTGCACCGGGATCGAGTTCTGCAAGCTCGCGATCGTCGAGACGAAGGCCCGGGCGGCGTCGCTGGTGGCGCACCTGGAGGAGCGGCTCGCCGAGTTCGACGTCGACATCTCCATCCACCTGAACGGCTGCCCGAACGCGTGCGCGCGCACCCAGGTGGCCGACATCGGGCTCAAGGGTCAACTGGTGCCCGGCCCCGACGGGGACCTCGTCGAGGGCTTCCAGATCCACCTCGGCGGCGGCCTCGGCATGGCCGCCGGCCAGACCGCCGGCTTCGGCCGCAAGCTGCGGGGCCTCAAGACGACGGCGGCCGAGCTTCCGTCCTATGTGGAGCGGATCGCGCGGCGGTATCTGGCCGACCGGGCCTCCGCCGCGGAGTCGTTCGCGGTCTGGGTGTCGCGGGCCGACGAGGAGCTGTTGAAGTGACCGACCGGGCCGCGCCTTTGTACTGCCCCTACTGCGGGGACGAGGATCTGCGCCCGCACGAGGCATCCCACGGCGCGTGGGAGTGCCGCTCCTGCGCCCGCGTCTTTTCCCTGAAGTTTCTTGGACTCTCGACCGCTTCACTGGAGGCGAAACGATGAGTACGGCTCTGGCTTCACGCAACCGCACCGAACTGCAGGAACTGGCGTTGGCGGGCGCGGCACGCTTGGAAGGCAAGGCCGCGGACGAGATCGTCGAGTGGGCGCTCGGCGAGTTCGGCGAGCGGTTCTGCGTGACGAGTTCGTTCGCCGACGCCGTCCTCGTGCACGTGGTGTCGAAGGTGGCGCCGGGGATCGAGGTGGTGTTCCTCGACACCGGGCTGCATTTCGCCGAGACGCTTCGGGTGCGCGAGATCGTCCAGCGGACGCTGCCGGTCACGGTGCGCTCGATCCGCCCCGAGCAGACAGTCGCCGAGCAGGCGGCCGAGCACGGCCCGAAGCTGTGGGCCCGCAACCCCGACGAGTGCTGCGCGCTACGCAAGGTCGAGCCGCTGGAGCGCGCGCTGGACCGGTACGACGCCTGGGCCGCGGGGCTGCGCCGTGACGAGTCGCCGTCGCGGGCCAACACCCCGGTGGTGCAGTTCGAGCAGGCGCGCGGAAAGGTCAAGGTCGCGCCGCTCTACAACTGGACGCAGGCCGACGTCGACGCGTACATCTCCCGGTACAACGTGCCCGTCAACGCGCTGATGCGGCAGGGCTACGCGTCCGTCGGCTGCTGGCCGTGCACCCGGCGCACCCCGCCCGGCGCCGACCCGCGCGCCGGCCGCTGGCCGATGTTCGACAAGACCGAGTGCGGGCTGCACAAGTGACGGTTGTTCTGGTGGCGCACGGGTCCGCGGATCCGCGGGCCGCCGTGCGCACCCGCGCGCTGGCCCGGGCGGTCGGGGCGGTGCCGGCGTACCTGGACCACGCCGGGCCGCGGCCGGGTGAAGTGCTGTTCGCGCTTTCGCGTGCGGGACACCGGTCGGCCGTGTTGGTGCCGTTGCTGTTCACCGCCGCCTACCACGGTCGGGTCGACATCCCGGCCGCGCTGGACGCCGCGCGGGCCGGCGGCCTGGACCTGGACGTGGCCGTCGCCGACGTGCTTGGCCCTGTCGACGGTGTGGTGCCGCCCGAACTGCTGGACGCGCTGTCGCACCGGCTCGCCGGCTCTTTCGACGGCCTCGTGCTCGCCGCTGCCGGGACCCGGGACGCCTCGGCCCGGGAGACCGTGGCGCAGGTGGCGGGGGAGTTGGGCGCCCGGTTCGGCGTGCCGTGCGCGCCCGCGTACGCCACGGCGGCGGGTCCGCGGCCCGGGGAGGCCGTCGCCTCGCTGCGGGCGGCCGGGTGTTCGCGGGTGGCGGTATCGGCATACTTCCTGGCGCCGGGGCGGCTGTACGACGCGGCGGCCGCGTCGGCGTGGGCGGCCGGTGCGGTGGCGGTGGCCGACCCGCTGGGTGCCGAGCCGGCGCTGGCCCGCCTGGTGCGCCGCCGCGCGACCGAGGCGTTGCTGGTGCCCGCCTGAGCGTGCCCGGCAGCGCTACGGTGTCCACATGCGACAGCTGACGTGTCCCAAATGCCGGGGCGACATGCGCGTGCTGGAGAAGGTCGGCGTCGAGATCGACGAGTGCGGCGAGTGCCGCGGCATCTTTCTCGACCGTGGTGAGCTGCAGAAGCTCTTCGAAGCCGAGCGCGCCTGGAACGCCGAGCGGTTCGGCCCCGACGCGGGCGCCAGCGATGCGGCGGCCGGTGCGTCTGCCGCGGTGCCGGCTCCGCCCCCGCCGCCGCCGGTGAGCGGCCCGCCCGGTCCGGGCCCCGTGAGCGGCCCGCCCGGCGCTGGCCCCGTGAGCGGCCCGCCGGCGCCTGCACCGCCGGGCGCCGGCGGCTCGTACGCGCCGCCCGGTGGCTCCGGCGGATTCGCGCCGCCGCCCCCGCCCGGCGGATCGGGCTCGTACACGCCTCCACCTCCGCCGGGTGGCTCGGGGACGTCGGGTGGCTTCACGACGCCCTCGTCCGGTTCCTCCGGTGGATACTCCCCGCCCCCGCCACCGGGTGGGTCCGGGGGCGCCTACGCCCCACCGCCTCCGCCGGGTGGGTCGGGTGGCTTCACTCCACCGCCCCCGCCGGGCGGATCCGGTGGCGCCTACGCGCCGCCCCCGCCGGGCGGATCCGGTGGCGCCTACGCGCCGCCCCCGCCGCCGGGTGGTGCCGTGCCGCCGGCGCCGCCACCGGCGAGTTCGGGTGGCTTCACGCCGCCCCCGCCACCCGGTTCGGGCGGTGCGTACAGTCCGCCGCCAGCGCCGGCGGGCCCGGGCGGCTCGTTCGTGCCGCCGCCCCCGCCGGCACCGAGCGGGCCGCCCGGGAGCTTTGTCCCACCGCCGCCGCCCCCGCCCGGCGGATCGGGCTCGTACACGCCTCCACCTCCGCCGGATGGCTCGGGGACGTCCGGTGGCTTCACGACGCCCTCGTCCGGTTCCTCCGGTGGATACTCCCCGCCCCCGCCACCGGGTGGGTCCGGCGGCGTCTACGCGCCGACCCCGCCGCCGGGTGGGTCGGGTGGCTTCACTCCACCGCCCGCGCCGGGCGGATCCGGTGGCGCCTACGCGCCGCCCGCGCCGGGCGGATCCGGTGGCGCCTACGCGCCGCCCCCGCCGCCGGGTGGTGCCGTGCCGCCGGCGCCGCCACCGGCGAGTTCGGGTGGCTTCACGCCGCCCCC
>Ga0111538_10002050_pt1 | contig 28378 bp, 26 predicted proteins | sample SoiMethybrSBSTD1_FD_79669 | JGI IMG/M metagenome (GOLD analysis project Ga0111538, IMG submission 79669) | Bulk soil microbial communities from a Populus tree surrounding site in Tennessee, USA - Soil MetaG P. TD hybrid SBSTD1 (version 2)... | ecosystem: Environmental > Terrestrial > Soil >... | reverse complement strand
TGCCGACGGCTTCTTCTTCTTCGAGCTCGAGCCCCCGGCCGACGTCGCCCTCAAGACCGTCGAGGACGACGACCCCGAGCCGCGCCGCGCTGGAGCCCTGTGCCCGATCGACATCGTCGACGACGAGCTGGTCTACGCGCGCACGCTGTACGTCCCGCTCCTGCCCGACGGCGTCCTCTTCGGGCCGGAGGAGAACGACCCGCAGACGCTCGCGGCCGGCGACGGCCTCGAGCTCACCCTCAACCGGGCCGAGCTGACGCCGCGGCTGGGAGACGCGCTGGTCGACGCCGCGGCCCGCGCGGTGCCGCCCGAACAGCGCTGCCCTCAGCTCGTGCTACCCGGCGAGGAGATCGTCGCGGTCTACGCGCTGCACCCGTGGGCGGCCATCAGCTCGTCTCCCATCGCGGCGCGCGCGCCCTCGGACCTGGCGGCCGGCACCGAGGTCAAGTTCCGCACCATCGACCATATCGACGGCGCCTGGTCCGAGCCGGCGATCGGTCATGCCGACGGCACCCACGTCTCGACCGACGAGGGCGAGGGCTTCCTCGAGACCAGCTGGCTGGTCATCTCGCGCTGATCATCCTAGAGCAGGTTGTCGAGCCGGCCGAGCAGGTCGTCCAGCTCCTCCTCGCGGTCCAGGAGGTGGAGGAGATCGCCGACCCCGGCCGCGTGGGCGGCCGGCCGGAACTGCTCCTCGCGAGCGCGGGTCACCACCACGGCGAGGACCGGCCATTCGCTGCGCGCCATCGCCACCACCATCTCGTTGGGCGCGGGAAGCGGCGCCGCGCGGTAGCCGGCGGCGGTCAAGAGCTCGAGCGGCTGCCCCTCCTCGACCAGGACTGCGACGTCGCGCCGGCGGCCCAGCCGCCGCAGATACTCGGCCAGCATCTCGCCGAAACCGTCCGGCTGCTGGATGAGCTCGAGCCCGGCGCCGGGCCGACGGCCGCTGCGGGCCGCCAGCTCGGGCGACACGATGTGGGCGACCTTGCCGCGCACGGTGTGGGTGCCATAGCCCGGCAGGGTGATCTCCACCTCCGCCTCGCTGAGCGGGTCGAGGCGGTGAGCGCCGCGCACGAACAGGCCGCCCGCGCTCAGGTTCTCGGCGTACTCGCTGACGAAGTCGACCGCGCTCTTGAACCTGACCTGGAAGCGGACGGCGAAGCGCTGGTGCCGCCGGTTGTCCGCGTCCCTGTGGCTCTCGCCGCTCGCCATCGGCGCGAGACTAGCCTGTCTGGGCTTCCTTGGCGTAGGTGACCATCGGCGCGGCGTGCTTCTCGATCACGTCCTCGTTGATGATGACCTCGCTGATGTTCGCCTGGCTGGGCGTCTCGTACATGATGTCGAGCAGCGCCGACTCGAGGATGGCGCGCAGGCCGCGCGCCCCGCTCTTGTGCGACTGCGCCATGCGCGCCACCTTGTAGAGCGCGCCGCGGGTGAACTTGAGCTTCACCCCGTCCATCTCGAACAGCCGCTGGTACTGCTTGACCAGCGCGTTGCGCGGCTTGGTCAGGATCTCGACCAGGGCGTCCTCGTTGAGCTCGTGGAGCGGCGCGATGACCGGCAGCCGCCCGATGAACTCCGGGATCATGCCGTACTTGAGGAGATCCTCCGGCTGGACCTCCTTGAGCAGGGCCCACTGGTCGCGGTCCTTCTTGGGCCGGACGTCGGCGCCGAAGCCGATGAGCTTCTGCCCGATCCGGTTCTCGATGATGTCCTCGAGCCCGGTGAAGGCGCCGCCGCAGATGAACAGGATGTTGGTGGTGTCGACCTGCAGGAACTCCTGCTGCGGGTGCTTCCTGCCCCCCTTGGGCGGCACCGCGGCGATGGTGCCCTCGAGGATCTTGAGCAGCGCCTGCTGCACGCCCTCGCCCGAGACGTCCCGGGTGATGGACGGGTTGTCGCTCTTGCGCGCGATCTTGTCGATCTCGTCGATGTAGACGATGCCGCGCTGGGCCCGCTCGATGTCGTGGTCGGCGTTCTGCAGGAGCGAGACGATGATGTTCTCGACGTCCTCGCCGACGTAGCCCGCCTCGGTCAGGTTGGTGGCGTCGGCGATGGCGAACGGCACATTGATGATGCGCGCCAGGGTCTGGGCCAGGAGCGTCTTGCCCGACCCGGTCGGGCCGAGCAGGAGGATGTTCGACTTCTGCAGCTCGACGTCGTCATCGTCGATGGAACCCGCCGCCCCCGGGATGCCGGGCGACGAGCCGCTGCGCCCGCCCGCCGGCTTGGAGTCGATGCGCTTGTAGTGGTTGTGGACCGCGACCGCGAGGATCTTCTTCGCGCGCTCCTGCCCGATGACGTACTCGTCCAGGATCTTCTTGATGGCGGCCGGCTTGGGGATGTTGTCGCCCCCGTAGCTCTGCTCCTCCTTCTCGATCTCCTCGGCGATGATGTCGTTGCACAGGCCGATGCACTCGTCGCAGATGTAGACGGTGGGTCCGGCGATGAGCTTCTTGACCTCCTTCTGCGATTTCCCGCAGAAGGAGCAGGTGAGGCTCGTCTGGCCGCTGTCGCGCTTGTCCGCCACGATGATGAATCGTACCGCGAAGAGTGGTTACTTGTGCTCGGGCCCGGCCTTCTTCTGGACGATGACCTCGTCCACAAGGCCGTATTCCTTCGCCTCACCCGGTCCCATGAAGTAGTCGCGCTCGGTGTCGTTCTTGATGCGATCGATCGGCTGACCGGTGTGCTTCGACCAGAGACTGTTGAGTGCGTCCCTCATGCGGAGAATTTCCTTCGCATGTATGTCGATGTCGGTCGCCTGGCCCTGATACCCGCCGAGCGGCTGGTGGATCATGATGCGCGAGTGCGGCAGCGCCCGCCGCTTCCCCTTGGTGCCGGCCGAGAGGAGGAACGCGCCCATCGACGCTGCCTGGCCCATGCAGATGGTCGACACGTCGCAGCGGACGTACTGCATGGTGTCGTAGATGGCGAGCCCCGCCGTGACGTGGCCGCCGGGCGAATTGATGTAGAGCATGATGTCCTTCTCCGGCTCCTCCGACTCGAGGAACAGGAGCTGGGCGATGACGATGTTGGCGACGTCGTCGTTGATGGCGGTGCCGAGGAAGATGATCCGGTCCTTGAGCAGCCGGGAGAAGATGTCCCAGCCCCGCTCGCCGCGGTGCGTCTGCTCGATGACGGTCGGGATGAGGATGCTGCTGCTCGCGGGCTTCATGACGGGAAGCGTAGGCCGGCTGCCGACCGGGCGCAACCGGCCGCGCTCGCGCCGGCGGCGTTCCCCTCCGAACGAGCATGCCCTTTCGGGCAGGTCACCAGCCGCCCGCGACGTCGACCACCACCCGCCCGCGCATGCCGCCCTGCTCCAGGCGATCGATCGCGCGGCCGGCCTCGGCGACCGAGAACCGGGAGTCGATCGGCACCGGGAGCCACTCGGCCAGCCAGCCGGCCATGAGCTCGAGATCGGCGCGCAGCGACTTGACCACCAGGAGCGCGGCGCGGCGCGACGAGAACAGGGTCATCAGCTTGCCGACCAGGAGGGCGCCGGTCGGCAGCGTGGTCACGTAGGCGCCCCCCGGGGCCAGCATCCGGCGGCACGCCACGTAGCCATACGCCGCCGGCGTGTCGAACACCACGTCGAACGGCCCGGCCAGGCCGATCGGCTCTCCATGGCCGCGGACCACCACCTCGTCGGGAGCCAGCTCGCGCACCAGGTCGGCCGCCTTCGGCGAGCAGACCGCCGTGACCCGCGCGGCCCCGAGCTTGCGGGCGATGCCGACCGCGATCGAGCCGACCCCGCCGGCCGCGCCCAGCACCAGGACGCGGCCCCCGGCCGCCAGCCTGCCCCTGTCGCGCAGCGCCTGGAGCGCGGTGAGCCCGCTGGTCGCGGCGGCGGACGCCGTCTGGTAGGAGACGCCCGCGGGCAGCCGACCGACCTCGCCGGCCGGTACCGCGACCAGCTCGGCAAAGGTGCCCTGCCGGTTCTTGCCGCTGTAGGGAAGGTGGCCATAGACGCGGTCACCCACCGCCAGACCTGCGGCGCCCGCGCCGACCGACTCCACCTGACCGGCCAGATCGTAGCCGACCACCAGCGGGAAGCGCCTGGCGTGGAGGAACCGCCCGGCCAGCTCGCCGCGCAGCACCTTGCCGTCGGCCGGGTTGACCGCCGCGGCGTGAACGCGGACCAGCACCTGGCCGGCCGCGACCTCGGCCGCCGGGATCTCCTCGACCTTCAGCTGATCGACCCCGCCGAGCGCGCGGGCGCAGAGCGCGCGCACGTTCAGCCCGCGTCCGGGGCGTCCGGCGCGTCTTCCGTGATCGGCCCGGCGTCGGGGTTCGGCTCGGCTGCCTCCGCCGGCGGCGGCGGCTCGCGCTCGGTCACCTCGGCGTGCTCGATCAGCTTGTCGAGCGTTCGTTCCTGGCGGATCTGGAACTGGAGCGAATCGAGCCGGCCGTCGCGCTCCATCTCCTGGCGCAGGCGCCCCGGCGCCTGACCCTGCGCGCGCGCCAGCCGCTCCACCCGCTGGTCGAGCTCCTCGGCCGCCACCTCGATGTTCTCGGCGGTCGCGATGGCGTCGAGCAGGAGCTGGCCGCGCACCTCGTCGACCGAGCTCGAGCGCAGCTTGTCGCGCAGGTCGGCGTCGAGATCGCCGCCGTCGCCCGGCTGCATGCCGAGCATCTGGCGCAGCCGGTGATACTTGTTCTCCACCGCGCGCTCGACCAGGCTCTGCGCCACCGGGATCGGGTTCCGCTTGACCAGCTCGGCGAGCGCGTCCTTCCGGACCTCGTCGTGGATGTCGCTCCTGACCCGCTCCTCGAGCTCCTTGCGCACCACCTGACGCAGCTCGTCGAGCGTCTCGGCGCGGCCGGTGTCCTTGGCCAGCTCGTCGTCGAGGTCGGGCACGTCCTTGGCCCGGGCGTCGAGCACGCTGACCGTCAGCTTCATGGTCTGGCCGCGCAGCTCGTGGTGCTCGTGCTCCTCCGGGATGGCGACCTCGAGCGCGTGCCCCTCGGTCTTGATCGGCAGCCCGACCAGCGCCTGGCGCAGCCCGGGCAGGGGCTCGCGCTCGGCGTCGCCCAGGTCGATGACCAGCTGAGGCCGGTCGATCTCGTGCTCGCCCACCGTGCCCTTGAGCGCGACCGCGACCACGTCGCTGTCGCCGAGCGTCTCGCGCCCCTCGATCGGGCGCAGCTCGGTCTGCTCACGGCGGAGCTGCTCGAGCGCCATGTCGACCGCGGACTCGTCGAGCTTCATCGGCCGCCGGTAGAGCTGCATCCCCTTCCACTCGCCGACCGCGATGTCGCCGCGCACCTCGACGATGGCGGCGAACGAGAAGGGCTGCCCGCTCTTGATCTCCGGGGCGTCCTCCACCCGCGGCTCCGACACCGCCGCCAGACCGTGCTCGGTCACCGCGGTGACGAACGACTCGCGCACCAGCTGGCCGGCCACCTCGGCGCGAACCCGCTTGCCGAACATCCGCTCGAGGACCGTCCGCGGCACCTTGCCCTTGCGAAAGCCCTTCAAGTTGACGCTCTTGGCCAGCTCGCGAAAGGCGTCGCCCATACGGCTGTCCACCGTCATCCAGGGCACCGACACGATGAGCTTCTTCTCGACCGGCGAGACGTCTTCGATCTTCACCTGCATGGGAGGGGCGGTCCTACCACAACACCGCCCCCCTGGCGACCCTACCGTAGGGGGGTTGTCTCCCCACCGGGGCCGGTCGACCCCGGCCTAGTGATTGGTCTCGCTGGCCAGATACTCCGCGATCTTGTCGGACATCGGATTGCCGCCGCCCCCGTCGACGTCCTGGAACGCGTCGTACGACATGTTGGGCCGCCCGGTGCAGCGCTCGTCGCTGCCGCTGGCCGGCGGCTCGCAGTCGCAGGTGCGGTCGCCGTCGACGTCGATGCAGGTCGGAAAGAAGACCGGATACATGTACCAGTAGCCGACCTGGTTCTGGTGGGTGGCGTGCTCGTCGAGGACGTCGCGCCGGTAACTGCGACCGAGCGTGGCCCAGCGGGTCCCCTTGCCCTCCTTCTTGGTCGGGTTGTTCTCGAGATGGAGGAGCAGCGGGTAGTCGCGGCCGAGCTTCTCGGCCTGATCTTTGACGAACTCGAAGCCGATGAGGTGCTTGCGGTCGAAGTTGTCGAGGGCGACGAAGTCGGTGCCCTTGGGGACCTGCATGCCCCACACGTTGCCGCCGACGTAGCGCAGGTGCTCGGCATCCTCGTGGACCCAGCGGATGCCCTCGAGGAGCGCGTCGGGGAACCAGTTGGAGTGGTTGAACGGCACCGAGAAGTAGTCGAAGAAGATGATGTCCGGCTGGAGGATGGCGTCGATCTCGCCCAGCCGGTCCTTCAGGGCGCGGGCTGCCTGGCGCTTGGTCTGGTACTTCGGCTTGCCCTCCATCGCCTGCGGCTTGGTGTAGTGGATGGCGTTGAGCACCACGTCGAAGCGGATCCGCTTGCCGGGCATCTTGCCCTCGAGACAGGCGCGGATGCCGTGGAAGACGCGCACCTGGTCGGAGCCGGCGTCCACCGGCTCGAGGGCGTCGAAGCGGAGGAGGCCGCTCACGTAGGTCGGCTGGAGCTCGGCCAGCTTGTCGCAGACGTAGGCGATCCGGCGGTCGACCAGGTCGGGCAGATCGGTCCGGTAGCCGTCGGCGGCCGGAAGCATCCAGCGGTCGTGCTGGTAGACGCGCGTCATCACGACGCGGCGGAACGCGTCGCCGGCGTTGATCCTCTCCTCGTAGCGATCGGTCCCGACCTCGGCGCCGTCGGCGAGGGCGCAGGCGGTCGCAGCCAGGGTGATGAGCACCAGGAGGGCTTTCTTGGTCATGAGGCGACGCTCAGCAACATGCGTGCCGGTGGCCTGACCGCCCTGGCCCGCTGTCTGCAAGGGCGAAAGGCAATGCGAGCAGCGCAACATTCGATCTGGCTCTTCCTCCTCCTCGCCGGCGGGGTGGCCGCCTGCGGCGGCGGTGAGCCGTCCGCCCTCACCCCGCTCGAGGCCTGCCAGCGGCGGGCCGAGATCAACTGCTCGAAGGCGTACGAATGCCTCGAGGAGCCGGAGCTCGAGATCCTCGGCTTCCCGGCCTCGAGCGAGGACTGCCTCGCGCAGGCGAGCATCGCGTGCGCGGAGGAGCCGGAGGCCGAGTTCTGCGCCGACGGCACGATCTACCAGCCGGAGTCGGCCGCGGCCTGCATGGCCAGCTCGGGCGACGCGACCTGCGAGCAGATCTTCGGCGAGACCGAGGACGAATACGCCCCGGCCTGCGCCGACATGTGCCGCCCGCCCGCAGACGCTTCTTGAACCGCCAAGACGCCAAATTTCGCCAAGAACCAGAGCTCGAAGGGAGCTGCCGCTCCCTTCTCGCCGCTTGCGACAAGAGAACCAAGTCATCGCCTGAGCTGTCGCCCACTCGATGACGTTCCCCGGCGCAAGGGCGACGGGAAAACGGAGTTTTCCCGGAGCGCTCTTTTTTGGCGTTGCGGCGCAGCCGCCTTTGGCGACTTGGCGGTGAAGAATCAGAAGCGACGAATCGTGAGGCGCGGGCGCTAGCGGCGGAGGACGTAGGTCGGCTCGCCGTCCAGGTCGTCGCCCGGCGCGACCAGGTCGAGGCCGATGGAGGCGAGCTTGCCGAGGAACTGCTCCATCCAGGCCAGGGGATCGGACGCCTTCGCGATCTGGCCGATCTCGCGCGCGGTGAGGCGGGGCGCGCGGCCGAGCGCGTTGAGCACCTCGCGCTCGGCGTCGGAGAGCTGGAGGCCGAGCGGCATGGTCCGGCCGACCAGGGTGGCGATGGAGGCGGGCGGCGCCGCTGCGGGCGCGGTCGCCGTCATCGTCGCAGTTGCCGTCGCGGTCGCGGTCGCGGTCACCGACGCGGTCGCCGGCAGGGTCGCGGTCGTGCCCGAGTGACGCGGCGGCAGGAAGCCGGGCTCGGTCCGCGAGCCGAGCTTCGGTGTCGACGACGACGACGACGCTGCTGACGAGCCGACCAGCCAGTGCTGATCGGTCTTGGAGCCGGGGCGGCGCGGCGCGGTGCGCGGCATCGGCGTGATGTGCTGGATGGTCGGCCGGTCCGACACCGGCGTGAGCTGGGCGACCGGCGCGGCGGGCGCGATGGCCGGTCGCGGGGCGGCCGACGGGATGACCGGCGAGTCGCTGGGCGGCGCGACGCTGGCGGGCTCGTAGTAGCTGGCGAAACCGTGCACGGTGCCGCGCAGGGCCAGCGGGTCGGCCGGCGCGCCCGGCGCCCACACGTGAGTGGCCTTGTTGTCGAAGCGCGAGGTCTCGTCGACCAGCCGCGGCGGGTTGCCCTTGCTGCCGGCCAGCCGGCGCGCGGCGAGCTCGAGCTGGGCGCGCAGCTCCTGGGCTCGCCCGTCCACCGGCGGCTCGACGTGAATGCCCCACTGGCCGTGCGGGTCGGTGCCCGCCGGTCCGATCGCGAGCTCGTGGCCGTGCAGGACCACGGTCGGCCGCGTCTGATCCGACGACGAGGCGAAGGCGCGCATCAGGACGCGCTGCTCCGACCACGACTCGGCCACGACCATGACCGCCCGGTGGCGCGATGGTGACGACACCGGGCTGCGCAGCCACTCGTCGATGATGCGGATGCGCGCCACCCCGTCCTCCATAGTACACGAGCCGCGGCGTGTTACGCTGCGCGAGGTGGCGCGCTCTCACGGCACCGGCGAGCTCGATCGAGCCGCCCTGGCCAGCTGCGGCGAGGGAACAGTCTTCGAGCCGGGCGCGCTGGTGTTTCACCCGGAGAACGTCTTCATCGGGCGCGACGTGTACGTCGGCCACTACGCGGTGCTCAAGGGCTACTTCGAGCGGCGGCTGGTCATCGGCGACGGGAGCTGGATCGGGCAGCTCGCCTTCCTGCACGCCGCCGGCGGGATCGAGATCGGCCGGCGGGTCGGCATCGGCCCGGGGGTCAAGGTCATCACGAGCGTGCACGAGCTGCCGGCCGATCCAGCGCTGGCGATCATGGACGGGCCGCTCCAGTTCGCGCCGGTGGCGATCGGCGACGGCGCCGACCTCGGGGTGGGCGCCATCGTGATGCCGGGCGTGCGGATCGGCCGCGGCGCGCAGATCGGCGCCGGCGCGGTCGTCACGCGCGACGTGCCGGACCTCGCCATCGCGCGCGGCGTGCCGGCGCAGGTGACGGGCAGCCGATGAAGTGGCGGCTGAATTTGGGCGGTCGCCGGCTGCCGCCCGCCGAGCTGACGGTGTTCGCGCTCGCCACCGCGTTCTACTCGCTCCTGGCCGCGCCCGGCGTCGGCTGGATGGACTCGGGCGAGCTCACCCAGGCCGCCTGGAACCTGGGGGGCGCCCACCCGCCCGGCCATCCGGCCCACTCGCTCCTCGGCAAGCTCGCCAGCCTCCTCCCCTTCGGCGAGATCGCATTCCGCATCAACCTCCTCTCGGCGGCGGCGATGGGCGCGGCGCTCGCCGGCGTGGTCGCGCTGGCGCGGCGCCTCATCCCCGAGCGCGACGCCGCCGTGGCAGGCGCCGGGGTCGGCGTCCTGCTCGCCGGGCTGTCGCCCGCTGCACTCATCGACGCGACCCGGGCCGAGGTCTATGGCCCGGTCGCCGCGCTCATCGTCTGGTCGCTGGTCCCGGCGCTCGCCTTCCTGCGCTGTCCCGACGAGCGCCCGCCGGCGCGCAGCCTCCTCCTCGCCGCCCTCGGGTTCGCGCTGGCCGCCGCCTTCCACCCGATCATCGCCGCCTGCGCCGCCCTGCCGGTCGCGGTCGCGCTGGGGCTGCGCGCCGGCCGGCGCGTGCTCAGGCTCGCGCCCTGGGCGCTCGGCCTCGGCCTGCTCGCGCTTCTCTCCTACGCCTACCTGCCGTTTCGCGCGCTGGCCGCCTCGCCGCCGCTCCTCATCTTCGGCGATCCCGCCACCGCCTCCGGCTTCTTCGACCTCGTCACCGGCGCCATCTACCGCTCCAACTTCGCCCTGTCGGGCGCGCTCGCGCGCTTCGCCGGCGCCTGGCTGCTGGTCGGCGCCGCCACCGGGCTCGGCGTCCTCATCGGCGGGCTGGTCGGCCTGGGCTTCGCCACCGCCACCCGCCTGCGCGGCGCCGCCACCTTGCTGGCGGTGGTCGTCTGCCTGGCGATCGGCGCCGGACTGCAGGACGCGCAGAACCCGGACCTGCCCGGCTACCTCCTGCCGGCGCTGCTGGTCCTGGCCGCCGGTCTCGCGCCCCTGGTGGCCGCCGGTCTGCGTCTCCTGCCCGCCGAGATGGCGGGACCCGAGTCGCGCACCCGGCCGGTCGCGGTGGCCGCGCTGCTCGCGCCGCTGGTCGCGGCGGGATTTCTCGCCGGCAGCCGCGAGCCGATCGATCGCGACGACTCGCCGACCCGCCTGTGGGCGTCCACGGTCGGCGCCCTGCCGCCCGGCCCCGGCCTCTACTTCGCCGACGGCGATCACGCCCTGTTCGCCGCCCAGTACGAGCGGCTGGTCGCCGGCGGCCGGCCCGATCTGGTCATCGTCAACCAGGAGCTGTGCCGCGACGAGTGGTTCCTGCTCCACGTGAAGCGGCTCATGCCGCTGCTCTACGTGCCCTACGTCGACGACCGCCTGCGCGGGCAGACCGCCGAGCGGCTGGCCATCACCAACATGCGGCAGGGGCGCACGGTGGGCGGCGACCTGCCGTCGTTCGGCCGGCTGCAGAGCCGCTTCGCCGGCGCGGTCGGGCGCGCCTACCAGTACGTCCTGGTCGAGGCCGATGCCGCCGATCCGGCCCGTCCGCCGCCCGACTTCACCGGCCACATCGGACGCCGCGTCGCCGCGCTGGTCGGCCTGGCGCGCGGCGAGTACGAGCTCGAGCGCGGCCGCCTGGCCGATGCGGCGCGCGCGGCCGGCCTCGGCCAGCGCTTCTCGGCCGAACAGATGGCCCAGCTGGCGAGCGCCAAGCCGCGCGCCGACCGGCCTCCGCTCCTGCCGCTCTTGCCGCGCCGCACCCGCGTCCTGCTCTACGAGGACTGGATGCTCGAGCTGTTCGCCGACGAGCTCGCCTGGCGGGCCGGGCTGCCGGTCACCCACCGGACCGGCGGCGACACCTACGAGGAGCGGGTGCACGCGCGCTGGCGCGCGCTCCTGTCGGGTGAGCTGGAGCCGGGCAGCCCCGAGCTCTTCGACGCCGGCCGCGACGCCGCTCTCGCCACCACGCGCCTCCTGGTCGAGCTCGGCCGCGCGCCGGCGGTCGAGAAGCACCTCTACGCCTTTCTCAAGCGCTGGCCGGACGACGCCGCCGCGCTCGCGCTCTACGGCTCGCTGCGCTTCAACCAGGGCGACCTCGCCACCGCCGAGAAGCTGTTCCGCCGGTCGGTGGCCATCCAGGGAGGCGTCGCCGAGAGCCATGCGCGTCTCAGCGTGGTGCTCGCCGGCCTCGGCAAGGGGGAGGAGGCGCGCGCCGAGTGGAAGAAGGCCATCGAGCTCGATCCCACCGTCCCCGAGCGACTGCCCGCGCCCGACGCATCGCCGCCGAAGTAGAATGGTGGGATGGGGCGCGGCGTCCTCTGGCTGGCGGCGGTCCAGCTCGCTTGCCTGGAGACACCGCCGGGCACGGGCGCCGGCGACGCCAGCGCGCCGATCTGCTCCGAGTTCACCGACTGGAGCGACCCGGTCGGGGTGCCGGAGCTGAGCTCGACCTACATCGCCAGCCCGGCGCTGTCGGGGGACGGCCGGCTTCTCGTCCTCGAATCGATGGACGACGATTTCTTCGCGGAGGTCCGGGAGGGTGAGACCTTCGTGGCCGCCCCCGACTCGCTGCTCGCCGCAGTCAACAGCGCCGACGAGGAGCGCAACCCGACCCTGTCGGCCGACGGCCTCACGATCTGGTTCACCCGCGGCGTACGCTTCAACGCGTATATGTATGTCTCCCGGCGCGCCGGACCGGAGGACGATTTCCCGCTTGCCCAGCCGGTGAGCGGGCTCGAGGCGCTCACCGTCGAGGGGCCTGACGTCCGGGACGAACCCCTCGAGCTGTTCTTCTCCGTCGCCGGTGACGCGCAGTGGGAACTGGCGCACGCGACCTGCGAGAGCTTCGACAGCTGCACCTACCTGGGCACGCTGCACGGGCTCGAGGCGGATCTCGACGACATGTATCCCGCGATACGCCGGGACGGCCTCGAGATGTTCTACAACGCGAATTCGGACAACACGCTGCTCGCCGCCCGCCGCGCCGACAGCGGCGACGACTTCGCGGTCTACGACCCGCTCGACTTCGTCGGCTACGACACCGAGCTGACCAGCGACGGCACCACGCTCTACCTCAACCGGGGCAACACCCTGAACCGCGCCGAGCGCGAGTGCGCGAGCCCGTGATGCGGTGGGGGGCGCTTCCCGTGCTCGTCGTGCAGCTCGCCTGCCTCGACGCGCCGCCGGGTGAAGCGGACGACCTCGGGCCGATCTGCCAGGAGTTCGGCGAGTGGAGCGAACCCGCCGACGTGCCGGGCCTCGAGACCGTCGAGGGGGCCAGCCCGACCGTCTCGGGCGACGGCAGCCTCATCATGTGGGAGACACTGGAAGACGCGCTGCAGACGGCCCGGTGGAACGGGACCCGGTTCGAGCCGCTGACCGACGAGCTCACGGCGGAGATCAACACGCGCGCCAGCGAGCGCAACCCGACGCTGTCGGCCAGCGGCCTCACCGTCTGGTTCACGCGCGGCCCCACGAGCGATCCGACTCTCTACGTCTCGACTCGCGGCTCTCTGGACGAGAGCTTTCCGGTCGCGCTGCCGGTCTCGGGAATCGACATGGTGTTCGAAGGGGCGGACGTCTGGGACGACGGCGGGCAGCTCTTCTTCTCGATCCTGGTCGACGAGCAGTGGGAGCTGGCCAGCGCGACCTGCTCGGCGCCGGACGTCTGCAGCTACCAGGGCGTTCTCGATACGCTGACCTCGCCGCTGAGCGAGCAGTACCCCTCGATCCGCAGCGACGGCCTGGAGATGATCTACAACGATCAATCCGGCAACTCGCTCCTGGCGGTGGAGAGATCGACGGGCAGCGACGAGTTCTTGGCAACCGAGGAGCTGCGATTCCAGGCCTACGATCCCGACCTGGTGGCCGACGGCAGCCGCATGTACATGCAGCTGGAGAACCACCTCCTGGTCAGCACTCGCTCCTGCCTCGACGAGGAGTAGGCGAGCTCACTGCACCATGCCGACCACGTTGTGGGCCTGGCGCTGGATCTCGATCGCGTCGCGGATGCGCTCGAAGAGCTGGCGCGAGGCCGGCACGCCGACGATCTCGAGCAGCGGCGTGGTGACGTCGGCGGTGTGGACCTCGATGTGGGCGATGCCGAGGATGCGATCCATGAGCGACTGCCGGTAGCGGACGTCGCGGCAGCGCCACAGCTGGAGCACGTCGATCTTCTTGCTGAACAGGCCGAACTCGCTCTCGATGTTGGTGGTGGTGACCCGGAACACCTTCGAGCGCCGGTAGAAGTGGATGCCGGCGAAGGCGACCGCGCCCATCGCCAGCGGGATGGCGATCGAGAGGATCTGGTTGACCGTGCTGGCGTGCAGCTTGCGCGCGAACCAGTAGCAGAGGAACGGGGCCAGCAGGGTGGCCGCCGTGACGATCACGTACTCGCCGAAGAAGGCGCGCCACGACGGCGAGCCGGAGTAGAGGAGCTTGCTGGCGGCATCGGCGTCGGCCGGCTTGCCGGCGACCGGCACCAGCGGATTGCTCGGCGGCGCGGGCGCGGCGGCAGGTCCCGCCGCCGGCGCGGCGGGCGCGGCCTTGCCCCCGTCGGGCGCGGCGCTGAGGAACGTGTTGCAGAAGCGACACTTGATCGCGTCGTCCTGGATCTCCTCGGCGCAGAAAGGACACTTCTTCATGATCGGCCTCCGCTACATCTTGTAGCCGGCACCGAACAGGATCTCGTACCGCGTCACCGACGAGATTCCGTCCCTGAGCTTGCTGGCCGGGCTGAAGGATAGGACGACCGGTTGCGCGAAGAGGGCGACGTTCGGGGTCACCATGTACTCGGCGCCGAGCGCGAGGCGCGCGTGGAACATGGCGATCGATCCGTCGGCGAACTGGTTCTGCTCGAGGAAGGGGCTGCCGCGCTCGAGGCCGCTCATGATGAGGACGCCGAGCCCGAGTTCGGCCCGCGCGCTCAGGGCCGGCAGCGACGGGACGATGGGATAGCCGCCGGCCGCGTTGGCGAGCAGCGCGGTGAGCCCGACCGTGCCGGTCACCCCCATGCCGTCCACCTCACCCTCCCACGGCACCGGGCTGTAGGTGACGAGGACGCCGGGCTCGAACGAGGCCTTGTCGATCGCGATCGGATAGCCGCCGCCGATGGCGAAGGCCATGTGGACCGGCTTGTTGAGATCGCCCGAGGTCATGAAGCTCGGGCCGACCCCGAGACTCGAGGTGAACAGGTGCGGCCGGCCGCCGCCCTCGCCGGTGTCGATGCTGCCGTCCTCGTCCTCGTCGTCGTCGACCTCGCTGTCGTCGTTGTCGACCGTGGTGTTGTCGGCTGTCCGCGTCGTGCCGCTGGTCCCGGTCTTCCCGGTGCCGGTCGTGCCGGTCGCACCGGTGCCGGTCTTGCCCGTGCCGGACCCGGTCGTGCCGGTGCCGGTCTTACCGGTGCCGGTCGTGCCGGTCCCGGTCCCCGTCATGCCGGTGCCGGTCTTGCCCGTGCCGGTGCCGGTCTTGCCCGTGCCGGTGCCGGTCTTGCCGGTGCCGGTCCCGGTCGTGCCGGTCCCGGTCGTGCCGGTCCCGGTCGTGCCGCCGGACCCCTCGGTGCACTTGCCCTCGAGCTCCTTGATGAACCCGTCGACCTCGGCCTTGTTCGTGGCGTTCGGCTTGTTGGCCAGGTAGCGGCGGTAGAAGAAGAGGGCCTCGGAGCAGTTGTTGTCCTGCCGGTGCGCCTGGGCGATGTTGAACAGGAACTCGGGGGCGTTGTAGACCTCGTAGGCCTGCGTGAAGAAGCCGATCGCCTCCTTCCAGCGGCCGAGGTTGTACTGGGTGTTGCCCTTCTCGTAGAGCTCGAGGGCCTTCTTCTTGTCGCCAGTCGGCTGCGCCAGAGCCGGAGCCGAGATGGCGGCGATGAGCACGGCACAGGCGAGAGCCAACCGGATGGGGCGGATCATGGCCGACTCATTCTAGCCGAGAAGCCGGCGCCGGGTACTGCGCCGGGACCACCCCGCCGGGGATCGCCCGGGATGGCGCGGGGTCAGAAGTTCGGGCGGAGCGTGTTGTCGCCGGCGCTGGTGGACTTGCCGCCGTGGCGGCCGGTGGAGCCGGACTTCCCGCTGGAGGAGCCCGTCTTGCCGCTCGAGCCGCTCTTGCCGCTGGAGCTCGAGCCGCTCGAGCCGCTCTTCTTGCCCGGGTCGGTTTGCGGCGTGTCCTTGCCGGCCACCTTGACCGGCCTGAGCTGCAGGTCGAGGTTGAAGTTCGTGTTCGGGACCACGCTCTCCTTGCGGTCCTCGTAGCCCTCGGCCTTGAGCACCAGCTCGATCGGCTTGTCGCTGCGGTCGAGCTCGAACGAGACCGGCGTCTTGCCCATCGACACGTTTGCGACGAACACCTCGGAGCCGGTCGGGTTGGAGGCCACGTCGACCTTCACCTTCGCGCTCGCGGGGGCGGTGCCGCCGCCGGCCGGATCGGTCGGCTGCTGCCCCTCGGTGGAACCGCCCGACGAGACCGGCTTGTCGCTGCCGGGATCGGTCGGCGGCGTCGCGGCCGCCGCCGGCTGGGTCTTGTCTCCCTCCGACTTGCCCGACACGACCTTGTAGCCGACGAAGACCGCGACCCCGAGCGCCACCGCGCCGAGCCCGGCGAGCAGCATCTTGCCGCGGTTCGAGGCCGGGCGCTCGAGCGAGCCGGGCACCGGCGAGGGCGTGTAGGGCGCCGCGGTCTGCACCGCGCCCATGTAGCCGGGCGGCGGGGTGGGCTGGTTCGGCCCCTGCGGCATCATGTAGGGGCCCGAGCCGGGCGTGACCGGGTAGGGGGTCGGACTGGCGCCGGCGCCGTAGCTCAGGAACCGCTCGAGCCCGCCGTGCCCTTCGACGAAGGAGACCGGATCCGCCAGCGCCTGCATGAACTCGTCCATGCTGGCGAAGCGGTTGTCGGGCCGCTTCTCGAGCGCCTTCATGCAGACCGCCTCGAGGTGCGGGTTCAGGACCCCGCGGATGGTCGAGGGCTTCTGCGGCACCTGGGTCATGTGCTGGACCAGCACCTCGCCATAGCCCTCGCCCTTGAAGGGCACCTGGGCGGTCAGCATCTCGTAGAGCAGGATGCCGAGCGCGTAGATGTCGGTCCGGTGATCGATGAGGCCGCGCCCCTCGCACTGCTCCGGAGACATGTAGGCAGGCGTGCCCATCACGATGCCGGTCCGGGTCCGGCGCGAGCCCTGCGTGTCGCCGGTCAGCTTGGCAATGCCGAAATCCAGCACCTTGACGAAGTCGCGCCCGTCGCGGCGGGGCGCGATCATGACGTTGTCCGGCTTGAGGTCGCGGTGGACGATGCCGTGGCGGTGCGAGGCGCCGAGCGCGTCGGCTATCTGAAGCGCGATCGCCTGGGCGCGCTCCGGTGCCAGCGGGGCCTGATCATGGATGATCTTGGCCAGGCTGTCCCCGCCCAGAAACTCCATGATGAAGTACACGACCTGGTGTCCCAGGCCGGGAGCCTGCATGGTCCCGTAGTCGATGATATCGACGATGTTCGGGTGCTGGATGTCGTTGACTGCCTTGGCCTCGTTGAAGAAGCGCGAGATCACGTCCTCGTTCGACGAGAACTCCGGGTGGAGCACCTTGAGCGCGACGCGCTTGCCGATCTTGGGGTGGACAGCGAGGTACACGGCGCCCATGCCGCCCTCGCCCAGCTTGCGCTGAACTTGATAGTTCCCGACGTTGGCGCCGAGCAGCAGATCCGGCGCCGCAGAGGCTTGCTCCATGTGGCCTTCCAGTGTAGCCGACCCTTCCATTTCGGTCACGAGCATGGCGATCGGACGTACGAGACGTGCGGTGGGTTTGACCGGTCTCGGATTCAGGCGCTTGGGACCGTCCCGAGGTGGGACAATCTGCCGAAGTTGACGGGACTTCCAGCCGTGTGAAGACTACCCCCATGCGCGCCGCGCGCACCCGGCAGGTCGTCGTCCTGGGCGTGCTGTTCCTCCTCGCATTGCTGGTGGACGGGTCGGCCGAGGCGCGGCGGCGGTCCCGCCGGCGCCAGCACCACCGGGCGCGGCCGGCGCGGGTGGTCCCATCCATCGCACCTCTCACCCCCCTGGGCCTGCCGAATGTTCAGTCCGCCGCCGCCCTGGTCATCGACCTCGAGACCGGGCGGGTGCTGTTCGGCCGGAACCCGGACCGGGTCCGCCACATCGCCTCGACCGGGAAGATCTTCATCGCCATGGTGGCGCGCAAGAAGGGCATCGACCTCGACGGGGTCACCACCATCACCATGGAAGACGCGCGCAACGCGCGCGGCGGATCGCGCACCCACCTCGACGTCGGCGAGAGCTATTCGAACCTCGACCTCCTGCGCGCCATGCTGATCGCGTCGGACAACCGCGCGGTCACCGCGGTCGGCCGCGCCGTCGGCCTCACGCCCGAGCAGCTGGTCGTCGAGCTGAACGCGCTCGCGCGCGACCTCGGGCTCGAGCGCACCTCCTTCACCGACCCGACCGGGCTCAACGGCAACGTATCGACCGCGCGCGAGATGGCCATCGCGCTCAAGCACACGCTCGAAGATCCGGTCCTGGCCGAGCTGCTCGGCACCAAGTTCGTCAGCATCACGCGGCTCAGCCACAAGAAGGCGCGCGTCCTCCACTACGCCAACACCAACCGCATGCTGCACCGCGACCGGTTCCACACGCTGGGCGGCAAGACCGGCTACACGCGCGAGGCCGGCTACTGCCTCATCAGCGCGTCGCTGGTGAGCGGCCACCGGCTCGCCTTCATCTTCTTGGGGGCGGATGGTGAGCTCACGCGCTTTGCCGATTTCAACCGCGTCTGGGACTGGATGGCAGCCAACGGTCACATCCCGCCCGACGATGTGCAAACCAGCAGTAGTCACAGCGAGGCGCCGGCACAGGCGCAAAAAGCCGGGGACTCCCGCTGACCCTGAGCCCGACTCGGGCGATGATTGCCGCCTAACTCGTTAGTGAGGCACCATGCAGCGCTGCGCTCTGGCATTCGTCATGATCGCGCTCGCGGCGGGCTCTGTCGCCGCTCAGGAGATGGCCGGATCACCGACGTTTGCCACCATGGACCGGCAGGACGGCGAGTCGAAGATCGGCGCGTCGCTCGGCTGGACGTTCTTCGACAACGACGGCCCCGGCGACATCTCGGCGCTTCACGTGGACATCTACGGCCACTACGTGGGGCAGAGCGGGCTCGGCGGGTACGGACTGGTGCCGCTCTCCTTCGTGTTCGTCGACAACCCGGCGCCGATCGAAGATGACGACGAGAGCGCGATCGGCAACATCGAGGGCGGCGTCCTCTACGTCATCCAGAGCGGGATGAACGACTTCATCCTGCGCGGTGGCGTCACCCTGCCGACCGCCGACGACGACGTGAACGGGTACTACGCCAATTTCTTCGCCACCCTCGGGCCGCGGCTGACCGACCTCGCGCTGGTCTACCCGCAGACCTTCTGGCTCCGGCTGTCCGCCTCGCCCATCTTCCGCAGCGGGCAGTTCGTCTTCCGGCTCGACGGCGGGATCGACTTCGCGGTGTCGACCGACAACGGCGACGAGCCCGACCCGGTGCTTCGCCTCAACGTGGGCGGTGGAGTGGACGCCGGCAGCTTCGCCATCCTCGGCGAGCTGGTCACGGTCGGCAACCTGGGTGACAACGACTCGGCGGTCGACAGCAACGACGAGGACTTCCTCCACACCCTGGCGATCAGCGCGCGCTTCCGCGCCGGCTCGATCGAGCCGGGCGTGGCGCTCGGCTTCCCGCTCGACGACATCGTGCAGGAGTTCATGGACTTCTTCATCATCGGCAGCCTGCAGGGGAGGATCTGATGAAGCGCGCACTCATGACCGCGGCCGTCCTGGCGGCGCTGGCGGCGCCGGCGTCCGCCCAGCGGAGCCCCGACTTCGCCACCCTCGATCGGGGCGACGGCATCAGCCACATAGGCCTCGACGTGGCCTGGGTCAACCTCGACCCGCCGCTGCCGGCGGCGCCCTACGACTGGGTCTTCCACGTCGAGCTGCACGGCCAGTACGTCCTGCACTCGGGTCTCGGCTTCTACCTGGCCCTGCCCTTCGCCAAGTCGTCGGGCGACCCCGACGAGGGCGAGCGCGAGGGGACCGGCGCGCTCGGCGACTTCGACGTCGGCGGGCTCTACACCATCTCGGGGCCGCAGCTGTCGCTGGTCTTCCGGCTGGGGCTGGTGATCCCGACCGCCAGCGAGGACGACGGCGACTTCAGCACCAACTACTGGGGCCAGATGTTCCGGCTGACCGACATCGCGATGGTCAACCCGGACGCCTGGTACGCCCGGCTCGCCTTCTCGCCGCTCTACCACGCGAGCAGCCTGTTCCTCCGGCTCGACCTCGGGGTCGACATCCCGTTCGCCGAGGACAACTACCGGGCCGACCCGATCGGCCGGCTCAACCTCGGAGCCGGCTTCGACTTCGGGGTGGCGGCGCTGATGCTGGAGCTGGACAACATCATCGACATCGACGACGACGACGAGGATCCGGACGGCGACGACGACGTCTTCAGCGAGGTGGCGGTGACCGCCCGCTTCATGGGCGAGACCCTGCAGCCCTACCTGTCGGTCGGGACGCCGATCGACGATGGGGTCCGCGACGTGGTCGACTTCTTCATCGCCGGCGGCATCCAGGGAGTCCTCCACTGACGCGGCTCTGGTTGGCGGTCGCGGCGGCGGTGCTGGGCGCGGCCGTCCCGCGCGCGGCGGCGCAGGAAGCGGCGGCGACTCCGGCCGAGGAGCCTGGCGAGCCGCCCGCCTGTGCGCAGCTCGACCGGGCCGACGGAGTCAACCGGGCCGGGGTCGCTGCCGGCTGGTCGTCCCTGAACGACAGCGACCTGGTCGACTTCACCGCGCTCCGGTTCGACGTCTTCGGCCAGTGGCTGGCGCCGGTCGGGACCGGTCGGGCGGGAGGCTACGCCATCCTGCCGGTGTCGTACGCTCGCATCGACCCGGACGTGGGCCCGACCAACGCCGAGTGGGTCCTGGGCGACGCCGAGCTCGGGGGCGTGTACCGGCTGCGCCTGGCGCCGGAGCTCGAGGCGGCGGCGCACATCGGTGCCACGCTGCCGACCGCGCCCGAGGGGACGTTCAGCTCCACCGAGATCACCGGGTTCGCCAACTCGTTCGCGATCTACGCCCGGCCGAACGACCTGGTGCAGGCGGCACCGCAAACCAGCTACCTCCGCCTGGGCGTCTCGCCGATTTACCTCTCGGGTGGGTTGTTCGCGCGGGCCGACCTGGCGGTCGACGTGCCGCTCCACAGCGGCGCGGGCGGCGACCTCCTCACCCTCGGCCGGGTCAACGGTGCGGTCGGGGCGCGGATCGGCCAGAACGTGGCGATGCTCGAGGTCGTCAACCTGATCGCGCTCGAGAATCCGGACGGCGACGAGTCGGACCGGCTGCTCAGCTTCATCGGGCTCACCGGCGTGTTCGGCGCCATGCAGGGTCGCTGGCAGATCATCCCGTCGCTGCTCGTCCCGCTCGACGACGAGATCAACGACGCGGTCGACCTCGCCTTCATCCTGGGCGTGCAGGCGTTCTTGCCGTGAAGGGCGCCGCTCTCCTGTGCGCCGCGCTGCTGAGCGCCTGCGGCGGGAGGAAGGATGGGCCGGCGGCGAGCGGGCAGAAAGAGCGAGAGGTGGGCGACGACGCGGAGACGGACGCCGGGCGCTGGGTACTGGTCGAGAAGCACGACGACCAGGCGGCGCGGGCGAGCTACGTCGCGATCGATCTGGCGGCGGCGCGGCCGGCGTTCCTCTCGCTCGGCGACGCCCCGGCCTTGCCGCAGTCCAGCTGGCAGGGCCACTTCCGCACGGTCGCGGCGCACGACGGGGCGCGCTGGGTGCGCGGCGAGGACAAGGGCGGGCGCTACGCGCTGGTGATCGGCGACGCGCGCGGCGGGGCGGCGCGGACCATCGACATCGAGGGCGAGCCGACCAGCCTGCACATGCACGGTGACGCGCTCTACGTCGGGCTCGGCCGCCGGGTCGGCTGGATCGATCTGGCGGCCAGGCAGCCGGCGTTCCGCGAGCTGGCCGCGCGCGAGCACGAGTTCAAGGCCTACGACCTGTTCGTCCGCGCCGGCGACCGGCTGGTGGCGATCGACGACGTCGTCATGCCGATGGTGGCCGACTGGTTCGCGGTGGGCGAGAAGGCGCCCAGGCGGCTGGCCGACTGGCGGCTGCCCGGCGTCATCAACGGCCACTACGACCTGGCCGCGCTGCAGGCGGACGGCGCCGGCGGCTTCACCCTGTATCTGATCGCGCCCTACGGGATCATGGACGGCAGCGGGCACGACCTGGTGGCGCTACCGGTGCGCGGCGACAAGCTGGTCTTCCAGGACGACCTGGTCCTGCAGAACGGTCGCGGCGGCCCGACCCCGGTCCTCGAGGAGCACGTGGACCGCGGCAGCGGCAAGCCGGTGAGCCTGGTGGCCGGCAGCGAGGTCACCGACTGGACCGGCCTGGCGATCGATCCCGACAGCGGGCGGCTGCTGGTCGCGGCAGGCAAGCGCGGCCTCATCGTCCTGCCCGGCGACTTCACCGCCCAGAGCAAGGGCCAGCTGGTCGACCTCGGCGGCGAGTGCCGCGACGTCGCGGTGCGAGGCGGCGCCCTGGTCGCGCTGGTCGCGCCGGTCGGAGGCGACAAGACGAGCGAGCTGGTCCTCCTCACGCGCGCGGGGGACGGCTACGCGGCCGGCAGCCGCCACACCCTGCCGGCCGCCTTCGATCGGATCGTGGACTGAGTCATGGCAGAAGACCTCGACGCGCTGCTGGTCCGGATCATCGCCAACCACTTCCCCGAGGCGCGCACCTCGGGCGACCAGGTCGAGCTCGGGGTCGCCGGCCTGCGCATGGCATGCCGGGTCAACGCGGTGCGCCCGATCGGCGAGTACGCCTCCGCCCACCTCTTCTTCCACCTGAGCGGCGGCGCGCTCGGCGAGGAGCCGATCTTCGCCTCGGTCAGCGGCTACGAGGAGACGGCGGAGAAGGCGGTCATCATCGGCGCCTGCAACTGGGCCTGCAGCTTCGGTCCGGTCCTGCGCGCCGCGCTGGCCGGCGAGGAGCAGCCGGAGGTCGCGCGCTTCACCGCCGAGGTTCACGGCCAGAGGTTCCGCATCTTCGTCGACGGCCTCGACCGGGTGATGGCGTTCGGCGAGGGAGACGCCGACCTCGCGCGCACCCAGGCGGCGCGCGTGCGGCTGGGCGCCGCACCCTGGCTGGGCGGGGTGGTGGCCGAGGCTGGAGCGCTGCCGCTCCTGCCGACCGATCGACCGACGCTCCTGAGCGTGTTCCTCGGCGAGCGACCGGACGGCCGCATCGTCGAGGTCAAGGTGAGCGGAGTCGACTGGCCGGCGGCAGCGGAGGCGTTCGCCGGCCGCGCGCACGAACCGGCCGGCGCCATGACCCTCCTGCGCGAGCTCGCGGTCGCGGTTCCGCTCGGGAGCGCGCCGCCGCTCGACCGCGGCGCGATCGAGCGCACGCTCGCCGGGCTGAGCGTCCCGGTCGAGGAGGTCCCGCGCAGCGCGGTCGCCTGGCGCGGCTGGCGAGCGCATGGCGGCACGCTGGCCTCGCCGATGAGCGAGATCGCGCTGGCGCGACTCGAGAAGGCGACCGGGCCGCTGCCGGGCGACTACCGGCGCTTTCTCCTCGAGGTGGCGCAGAGCGGCGCCGGCCCGGGCTACGGCCTGCTCGCACCGACCGCCCGGCTGGCAGCCGGCACCTTCGACTGGCAGGACGGCGAGGAGCCCGAGGGGCCGCCGGCCGGCGTTTTGCCGCTGGCCCACGCCGGCTGCGCCGTCATGTGGCTGCTGGTGCTGCGCGGGCCGCACGCCGGCGAGGTCTGGGTCGATGCCGGCGGCTCCGACGGCCTGGCGCGCCGGGTCGCCGGCTCGTTCGACGCCTGGTACCGCGGGTGGGTCGACGCCGCGGTGCGCGGCCACGAGATGTGGACGCAATGGGACGGACGCGCCTGCGCCACGCTCCAGGTGCTGTCGCAGATGCTCGATCAGATCGAGGCGGAAGGCGCTTCGGGGGACGACGCGGTGGCGCGGCTGCCCGAGCGGATCGGCGAAGGCGGCATCTGCGTGGCGACCAGCCGGAGTCCGTACTTTGCCCCGGGCGCCCTGGTCGATCCCTGTCAATCCTGCACCGCGACCGCCGCCCGGGTCGGCCTGGCCGACGGCGTCTTCCAGGTCGGAGTCGCCCCGCTCGGGGAGGCTTGAAAGTCGGCTCGGTGGTAGGTTCGGCGGGCCATGGCCAAGTCGACCTGTCCCATCTCACGCACCCAGTTCGTCGAGCACGCCGAGCCGCTCAAGGTCATCATCAACGGTCAGGAGATGACCGCCGAGGTCAAGGAGTTCTCCACCGGCTCCTTCGGCTGGAACATCAACGGCAAGACCAGCGTCACGGTGGACGGCAAGTCGCTGTCGGTCCAGATCGGGATGAACCTGACCGTGGTCGGCAGCAAGGAAGCGGAGCGCTAGGCGTGGTCTCCAGCGCGGCGCGGACGGCGCGCGAGTACCTCGAGTCCCTGCCGGAGGAGCGGCGCGACGCGATCGCGGCGGTCCGCTCGGTCATCCTCGACAACCTGCCGGCCGGGTTCGAGGAGGCGATGCAGTACGGGATGCTGAGCTACCAGGTGCCGCTGGCGGTCCATCCCGACACCTATAACGGGGAGGCGGCCTCGATCGCCTGCCTGGCGTCGCAGAAGGGCCACATGGCCCTCTACCTGATGGGTGTGTACGCCGACCCGTCGCGGCGGCGGCGGTTCGAGCAGGCGTTCAAGAGGGCCGGCAAGAAGCTCGACATGGGCAAGTCGTGCGTCCGCTTCAAACGGGTCGAAGACCTGGCGCTCAACGTCATCGGCGACACCATCGCCTCGATCGGTGTCGACGAGTACGTGGCGATGATCCGCCGGGTCGACGCGATGCGGAAGGCGAAGCCGCGCGCGAAGGCGAAGGCGAAGACGAAGACGAAGACGACGGCGGCGCCGCCCAGGGCCGCGAAGGCCGCGCGCACGCCGGCGAAGACCGGGCGCACGGCGGCGGCCCCGAGCAAGCTCAGGAGCGCGAGCAAGGCGAAGGCGCGGGGCGCCCGCCGCAGCTGACGGCGGCCCTACTGCGCCGGCATCGGGTGTTCGGCGAAGAACTGCCACATCCGGTCGGTGGCGCTGAGGTCGGTCGAGGTCTTGCCGCCCGGCACCCGGCCGCCCGGCCAGGTGTGGCCGCCGCCATCGATGACGCAGAGCTCGACCGCCGAGCCCTGGTCGCAGGCGTCGCGGATCTCGCAGTGGGCGTCGCCCTGGTCGAAGCTGACCTGCGGCTCGCCGGAGCAGCCGTCGCGCTCGGCCCAGCCGTCGATGGTCTCCTCGACCGACTGGAAGCCGGTGATGCCGCCGCCCTCGAAGGGGACCAGGCCGTCAAGGGTGCCGTGGAAGTGGAGCACCGGGACCGGGCGGGGCGGCGCGCACTCGTCGATCCCCATCACGCCGGAGACCGGCGCGATGGCGGCGATGCGATCCGACAGCTCGCAGCCGAGTCGGTGCGAGAGGAAGCCGCCGTTGGAGAACCCGGTCGCGTAGACCCGTGCGGTGTCGAGGCAGACTGCATCGCCGACCGCGTCGATGATCGCGGAGGCGAAGCCGACGTCGTCGACGTCTTGCTCGACCGCGCTGCCGCAACAGGCGCCGGCGTTGAAGCTGGCGGGTACGCCGGTGCCCTCGGGGTAGGCGACGGCGAAGCCCTCGCGATCGGCCGCCTCGCTCATCACCGAGAAGTACTCCTGCTGCTCGGCGTTCGAGGTGAAGCCGTGGAAGTTGAGCACCAGCGCGGTCGGCGCGCGGTCGTAGCCGGACGGGACGTGGAGGAGGAAGCTGCGGTCCAGTCCATCGACCGAGAGTGTGCGCGGGCCGGTCTCCGGGATGGCGGCGTCGGCCGCGCAGGCGCCGACCAGCGGGGTCGCGTCCCCCGCGCCGGCCCCGTCGCCGTCGCCGCTGGCGCCGTCGTCGTCGGAGGAACAGGCAGGTGAGGCGGCCGCCAGGAGCGCAGCCAGGCCGAACCAGATCAAACCGGATGACCCCGTGAGCCCCCTGCTCGCCATGGGCGCGTTGATACCATAGAGTGGTTCCGGGCGATCGATGCCTTCACTTTCGCGGCGCGAGGTGCTGGCGGCGCTGGCTGCGGCCGGTGCGGCGCCGGTCTGGCTCGAGTGGACGGGTTGCGGCCGCGGGCGGGCGCCGGTGGCCCCGACGGCGGCGGCCGCAGCCGGGCGGGCCATCGCGGATCTGCGCCAGCAGCTGCGCCAGGTGGTGTCGGATCTCGAGCGATCCTTCGCGAGCGCCAGCGCCCTGGCCGAGATCGGGGCCGTGCGCCGGGTCACGATCGATGAGGGGGCGCAGGCGGTCGACGAGGAGCGCGGGAGCAGCCTGGTCCTCGCGGCCAGCGACGGCGCGAGCTGGTTCGAACAGGCGACGCTCGACCTGTCGCCGGCCGGCATCGACGAGGCGGCGGCGGCGCTGGCGGCGCGCCGGCGCGGCGGCAGGCGGGGCGCGAGCCGCCGGCGCGCCGAATCGACCGCACCGGCCGGGCCGATGCGGCTGGATCCGCGCCGCACCGAGCTGGCCCGCTGGATCGAGCGCGTGCGCGGGCTGCACGAGCGCACGCGCGGGCTGGGCGGCAGCCGCATCGTCTACCGCGCCGCCTCGATCGAGGTGGAGGACCGCGACCGCCTGTTCATCGGCGAGGGGCGCGACGCCGCCGGCCGGGTGGTGCGCTCGCAGGCTCGGGTCCTGTTCATCGCCTGGGACGGCGAGAGCCTGCTGTCGGAAGAGGCGAGCCGGGCGGGCGCGCTCGGTCTCGAGGCGACCGACATCGGCGCCGACGAGCTCGACGCGGCGGTCAGCGGCGCGCTCTCGCTCCTGACCGGGCGCGCCCTGCCGTCCGGCGAGCGCGAGCTGGTACTCGACCCATCGGTCGCCGCGATGGTGGTGCGCCACGGAATCGCCGCCGGGCTGCAGGGCGACGAGTGGATCGGCGGGGCGGCGCTGGCCGCCTCGCTGGCCGGCAAGTCGGTGGCGCCGGCCGCCATCACGCTGCGCGACGATCCCTCCGCGGCTGGTGCCTTCGGTGCGCGCAGCTTCGACGACGAGGGCTGGCCGGCGACGCCGCTGGCGCTGATCGAGCAGGGCGTCCTGCGCAGTCCGCTGACCTGCCGCGCCACCGCCTCGGCGCTCGGTGTCCCGCGCACCGGCCACGCGCGACGGTCGGACGCCACGGGTGCGGCGGCGCCGCGCCCGACCCATCTCGAGCTCGCGGTGGGCTCGAGCGGCGCCGAGGAGCTGGTGGCCTCGGTCAGCGACGGCTTCCTGGTCGAGAGCGGGATCGCCGGGCGCGGCGACCCGAAGAACTGGCGATTCGCGGTGCAGGCGCGGCGCGCGAGAGAGATCGCCCGCGGCCGGCTGACCGGGCGCTCCTACGGCCCGGTGGTGGTCGGCGGCGCGGTCGCTGGACTGCTCGCCGCCGCGCGCGCAGTCAGCGATCAACCGCGCGTGCTCGCCTGGCGCGACCCGGATCCGGTGTCGGTGTCGGCGCCTCACATGGTGACCCGGGCGTGGCTCGGGCGGGGGTCGTGACGGTGACGATCGGGACAGCGGCGGTCATCGGTCTCTTGCGCTCGCTGCGGCAGGTCGACGAGTGGCTGGTGATCGAGAGCGCGGTGCGGCGGATGAGGCGCTCGCTGGGACCGGCCGGGACGGCCGAGATGTACGGCCAGACCCTGTCGGTGCTGCTCTTCCGCGATCTCGAGGCCGGACGCGGCAGCGCGCGCGTCGACCTCTCCGGCGAGGACGAACCGGCGGCGCGCGCGCTCCTGGCGGCGGCCGCCGAGCAGGCGGCGCTGGCAGTCGGGCCCGGCTGGGTGCTGCCTCCGCCTGCGGCGCCGGCGCGGGTGGAGGTCGCCGACCCGGACCTGGTGGGCAACCTGGCCGGCGTGGTCGGCGAGGCGTTCCGGCCGGTGGCCAAGATGAAGATCGCGCGGGCGGAGTTCGCCGCCGAGCTGTCCACCCACCGCATCGTGTCGAGCCGCCAGTTCACCAGCGAGTACCAGGCCACCCGGCTCGACTTCGACGTGACGGTCGTCGCCGACGCCGGCGGCGCCGAGCGGGTGCGCGGCGCGGTGCGCCGGGTGCGCGACGTCAAGCTCACCGCGCGGCTCGCGCGTGCCGTCGAGGCGGCCGCGCTGCGGCGCAGCGCGAAAGCGCTCGAGCCGGGCAGCTACGACATCGTCCTCGGTCCCGACGCGATCGCGCAGCCGCGCTACGGCTGCTTCGCGCCCCTCGTGGCGCAGGCCAGCGGCGAGCGGATCCGTCTCGGGCTCAGCCGGTACCGCCCCGGGCAGAAGGTGTTCGCCACCGGCGGCGACGACTTCACCCTGGTCAGCGACGGGACCATCCCCTACGGCATCCTGTCCGCCCCGTTCGGCGCCCTGGGCGAGCCGGTGCGCCGCTTCGTCCTGGTCGAGAAGGGGGTCGCGGTCGACCGAGCGCTCGACCTTCGCGAAGGTGCGCTCGCCGGAGTTCCGCCAAACGGCGGGGCGCGCAACCTGGTCCTGTCGCCCGGCGGGGAGACAGCCGCCGCCCTCTCGGCGCCCGGCAACGAGCGCCCGCTTCTGGCCGTCCGACAGCTGGCCTGGCTCGACGCCGACCCGCAGAGCGGCGATCTCACGGCCGAGGTGGCGCTGGGCACGGTCGAGCGGGCCGGCGGGCCCCCCGTGGTGGTGACCGGCGGACTCCTGTCCGGCAACGCCTTCGAGCTGCTCGGCCGGGCCCGGCGGTCGCGCGAGAGCGGGGAGGCCGGCTGGTACCGCGGACCGCAGGCTCTCCGAATCGACCGCGTGGATGTGGTGCGATAACGTAGAGCCATGGCGAAGAAGCCGCGAGCGTCGAAGACGGCCGCCGCGAAGGCGGAACGAAAGACACCGGCCCCGCGCCGCCCCGATCCCCCCTCCGCCCCATCCCGTCCCGCGGCCGCGACCCCGCCTGCGCGCCCCGCCGCGGCCGCGCCCGCGCGCCCCGCCGCGGCCGCGCCTGCGCGCCCCGCCTCCTCGGCCGCGCCTGCACGCCCCGCCGCCTCGGCCGCGGGCACGCCTGCACGCCCCGCCGCCTCGGCCGCGGGCACGCCTGCACGCCCCGCCGCCTCGGCCGCGGGCACGCCTGCACGCCCCGCCGC
>Ga0111538_10002049_pt1 | contig 28381 bp, 27 predicted proteins | sample SoiMethybrSBSTD1_FD_79669 | JGI IMG/M metagenome (GOLD analysis project Ga0111538, IMG submission 79669) | Bulk soil microbial communities from a Populus tree surrounding site in Tennessee, USA - Soil MetaG P. TD hybrid SBSTD1 (version 2)... | ecosystem: Environmental > Terrestrial > Soil >... | reverse complement strand
GGTGCCAGGCGCTGGCGCCTTGGCGAGCAGCGCCCGCCCTGCCATCTCGTCGCGCCATGGTGTAACGGTGGCCGTCAGGCCCTCGCGCATCGAGTCCCGCAGAATCGGCTCGGTGACAGCGGCAAGTCCCGGCTTCTCGGGTGCGCTGGCAATGACCACGCGGTTGTCGTCGGTGATCATCCCGCGCGCCAGCTTGGCCAGCTCCGCGGCGGTGAACGTCGAGAGGAACCTCCGCGCCAGATCGACTTCGATCACGATGCCTGGCGCCGCTTCGCCATTGAGATAGTGGCGAATCAACTCGGACGCGAGCGGCCCACTCTGCGATTTATCACGCTCGTTATACGCGCGCTCGTAGCCGGCCAGAGTGCTGCGCTTCGCGCGATCGAGCTCGGCCTCGCCGAACCCGTACTGCCGCACGCGCGCCATCTCCTGCATGATCGCGCTGAGCCCGCGGGCAATGCCGCCGTCTTTGACCCGGGCCGACACCGAGAACGCCTCGATGGTCCGCCCGAGCGTGTCGTCACCGGCGGACGCGCCGAGGTACGGCGCATCGGTTTGGCGCGCGATCTCGCTGAACCGCGAGTTGATCATCTGGAACACGAGGCCCTCGGCCAGCGACTGCCGATAATCCGCCATCGTCCGCAGCTCGGTGAGCGGACGCTTGTACATGACGGTCACTGACGAGGCCTGCGCTTCCTTGTCCGACGTGGAGACGTAACGGGTTTCCTGATGCGAGGGGATCTCGTAGATCGGACGCGTCGCAGGCGGGCGCGACGGCATGCTCGAGAAGTTCTTGCGGACGAGCGCTTCGGCGGTGGCGGCTTCGATATCGCCGACGACGATCACGGCCATGCGATCGGGACGGTACTGGTTCTGATAGAAGTCGCGCAGACGCTGCGGCGGAAAGCTCTTGAGAATCTCGGGGGTGCCGATCGGGATACGGTCGATGTAGCGCGAGGCGCCGAAGAGCGCCTTCATCTGCGGCTCCTGCATGCGTGTGCCGGCGCCGAGGCGTCCGCGCCACTCTTCGATCACCACGCCGCGCTCGCGATCGATCTCCTCCGGATCGAGCGTCAACCCGCCGGCGAAGTCGCTGAGCGCCTCGAAGCCACGCTCCAGCACGCCCGGCTTCTCCGTCGGCACGTCGAGCATGTACACCGTCTCGTCGAAGCTGGTGTAGGCGTTGACGTGCGCGCCGAACTGCGCACCGATCGATTCCAGATAGGACACCAGCTCGCCCGGCTTGAAGTGCGCGGTGCCGTTGAACGCCATGTGCTCGAGCACGTGGGCCAGGCCGCGCTGATCGTCCGCCTCGTCCACCGAGCCAGCCTTGACCGCCAGCCGCAGCATCACGCGATCGTTGGGCAGCGTGTTGTGTCGAATGAAGAACGTCACGCCATTCGGCAGCGTGCCGGTCCGGATTGCCAGGTCGAGAGGAAGTGGAGCCGACAGGTCCTGCGCGACGGCCGACGGGCCGCCAACCAGGAGCAGTGCGGTGACAGCAAGCAACGCCGCCAAGGCGTTCCGGTAGACAGAGTATGCTGCCCCGATGCGGCTCAGAATCAGACGGCTCGATTCCACGGTGTCCCTCCCCAGTTACGGTACCAGCGAAGCGGCCGGCTTCGATCTGGCGGCGGCTCACGACCTGGTGGTCGCGCCGCGGCAGATCGCGCTCGTCCGAACCGGCCTCGTCATCGCGGTGCCGACCGGTTACTTCCTGGCGATTTTCGCCCGAAGCAGCACGCCACTCAAGCGAGGACTCATCGTGGCCAATGGCGTCGGGGTGCTCGATCCAGATTACTCGGGACCGGCCGACGAAGTGATGATTCAGGTGATGAACGTCACGGATTCAGACGTCACGATCCGCCGCGGGGACCGGATTGCCCAAGGGATCGTCCTGCCAGCCCCGAGGGTGACCTGGGAAGAAGTCGGCGAAATTCGCGAGGTTACGCGTGGCGGTTTCGGAGCAACGGGCAACTAGCAGCCCGGCCATCCGGCGCATCCTGCACATCGACATGGACGCGTTTTATGCGTCCGTCGAGCAGCGAGACAATCCCGACCTGCGCGGCAAGCCTGTCGCCGTCGGCGGCGATCCGGATAAGCGCGGCGTCGTGGCCGCCGCCAGCTACGAAGCGCGCAAGTTTGGCGTCCGGTCTGCCATTCCGATGGCGCGCGCCGTCCGGTTGTGCCCGTCGTTGGTGATCGTGCATCCCGACTTTCAGAAGTACAGGGCGGTCTCCCAACAGGTCTTTGCGATCTACCGCAGCGTCACCCCTCTGGTCGAGCCGCTGTCGCTCGACGAAGCGTATCTCGATGTCACCGAGAACAGCTGGGGAGAGACGCTGGGGATGAATGTCGCAAAGCGACTGAAAAGCGAGATTCGTGCGATGACGGGACTCACCGCGTCCGCAGGTGTGGCCCCCAACAAGTTCCTCGCGAAGATCGCGTCCGGATGGCAGAAGCCGGACGGCCTGACGGTCGTCGCGCCGGAACGAGTCGAACACTTCCTGCAGGGACTTCCCGTCGATGCGCTCTGGGGAGTCGGTCCCGTCACCGCGCGCAAGCTACGCGCGCACGGCATCGACAAATTGGTCGATGTGCGCGCCGCCGATCTCGACGGGCTCCGCGCGATCGTCGGCTCGCTGGCGGAATGGCTCAAACAGCTCGCGCACGGCATCGACGATCGCCCCGTCGTCGCCGACTACGAGCCGAAGTCGTCAGGCAGCGAAAACACGTTCGCCACCGATCTGACAGACATTGCCGAGATTCGTGAAGAGATCGAAAGCATGGCTCGCGGGACGGCGCGATGGCTGACCAAGCGGGATCTCTATGCCCGAACCGTGACGATCAAGGTTCGCTACAGCGACTTCACGACCATCACGCGCAGCCACAGTGAACCGGCGTGTCGTGACGAAGAGGCCATCGTCCGGCGCGCCATCGCTCTGCTCGACAAGACGGAAGCCGGTCAGCGCCCGATTCGTCTGCTCGGCGTCAGCGTGCACAATCTGAGCGACACACTCGTCGCGGCGGTCACAGGCCCGCGGCGGCTTCCTTTCGACGATCGCGACTTCGAGTTGTGACGGTTGCTATTGGCGAGAGCGATCCACACGCACCCAGTAATCGAATGGCGCGTGGCTCGCCACTTCCCAACGGTGGCGGCATCGCTCGCACTCGTACGTGATGGTGCGGTCGGTACCCTTGATTGCGACAGCTCGCGCCAACGCGCGACCGGCACAATCGGGGCAAGCCGGGGAGACTTCAATCTCCGGCAGAGTAGCCATGTTGACTCTTGGAACGATGGAGTTTACCAACGCGCTTACGTTCCGGTCAATTGGTAGAAACCCGTACACGCTCAACGGTGAGTCCGGTGCGGAATCCTAGGAAGTCAGCCGGTGCACTGCCGTCACCACGCCGACGAGAAAGTCGAGCCGGACCCGGTCGCCGGCCTGCAGGCCCACGCCGATGGCTTCGCCGCCAACGCGGGCGACGCGGATCTGGCTATCCGGCTCGTCGGCGAAGGTGTAGTGCACGTCGTACGACAACTGACCGTGAATGCTGATCGGCTGCAGGCGGTGCAGCACGGCGTCGCGGGATCCTTTGAGCATTGGTGTGTCCGCGGAGGCTGAAGCCTCCGCTCTACGGGTTTTGTCCTACACTGACGCGACTGACTTCGATGCGCGTCACGGGTTCTTCGCCGTTCAGCGGAACGGCCTCGATCTTCTCGATCACATCCATCCCCGAGACGACGCGCCCGAAGACGGTGTATTTGCCGTCAAGCGACGGTGCGGGCGCCAGCACAATGAAAAACGAGCTGCTCCCACTCGCCGGATCGTCGCCGAGCCGGGCCATCGAGACGATGCCTCGCTCATGCGGTGTGGCATTGAATTCAGGCGGCAGGTTGCGGACGAAGGCCTGCTGCTTCTCGTCGAGCGACTCGCGTCGGGTGGGCATATGTCCACCCTGAATCACGAAACCTTTGACGACGCGGTGGAACGAGGTGCCGTTGTAGACACCCGTTGACGCCAGGCGCAGGAACTGACGCACGTGACCCGGCGCGCGATCGGGGAAGAACTCGAACGTAATGCTGCCCATCGACGTCTCGATCACGGCCCGCATCGCTGACAGCTGCTCGACGGTCTCAGTCGAGTACGGTTCCGGCACCGGGGCCGGCTTCTCGCGAATCGTGACTGTTTTGATCTCGACGCGCGCGTTCGGCACGGAGTTCGTCGCCGCCACCGTCGAGATCTTCTGCGCCACGTTGATGCCTTCGACCACCCGCGCGAACACGGTGTACTGGCCGTCGAGCGCGGGCTGGTCGGTCACGGCGATGAAGAACTGATTGCCGGCGCTATCGCGATTGCCAGGCACGAGAACCGCCGACACCGCTCCGCGCGTATGTTTCTCGGCGTTCGGTTCGAAGCGCAGCTGGTTCAACCCGCCGCTGCCATACTTCGCGCTCTGCAACGGATCCTTCGACAGCGGATCGCCGCCCTGCACGATGCCCATCGCGATCACGCGATGGAACGTGGTCCCGTTGTAGACGCCCTCACGCGCGCGTGTGATGAAGTGGGCGACGTGGGTCGGCGCCGCATCCGCGAGCAGGTCGAAGACGATCGTCCCCTCGCTCGTCTCGAGCACCGCTTGCTTGTTCTGCAGCTCGGAGGCCGGAAGCGTAGACGTGAAGAACGTCGTACGCGGCGGCTTGTCCGCCGGAGCCTTGGCGGAGGCGGGAGGCGCCGGACGCGGCGCCCGCGTCTGCGGATCGCCAAGGGTGAGGAGAAGCAGCAACCACGACAGCATCGTCATCTGTTATAGTCGAATTCAGATTGAGCGCGACAGTTTCCCCACCGTCACGCGAGACGCCCCAGTACGAGGAATTCTACGGGTTCGTCCAGTCGCCCTTCACGCTCGCACCCGATCCCCGTTTCCTCTACCTGAGTCCGTCGCATGATGCCGCCATGCAGCTGCTGCTGCAGGCCATCGACCGCAAGGAAGGCATCGTCGTCCTGACCGGCGACATTGGCACCGGCAAGACCACGGTCTGCCGATCGGTGCTCGAGCGGCTCGACATGACCTGCTTCACGTCGCTGCTCCTCAATCCATTTCTCTCCGTGGAGGAGCTGCTCCGCGAGATCCTGCTCGACTTCGGAGTCGTGTCCAGGGAAGCCGTGCGAAGCGGCCGTATCGCCGCAGCCACGAAGCACGATCTGGTCAGTACGCTGCACGAGTTCCTCGTGTCGTTGATCCCGATTGGCGGCAGTGGCGTGTTGATTATCGACGAGGCACAGCATCTGTCGCCGCAGGTGCTCGAAGAATTACGCGTGTTGTCCAATCTCGAGACGAACCACGACAAGCTGCTGCAAATTGTCCTGGTCGGTCAGCTCAACCTGCTCGACGTGCTCGCGTCTCCCGAGGTGAAGCAGCTCGATCAGCGCATCTCGATGCGCGCGACGCTCAGCCCGCTCTCCAGGGCTGAGGCCGAGTCGTACATCGGTCATCGTCTGTCCGTGGCGCACGGCTCCTCGTCGATTGGGTTCGATACGCAGGCGATCGACGCGATCCATGCCGCAAGCCAGGGCGTCCCGCGCGTGATCAATCTGGTGTGCGACCGGTCGCTGATGATCGGCGCCGGCTTTGGCCTCCGCATGATCACCGCGGACGTGGTGTCGGAGGCAGCAGCCGCCCTCGGCCTGCGGATGCCGCGCACCCGCGGGAGCGCCTGGCGCGATCACATCTGGCGCTGGGCCGGGCTCGCGGCGGCCCTCATCGCGCTGATTGCCGCGCTGCTGCTCTTTGCTCCCTTATCAAATCCGCTTTGATTTGAGGTGCTGACGCAGCGCCTTCGCGCCTATCTTTCCGCGGCGCTTCTGTTCGATCTGCGCACGCTCGTCCTGCTGACGAGCGAGATACGCGAGCTCGTCCTGCAGCTGCAGGTAGCTCGCCAGCCGATCCGGCGGGATGCGTCCCTCGTCAACAGCGGCTTTCACCGCACAGCGCGGCTCGTCGCGATGGCGGCAATCGGTGAAGTGGCAGTCGGACGCCAGCGCTTCGATGTCGTCGAAGGTGTCCCGGACACTCTCGTTCGCATCCCAGAGCTGCAGCTCGCGCATGCCCGGCGTGTCAATCATCAAGCCGCCGCTCGGCAGCACGACGAGTTCGCGGTGCGTCGTTGTGTGGCGGCCCTTCGAGTCCTCCACGCGAACCTCGCGCGTCTTCTGCACGTCGGCGCCAACCAGCCGGTTGATGATCGTGCTCTTGCCAACGCCTGACGATCCGAGCAGCGCCGCCGTCCGGCCGGCGGTCACATACGGCGACACCTGCTCGAGACCTTGATTGAGCTTCGGACTGAGCACGTGGACGGGCACGTCGCCGGAAGCACCGACGACCTCGGCGACATAGGCTGGCAGGTCGTCACAGAGATCGGGTTTGGTGAGGAGTACGACTGGCACGGCACCGCTCTCGCGCGCCATCAACAGATATCGCTCCATCCGACGGACGCTGAAGTCATCGTCCAACGACATGACAATGAAGACCACGTCCACGTTGGCGGCCACCACCTGCTCGTCGGTGACGTTGCCGGCCATCCGCCGCGAGAACCGGCTGCGGCGCGGCAGCACAGCGACGATGGCGCCGCGATCTTCCTGGGGACGCTTGCGCAGGACAACCCAATCGCCGACCGCGGGCAGCTCGCCTTGCCGCTCGGCGCGATGTTTCAGACGGCCTGCCAACACGGCTTCAGTTTCGCCGCCCTCGACGCCAACACGGTAGATGTAGTTGAAGCCGATGAGCACGCGGCCGGGCTGGTGCTCGGACTTCCCCGCCCACGGCTCGATCTCTCGAGCTCTCTCCTCGTCCCACCCCAACCCGTTCAACGTCATCTCTGAACAATGCCCAATGCTCAATGCAGAATGCTCGATGCAGAATGCTCAATCGGTGTTGTCATCGGGCCTTGTGCATTGGGCATTGTGCATTCCGCATTGAGCATTTAGTGTACCCGTCGTGGCGCTTGTCCCGCTGATCGCCTTCGGTCTCGCCTCGTTTGCCCTCGTCGTGCTGGGGGCGGCCGGGCCGGTGTACCGCCTCGGCGCGTCGCTGGCGACGGCCTACGAAATCATGCGCTGGGCGGAGTACGTCGGAGTCGCGGCGTCCGTGATTGGCGCAGGCGCGGCGATCTACTCGTATCGCGGTCGGAAATGGACGGGCACTGCGGTGTCGGTCCTCGCGCTCGTGGTCGGACTCACGGCGGTCGCGATCCCGTTGGCATGGCAGGGGCGCGCACGGCGTCTGCCGTCGATTCACGACATCACGACCGATCTCGACAACCCACCAGCATTTCAGGCGATCCTCTCGAAGCGCGCCAACGCGCCGAACCGGCTCGATCGTCCGCCACAACTCGCGCTTCAGCAGCGTGAAGGGTACCCGGACTTGGCGCCAATCACGCTTCCCACGCCGCCGGCGACGACGTTCGACCGCGCGCTGGCCGTGGCTCAGGCTCAGGGGTGGGAAATCGTGACCGCCGACAAATCGTCGGGCCGCATCGAAGCGACCGAGACCACACGCTGGTTCGGCTTCACCGATGACATCGTGGTGAGATTGACGGCCTGGGGCGCCGGCACCCGAGTGGACGTCCGCTCCGCCGCGCGGGCCGGGGCCGGCGATCTCGGTCGGAACGCGAGTCGAATCCGCAGGTTCCTGGACGAATTGAGTGGATGATATCCACGGAGGATTTCATGAAGCGAGCGCTTGTCGTCATCACCGTGCTGGTGTTCGTCGCGCCGGTCTTGGCGCAGCGGCCTTCGGATCCGGCGCTGCTCGTGCCGGAGAGCGCACCCGAGCTCGATTATGTCGTGGCGCCAACGCCGGTCACGCTGCCAGCCGGACTGACGATGGGCGCTGCGGCGAGCGTGGCGTTTGATGCCAATGGGCATCTGTTCGTCCTGACGCGCGGTGACAAAACGTTCTTCGAGTTCGATCGCGACGGTACATTCATTCGTGCATTTGGTGACAAGCTGTTCACTCGCTCGCACGGCTTGCGCATCGACCGCGAGGGCAACCTCTGGGCCACCGACGTCGGCGGGCACGTCGTGGTCAAGATGAACCGCGACGGGCAGGCGCTGCTGACCATCGGCACCCGCGGTGAGGCTGGCGAGTGGAACGAGGCGGCCGGCTCGCGCAAGCTGAATCAGCCAAACGACGTGGTCATCGCCAACAACGGCGACATCTTCGTCGTGCAGGGGCACACGCCGGGGCCGACCGGTGACGCGCGCGTCCTGAAGTTCAGCAAGGACGGAACGTTCATCAAGTCCTGGGGCGGGAAGGGAACCGGTCCTGGTCAGTTCCAGGTCGCGCACGGCGTCGACATCGATGCCAAGGGTCTGCTCTGGGTCGCGGACCGGGAGAATCAACGCATCCAGGTGTTCCAGCAGGACGGCACGTTCGTCAGGGAGATCAAATACAAGGGCCTGCCGTGCGGTCTCGCCATTGGCCGCCAGTACATCTACATGGTGAATGGCTTCGCGGGACAGCTGCTCAGAATGGATCTGAACGGCAAGGTTCTCGCTGCACTCGGCAAGCCAGGAAAAGGTCCGGGCGAGTTTGGCGAGGCGCACATGATCGCCGTCAACGACAAGGACGAGATCTACGTCGCGGACTCGGTCAACGCCGCGTTGCTGAAGTTCGTGAAGAAGTAAACGACGCTACTTGACCATCCAGCGCGCAACGACGTCCAGCACGTCGGCGAAGGCTTCGTCCTTCTTTTTGCCGCGCACCGTCAGCGAGTGATCGCCGCCGGTGACGAGGTGCAGCGTCACCTTCGTCTTCTTCATGGTGGCGATGACCGGCCTCAACTCGTCGGGCGTGCCGAACGTGTCGCGCTCGCCCTGCACGATCAGCACCGGCACGCGAATCGACGGTAGATGCTCGGTGCGCGGCTTGTCCGGCCGGCCCGGCGGATGCAACGGATAACCGAGCGCGACGATCCCGAGCAGTCCTTCCAGTCCTTGGGCGCCAAGGTGAGTCGCCATGCGTCCACCCATGGACTTGCCGCCGATGAACACTTCCTTCGCGCCGCTCCACTGACGCGTCGCGTCGATCGCATCTCGAAACGACGTCTCGAGCACCGGTGCCTTGTCCGGCACATGGCGGCGCTCGCGCATGTACGGAAAGTCGAACGTCACGACCGAGATATGGCGGACCGCCAGTCCCTTGGCGGTCGCGACCATGAATGGATGCTGCTGACCGGCGCCCGCGCCGTGCGCGAGCACGAGCACCGCATCAGCACGTCCCTCTGCTGGATACGCGGTGGCGCCGAGGCCGTCGAGCGAGGCCACGTTACTTCGTGTAGGACTGATGCAGGTGAACGGGTTTGGACTTCGCGCGCACCCGCAGGTTGATCATCTCGACGAAAATCGAGAAGCCCATCGCAAAGTAGATGTAACCCTTCGGAATGTGCTGATCGAGTCCTTCGCCAATCAGCGAGACGCCGATCAGCAGCAGGAAGCTGAGCGCCAGCATCTTCACCGTCGGGTGACGGTCAACGAAGTCGCTGATCATCCCGGACGAGAGCAGCATCACGCCAACCGCAATGACGACCGCCAGCACCATCACTGACAAGTCTTCAGCCATGCCGACCGCGGTGATCACCGAGTCGAGCGAGAAGACGATGTCGAGCAGCAGGATCTGAATGATGACACCGACAAATGAGGCCGCGGCCTTGGCGCTGCCGTGCCCCTCCTCGCCTTCCAGCTTGTCGTGAATCTCGTGCGTGCTCTTCGCGATCAGGAACAAGCCGCCGACGAGCAGAATCATGTCGCGGCCGGAAATCTCGTTGCCGAGCGCGACGAACCACGGCGTCGTCAGCCGCATCACCCACGTGATCGACCACAACAACGCGATGCGGATGAACATTGCCAGCGACAGGCCGATCTTCCGCGCCCGTTCGCGGTCCTCCACGCGAAGCTTCCCCGCCAGAATCGAGATGAAGACGATGTTGTCGATCCCGAGGACGACTTCGAGGACCGTCAACGTGGCGAGGGCGATCCAGCCCTCGGCACTCCCCGTCCATCCAAACGCACCTTCGAGCCAGCCGGACATTGATGCGATTACGAACGGGCGAGCGCGCGCGTTTCGGGTACGTCGGTCAGGGTGCCCCACGTGTCGGGGTCCTGCCAGACCAGCGTAGACAGGTAGAGCGCGACGTCTTCGGCCGGATGGGAGGCGGCTATCGTGCGCGCCGCAGCGGCCAGTTTCTCCGCGGACGGCGCCTCGACATCCTCGCTGGCGATCAGGCCGTCCTCATGCGCGATGCCGAGGGCGTCAAGGAAACCGGCCATCATCGGTCGCTGATGCGCCAGGTGGAAGGCGACGAGCAAACGGGCGGCGATCATCTCCGACACGTTGCCGAGCGCGACCAGGTGCCGCGCCTTCTTCTCGACCGGCATCTCGCGCACGCTCTTCACGCGGAACTTGATCCGCATCGCGATGGCCACGATCGCCTCGCCTTGCTCCATTGCTGCGTTCTCATCGCGCCAGAACGCTTCCGCGGCCTGCTGCTTCCGCTCTGGCGTCAGCGTTTTCCACAGAACAGATGGGCGAGGAATCTCCGGGGCATCAGCCATGATCGAGCCTTACGTTAACATAGCGCGCATGCCGAAGCTGACCGTTGAAGGGTTTTCCACTGTTGATGTCGAGACTGGTAAACGACTGGTGCTCGCGATCGAGCAGGACGCCAAGGTTGACATTCTGCACGCGTGTGGCGGCAACGCCCGTTGTACGACGTGTCGCGTCGAGTTCATCAGCGGCGAGCCGCCGCGTATGACCCTGGCTGAGAAGTCGAAGATGGAAGAGAAGGGACTGACGGGGGTTCGACTGTCGTGTCAGATCGTCTGCGACCACGACATGACTGTTCGCGCGATCAGCAGGCTTGAAGGAAGCGGCCGGCCCGATCCCGGCCGAACACCGGAACCCACGATCCAGCCGCCGCCGGAGTGGGTTTGATTGATCAATCGATCGAGATTTTCCGCAGCAGGTTGAAGTCCGACAGCATCTTGCCGGCGCCGAGCACGACCGCCGAAAGCGGATCCTCGGCGACCTGCACCGGCAGACCCGTCTCCTGACGCAGGCGCTCGTCGAGCCTCTGCAGGAGCGCGCCGCCGCCGCTCATCACGATGCCGCGGTCGCAGACGTCGGCCGAGAGCTCGGGTGGAATACGCTCGAGCGCGTCGCGCACGGCCTGCACCATCTGGCGCACCGGTTCGGCCAGCGCTTCACGCACCTGGTGATCGTTGATCGTGATCGTCGTCGGCTTGCCTTCGAGCACGTGACGACCCTTGACTTCCATCTCCTTGCGCTTGGGCAGCTCCGCGGCTGAACCCAGCTCGATCTTGATCCGCTCCGCGGTCCGTTCGCCAATGAGGAGGTCGTGCTCGCGCTTGACGTACTGCGCGATGGCCTCGTCCATCGCGTTGCCGGCGACGCGAACCGACTTGCTGTAAACGATGCCGGCGAGTGAGATGACGGCGATGTCGGTGGTGCCGCCGCCGATGTCCACGATCATGTTGCCAGCCGCTTCCGTGATCGGCAGCCCGGCACCGATGGCGGCGGCCATCGCCTCTTCGATGAGGTGCACCTCGCTGGCCTTGGCGCGATAGGCGCTGTCCTTCACCGCACGACGCTCGACCTGCGTGATTTCCGACGGCACGCCGATGACGACGCGCGGGCGGACGAAGCTCTTACGACGATGGGCCTTCTTGATGAAGTAGCCGAGCATCTTCTCGGCCGCCTCGAAATCCGCGATCACACCGTCGCGCATGGGGCGAATGGCGGTGATGCTGCCGGGGGTCCGGCCGAGCATCTCTTTCGCGTCGTTGCCGACGGCCTCGATCTGGTCGTTGACGTTGTTGACCGCCACGATGGACGGTTCGTTCAGCACGATGCCAGAACCGCGAGCAAACACGCAGGTGTTTGCGGTGCCAAGGTCAATCGCCAGGTCATGAGAGAAGAGCGATAGCGCTCCGAGAAACATTCGAGGCCTCTTTCGTCCGTGCAGGTGTGAGTTGGTTTGGTCAGTTCCGGCTGGCCGGCACAGGGGCAAGGAGTGTGCCCGGCAACTCGGCCGTATCAGGTCCGCAGAATGACGGGAATTTGCACAGGACTGCCGTGGGCAGCCTCGCGCCTGTGTCGCGGGATTGACACCGGCGATTCCAAATCCGTCATCTGTCGACGCGGTTGAACGGCGCCAGAAACTGACGTACGTACCCCTGCGGAACCGTCGTCCCGTCTGCCAGACCGTACGAGGCAGGCCACCTGTCGCCTGGCAGATAGCAGGTGCCGAACAGGCGATCGAGCACCGGCAGGTGGACGGCGAAGTTCTTGTCCACGGCTTCGCGTTCAGCGCCGTGATGCCAGTGGTGAAACTGTGGCGTCGCCAGCACCCAGCGCAGCGGACCGAACCAGAAGCGCACGTTGGCGTGAATGAACGTCGCCTGGATGCTGACAAACGCCACATAGGCGAAGAGCGGCGGCTCGGCAAAGCCAAGCAGGTAGATGGGAACGTAGGTCAGCCCGCGCGTGACTGCCACATCGACCAGGTGGAGCCGTGACCCGGCCAGCCAGTCCATGACGTCGGCTGAATGATGCACGCGATGAAAGCGCCACAGCGCCGGCACGCGGTGAAACGCCCGGTGCACCCAGTACTGGACGACATCCGTGAGCACCAGAATCGCCGCGAACTGGACGAGGAAGGGCCACGACGACACGGTCTGCTGAATGCGCGCTGATGCCGCCCACGAGAACAGCGTCATCGCCGGCATCATCGTCAGCAGCGTCGTGACCTGGACGAGCAGCGCGCTCAGGAAGAAGTAGACGAGATCGGTTCGCCAGTCCTTTCGCAGCACGTCCTGTTCGCGGCGCGCGAAGATGCGCTCGAGCGGAACGAACACCGCCGAGTAGGCGATCAGGTTGAGCACGAACCAGTCGAGACCGAGGAACGGACCGCTTCTGAGCTCGCCATCGATCGGGACGCGCGAGCCGCCGAGCAGCGCGGCGACGAGCGTCAGGCCGATGCCGGTCATGCCGAGAATCTTCCGCCGCCGCAGGCAGACGCTGATGACGCCGGCGATGAACGACCACACCAGCACGAGGTGCAGCAGTGCGCGGATGAACGGGACCGGATACAGCGCTCGCAGCTCGGGAACCGTCAGCAGCGAGGGAAAGTGGAAGCAGAACACCGCCGCGAGCCCGATCGCGCCAAGCGTGACGGACACAATGCCACTTAACCAGCCCGTCCCGAACGCGCGCGAAGATGGCAGCGTCACGCAGTCTCCTGAATCTCGTGGTCCGGCTGAAGCCGGACACTACGATCCAGGAAGGTCCGCTCGTCGGATCGAGGCTCGATGCCGAAGCACTTCGTGATCAGACGCTCGCACGCCGGAAAGAAACCGAGCCCCGCCAGCGAGCGATTGCACCATCCGGTCGCGATGCAGTAGTTGGCGACGTACGGCTCCTGATGATGGCGTGCGTGATCGTCCGTGCTCAGGATGATTCGCCAGTGCTGCAGCCACCGGACCGCGGCCGGTGGAGCCGGCATGTGGGCCCACTGATGCACCTGGTTCGTCGGCAGCGACGTCGCCGCAAACACCATCAATGCGAGCGACAGCGCTGCCCCGCTCTCACTCGACACCGGTACAGCGAGGGCAGCCAAGAGAATCGGCGTATTCAGCATCGCCACGTCGCCATTGCAGTCCGCGAAGTTGCGACGCAGGAAGTCGTCGGGATTCACGTGATGGACCCGGAACGGCCTCAGAAACCGCCGGCCCAGCACCGGCATCGTCTCGCTGAACCAGGTGTCGGCGGTCCAGTGGACGAGACCCGACACCAGGTCCGCCCCGCAGGCGGCGATCACCAGCACGGGGAGCGCCCACCAATGCAGGAACATCCCGGCCGAGAGCGCCCGAACGATGTTCACCGTGAGCAGGAGGGCGGCCAGAACGATGAAAAAGATCTCGACTGTTCGCGTCAGTCGGCCGATCTCGTCGTGTCCGGGAATCATGCGCATCTGATGTATCGGAGAATGGGGCAATTGGCGCTATATTGCGCGCATGCGAAAAGCGGGTGCCTGTCTGATCGGGGCGATTGTGGCGCTGGCGGCTCTGGCGGCCGCACAGGAGGGTCATCCTCTGACCGGCACGTGGTCGGGCGACTGGGGCCCTGGCGCCGCGCAGCGGACGCACATCACCATGGTGATGGCGTGGGATGGCAAGACGGTCAGCGGCACCATCAATCCCGGCCCTGACCAGGTTCCGGTGAGCGCCATCGCGCTCGACGTCACCAACTGGACCGTGCGCTTCGACGCCGACGCCAAGAGCGCGTCGGGCCCGGTTCGCATCAGCGCCGAAGGGCGTCTCGACGATATCGCCTCGGCGCATCGCACGATCACCGGCACGTGGCGCCAGGGTACGGCCAAGGGCGACTTCAAGCTGACGCGAGATTGAGCATGCGCTGGACTCTCGCTCTCGTCATCCTCCTCGGCGCCGCTGTGTCGGCGCAGCGATCGTCGGTCTACGATTCCGAGAGGCAGGTGCGTCTCGAAGGCGCGGTGACCCGAGTCGAATGGGTCAACCCGCGCGCCTTCCTCTTCATCGACGTCCGCGACGCAAGCGGTGTCGTCGCGAACTGGGCCGTGGAGTTTGGCAACCCGATCGAGCTCGAACGAAACAAATGGACGCGCCAGTCGGTGCGCATCGGCGACCTCGTGACCGTCGAAGGTGTGCCTGCGCGAGGACCTGCCCGTCAGGCGCTCGCTCGCTCAATCGTGCACAAGGCGACCGGCAAACGACTGTTCGAATCGTCCACAGCACGTCCAGCTGTCGCGCGAACTGCACCAGCCCCTCGATGGCCCGACGGGCAGCTACGTCTTGGTCCTTCGCCGGGCCAGAAGGGTTACTGGGCAGGCGGCGGGGCCAGGAATCTCTTTGACTCGACGGCGAAGGACATTCGTATGAACGACGAGGGCCTTCTGCAGAATCTGGCCGATGCCGATCGGGTCGCGCCCATGCAGGCATGGGCGAAGGCGATCTACCTGCATCGGCAGCGGACGCTGCTCAAGGACGATCCGATCGGCGCCTGCATGCCGCCTGGCGGTCCGCGTCAGTTCCAGATGCCGAATGGCGTGCAGTTCATCGAGCAGCGCGAGCTGGGGCGCGTTCTCGTCCTGATTGGCGGCGGCAACCGCAACTGGCGTGTGATCTATACCGACGGTCGTGCGCAGGGACAAGCGGCCGAAGTCGTACTCACCTACTACGGCAGCTCGGTTGGTCGTTGGGAGAAGGACACGCTCATCGTGGATTCGATTGGCTACAACGAGCGCTTCTGGTTCACCAACGGTGGCCTGCCGCACACTGAGGCGCTGCACCTCACCGAACGGTTCTCGCGTCCCGATCTCAACACACTGCGGTACGACGTCACCGTTGACGACCCGCGCACCTACACACGGCCGTGGACGGGTGGATGGACGCTGCAGTGGGTCGCCGGCGAGGACATCGAGGAATACTTCTGCGAAGAGGGGAAAACACCATGACTCGTCTCGCGCGCGTCGCCGCCGTTTTGCTTGTCGGGTTCGCTCGCTTCGGCACACCCGTGCTGGCGCATCACTCATTCGACGCCGAGTTCGATTCCAACAAGCCCGTCACCATCACCGGCGTGGTCACGAAGCTGGATTGGGTCAACCCGCATGCCTACGTCTACCTCGATACGAAGACACCGAGCGGCGAGGTGAAGCGATACAAGGTGGAGATGGGCCCGCCGTACGCGCTCGTCCGCGGCGGGTGGAAGCGCGACACGCTGAAGATCGGCGACACCGTGACGGTCGAGGGCGCGGCCGCGGCCAAGGACGGCAGCGACTACGCCGGCTCGATGCCGACGACGCAGATGCGTCTGGCCAGCGGCCAGAAGCTGACGATGAGGTAATGGCGATGCGCACGTGTCCGCGCGGGCTGAAACCCGCGCTCTTCGTTCTCGCTCTTGTCTTCGTAGGGCCGGTCCTTTCGGACCGGCCGTCCGTTCTCGCTCAAGACGGCAAACCGAGCCTCGGCGCGACGAAAGATCAAAAGGGTTACTGGGAGATTCGCCCCGGCCTCGGCGGCACGCCCCGCGCGGCCGACGTTCCCTTCCAGCCGTGGGCCAAAGCGCTCTACGACTATCGTCAGTCGCGCACCGATCTCTATCCGCCGCTCGTCCACTGCAAACCGTCGGGCGGCCCCGGGTTCTTCAACGCCCCTGGCTTCGAGATCGTGGATGTTCCGGAACAGCAGCGAGTGTTCATCCTCAACATCGCCGGACCGCATTCGTGGCGCGTGATCTACCTCGATGGTCGCCAGCACCCCGCGAATCTGCGTCCCACATACCTCGGTCACTCGATCGGTCGATGGGAAGGGAACACGCTGGCCATCGACACGGTCGGCTTCAACGAGAAACAGTGGATGGTCGGCTCGTATCCGACGACCGAGAAGTTGCACCTCACTGAGCGCATCTCGCGGCCGGACGTGAAGACGTTGAACTACGAGGCGACCATTGACGACCCGGGTGCGTACACCGCGCCGTGGTCACTCAAGTGGACGATCAACGCGACGTCGAAGTCGCAGTGGATTCCGGGCGGAGAGATCTTCGAGTACATCTGCCAGGGGGACAACTGACTCGGATGCCACGCGGCGAATCAGCCGATTCTCATGGATTCTGCCCCGCTGAGAGCTGCGGAAACTTGTTGTTCTCGCAGATGTATTCCATCAGGTCTTCGCCAGGGGCAAGAAACAACGAGAAGACAACCTTCCATGGTCTCGAGAAAATGTCCGGGTCCTCATGTATCAGTTCCACGGTCATGGAGCCCATCGTCGTGCGGGTCCATCGTTCCCTGACATGCAAGTTCGCTGTGTGTGGCAGGAGATACGCCAACCACGACTTGTCATTGAACCCAATCGAATCCACAACCAGCGTATCGCCCTCCCACCTCCCAATCGAATGCCCCATCCACGTCGGTTCAACGTCTGACGGATGTGGCCGACCATCAAGAAACACCAACCGGTAATTCGGTAGTGGTTCAAAGAGGGTGGCCAAGTGCGTCCGATTGTGCATCACTACCCAGAGTCCACCCAGCCCGTCAGTGGGGACCGGCGCAGCCGGCAGACAGAAGGAATACGGGAAGTCCTTCAGATTGTTCTTGTAACGATCCTCCAACACCGTGATTCCCAGTTGCGTGAGTGCGGGGCGTTCCGGCGTGCCCTCGGCGACCCAGACACCGTTCAAGTCCGGCTTTCCTTCTGGGGTACGCGGTGCAGGAGCGGTGAACTTGCCTTCGTACTTCTTGCGCATGGCCCGACGCCACTGGCCCGCCCACCCGACGTCCACCTGGTCAGGGCCAGTCGCGGGATTGGGTGTCGGCACCAGATTCTCCAGTGGTCCTGGCTTCTGCGGGGCGGTCTGCGCGCTCGCCATCACCGCCGACACGAACAGCAACGCACCGACAACAACAGAACGGAACATGTTCACTCCCTCCCGCACCCGAATGCGCCGTCGGATCACGGCCACCGCGCCTTCCTCGTGAACCCAGCACACTCGGCACTGCTCCATAGAACGAAGCGGAGGCGCGATTCCCTCATCTTCGGATGAGCGACCAGTGTGTGAAGGGGAACTCGATGCGTTGTGGATCAGAACAGACGGCCGCCGCTGGCTATATAACGACACGCAGGCGCAATTCCCTCACCTCGCGTCTGCGGGGACGAGGTCTGCTCTCGGTGTGCTAGCCTTCCCTTTCGAGAGCACTACATGCCCGACGCACTCGGTCGGCGCGTTCCCTCGTTGTCGGTCTTGTCCGCTGAGTCGGTCACCGCCGACTCGACGTCCACCGCGGATCTCGAGATCGCGCAACTGCGCATCGACGTCGCACGTGCCGTTCGAAGCGTCTGCCCTCGTTGGCTGGCGGAACAGGCCGACGACTTGAGTCAGATCGCGGTGTCTCGAATACTCGATCGACTTCGCACGACAGAAGGTCAGCTGGAGTTGTCACGGGGGTATCTCTATCGCACGGCCTACTCAGTGGTTATCGACGAGATTCGCCGGAGGCGACGGCGGCGCGAGATCGCGATGGATTCGGATGTCGTCTTCCAATCCAACGAAGCCAATCCGGAGCGGCACACGTTCAGCCGCGAAGTTCGTGACGCGGTCGCAGGGTGTCTGAGGAGACTCGTCGCATCTCGCCGTCGAGCGGTGACGTTGCATTTACTGGGACATTCCGTCCGCGAGATCAGCGCACTGCTGGAGTGTCGATCCAAGCAAGCGGAGAACCTCGTCTACCGGGGTCTGAACGATCTGCGCGTGTGTCTCACAAGACACGGGGTGCATCAATGAATCGCGTCCTCGAGCACGAGCCACGCGACGCATGGCTGGCGGCGGCTCTCCGTTCCCAAGCCGAGCATGCCCACCCACAGACCGACTGCCCGAGTCCGGAGCGGATCTGGGATGCCATTCAGCAACGGCTGTCACTCGATGACCGCCTCGAGATCATCGATCATCTCTCCGGCTGCGCTGCGTGCACCGAGGCGTGGCAACTCGCGGCGCGGATCGCGCCGTTCCCGCCTCGATCGAGTGCCATATACGGCAACCGTGCACTGCTCATCGGTGCGGCCGCTGTGCTGCTCGTCGCGCTCGGAATAGGATTCATGGTGTTTCGCCCAGCGGGCCAACAGGACGCAGCATCAATTGAGCCTTCGCCAACCGCGCTTCCAACGGCACAGCAATCGCCGAACACTCTTCCGCCGCCGGCACCCACGCGTCTGCCGACCCCAGTGCAGCGTGCCGCGTTTGCCGACGCAGGTGCCATTCGCGACCTCATCACCGCCTACGAGCGCCTCATTGAAGCAAAAGGGGAATTCTTCATCGACGTGGAGAACCTTCGAATCAACGGCCGGACAGCGACGGCCACTATCCGCCGACGGGATACCGTGTTGATTCAGGGCGAACGTCAAGTGCAGACCAGCACTCACGAATTGAGATTCGAGAAGACCGGGACGGGAAGTTGGGTTGTGGTGAGCGCGACACCGGACAAACCACTCTCAACTCCCGCTGACGAGTCCGACGAGAGCGCCATCCAACGTGTGATTGCTATCTATGAGACCGCCATCGAGACGAAGGACGTTGAGCTGTTCCGCTCCGTTCGTCCGGGCCTCTCCGCAGTCGAGGAAGCGAGGCTTCGCGCGAGCTTCGACGCGATCGTCGGTCAACAGGTCACTATCACTGTCGACGACATCCAGATCGACGGTACGACCGCGATAGCCCGCGTCTCACGTCAGGACGTCATCATCACCGTGGGTGAACGACGACAGTCGGCGTCGAGCCGCCAGATACTTCGCTTCGAGAAGTCGGCCTCCGGGTGGATCATCACGGAGATCGGCCGCTGAGCCGGACACTATGCCTCGCTACTCGTCCATCTTCTTGGGCCGCATATTCGACGGCAGGATCCGCTTGCGCAGGCGAATCGTCTTTGGCGTCACCTCGACGAGCTCATCGTCATTGATGAACTCGATCGCCTGCTCGAGGCTCAATATGCGCGGCGGGATCAACCGGATGGCTTCGTCGGCCGTTGACGCCCGCATGTTGGTCTGCTTCTTCTCCTTGGTGACGTTCACGTCCATGTCGTTCTGGCGCGAGTTCTCCCCGACGATCATGCCCTCGTAGACTGGCGTCTGCGGTTCAACGAAGATCTCGCCACGTTCCTGCAGGTTGAAGATGGCGTACGCGGTCGCCATGCCGGTGCGATCGGCAACGAGTGCGCCGGTCGCGCGCGATGGAATTGCGCCGTGCCACGGCTCCCACCCGGCGAACAGCGTGTTCATGATGCCGGTGCCCTTGGTGTCGGTGAGGAACTGCGACCTGAACCCGATCAGGCCGCGCGACGGGATTCGGAATTCGAGGCGAACGCGCCCGCTGCCATGATTGACCATCTTGGTCATGACGCCGCGCCGTGTCCCAGTTTGCGCGATCACGACGCCCTGAAAGTCCTCGGGCACGTCGATGATGAGCTCCTCCACCGGTTCCACGCGGACGCCATCGATCTCCTTGGTGACGATGTCTGGACGCGAGACCTGCACCTCGTAGCCCTCGCGACGCATCATCTCTATCAAGATCGACAGCTGCAGCTCGCCGCGGCCGATGACCTTCATCTGCTCGGGCGAGTCGGTATCCTCCACACGCAGCGAGACGTTGCCGAGCAGTTCGCGATCGAGCCGATCGCGCAGGTTGCGCGAGGTCACGTACTGCCCGTCGCGTCCGGCCATCGGCGAGGTGTTGACGCCGAAGATCATCGACACCGTCGGCTCGTCGATGGCGATCGGCGGAATCCGGACGTGGTTCTCGGGGTCGCTGATCGTTTCGCCGATGGTGATGCCCTCGATGCCGGCCAGGCAGACGATGTCGCCGGCAGCGGCCTGATCGATCTCCACGCGCTTCAGACCATCGAAGGCAAACAACTTGGTGATCTTCGTCTGCTCGATGGTCCCACCGAGCTTCAGCACCGACACCGGGCCATTCAGCTTCACCGTGCCGTTGAACACGCGGCCGATCGCGATCCGTCCCAGATAGTCGCTCGAGTCCAGATTGGCCACCAGGATCTGCAGCGGTGTCGTGGGATCGCCTTTGGGTGGCGGCACAGACTCGACGATCGCGTCGAACAGCGGTCGAAGGCTGTCGCCAGGATTGGCCAGATCCGTCGTCGCGACACCATCGCGGGCGTTCGCATACAGCACCGGGAATTCGATCTGGTCCTCGGTCGCGTCGAGGTCAATGAACAGGTCGTAGACCTCGTTCAGCACTTCTTTCGGCCGGGCGTCAGTGCGGTCAATCTTGTTCAGCACGACGATCGGCGGCAGCCCCCGCTCGAGCGCCTTGCGCAGCACGAACCGCGTCTGCGGCAGCGGGCCCTCGGAAGCATCGACGAGTAGCATCACGCCATCCACCATCGACAGCGTGCGCTCGACTTCCCCACCGAAATCGGCGTGGCCGGGCGTATCGACGATGTTGATCAGGACGTCGTTGTAGTGGACGGCGGTATTCTTGGCCAGGATCGTAATGCCGCGCTCGCGCTCGAGGTCGGTGTTGTCCATGACCCGCTCGGCGACCTGCTGATTGGCGCGGAACGCCCCGCTCTGGCGCAGCAGACCATCAACCAGCGTCGTCTTGCCGTGGTCCACGTGCGCGATGATGGCCACGTTCCGGCGAAGCGGGTTGGCAATCTGTTGCGACTTTCGGTGAGCAGACATCTTCCCAGTATAACTGGTCGGTGAGACCAGGCTTCGCGGCTGGTGCGATATGATCGACCCTATGCCTCTTTACGAGTACGCCTGCAAGGAGTGCGCGAAGGAATTCGAGCTGCTCGTCCGTGGCAGCGAGACGCCGGAATGCCCGTCGTGTCACAGCACCGAGCTTCAGCGTCGTTTGTCAGTGTTCGCGGCACACACCAGCGGCGGGTCTTCGGCGTCGGCCATGCCGACGATGGGCGCGTGCGGGACGTGCGGCGATCCGCGCGGTCCAGGGGCGTGCTCGATCAACTAATCAATGCCCAATGCTCAATGCAGAATGCCCAACGATTGGGCCTTGAGCATCGTGCATTCAGCATTGAGCATTATTCGGAACAGTTTCCCGCCATTTGCAGCGACGTCAGCGTGAGACGCTCGTCGCCCGGCTCGTTGTAAATCAACCCGCGCGCCTCCATCTTGTGGCCCTGATGTGACTCGGGGTTGAACGGCTTGATACTCAGCAGCCTGAACGTGCGCGTCCCGAGCGCACGCTGGCCGGCCGACGACAGCGCCTGCTTCGACGGCGTATCGTCACGCGTCACCAGCGGGTCGGCCGTGCGCGTCAGCACCCACGTGTTGTCAGGACCGCGTGACAGGCATCCGACTGTCTGGACCAGCGAAAAGTTCTGCACGAGCGCCTGCTCGCCCTTCTTCAAGATCTGCGCGGTGGCGAGGTCGCTGCCGTTCTGCGTCAGCTCGTTCGGCCCGGCGGGATACCCGTTTGTGCGCAGGATGTAGGCGACGATGTCGAGCTTGACCTGATCGTCGATGCTAGTGCCGAAGTTCGGCGGCATGGTGTCGCGAATCTTGGCGAAGAGCGACGCGATCGGCTCGCTGCCCCAGCTGGTGAAGAAGCGATCACCCGAAAGGGCCGGTGCGGTGTTGCCCTGCAGCTTGTCGCCGTGGCACCTTAGACACGACGAATTGAACGACGTCTGTCCGCGGTCGGCCTGCGCGGCACTGTAGACTCCTTGCCAGATGCGCGGCTCGGTGTTCTGCGCACGCACGGCGGCTGCGCAGATAAGCGCTGCCGCGATCACGACAATCGATCTCATCGCTCTGAGTATAGGACAAGCCATCCCGGCCGGTCCGGAAGGACCGGCCCTACTGATGCGCCGCCGGACGGACGGTCAGGAACACCGCCATGCCGGGCGCCACGCGTCCGTCGTATCGAGGCGCCAATGCCGAAGGGACGAGGCTGGCTGAGAAGCTTCCGCCCATCCCGAATTGCAGGCCACGTGACGGCCGCAGATAGTGCGTGTAGCCCAGTTGAATCTTGCCAACGGTGAACACGTCGGTGAGGCCGGCCTCGTGTACGTGCAGGTCGTGCGCGGGCTTCCCGACGATCTCAACGCGCATGAAACCGACGTGGCGATTCTGATGCGAGAGCGCCGACTCGACGAGCAGCGCGTGCGTCGTGTAGAGCGGCTCGTCGTTCATACCCCACGCGAGCGTGGACGCCCACAGCGTGGATGTGCTCACCGAGCGATGGTAGGACGCCGACGCGGTGACACGCGTGACGTCGTTCGTCGGCAGTCCGGGTTCCTGTTCGGCGTCGTTCAATCGCCCCGCCGACACCTGCAGCACCGTACTGGGCCGCAGCGCGATGCTGACTCGCGCTGAATACGAGTCGAGAGCGCCGAAGTCAACATCTGTGCGGTTCTCGTCCGGTTCGCGGCCGTTGAACACCGACGCCTCCCCGCTCCATCGCGAGCTGCGTACGCCCGTCGTGATCACGCCAAATGTGATGTGCGTTGCATCGAGCCAGTGGTGGCCGATGGGCGCAATCGGATTCGCCAGTGCCGACACGCGATGCGGAAAGGCCACCGGACCAAGCGCAGGCTCGCCGGCCGGGCCGCCGTAGGCAAACCAGCGGAGGCTGCCGCGAAGCGGCCGTTCGTACTCCAGCGCCAGTTCCATGAAGAGGTCGTGCGGATGCTGCCGATCGTGAATGGTGTCTCCATCGCAGAACTCACCGGTCGCCAGCAGGTCCGGATACCCGCAGCCGTGAATGGTCCACGGCTCGAGGCTCAGCATCGTCCGGACGCCGACGCGGCCAGTTCCGACGCGGCGCCGCGCCATTCCCATCGCCCAGTTGATGCTGCCGGCCTGGTGCGCGCCGTGATGCTCCGCACCCGATTCGTTGATGTATTGCAGGAAGAGGTTGCCATGCCACATCAGCTCCCAATCGCCCGCGTGCGCGTGCCCCGCGTACATGGGACTCTGCTCAGGCAGCCACGACGTCCCTGATCCCTCGCGCCCGCTGAACAGGCTCGCCTGCGCCTGGTCGCCATGTTGATGCTGGTGTTCCTGCGTCGCCGGCGCGGGCGCCGCGTGCTGATGCTCCTGCGCCGCCGCCGGCCAGGCGCATAGCAGCACGAACACAAAAACCAATCTGGACATGAACCTCGAGACCTTTTGTCACGCGCAGGCTGAAGCCTGCGCTCTACACGTGTGAACGTAGAGCGGAGGCTTGAGCCTCCGCGGACATGCGGTCTAGACGCGAAGCGGTCTGTAGGCGGGGCGTGGATCGAATGGCGCGCTGCGCTCGTGCGCTCGTGCGATCGCTTGCGTGATGCTCGGCGCCGTGATGACGGTCGTTGTTACCGGAACCGCAGTCACGCCAACGGCGTGGAGCCAGGCATCGACAACGGCGGTTGGAAGATCTCCCGACTCGTGACACAGCGACGAAGGCATGGCACCGACGCCGGCGCCCTCCGTGGAGCCCTGCTGCTCGTGACATGACGCCGCAGACGATGACGGCGCACCGTGATGATGGCGCGCCATCGCGCACGTCAGCTCGCAGGTGGCTGTCACCACCGACGGTCCAACGAGGAACATCACGAGCAGACCGGCGAGAGCGCGCGCCAGCATTGAAGTTATTTTACCGCGGAGGCTCTGACCGCGGAGGCTAAAGCCTCCGCTCTACAGCGCCACGCGGCGCAGGCGCAGCGCGTTGGCGATGACTGACACCGAGCTGAACGTCATCGCCGCGCTTGCGATCATGGGACTGAGCAACAGTCCGAATACCGGATACAGCACGCCGGCCGCGATGGGCACACCGAGCACGTTGTAGACGAATGCGAAGAACAGGTTCTGCCGGATATTCCTCATCGTCGCGCGACTCAGTCGTCTGGCGCGGACGATGCCGCGGAGGTCGCCTTTCACGAGCGTGATCGCCGCGCTCTCCATCGCCACATCGGTGCCGGACCCCATCGCAATGCCGACATCGGCCTTGGCCAGTGCGGGGGCATCGTTGATGCCGTCGCCCGCCATCGCAACGCGTTGACCGCCGGCTTGAAGTCGCTGCACGACGCCGGCCTTTTGCGCCGGCAACACCTCGGCCTCGACGCGATCGATGCCAACCGAACGGGCAACCGTTTCGGCGGTTGCACGGCGGTCGCCGGTCAGCATCTCGACTGAGAGCCCCTCCCGGCGAAGCGCGTGGACCGCGTCTCGTGCCGACGGCTTGATGGGATCGGTGACCGCGAGGAGACCCGCCGGCTTCCCGTCGATCGCGACGAAGACGACCGTCTGCCCTTCCAGGTACCTCAGCTCCGCCCTGCGACCGAGCTCGGCGACATCCACGCTCAGAGACTCGAGATGCGCCAGGCTGCCGACGGCAACCGTGCGGCCCTCGACACGGCCGGTCACGCCTCGGCCCGTCGCCGACGCGAACTGCTCGACCGGCGTCAGCGCGAGGCCGCGCTCGCGTGCACCGGTCACGATCGCTGCCGCAAGCGGATGCTCACTCACGCGCTCGAGACTCGCCGCCACTCGCAGCAGCGTCGTGTCGTCAACGCCCGCGACGGCGTCCACCCCGACCAGCGCCGGCTTCCCTTCGGTCAACGTTCCCGTTTTGTCCACGACCAGCGTCGTCACACGCTCGAGCACCTCGAGCGCCTCGGCATTGCGAATGAGCACGCCCATCTCTGCACCGCGGCCGGTGCCGACCATGATCGACATCGGAGTCGCCAGACCCAGTGCACATGGGCACGCGATGATCAGCACGGCGACCGCGTTCACAAGCGCGTGCGCGAGCCGCGGCTCAGGGCCGATCGTCGCCCAGACGATGAACGTGATGATCGCAGCGGCGATCACCGCTGGCACGAACCACGCGGACACCGTATCGGCGAGACGTTGAATCGGCGCGCGCGAGCGCTGCGCCTCGCTCACCATCCGCACGATCTGCGCGAGCAGCGTGTCTGCGCCGACGCGTCTGGCTTCCATGACGACCGTTCCGGTCCCGTTGACGGTGCCGCCCGTTATCGCCACGCCGCGGGCCTTTTCGACCGGCATCGGCTCGCCGGTCACCATTGATTCGTCAACTGTCGTCGCGCCTTCGATCACGACACCGTCCACAGGGATGCGCTCGCCCGGACGGACGCGCAGGCGATCGCCGACGTGCACGTGCTCGAGCGGCACGTCGTGTTCAGTGCCATTCGCTTCGACCTTGCGCGCCGTCTTCGGCGCCAGTCCGAGCAATCCGCGAATCGCGCCGCTCGTGCGGCTGCGCGCACGCAGCTCGAGCACTTGTCCAAGCAGCACAAGGACCACGATCACCGCAGCCGGCTCGAAGTAGACGCCAACCTGACCGTGGACGCGGAACGACTCGGGAAACAATCCCGGCGCAATGGTCGCGACGACACTGAACAAGAAGGCAGCGCCCACGCCCAGCGCGATGAGCGTGAACATGTTGAGATGCCGGCTGACGATCGACGCCCAGCCGCGCACAAAGAACGGCCAGCCGCCCCACAACACGACTGGCGCAGCCAGCGCAAACTCAATCCACGCCACCACACGCGGCGCGACAGCATGTTGGAGTGGCTGACCAGGGAGAACCTCGGACACCATGAACGCGAGAATCGGCGCCGTCAGCGCCAGAGACCACCAGAAGCGGCGGCTCATGTCGATCAGCTCGTGATTGGGCGCCTCTTCGAGCGCCGCTTCGACCGGCTCGAGCGCCATCCCGCAGATTGGACATGCCCCCGGACCTCGTTGACGCACCTCGGGATGCATCGGACAGGTGTATTCGCGATCATCCGGCGGAACCAGCGGGGCCGGCGCGGCCGACGGCGCCGGCCGTTGTTTGACGAGCGTCAACGGTGCCGGCGCGGCGTGCATCGCGTGCATGCCCGGGTGATAGGCGGGGTCGAGATACTTCTTCGGATCCGCCTCGAACCGATGGAGACAGCCCTTCCCACAGAAGTAATAGGTCTTGCCCTCGTACTCGGCACTGCCGGCCGCCCGGGCCGGATCCACGCGCATGCCGCAGACGACGTCGGTTTCCATACGGTGTACTCTTGGCCTTTATGCCAAAACCCGATCTTATGACGCCCGTACGAGCCACCACGTGCCTGATTCTCGCTTCGCTCGTTTTCGGCGCCGCATCGCTAGGATGCGGCAACGAACCAGGCACTAAAGCAGGAACGCCGGCTGCTCCAAAGGCGTGGACAGTGACGCTCGATCCGCAGTACATGTCGGCCGGCCCAAACACCTCGGCCCCCCAGCTCACCACGTCGAGTCGAGGCGTCCTCGCCAGTTGGCTGGAGCAGGCCGATGACCACTTCAACTTGAAGTTTTCAGAGCGCTCGAACGGAACGTGGTCCGAGTCGAGGACCATTGCCTCCGACAAGAACTGGTTCGTCAGCGCGGCCGACGTCCCGTCGGTCATCCGCATGAAGGACGGCACGCTCGTCGCCAACTGGTACCCGGCCGTGGACTTCAGGCTCGAGGCCTACGACATCCGCCTCGCCTACTCCAAGGACGACGGGAAGAACTGGTCAGTACCGCTGGTGCCGCATCACGACAAGACGCGAACGCAGCACGGCTTCGTGTCGATGTTCGAGATGCCAACCGGCGGTCTGGGCCTCGTGTGGCTCGACGGCCGCAATCAGGGCAAGCAGCCTGAGGACGCCGAGATGGCGCTGTACTTCGGCAGCTTCGACGCCTCATGGAAACAGACCGCTGAAGTCCCGGCTAACACACGCGTATGCGAGTGCTGCACGACGTCGGCCGTCGTCACCTCCGACGGCGTCGTCGCAGCGTTCCGCGATCGCAGCGCGAAGGAGATCCGCGACATTCACGTGACGCGGCTGGACAACGGCAAGTGGACCGACGCGCAGATCGTCCACGCCGACAACTGGGAGATCGATGCCTGCCCGGTCAACGGACCGGCGCTGAGCGCACGCGAGCGCACGGTGGTGGCCGCGTGGTTCACAGGAAAGGACGACAAAGGTCAGGCGTACGCGGCGTTCTCGAGCGACGCGGGACGCACCTGGGGCGCACCGATCCGCCTCGACGATCAGGCCTCGCTCGGCCATGTTGACGTCGAACTGCTCGACGATGGATCCGCAGTCGCCACGTGGGTCGAGTTTGCCGACAATCGCAGCCAGTTCCGTATGCGGCGTATCGAGCCGTCGGGCATGCGGTCAGCGTCAGTCACAATCAACGGCACCAGCCGCGTGAGCGGCTACCCGCGCGTGGCGCGCAACGGCAACGAGCTGGTGTTTGCGTGGACCGAGGGCAGCGAAGGCGAGGGCATGCAGAAGGTCCGCGGCGCGGTCGCGAAGCTGCCCTGACGACCCGGCCGGGTCTACAAAGCAAGACCCGCCCTACAAAGACGAAGGGCCGGTCCGAAAGGACCGGCCCTACCAGACAACGTAGCGCGGGGTCTTTAGACCCCGCGACCATTAATCGACCGTCTCACCCGGACGACGGCCCCAACCAAAGCCGTCCTTCGGACGATGCAGCGTGACCATGCGAACGCGATGGTCCTTCGGGTTGCGGCCCGGGCTGCCCGAGATGATGACGTGGTCGCCGGCTTTCAGCGTCTCTCTGGTAACACCCTGACCGCCGAGCTGACCGGCGCCGCCCCATTCAACGGCGTAGCGCACCATCGATCCATCCTTCTCCTTCACCATCACGTGCACGAAGGAGTGCGGATTTCGAAACAGGAACTGCACCAGCTCACCCTCGATCGTCACCGTCTGATCTTCCAGGTAGGTGGCGGCGAAGGAGTGATGGGCGTATGCCTGCGCGCC
>Ga0111538_10002048_pt1 | contig 28389 bp, 32 predicted proteins | sample SoiMethybrSBSTD1_FD_79669 | JGI IMG/M metagenome (GOLD analysis project Ga0111538, IMG submission 79669) | Bulk soil microbial communities from a Populus tree surrounding site in Tennessee, USA - Soil MetaG P. TD hybrid SBSTD1 (version 2)... | ecosystem: Environmental > Terrestrial > Soil >... | reverse complement strand
TGCGGCCGATAGCCACCGTCCGGCATATCACGAGGTGCAAGTGAAGCCCGCCATTCGTTGCTTCAGTCAACCTTCGCCGAAAAATGGATTCGCCCATTTGCCCTTTTAACTTAATTGGAGTCTGACCCCGTTCATTTGATCCGGCGGGGCGTGAACTCTTCCTCGATCGCGTCCTTGAAGTAGCTCGCCGGCGACGGCGACGCCATCAGGCGGCGATAGATCTCGGGGGAGACGTTTGCGTATTCGAAGGTCCCCGTGGTCATCTCGATGACCAGCTTGCGGTCGCGCTCGTCATAGCCGGCGGCCTTCATGCCCGTGCCGCGAAGGGGCTTCATCTCCATCGCTCAGCTCCCGATGCCCGCGAGCAGGCGCGACATCTCCTCGCGGTGCTCGCCGTCGTGCGCAACCATCATCGCGATCACGTCCGCGAAACAGACGCGCTGCTCGCCGAAGCGGCCCTCGCGAGCGAGCTCCTCCGGCGTGAGGCGAGCGATGAGCGCCAGCGATTCGGCGCGCGCGGCGGCGAACTCACGCGCTGCGGCGAAGGCGTCCTGCCGCGGGTAATCGCGCGCGGCCGCAACGGCGCCGCCGTCGAAGGGTTCCAGCGCGGGCTCGCGCTCGGCCAGCATCCGGCGCACTCGCACCAGGTAGCCCTCGCGCTCGAGGTCGCGCAGGTGGCACGCGTGCTCGACCAGCGAGAACTCGCCGGGCTTCGGCTGACGCGCGAGGTCCGTGGCGGCAACGCTGGCGAGGGCGGACGAGACGAAGTCCGGCATGGCGCCGAGGCGCGCAACCGCCTCGGCCAGGGCAACGGGAGTGAACTGGGCGGTATTCATGCGCCTATGTTACTTCCCGGCCTTGTCTCCCCAAAGCTCCTTCAACCTCGCGTCGCGGCGGCAGCCGGTGCGGTAATAGTTGTAGCGGATCGGGTTCTTCACGTAGTAGTCCTGGTGGTAGTCCTCGGCGGGATAGAACGTGCCCGCCATCTCGATCGGGACCACGATCGGCTCCTTGAACGGCTTGGCCTTCTCCACCTGCGCCTTCGATGCCTCCGCGGCCTTGCGCTGAGCATCGTCGTGAAAGAAGATCCCGGTGCGGTACTGGTTGCCGGTGTCGCAGAACTGCCGGTCCTTCACCGTGGGATCGACGTTCACCCAGTACACCTCGAGCAGCTTCTCGTAGCTCACCTTCTTCGGGTCGTAGACCACCTGCACCGCCTCGGTGTGGCCGGTGCGGCCGGACGAGACCTCCTCGTACGTGGGGTTCTCCTTCCTGCCGCCGATGTAGCCGGAGATCGTGGCGCTCACGCCGGGCAGCTTGTCGAAGGGCGGCTCCATGCACCAGAAGCAGCCGCCCGCGAACGTGGCCACCGCCTGGCCCGGCGGCACGGTGACCTTGGTGGTCTGCGCGAAAGCGAGCCCCGCAGCAAGGACGAGGGCGGGAAGGAGTGCGAAGCGTTTCATGCGTTTTTCCTGGAAAGGTCGGGACAAGGATATGTCGGCGGGAGAGGAGCGGGATTACGCGAGATCGAGCCGCATCTCGACCTCGCCATCCTCGTCCACCTGGCCGGTATGGCGAAAGCCGAAGCGCTCGTACAGGCGCGCCACGCGTTCGTTGGAAGGTACGTGCGAGAGCGTCACGCGGTTGCAGCCGGGCCTCGAGCGCGCCTGGTCGAGCAGCAGGCGAATCGCCTCCTTGCCGTAACCGCGGCCCTGGTGGCGGAAGTCCACCAGGAGACGCGCGATGTAGGCCTCCTCGCCGCCCATGCGCATGCAGGCGAAGCCCACCGGATCCTCGCCCGCGTAGATCGCCCGCATCCAGAAGTCGTCGCGACCCTTCACCTGCCAGAAGGTCTTGGCCACGCTGGCGACGTGGAAGCGCTGCTCGCCCTCCACGCGCAGCTCGCCCACCCAGTCGATGTTCGCCTGGGTGATCTCGCGCAGCGTGACCGGACCGGCGGGCGCCCCGGCGGCGGGCGCGTGCTCCCCGAGCAGGCGATCGTGCCAACGCCCAAGCAGCAGCTGCGCGGCGATCGCGCCGCAGAAGGCGAGGAACATGTCCCACTGCGTGTCCCACGGGTCGCCCTGCGTGCCGAGGAATGCGTCGGCAGCCTCGCCCGTGGCGAGCGCGGCGCCCCACTCGACGAACTCGTAGATCGCGCTGATCGCGAGGCACGTGGCTGTCACCAGCACGAAAAGCCAGGCGTCGCGCTTCAGGACCGCGCGGCGGATGAGGATCTCGCGCGCCACGATCGCAGGGACGAAGCCCTGCGCGAAGTGGCCCAGGCGATCGTAGTAGTTGCGCGCGAGCCCCCAGTCGTCACGCATCCAGTTGAACAGCGGCACCTCGGCGTAGGTGTACTTCGCACCGACCAGCAGGATGCACGCGTGCACGGCGATGAGGGTCAGAGCGAGCGGCGTGAAGCGCCAGCGCGGATAGGCCCAAGCGATCAGCGCCGCGGCGATCGGTACCGGCGCCATCTCGAGGAACCAGGTGAAGAGGTCTCGGGGCTTTACCACCGACCAGGCGAGCACGCACAGGACGGCGACGGCCAGGACGACGTGCAGCCCAGGACTCGCCTCACGCGGGTTCATGGCATCGGCCTCACGGCTTCGTGGACCACAGCCAGGCCGCGCCGCGGACACCCGACGAGTCGCCGTGCTTGGGCGGAAGCAGGCGCGTTCTCACCTCGTCGGAGAAGACGTGCTTGCCCCAGAGGCGCGGCACCTTCTCGTAGAGGCGTCCGACGTTCGACATGCCGCCGCCCAGCACGACGGCGTCGGGATCGAGGACGTTCACGATCGTGGCGAGCGAGCGGGCAAGCCGCTCCTCGTAGCGCGCGAGCGTGGCCTCGCAGCTCGCGTCGCCCCCCGACGCACGCGCCACGATCTCTTCGGCCATCAGCTTCGCTCCACCCGCGCGCGCGTGGTCCGCCGCCATCCCTGGGCCCGAGAGGTAGGTCTCGACGCAACCGCTGCGCCCGCAGTAGCACTTGGGCAGCGGAAGATCGTGCGCCTGGGGCGCAGGCAACGGGTTGTGTCCCCACTCTCCCGCGATCGCGTTGGCGCCCGTGATCACCTGACGGTCGACGACCACACCGCCCCCGACACCCGTGCCCAGGATCACCCCAAAGACCACGCGCGCGTCGGCAGCCGCACCATCCACGGCCTCGGAGAGCGCGAAGCAGTTCGCGTCGTTGGCCATGCGTATCTCGCGCGCGAGTCGAGCCTCGAGATCCTGCTTGAGCGCGCGGCCGTTGAGGCAGGTCGAGTTCGCGTTCTTCACGCGGCCGGTGGCGAGCGAAAGCGCGCCCGGGGTTGCGACTCCGACGGTCCCGCCGCCCAGCTCGCGCCCGGCCTCGTCGACGAGGCGACCCACCGCTTCGATCGTGCCCTCGTAGTCGCCGATCGGTGTGGGCACGCGGCGACGCATCAGGATCGCGCCCGACGCGTCCAGCGCCGCGAGCTCGATTTTCGTGCCGCCCAGGTCTATTCCGATCCGCGTGCGCATGTTCGTCCCGCAGGACTATAGCGAAACGCGGGCCGGCGCTCGCCGGCGGGGTACTCCGCTAGCGGGTCGCGACAGCCTCGGCCGAGGACGTCACCGCGCCCTGAACCATGCGCGTGCGGCCGTTGCCCAGCTCGACCTCGCCGCCGATCAAGGCGGCCTGGATCTGGTCGGCGCTCGGCTGCTTGATGCCCATGGAGTTGAGTGTCGAGCGCGCCTTTGCAAGCGCGGAGCCGACTTCCTCCTGCGACATCGGCGCGGGCGGCGTGAAGCCCGCGAGGCTGCGCGTGTTGTTCCCGTTCTGCGTGACCAGCATCACGGTCTTGCCGCTCTGCAGGCCGTTCACGAGCGCGTCGGCGTTGGACTTGCCTCCCGCCCAGGTGGCGTATTGCGACGAAAGGCTGCCCGAATCGGCCTTGCCGACGGCGGCCATTGCAGGAAGCGCAGCGAGCGCGAGGGTGGCTAGGGCAATGCGGATCATGGCAAATCCTCCTTTGTCAGCTTTGCACTGTGCGCCCCGCTCGTGACAGGCGAACCCGCCGGGCGCTGGCCGGACGGATCACGAAGACTCACGATGCCGCTGGTAGGATTTGTTCAGGTTGCCCGTAGGAGTTCGCGCTTCGTCGCTTTCGCCATGCGATGATTCGCCCCCATGAATCCGCTCATCGTCGTGACCCTGGGCATCGGACTGGTCGTGGACCAGCACTGGCTGCGCTTCGGGCAGGAGCTCGTGAGCGTCGTGGTCTGGGGCCTGCTCGCGATCCTGTGGATCCGCGCCAACCCGCGCCTGCGTCCCGCGTTCCTCGCGTGCCTGCTGATCGCCACGGCCGGGGAATGCTTCCTTTCCCTCGTCTGGGGACTGTACGAATACCGTCGCGGCAACATCCCGCTCTTCGTCCCGCCGGGCCACGTGCTGCTCTTCTACCTCGGCATGCAGGTCTCGGAGCACATCCCCGACGGCTCAGAATGGTGGGTCGCGGGCCTCGCGGCCCCGCTCGTCGTCGCCTATGCGTGGTACGGCCAGGACACGCTGGGCCTCGTCCTGTACGCGTTCTTCTTCTCCTGCCTGCTCGCCTCGCCCTCGCGCAAGCTCTACGCGACGATGTTCCTGCTGTCGCTCTCGCTGGAGCTCTACGGAACGTGGATGGGCAACTGGGTATGGCCGGAGCACGTGCCCTGGCTCGGTCTCACGCAGGACAACCCACCGCTGGCCTCGGGCGCGTTCTACTGCGTGCTCGACTTGCTGGTGGTGATGGCCACGCGGCGCTGGGTGGCCCCGGAGGCCCCGCAGTCCTCGCCGGCTCCCGCCTACCCGCCGGCAAGCCCGGCGTCGAACCCGAGCATCGCTTCGCACCACGCGGCGACCTTGAGCGCGCGCTCGTCGTCGCGGTAGCGGCCGACGATCTGCAGGCCTAGCGGCATGCCGCGGGGCCCACGTCCGCTGGGGACCGTGATCGCGGGCAGGCACGCTTGCGTCCACAGCGAGTTGAACGTGGCATCGCCCGTGCTCGACAGTCCCTCCGGCGCCTCGCCCGGGGCCGGGATGGTGACGATAGCGTCGAAGCGGCCGAACTGCCCGTCGAGCCACTCACGGTAGTGGTCGCGCTTGGCGCGCGCGCGGTCGTACTGGTCCGGCGTCGTGCGGTGCCCGCGGTCGAGCAGCTCCTGCAGCGCCGGCGACAGGCGGATGCGATGACGCGATTCGACCGAGAAGAAGCTCTTCACCGCCTCGCGCGACGCGATGACCATCACGTTGTCCCAGGCGTCGTCGAAGAACTTCGGCAGCGCCAGCTCCTTCACCTGCGCGCCGGCGGCGGCGAGCTTGGCCACGCACTCGTCGAAGTGCGCGCGCTGTGCATCGGTGGCGAGGCTCCATTTGGGGGTGCGCACGACGGCCAGGCGCGGCGACTCGCCGAACGGCTCGAGCGGCACGTGCAGCGTCGACAGCGGCCCGCGGATGGCGGTGGCCTCGTCGCGGTTGTCCTGGCCCATGAGGCAGGCGCCGAACCACGCGGCGTCCGCCACCGAGCGGGCGAACACGCCGACCGTGTCGAGCGTGGGCGCGAAGGGATGGACGCCGTTGCGCGAGATCGCGCCGTAGCTGGGCTTGTAGCCCACCACCCCGCAGAAAGCCGCGGGACGGATCACCGAGCCCAGCGTCTGCGTGCCGATGGCGACGGGAACGAAGCCCGCGGCGACCGCGGCAGCGGAGCCGCTGGACGAACCGCCGGGCGTGTGCGCCGGGTTCCACGGGTTGCGCGTCTTGCCGGGATTACGGAAGGCGAATTCGGTGGTGACGGTCTTGCCCATCACCAGGCCGCCCAGGGCCTCCAGGCGCCGCACCACCCAGGCCGACAGGCTCGGCACGTTGGTCTGGTAGATGCGCGAGCCCATGCGCGTGGGAATGCCGCGGGTGTTGATGATGTCCTTCACGCCCACCGGGATACCGTAGAGCGGGAGATCGGCGAGGATCCCCCCGGCTCGCTCCTCGGCATCGGCCATGGCGCGCGAGGCGTCGAACCACTCCCAGGCCTGGATGGTGGGATCGAGCTGGGCAATGCGGGCCGAGCAGGACGCGACATAGTCCTGCACGGTGGCACGGCCCTCCCGGTAGGCGCGGAGAGTATCGAGAAGCCCGAGGGGGTAAAGGTCCATTTTTTCTAGGTTTTGGGCAGCGAATCGCTATAAAACAGCGGCTTGGACCGCCATTTTGCCGGGAGGCAGGGGGGATTGCTAGCTCAGGGCGGTCTGGAGGGCGTGGATACCGGCCAATGCGATGACCTCGTCGTCGGCCGCCTTGACGCCGGAAACCCCAATTGCGCCAATGACTTGTCCATCGATCTCGAGCGGTACACCCCCCTGCAAGAGGGCCATTCCCTGGGAGATCGACAAAAACGCGAAACGGCCGTTGTTGACCATCTCTTCGAGCAGCCGGGTGGGCCTTTTCCAGGCCACCGCGGCGCGTCCCTTGCCAATTGCGGTGTCGATGCTGGACCACTGGGTGCCGTCGAGGCGATGCACCATGAGTGCGTGCCCACCCTCGTCCACGATGGCGATGACGACCTTCCAGCCGCCCCTGGCAGCCTCGGCCTCGCAGGCGGCCATGGCGACGCGGGCGGCTTCGAGCGTAAGCACTTTGCGAGCGGGGAGCGGGAGGGCCATGGGTCCGATTCTAGGTGCGTCGGTTAGAATCCGGAAATGATGTTGTTGCGTGGTGCGTTCGCCGCGGTCTTCGCGGCCTGCACGGCCCTCGTGCTGACGGCAATCTTCTACTTCCAGCAGGAGCTCGGTCTCGAGCCCTGCCCCATGTGCATCCTGTCGCGCTACACGTTCATCGCCATCGCGATCGTGTCGCTGGTGGCGGCGGTCCACGGCCCCCGCGGCATCGCACTCAAGGTGTACGGCGGCCTCATCGCGCTGCTGGGGGCGACCGGGATCGGCGTGTCGCTGCGCCACTCCTACCTGCAGCACTTTCCCCCGAAGATCGAGTCGTGCGGCGCCGACCTCGAGTTCCTGCTCAACACGATGCCGCTCAGCCAGGCCTTCCCGCGCATCTTCGCGGGCACCGGCAGCTGCTCGAAGGTGGACTGGCGCTTCATCGGCCTGTCGATCCCGGAGTGGGCGGGCCTCTGGTTCCTGGCCATCGCCCTGCTGGCGATCTGGCTCGCCTTCATCCGGCCACGGCGCGCGCCCTAGAAAAAAAACGCCGCGCGGAGCGCGGCGTTCTTCAGGAGCTTCGCGAGGCTTACTTGCCCGGCGTGACTCCCAGGATCTTCTGGGCCTTGGCCAGCTCGGCCACGGACTCGGCATGCTTGCCGGCCTTGTGGAGCGCCTCGCCTTCGGCGCGGGACTTCTTCACGTCGGCCATCTGCGCGTCGGTGAGCTTGGGCTTCTTGGCGAGCGCGTCGTCGATCGACTTCATTTCCTTCGGGCAATGCATGGCGAAGGCGGTGCTGGCGGCAAAGGCCAGCGCGGCGGCCAGGGCGATTCTTTTCATGGGGACTCCTCCTCAGGTACTCGGGTAGTGGGGCAAGACCGCGGAGAGTCTACTCTACCCCCTAGGGGGCGGTGAAGCCCTCCCACAGCAGCCTCAATCCGACTACGAACAGCAGCCCGTAGCAGATGCGGTAGAAGAGCACCTCGTTCACCCGCCGCATCATCTGGTAGCCCATGAAGATTCCGACGGGCGCCAGGGGCGCCAGGGCCGCCGAAGTGCTGAGATTGCGGCCGTCGAAGAGCTCCAGCCAGGCATACGGGATGAGCTTCACCAGGTTGACCACCGCGAAGAAGACGATCGTCGTGCCGACCAGGACCGATTTCTCCAGGCGCAGCGGCAGCAGGTAGATCGACAGCGGCGGGCCACCGGCGTGGGCGATGGTGCTGGTGAGTCCGGACACGGTGGACCAGAAGAAGCCCTTGGCGGGCGAGCGCGAAGCCACCCTCTCGCCCACGCGAAAGCCATAGTAGTGCAGCACGAAGCCCACCGAGATCGCGCCGAGGGCGAGGCGCGTCCAGGCGTCGGACAGGTAGCGGAACGCGAGCGTGCCGAGCGCGATGCCGAGGACGCCGCCCATGAGCAGCACCCGCAGGTTTTCCCGGTGGAACTTGCCGCGATAGGCCCAGAGCCCCACCGCGTCCATCACGATGAGGATCGGCAGCATGATCGCCGCGGCCTGCGGAATCGGGATGGTGAGCGCCATCAGCGGCGTGGCGAAGATGCCGGCACCGCTCCCGAATCCACCCTTCGCCAGGCCCACCAGCAGCACCGCCGGGATCGCGGCGGCATAGAACCACGGATCGTCGATCACGCGAGCTGGCGCAGGTCCTGCACCGGGTCGCCCGCGAGCTTGCCGGCGGCCTCGAGGCGAAGGATGTCGGCCGCGACGTCGTCCGCCGGGCGCAGCGTCCCCTCGGCCTTCATCGCGCGAAAGCGCTCGATGTCGGCGAAATCCTCGGGCGAGGCGCCGCGCACGGTGGCCTGCATCGGCGTGTCGATGACGCCCGGCGCGAGGCTCGCGACCTCGATGGCGAGCCCGCGCTGCGCCGCCTCCAGCGCCACGACGCGCGAGGCCATCTCGAGGCCGGCCTTCGCGGCGCAGTACGCGGACCAGCCGAAGACCGGGCGGCGTGCGGCACCCGACGAGATGTTCACGATGCGGCGCAACTGCACGCCTTCCGTGGCGCGGAGGAATCGCCGCATGAGCAGGATGGGTGCGACGAAATTGACGGCGAGGTTGCGCTCGAGCTCCGCGGCATCGACCTTCTCCAGCGGCCCCACCGGCGAGACCACGCCGGCGTTGTTGAAGAGCACCGCGCGCGCGAATGCGCCGCCCGCGATACGCCGCTCGAGCTCGTCGCCCGCGCGCTCGGCCGCCGCGGCGTCGGCGAGATCCACCTCGATATTGGTGGCGTCGGCCTGCGCGCGCCCCATCGTGACCAGGCGGTTGCCCGCCTGCGCCGCGATTTGCCGCGCCAGTGCCTCGCCCAGTCCCTTGGTCGCACCGGTGACGATGTAGAGATTCATCCCGCCATTATCGCGCGAGCATTCCCTGGATCACGGAGCGCATCGTCGCGCCATCATCGTCGAAGCCGCCGTGCGTGGTGACCGCGCTATCCGCCGTGGGCGCAACGATGACCTTCACATTGCGCCGGCGCGCGAGGGCGGCCGGGAAGTGGCGCTGCATGCCCAGGATCGGGGCCTCGCCGTGGCCCTCGAAGGAGCGCGACACGAGGTAGAGCAGCGACCTGCCGTAGCCCAGCACCGCGCGCATGGTCGAGTCGGTGAGCTCGGCGGCGTCGGTGAGGTGGTATTGGCGGTAGCGCTTCACGTGCCGCGACTCGATCCAGGGCAGCACCCGCTCCTCGAAACGCCCGACCGTGATGGCGGGCGCCAGGTAGGTCACGCTGTCGAACTCCCATTCCTGCGCGGCGAGGCGATCGACCACGTACGCGAGCGCGATGGCGCCCGCGGAGTGCCCCACCAGGTGCAGGCGCAGCGGGTGCTCGCGCGCCACGGGAGATGAACGCAGGGCGTCGAAGAACATCCGCCCGCCCGAGGCCGTGCCGCCGCTGATCGCCGCGGCGTTCTCCTTCAACTCGTCCCAGAGGGCGGTGCCCGCGGGTGCCAGCAGGCCCTCCAGGCGTTCGTTCCACCAGCGCGAGAGCGATTCGAGCGGCCCGCCGGCCGGCGGCCTCTGCCGGGCCGCCTCCTCGAACGCGTGAGCGATCGTCGACCCCAGGTCCGACTCCCACATGAGGAACACCGGGAACCGGCGCGCCTCGTAGAGCGCCGGCATCCAGCGCGCGAAGGTGTTCGCCGCCTCCGACTCGGAGGTGAGGCCGCCGTGCGCATAGATCGCGATGTCGACGGGCTTGCCCTTGGGCACCTTCCACTGGCGCCGCGCGGCGTCCAGGTACTCGTACGCGAGCGCGCGCACGTCCTCGGCGGAGGTGCGGAAGGCGCCCGAGCGCGACAGGCGACCGTCGTTCTCCATGTCGATCACGTAAGGCGCGAGCTGGTGGTTCTGCAGGATGCGGTCGGGCGAGAGCGTCGCCGCGCCGGCCGTGGCCGGGGTGGCCTGCTCCGCGACCCGGCGGTGCTCGTCGGTCACCACGCCGAGTTGCGCGACCCAGCAGTCCATGGCGTTCTCGAGCCAATCCTCGTAGGTCAACGTGGCGTACCCGCCGTCGCCCCATCCGGAGCCCCAGGAGTTGCGCACGAGGAAGCCGGCGCGGTCGTAGCCCACGATCGCGAACGCGTGGCCGCCGTCGGATGCCTTGCGCGGGCGCAGCGGGATCTTCCCCGTCTTCGCGTCGACCTCGAACCAGCCCGCGTGCGTGAGCGCGCTCACGTAAAGGGCGCCCACCTCGTTCAGCGCCACGTGCATGTCGGTGACCGAGCGCATGTCGACGCGGTAGTACGCGCCCAGGGGACGGTTCACCGCGTCCAGCCACCAGGGCTCGCCAGGGGCGTCACCCTGGCCGCGGGGCATCGCGATGTTCTTCCACAGCGTCGCTGCGCAGGCGCCGTGCTTGTACCAGCCCTTGAGCGCGCCGCGCAGGCTCGAACCCGCGTCCTCGGCCACGCCCGGGAACTCGTCGTAGCGCCGCGCCATGGAATAGATCATCCAGGGCGAGACGCCGGCATCCTTTGCGCGTCCGGAACGCGTCAACAGGTGATCGATCACGCTGGCCAGGGCGAAGCCGGTGCAGGCACTCGAGTCGCCCTGGTCCATCGGCGGCGGGCGCTTGTCCAGCGCGAGCGCCGGCGGCGGAGCGAGCGCGACGGCGGGCAGGTAGGGCCGATCGCGCAGGTCGAGGCGATCGGGGGTCACGTTCAGCACGACCTTGCGCGCCATGGCGAGCCTCCGTTGCGGGTCGCGAGTATGATCGCGCCATTTACGGGGAGGCCACAATGAACAAGCAATTCGCGCTGTCGGTGGTCGTGGTGTTCGTGGTCGCGATGTTGGTGGGGATGGTCGTGCACGGGATGATGCTGCACGGCGACTACGACAAGCTCGCGGGGACGGTCTTCCGGACACCCGCGGATTCGCAGCAGCATTTCATCTACATCATCGCCGCGCACCTCTCGATGGCGATCGGCCTCACCTGGGTGTATCGCCAGGGCCGCACGGCCGCTCCGTGGATGGGCCAGGGCGTGCGCTTCGGCATCGCCCTCTGGGTGCTGATCACGATTCCGACCTACCTCATCTACTTCGCGGTGCAGCCGCTTCCCAGCGACATGGTCGCCAAGCAGGTCTTCCTCGACGGCATCGGGAACATCGTGATCGGGCTGGCCACCGCCTTCATGAACCGCGGCGGCGCCAGCGCTCCCATGCGCGCCTGATCCGCATCTCGCTGCGGTCGCAGAACTGCGAAATCCGGCGCGACTCGGTCGCGAAGCAGGTCACGCCGAACCCGATGGCGAGCAGCCCTGGCCCCGGGGTGAACAGCATCACGAAGCCGGCCAGCAGGAAAAAGACGCCGGCTGCGATCCAGGTGAAGCGCCCGAGCAGCGTGCGCTCCTCCCGGCGTTTGCGCTCGTAATGCCGCTCGAAACGCTCGCCCGGCGCCTCCGCGGCGAACACGCGCCACTCCTCGCGGATTCTCTCAACCATCGCCGCCATGCTAAAACGTGCCCATGACGAAGGATAACGGCGTGGTGGTGATTACGGGGGCCGGGCGTGGAATCGGCGCCGCAACGGCGCGCCTCGCGGCCGAGCGCGGCTACGCGGTGTGCGTGAACTACCGCTCGGATGCATCCGCGGCCGGCGAGGTCGTCGCCGCGGCGCGCTCGGCCGGCGCGCAGGCCGTCGCGGTGCAGGCCGACGTCGCGCGCGAGGCCGACGTGATCCGCCTCTTCGACGCCGCGACGGCCGAGCTCGGCACCGTCACCGCGCTCGTCAACAACGCCGGCATCCTCGAGCGGCAGTGCCGCCTCGACGAGATGGAGGCCGCGCGCTTCGAGCGTGTCCTCGCCACCAACGTGACAGGTTCCCTGCTGTGCGCGCGCGAGGCGGTGCGCCGCATGTCCACGCGCCACGGCGGACGCGGCGGAGCGATCGTCAATGTCTCCTCGATCGCAGCGACGCTGGGGTCGCCGGGCGAGTACGTGGACTACGCCGCGTCGAAGGGCGCGATCGACTCGATGACGGTGGGCCTCGCGCGCGAGTTGGCGGAGGACGGAATCCGCGTGAACGCCGTGCGGCCCGGCGTGATCCATACCGATATCCACGCGAGCGGTGGTGAGCCGGGGCGCGTGGAACGCGTCAAGAAGGCGGTGCCGATGAAGCGGGGTGGGCAGCCGGAGGAAGTCGCCCGCGCGATCCTCTGGCTGCTGTCGCCCGAAGCGTCGTATTGCACCGGCGCCTTCATCGACGTCTCCGGGGGCCGCTGACGTAACATGCCCGCATGACCACCGACATCCTCGCGACGCGTCGCGGCGCATCGCTCGAGCTCGCGTTCAACCGTCCGGCGCGGCGCAACGCGCTCACCAACGCGATGTACGACGCGCTCTCCGAAGCGCTCGCCGGCGCCGAGCGCGACGAGGGCGTGCGCGCCATCGTCTTCCACGGTGACGAGCAGGCCTTCACCGCCGGCAACGACCTCGCCGACTTCCTCGAGCGCCCCCCCGCAGGCGAGGACGCGCCCGTGTTCCGCTTCATCCAGGCGGTGCTGGCCGGCAGCAAGCCGCTCATCGCCGCGGTCAACGGGAACGCGGTGGGCATCGGAACGACGCTCCTGCTGCACTGCGACCTGGTGTACGCCGGCGAGAACGCGAAGTTCAGCCTGCCGTTCGCGAGCCTTGGACTGGTGCCCGAGTTCGCCTCGAGCTATACGCTGCCGCGCATCGCGGGCTACCACCGCGCCGCAGAGATGCTGTTGCTCGGTGAGCCCTACGGTGCGCAGCAGGCGCTCGCCGCGGGGTTCGTGAACCGCGTGCTGCCCCCGGCGGAAACACTTCCCGCGGCACGCGCTGCGGCCGACCGCATCTGCGCGCTTCCGGCCAAGTCCGTGCGCCTCACCCGCCAGCTGCTGCGCCAGGTGGACCGCGCGCCCATCGCCGCGCGCGCCCTCGAGGAGTCGCACCACTTCCGCGAGATGCTGGGCGAGCCGCCCGCACGCGAGGCGATGGCGAAGTTCTTGGATCGGAAATCCAAGACCTGAGAGACCAGACGCTGGAGGCGGGGTCTCTTTTTTCGGAAATCTTGAATTCATGACCCACTGGATCAGGGTTGGGAAAGGCCGATCCGCGTTGACTTCTCCTACCCTGATCCAGTGGGTCATGAATTCAAGATTTCCGAAAAAAGAGACCCCACCTCCAGCGTCTAACATCCGAGTAGGTCACCTCCGATAGCGTCATCGGCGCGCCTGCCGGAACCTATGTGGGCCGCCGGGCGACTAATGGGTGGCCAAGGCTCCCAGAGGTCGCAAATGGCATTCCTGCTCAACTTCGTAGGCCTGATCGTCTTCATCGCCGGCCTGGGGTGGCTCGCCACCTCCCTGGGTGTCGCCCAGGCACCCGTGGCGATCGCCGCGCTGGTCCTCTTCGTGATCGGCGTGGGCGCGGCCATCGCGCGCCTCCGCGCCGACAAGCGGACCTAGAGCAGGTCGAAGGCCCAAGAGCCCTTGGCGAACACCTCCGTCTGGTAGCCCTTGAACCCGGAGTCCGCGTCCATCGCGCGTGACCACGTCGCGCCCACGTAGAAATTCGTCCCGATCCCGCGCCGGTGACCATAGACGAGCGACATGGTGCGATTGTCCTCGCGCGAGGAGACCGGCTGCTCCCAGAGCGAGGGCGCGCGGCGCACCCAGCGCTCCTGCCAGATCATGCGCACGCTGTCGCGCGGGCTGAAGTGCCACAGCGCGAGCACCTGCTGGGCGCGCTCGGTGAGGATCCGCTTGGAGCCCTCGACGTCCTCGAGGGAGTCGATGTGGTCGTTGTCGATGCGGTACTCGAGCTCGGCGCGGGGATGGGGCCTCAGGTTCGCCTGCACCGTCACGAACGCGCCCTTGCCGACGCGGTTGTTGGCCACGTCCACGCGGTCACCGTACGCGACCTCCGAGTAGAGCTTGGCGAACCACGGAAACGGATTGCTCTCGATGCCGAGGAATACCTGGTCGCGCTTGCGCAGGCCACCATCGGGTCGCACGCCCACCAGGTTGTTGATGCGCACCTCGGTGAAGAGGGTGGTGCCGCGCGGCAAGCCCCAGCGCACGCCCACGTTGTTCTGCTGGTACTGCACGTTGCCGTCGGGATCGGTCTTGTAGTCGAGGTTGATGTAGGGCGAGACCTCGTTGAAGCCCCACAGGCCCAGGAACTTGCGCGCGGTCTCGCTATAGAGGCGGCGGTAGCCGTTCTGGAAGATGAAGCCGTTGTCGGCGCGGAACTGCGGCCCCACGTCCTCGAAGTCGAGGTACAGGTCCCACTTCGGGCTGTTGTAGCGCCAGTCCACCAGGACCGCGTGATCCTCCGCGAGCTCCCCCTTGGCGAGCGTGCCACCCTGCGGGAGCGCCGTGGTCCACGAGCCGAGGACCTGCGCGCGCACGCGATGCTCCGTGTTGGGGAACCAGGCGTAGTCGACACCGGCCACGCGGTTGTACGCCCCGCCCGAGTTCTCGATCGTGCGGTCGGTGGCGAGGAAGCCCACGGTCGCCCCGCCCACCTGCCATCGTCCGCGAGCGAAGGTCGCCATCGACTTGAAGTCCTGCGCGGCGAAGCGGGTGCCGTAGGTGTTGGGCAGCAGCACCAACCCGCCGCCGTCGTCCCTGGTGACCAGCACGGTGCCGTCGAAGCGCTCGGTGCGCTGCGTGCCGCGCGTGCCCCACGCCGGGTCGGTGACCGAGCGCGTGTAGAGCGCGTTGAGCGGGGACTGCAGGATGTCGGCCCCCTCGAGGAAGAACGGCCGCTTCTCGGGAAAGAAGAGGGCGAACTGCGCGTTGCCCGCGACCTGCGGCGTGTCGAGCTCGACCTGCGAGAAGTCGGGGTTGATCGTCGCGTCCACCACGATGTCGGCGCGCGGCCGCCACTTGAGGTCGAGGCTGGGCACGAAGTCGTTGTCGCGCTCCTCCCGCCCGCCCTCCTTGCGCGTGACCGATCGCACCGTTGCGTTGGGCGTGAGCTGCAGGTGGCGCGCGAGCGGCAGGTCGTCCAGGCCCGTGAGCGGGTCGTTCAGGCAGATGAAGCAGTTCTGCTCGCGCGGCAGCTTGCTGGTGGCGATGCGATAGAGCTGGTCGCGCGGCCAATTGCGGAACACCATGGTGCTCCACACCTTCGAAGGCGGATCGCCATAGCGCAGCGACGAAAACGGGATGCGGATCTCCGCCGTCCAGCCGCCCTCGAAACGGCCGGTGACGACCTCCCATTCGAAGTCAGGCGAGAAATCTTCGTTGCCGGTGTCCTCGTTGAAGAGCCCGTCGCCCATGCTGCCGCGCGGGTTCACGCGGAAGAAATGCGCGAACTTGCGGTTGCCGACCGGATCGATGAACAGGACGATCATGTCCTGGTCCCGGAGCACGTTGTCGCGGCGGGCGAACGGCGCGCGCAGCTGGGAGATGTCGGGATCGAAGGCGCGGATGGCGACGTACAGCGCCTGACCGTCCTGCGCGTACCAGGCCTCGGTGCGCACCTTAGGCTCGGTCTCGGCATTGGGGAACATTTCCCAGAAGCGGTCGACCTTCTGCGCGCGCGCCCAGACCGCTTCGTCCAGAGTCCCGTCCAGGACAACGCGCTCCCCCTGCCCCAGGCGGGCGACCTCGATCGCCCCTGCCGGCAGCCCGGTCGCTCCCGCAAGCAGCACCCCTGCCGCGGCCAGCAATTTCTTCATTGTATTCAGCCTTCTATGAGGTGCGCGCAGGGTACTGGGCCGGGCCGCGCGGCGCAACCGGCGTGCGACCGGACGCGGTTTCCGTGTGACGGGTGGCATTGTGCAGTGCAACAAAGCGGCGTATATTGCCCCGCCACAGGATGAACGCCGCCACCGCACCCGCCGCACCGGCCTCCCATTCGCTTCACCAACCGAAAGCGCTCCTGGTCCTCGGAGCCATCGGCGTGGTATTCGGCGACATCGGTACCAGCCCGCTGTACGCGCTGCGCGAAGCCTTCGACCCCAAGTACGGCATCCCTCTCAGCCAGGAGAACGTCCTCGGCATCCTCTCGATCATGGTCTGGTCGATGGTCTGGGTGATCACGATCAAGTACCTGTTCGTGATGATGCGGGCCGACAACAGCGGCGAGGGCGGCATCCTCGCCCTCCTCGCCCTCGCGCTGCGGGGCGTGCGCCATCGGCCGGTGATGAAGTGGACCATCATTTCCTTCGGCATCTTCGGCGCCGCGATGTTCTACGGCGACAGCATGATCACGCCCGCCGTCACGATCCTCTCCGCGATGGAAGGGCTGGAGGAGTACTCCCCCAAGTTGGGCCCGTACGTGATCCCGTTCGCGCTCGCGACGATCGTGGGACTCTTCATGATCCAGCGCCACGGCACCGCCAAGGTCGGGGCGTTCTTCGGTCCGGTGATGCTGCTGTGGTTCGTCTGCCTTGGCGCGATCGGTGTGACCCACATCTTCAAGAACCCCGCGGTGCTGCAGGCGCTGCTTCCGGCATACGGCGTGGCCTTCATGTTCTCGTACCCCCTGGCGGGGTTCCTCGTGCTCGGGGCGGTGTTCCTGACGCTCACCGGCGGCGAGGCTCTCTACGCCGACATGGGGCATTTCGGCAAGAACCCGATCCGGATCGCGTGGATCTTCGTGGTGTTCCCCGCGCTGCTGCTCAACTACTTCGGGCAGGCCGCGTTCGTGCTCTACGACCCCGAGGCCATCAAGAACCCGTTCTACCGCATGGTCCCGGGCTGGGGCGTGCTGCCCATGGTGGTGCTCGCCACGTGCGCCTCGGGTATCGCCTCGCAGGCCGTGATTTCGGGCGCTTACTCGATGACGCGCGCCGCGATCCAGCTGGGCTACATCCCGCGCCTGGAGATCCTGCACACCTCCGAGCGCGCCATCGGCCAGATCTACATGCCGTTCGTGAACTGGGTGCTCTTCGTGTCGGTCGTGCTGCTGGTCCTCGGGTTCGGGACCTCGAGCGCGCTCGCCAACGCCTATGGCATCGCGGTGGCCGCGACGATGGTGATCGAGTGCGTGCTTGCGATGGTGGTCGCGCGCGTCATGTGGAAGTGGTCGAAGTGGATGGTGGCACTGGTCATCGGCGGCTTCCTGGTCGTCGACGCCGTGTTCCTCGCCTCCAACTCCATGAAGCTGCTGGCCGGCGGCTGGTTCCCGCTGGCGATCGGCGCGGTGATCTTCTCCCTGCTCATGACGTGGAAGCGCGGCCGCACGCTCATGTTCCGCAAGCTCTCCGAGCAGGGCATCCCGCTCAAGCCCTTCCTCGAGGGCCTCTCCGCCCACTCACCGCAAAAGGTGCAGGGCACGGCGATCTTCCTCACCGCGGCGCCCGACTCGGTGCCACACGCGCTGCTGCACAACCTCAAGCACAACAAGGTCCTGCACGACCGCACCATCTTTCTCACCATCGTCACCCACGACGTGCCCTTCGTCCCCGTCGAGGACCGCGTCCAGGTCGAGCACGTGATCGAGGGCTTCTACAAGGTCGAGGCGTGGTACGGTTTCAAGGAACAGCCGGACATCGACGAGATCCTCGACACCTGCCGCATGCGCTACGGGCTCGCCTTCGACGTGATGGACACGTCGTTCTTCCTCTCGCGCGACACCGTGGTGCCGCGCTCCGACCATCCCGGAATGGCGATGTGGCGCGACCACGTGTTCGCCTGGATGAGCCGCAACGCGACCCGGGCCACCGACTTCTTCAACATCCCGGCGAACCGCGTGGTGGAGCTCGGGACGCATATCGAGATCTAGGCCTGCAGAAGGAAACGGCCCGCCGAAGCGGGCCGCTCCCCTGCAGCAAGGCGAGCAGCGTTACGGGCAGCTGCTGACCGTCACGCCGGCGTCGCCGTCGGCATGCGACAGGCCCAGCGGCGCCGACTTCGCCACGTTGAACACGCAGGAAGCCGAGGTGCCCGAGAGCTTGGGACCGGCCATCCCCGGCGAGCCCGTGAAGCCCCACGAGTTCACCGAAATGATCGGGCCGTTGCCGGTGCCTACGTCGAAGGGCTGCGACCACGGACCGCCGGACGACCCGCCCGACAGGCCGCAATTCGGCAGCCACCAGTTGGCGGCGTCCATGCTTTCCATCGGGTCGGCGCAGTACATGAACTGCGGGTCGACGTTGTAGGAGTAGCCCAGCGCGTGCGTGAGGCCGTTGACCGCCGGCGCCGAGAAGCTCACGCCCATCGGAATCACGGCCGCGTCCAGCGTGGCGCTCGCCGCCGTGAGGCCCGGTGAATGCGCCCCGCTGTCGCTCACCACGTAGTAGGCGTAGTCCCAGGCGACGTTGTCCGGGAACGTGCGCGTCGTCCAGTTCACATCCACGACGCCGACGTCCGGCGCCCAGCAGCCGATCGGGTCGTTGGAGCAGTTCAGGTCCGTGCCCGCCCCGTTCGTCCCGGCCTGGTTGGGAATGAAGAGGACGTTGCGTGCGTAGGCCTTGTTGGCGTCGTCATACACGCAGTGCGCGGCCGTGATCACGATCGAACGGCCCGAGGTCGAGTCGGCCGCGACTGTGCCGGAGCACACGTAGCCGTCCCAGCGGGTACGTTGTGCGTTCGCCGGCATCTCGAAGTAGATGCGGCCCGCGGCCTGCTGCACCACGCCACCGCCCGTCCACTCCTCGTTGGGCACCGTGCCCCCGCCGCCACCGCCGCCGCCGCTCGTGTCGACGGTGAAGGCCACCACGGGCGAGGTCGTCGTATTGGAGGGCTTGGCGTTGTCCTTGGCGACCACGTACCAGGTCCAGCCGCCGTTGCTGAAGCCTGAAAGGGCCACCGACCACGTGTCACCCGCGCCGCGGGTCGCATCGAACGATTGCGTCCTCCCGCCCGATGCCGGCCGGAGCTTGAACGCCACGGATTTGACGCCGCTCGCGTCCGCGACAGTCGCCGAGAAGGTGGCGCTGGCGCCGATCGTCTCGCCGGCGCCGGGGCTCATGCCGCCCACGGCCGGCCCGGTGCTGTCACCGCCGCCAGGTCCGGCTTGCGCTTGGATGTTGTGGCCATGCGGGATCAACCGGCCGTTGCGATCGCGGATGTAACCCAGCCCGCGCTCGTCGATGACGAAGTCCCGCGGGATCGCCGCGGCGCGTCGTTCGGGGGTCCAATGCTGCACGGCACGGGCGGAGCGAGCATCGAGGCCGCGGTCGCTCTGCGCCGCGGCGGCTCCGGGAACGAGGACTGCGGATGCGGCGAGGAACATCGCCGCCAATCTGAACAGGCTCTTCATCGGTTTCCTTTTGGGTCGGGACGGTACGCCTGGTTGATCGGAATGTTCTTCCTCGTTGTCGTTGGAGATACTAGCCGGTGAGCGCGCCAGGAGGGAGTGAATTTTCTGCAATGGGCCGCAGGCGTTCGCCGCAAGCCGGTCAGGAAGCCGCGGCCGGCGAGAACTCGAAGCGCGCGCCGTTCGGCGCGATGAGGACCAGGCGCGAGCCTTCGCGCACGCCGCGGGCGCCGGGTGCGAGTGCCGCCATGACGCGCTTCTCGACTTCGCCCTCCGGGCCGGCGCAGAAGCGCTTGGTGGACAGGATCGGCCCGAAGCGCGCCTCGCCACCCTCCTCGCGCCACGAGCCGCTCATCATGTTGCAGCCGGTGTAGCCGGCGAGCCGCCCCCCGGCCGAGAACTCGAGACGCGGTAGCGTCTGCGCGTCGGGACTGCCCTCCACCACGCCGACCCAGCGCGTGCCGGCCAGGGGCTGCGCGGCTGCCGCGGCGCCCGGGCCGGGTGGCGCCGCGCAGGCGGCGAGCCCGAGGGCACAAAGCACGAAGAGCGCGCGTGCCGTCACTTCTTCACTTCCTCCGCGGGCTTCTTCTCGTCCGGCGGGGGATAGGGCGGATCGGATATGAACCTGAGCGACCCGCCGGAGCCGGTCATCACCATCGTGTCGGCGGTGACCCGGTAGCTCGAGACCGCCTGGAGCGTCTCCAGCACGCGCAACTCCACCATCTGGTTACGCTGCTCGCACGCCCGGGTCCCGCGGTTGATGCGGCCGATCACGATGAAGCGCGACCCGACGGTGTCTTCCTGGTAGCGCGCGTTGATGGCGTTGCAGCCGCCGAAGCCCTCCATCAGGCCGTCGCCGAACCGCACCCACGGCGGCGTGCCCTGCAGCGGCACCTCGAGCTGGACCGCCCACTTGGTGCCGACGAACGGCTTCGGCGGGGGCTCCTTCTTCTGAAGCGAGCCGCAACCGGTGGCGAGGACGGCGGCGGCGAGCAGCAAGGCGGTTCTCATGTCGGCTCCAGGTTGGATTTCATCGCTCCCTCATGCCCGCGCATTCTAGAATAACGGCCATGTGTAGTCGCTATTTCCTCGACGCCGACGGGAACATCATCGCCTACACGTTCCGCGTGCCCACGGTGCCCGGTGTCCAGAAGCGCTTCAACATCGCGCCCACCCAGCAGGCGCCGATCGTGCGGGTCAGCCGCGAAGGCGTCCGTGAGATCGCGATGCAGCGCTGGGGCCTGGTCCCGTTCTGGGCCAAGGACCTCAAGATCGGCACCACGATGATCAACGCGAGGAGCGAGGGCATCGAGGTGAAGCCCGCCTTTCGCGAGGCGGTGAAGTCGCGGCGCTGCATCGTCCCCGCCACCGGCTTCTTCGAGTGGCAGGGCGAGCGGCCGGGCCGCAAGCAGCCCTTCGCGATCACGGTGCCGGAGATGCCCGTGTTCGGATTCGCCGGCCTCTGGGAGCGCTGGAGGCCCGCCGAGGGCGAGCCGGTCGAGACCTTCACCATCATCACCACCGACGCCAACGAGGCGGTGGCGCGCGTCCACGACCGCATGCCGGTGATCCTGCCCATGGATGCGATCGACACGTGGCTCACGGGCCCGCCGGATGCGGCACGCGCGCTGCTGAAGCCGTATGGCGGAGCGATCGCCCTGCGCCCGGTCGGCACCTATGTGAGCAACGTGAACAACGAGGGTCCCGAGTGCCTGGAAGATGCGCGGCCGGGGCCCCAGCAGCAGAGCCTGCTCTAGCCCTACTCCGCCGCCTGAAGCTCTTCTTCGCGTTCCCGCACGCCCAGCTCGATGACCGGGGCGCGCCGCCTCCTCAGGAACGACTGCAGGATCTTGTAGACGTCGGGATCGAAGCCGATCTCGACGCGCGTCTCGGAAAACGCCGCGAGCTCGTCCTCGTCGCGCGCAGTGCCGACGTGCCACCAGCGATCGAAGACGTGCGCCTCCTCGATGCCGGTCTCGACGCAGCGCTCGCGAATGGCGATGCGCCCGGCCCACGGCCAGTTGGCCACGCGGAACGGCGCAAGAACCGTGGCCAGGCGAAGGTTATGCACGGCCGGCATCTCCTCGCCCACGCAGGCGCCGCGGCACTTCCTCACCTGGCGCGCGAAGCACGGGCCACCGCGCTTCTCCCAGCCGAGCAGGCGCCAGCACAGCCCATGCTCGGCCGCCAGCTCCTCGAGCAGGCGGCGCACGTTGATGCGCGCGGCGAACGGGCCGTAGAGCGAGGCGCCGGTTTCGGCCGCGAGACGGAAGTGCTCGCCCCAGTCGATGTCCTTGTTGTGCACGACCTCGGGCGCCGAGCCCAGGTCGTCCACGCGGATGAAGCAGGCGTTCGCCTTGCGGCGCAGGCGGTAGTTGTGCAGCGGCAGGAGCTCCTTCACCAGCCGCGCTTCGCGCAGCAGCGCGCCCATCTCGCCCGCGGTCTCCTCCACCTCGATGCGCACGATCTCGCCCGAGATGCGGGTGTCGTTGGCCGAACGGTAGTCGCTGGAAAAGTGCGAGCGCACGCGGTCGCGCAAGTTGACGCTCTTTCCGATGTAGAGCGGCAGGTCGTTCACGCCGTAGAAGCGGTACACGCCCGGGCCCTCGGGCAGGTTCTCGAGCGCGTCGGGTGCGAGCTGCGGCGGCAAGCTCGGAATCTTGAGGATGCGGCGCACCGCGTGCTCGATGTCGGGCACCTCCTTCTCGCGATAGAGGCGCTGCACGAAGCCCCAGAGCACCCGCGCGTCGCCCAGCGCCGAATGGCGTCCCGCACCCGGCCGCGGGAAGCAGAGGCCCGACGGGTCCATTGGCGCGCCACCGGCCACGGCCTGCTCGAGGCCATGGCGCGCGATCACCGCATCGAGCCCGTGGCCGACGGCCTCCGGATACAGCCGGCGCGAGAGCCGCACGGTGCACAACACCTCCGCGGTGAAGGCGACCTCCACACGGCGGAACTCGTTCTTGATGAAGCCGTAGTCGAAGCGCGCGTTGTGCGCGACGAAGAGATGACCCTCCAGCCGCGCGCGCACCTCGGAGGCGAGCTGCGCGAAGGTCGGCGCATCGCGCACCATCGCGTTGGTGATGCCGGTGAGCGCCTGGATTTCCTCGGGGATGGGACAACCCGGATTCACCAGCGTGGACCACTCCTCGGCGAGCTCGCCATCCTCCACGCGCACGATGCCGATCTCGGTGATGCGGTCTCCGGTCGCGGTCGTCCCCGTGGTCTCGAGGTCGATGAAGGCGATGGAGGGCGAGAACATGCCCCGATTCTAGGGGCGCGCGGGACCCTTCCGCACGGGTTTCGACTTATCCACAATCGCCCGCGCCTTTGGTACCGGCGCGCGCCACGGCGCGTTGCCGAATCGCTCGACGAGAAACTCGATCATCGCGGCCAGCCGCGGCGATCGATGCCGTCCTTGTGGATAAACCGCGTGCAGGGGCAGCGCCTCGCGGTGGTGAACGTCCTCGAGCAGGGGCACGAGGCGGCCCTCGCGGATGGCCTGGCCGAGGATCACGTCGCTAAGGCGGATCACGCCCAGGCCGCGCACGGCGAGCGCGAGGAGCGCGTCGGCGCTGGTCGCGCTCACATTGCCCGAGACCTCGACGTGCTCCACGCCGTCGCGCCCCTCGAACGGCCAGCGCCGCAACGCCGGCGCGTTGGCCATGTTGAGGCAGTTGTGGCCGCGCAGGTCCGCGGGCTTCCTCGGCGTGCCGTGTCGGCGCAGGTAATCGGGGGCGGCACACACCACGCGCTCGACCTCGCAGATGCGCCGCGCGACGAGCGAGGAGTCGGCCAGGACCCCGAGGCGCAGGCCCAGGTCCGCGCCCTCCTCGATCAGGTCCACGACGCGATCGGTGATCGTGAGCTCGACCTGGATCTCGGGATGGCGCGCGAGAAAGTCGGGCAGCGCGGGCACGAGCTGGTGCATGCCGAAGGCGGAGCTGGTGTTCACGCGCAGCAGGCCGCGCGGTTGCGCGCGCGTGCGGCCCACCTCTTCCTCCGCCTCCGCGATGTCGGCAAGGATGCGCTGGCTGCGCTGGAAGAAGGTCTCGCCTTCGGCGGTGAGGGCGAGGCGGCGCGTCGTGCGGTTGAGCAGGCGCACGCCGAGCCGATCCTCCAGGCGCGTCACCAGCTTGGAGACCGCCGAGGGCGTGAGTCCGAGGTCGCGCGCGGCCGAGGAGAATCCGCCCCGCTCCACCGCGCGCACGAAGGCGACCATGTCGTTCTGGTTCATTTGTGCCGCCTATTCATCAATGAAGTGCCATCGCCACTCATTGTATCGCAGCCCAGGCGGAATAACCTAGGCCTTACCAAGGAGACCAGACCATGAACCGCTATCCCGATCCTTTCACGCTCCAGGAGAACGCGCGCCGCCTTCGCCGCGAGGCACTTTCCGGCATGGCCGATGGCGTCGCGATAAAATGGAGGTCTCTCGCAGCCCTCCTCCGGAGAAGGCGTCCGCCGCTCCGCTCCTCCCATGCCTCGTACCCGTGCCAAAGCCCCACCCCGTCTCACTCGTGACGCCGAGCGTCTCATCGCGCTCGCCAACGGGCTGAATGCCTCGGGCAGCGTCACCGAGGACCGCTACTGGGAGGGCGAGATGTCGGCCCTCGCCGCGCGCCTGCTGGAGAACGGCAACGACGCGCCCATCGACGGGGCGCTCGACCACCTGTACCAGACCAACCTCGGCGCGTACGACACGCTGATCGAGCTGGTCGAGAACGAGAGCGAGTCGCTGGTGGTGATGCAGGGCGACCACGCATGGCAGTCGCTGCTCATCGCCGCGCCGATCGTGGCCTGGTCGAAGTACTCGATTCCGTGGGGGCCGATCCCGCGCGACGAGGCGGCGACGCTGCAGGTGCAGCTGCAGGCGCACGTGCTGGCCGAGGGATCGCGCCTCGCGCTCGTGCCCTACCTCTACTCCATCGACCAGCTCCCGCGCCACTACTCGGAGCTGCGGCGCCTGGCCGCGCGCCTGGGCGACGGCGCCGTGACGGGCGAGCTGCCGCGCCTGGACTACTCACGCCTGCCCGAAACGGCGCACCTGCTCGCCGACACGCGTTTCGTGGTCGCATCCGTGGCCACTCCGCGCGGCAAGCCGCTCTTCCGTTGGCAGGAAGACGCCTCGGGCCACGCCGGTCGCACGCGCTGCCTCGAGCAATGGATCGCGCAGGCGCGCCCCACGCTCGCGAAGCTCCTTCCCGGCTGCGTTTTCGAGTGCCTGCTGCCCGACGCGTATTACGTGAATTGCCGCGAATCCGACCGGCGCGTGCGCCCCTTCGGCATCCGAGCCGCGACCGCATTCCTCGAGAATGCGCTGGCGGCCAAGCCCGCGGACCTGCAGGCGGTCGTGGCCGGATTCGGCGACGAGCGCGTGGACGAGTACCGCGTGTCCTTCTCCATCATCGGCGAATCCGACGTGGCCCACGGCGTCGTGTGGCCGCTCTATGGCCGCGAGGACGAGACCGCGCGCCCCGGCCCGCTCGACGAGGTGATGGCCCAGCTCGCGGAAGTGGGCGTGACCGAGGTGAAGAAGCTCTCCGGCACCTTCACGCCCGAGTACTGCGAGGACTGCGGCGCGCCCCTCTTCGCCAACACCGAGGGCGAGATCGTGCACGCCGAGCTGCCTGAGGAAGCGGACACACAGGCGGCGCATTTCCACTGACCGCTGCGCGGGGAATAAACGGGGTCAGACTCCAATCGATAATTGGGGTCAGACTCCAATTAAGTTAATCGCGCAGTTTCCTCCTTGGAAACGCCTGATTAACTTAATTGGAGTCTGACCCCAATTATCGACCCCCATGGACGCCCTCTCCGAAGTCCTCCGTCTCGCCCGTTTCCGTGCCAACGTCACGCTCGATGCGACGGCGCAGGAGCCGTGGTGCGTCGCGGTACCCGCGTCGGAGGGGTTCGGACGGGCACACCTCGTCGCCGATGGAGAGTGCGTGCTGCGATGCGCGCATGGCGACGTGGCGCTGGCCCGGGGCGACTTCGTGCTGATGCCGGGCGGTATCGCCCATCTCATCGGCAACCCGATCGAGGCCGACGCGGCATCGTTCGCCACGCTGGTGCGCACCCCGGTCGCCGGCGAGCTGCTGCCCGTGCGGGTCGGGGGCCGCGGCAAGGCGACCCGGTGGATCTCGTTCAGCTTCGAGTGCGAGGCGCACCTCGCGCAGCCGCTGCTCTCGGCGCTTCCCCCGGTCGTGCACGTGGACCTCGCCGACGCGCCGCCCCAGGATTGGCTGCGCGACGAGTTGAGCCTGGTGCTCTCGGCGAGCGACGCGCCCTTCCTCGGTGCCAGCGCGACGCGCTCGCTGCTCGCGCAGTTGCTGATCGTCGAGGCGCTCGCGCGCTACGTGCAGGCGCTGCCGCCCGGCGGCAGCGGCTGGCTCGCGGGCCTGAACGACCGCTACGTGGGCCGCACGCTCGCCCTCGTGCACGGCCGTCCCGCGGAGCCCTGGACGGTCGAGCGGCTCGGCCGCCTCGTGGGCCTTTCGCGCAGCAGCCTCGCCGACCGCTTCAGCGAGGTGATGGGCGAGCCGATCTTCGCGTTCCTCACCCGCTGGCGCCTGCAGCTCGCGGCCGAGAACCTGCTCACCTCCACGCGCGGCGTCGAGACGATCGCCAAGGAAGCCGGCTACGAATCGGCAAGCGCGTTCTCCCACGCCTTCAAGCGCGCCTTCGGCAAGCCGCCCACCGCATGGCGGCGCCGGCGCAAGCGCAACCGCTGATGAGAATCCTCCTGGTCGAAGACGACGAGATGCTGGCGCAGGCCATCACACGGGCGCTGCGGCAGTCCGCGCACACGGTTCAGCGGGCCGCCACGGGGTCGGAGGCCGACAGGATCCTCGCCACGACCGAATTCGCCCTGGTGCTCCTGGACCTGGCCCTGCCCGAGATGGACGGGTTCGAGGTCCTGCGGCGCCTGCGCGATCGCCGCAGCCGCGTGCCCGTGCTCGTGCTCACAGTGCGCGACGCGCTCGCAGACCGCGTCGCGGGCCTGGACCTGGGCGCCGACGACTACCTCACCAAGCCGTTCGAGCTCGCCGAGCTGGAGGCGCGCGTGCGCGCGCTGATCCGCCGCTCGAACGCGAGCGCGAGCGGGGAGCTCATTCACGGGCCGCTGCGCCTGGACACGGCCGGGCGCCGCCTCTACTGCGACGGCCAGCCGGTGGAGCTTTCGGCGCGCGAGCTGTCGGTGATCGAGCTGCTCATGCTGCGCGAGGGCCGCGTGGTGACCAAGCAGCAGATCGTCGATCACCTCTATGGGTGGGAGGAAGGCGCCTCGAGCAACTCGGTCGAGGTGTTCGTCTACCGCCTGCGGCGCAAGCTCGAGGGCAGCGGCGTCGACATCCGCACCGTGCGCGGAATGGGCTATCTCGTCGAGCGGCCGAATGCGGCGTGAGCCGCCGCAGCTGCGCAAGCAGCTGCTGGCCTGGCTGCTCGTGCCGCTGTTCGTGTTGCTGCTGCTCGACTCCGTCGTGAGCTATCGCGTGGCGCTCGAGTTCGCGCGCCGCGCCTACGACCGGTCGCTCGTGGAGGTCGCGCGCGAGCTCTCGATCCAGTTGAAGCGCGGGCCCGGCGTCGTGAGCCTCGACCTGCCGGCGGAGGCGCGCCGCATCCTGCTGGAAGACCCGGACGACCGCGTCTATCACGCCGTAGCCAACGCGGACGGGCAGCAGGTCGCGGGCGATCCGATCCCTGCCGCTCCGCCCGGTGCGGCAACCAGCGCCAGCGAGCGCTTCTACGACAGCGCCATCGGCGGACAACCCGTGCGCGTGGTCCAGCTCGACGTGCCACCGGCTCGCGGCGCGCCGGGCGCCATCGTGCGCGCCGCCGAAACGCTCAACCGCCGCAACGCGCTCGCACGCGAGATCCTGCTCGCGGTCGTCCTGCCGCAGGCGCTGCTGCTCGCCGTGGCCGGAATCGTCGTGTGGATGGGTGTTGCGCACGGGCTCGCGCCCCTCGAGCGCCTGCGCCTCGCGGTCGCCGCGCGCTCCCCGCGCGATTGGCGCCCCATGGCCGACGTGGACGTGCCCGGCGAGGTTCGTCCGCTGCTGCAGGAGATCGACGAGCTGGTGGCGCGACTCGACCATGCCCTCACGCTGCAGGGCCGCTTCCTGGGCGACGCCGCGCACCAGCTGAAGACGCCGATCACCGTGCTGAAGGCCAACCTCGAGATCGCGATGCGCGAGGCGGAGCCGGAGCGGGCCCGCGAGGCGCTCACCGCCGCGCACGCGGGACTCGAGCGCCTCTCGCGCATCGTCTCGCAGCTGCTCTCGCTCGCTCGCAACGAGCCCGAAGCGGCTATGAAGGCGGAGCTGATCCCGGTCGACCTCGCGGCGCTCGTGTTCGGCGCGGCGAGCGAATGGGTCCCCGCGGCGCTGCGCCGTCGCATCGACCTCGGCTTCGAGGGGAGCGATTCGGGCATCACGGTGCGTGGCGACGCGGCACGCCTGCGCGAGATGGTCGACAACCTCATCGACAATGCCGTGCGCTACACGCCCGAGGGCGGGAACGTCACGGTGCGGGTCGTGGCGGCCCCGCCTGCCATCCATGTGGACGACGACGGACCACGCATTCCCACGGAGGAGCGCCAGCGCGTCTTCGAGCGCTTCCAGCGCCTGCTGGGCGACGTGAACGGCGGCACCGGCCTGGGTTTGGCGATCGCACGCGAGATCGCGGCCATCCACGGCGCCTCGATCACGCTGCGCGACGACGCCGACGGCGTCGGCAATACCTTCTGCGTGACCTTCCCCACGATGTAAGGATTCGTTCAGCTTTCTGTCTGTATCCGTTCAGCAGGCCTCCGTATCGTTGTTCAGCAAGGAGGCGCGCCCGAATGGAAGCGTTCACGACGTCGTTCTTCTGGATCACGCTCGGCCAGATCATCATGATCAACATCGTGCTTTCGGGCGACAACGCGGTGGTGATCGCCCTGGCGAGCCGCTCGCTGCCCCCGGCGCAACAGAAGAAGGCGATCTTCTACGGCAGTTTCGGCGCCATCATCCTGCGCGTCATCCTCA
>Ga0111538_10002047_pt1 | contig 28397 bp, 37 predicted proteins | sample SoiMethybrSBSTD1_FD_79669 | JGI IMG/M metagenome (GOLD analysis project Ga0111538, IMG submission 79669) | Bulk soil microbial communities from a Populus tree surrounding site in Tennessee, USA - Soil MetaG P. TD hybrid SBSTD1 (version 2)... | ecosystem: Environmental > Terrestrial > Soil >... | reverse complement strand
GCGGTTCCATGGGGTCGCTACTTGCACCGGGGATTTGCGTGATCATCCCTCCTCCAAGAGGCTGCGCATCATCTCGTGCCAGAATAGCACCTCCGTAATGTTGCCTTCCTTCTGTGCAAGGACGTTCTCTTGGTGCACGTCTGTGGTCTTCCGCGCTACGAGAGAGTAGACCATGATCTGGTGCTCCGTCGACGCCCTGTGCGCACGTTGCCACGCTTGCTCATTATCCGACGGTACCCAGGACTTCTCCATGAAGATGACGTTGTTGGCTTGTGGGATGTCCCAAGCCTCTCCCAACGCGCCGATTGTGCCCACCAGTACCGCTGGGCCTTCATGTGCTTTGAATGCTTCAATTGTAGGGTCACGATGGCGGCGTTCAACTTCGCCAGTTGTGAAGTAAACGGGCCAGTTCTTAGCGGTAGCGAGATCGCGAAGGTCTTCACATGTGGCTCGGAAGTACCCGAAGACAATGGTCTTCTGTCCATTCGCAATCAGTTCCTCAAGTAGGTCGACAGCGACCTTGGTCTTAGCACTCTTGATGGGTAACCCAAGGACCTGTGGACAACTAACAGCTTGTCGAAGGCGAATTGCTAGTGTTGCTGCGTTATCAGATGGGAGTAGTCCGAACTCCTTGATCTCTGCCAGTAGGTTCTTCTTCACCTTCCGGTAGAGTGCTAGGTGTTCGTCACTCAGTTCCACGTCGATGGTCTTTGGGATCATCGGTGGCAGCTGTTCCAGCACTTCCGACTTGGTACGTCGGAGCATGTACTGTGCGAGTAGCTGGTTCAGCCAGTAGACGTTCTTGGGCCCCTTGACTTCCTTCCCACCGTACGCGTAGTTCTCTTCTAGGATGGCGTACTGGTCCAAGAACCTCCAGTAGCTGGTAAACCGGTGCGGATCCAGAAGGTGAAGTGGCGACCAGATCTCGTCCACATTGTTCATGAGTGGCGTACCGGTCAGTCCCCAGAACTGCTCGCTCTTCAGCGTGTACGACTTCTTGGTCCAGTTCGTTTGGTGGTTCTTCAGGTGGTGGACCTCATCCGCAATGATGATGTCCCACTTGGTCTGAAGGATCTCTGGGTACGTGAGCAGCATGTGGTAGTTGATGGCTACGCGCGGTGGGTGACTGCGAAGCAGCTTGTACCGCATATGCCGTTCGCCATCTGCGACTTCGATTGGTTCGAAGTCCCACTTAGCAGCTTCACGCCGCCAGTTCCACTTGGCACCGGTACTGATGATCAGTGTACGCTTTGGCTTCTCGTATGCGAGAGCCATCAATGCCTGTACTGTCTTCCCAAGTCCGGGTGCATCCGCTAGGAGGACTCGTTCACCCACACGAAGGAACTCTACACCCACTCGTTGGTATGGATGTAGTCGTGGATCCCCGATCGTGTCTGTCTTCTTCGTGACCTCAACCGTCTCTCGGTAGCGGACGGACTCCTCCGCGAGCCATGGCAGGACCCCGTAGTTCCAACTCACTTCGAGGTTCACTGCCTTGGCGGCATAGTCCAACATACGTACGATGGTGAAGTCCCGTGGGAAGGTGATCCAGTTAGGACCAGATTTCACCCTCCCCGGAACTTGCATGACGACACGTTCGGGGCTATTGGGGTCGAACGTAATGCGCAGTTGTGGATGCGACGCCGTTCCGTCCAATAGCCCGTGAATCACGCCATCTTCCTCTTGGCGAGATAGAACTTCCCATGTGCCAAAGCATCACGTACATGTCGTCGTGAGGTACCTGGCAATGCTTGTACCATGTCATCAGCAGCTGCCTCATTGGCATAGCTGTCCTTCATGGTGTTGGACTGCATGACGAGCTGTGCACCGTTCTGAACACACAGAAGCTCAATCGCACCGATGAGCTTCATGGTCCTGGTGTGTGGACCACTCGATCCGTGGACTCGGTTGAACTCTTCGCACACAACCACTTTCGGTGTGTATGCGTTGAAGATCCCCACAAGTCCCTTTACACTGTCGAGGATGTAACCACCCACGACATGTTCCGTCTCCAGATCGATGACAGCTACGCCTGTTGTATCCCCTGGGTCAATGGCGAGCAGGTTACTCACACTTCGTTGGTGAAGGCGAAGAACGGCTCGTAGAACTTGAACGCCGGATGCGACTCCGAAACTTCGAATCCACTACTGGAAACCCAATTAGTCCAAAGCGCGTTGACCTCTTCCGAGCTCCTCCCTCGGTTCATGAGTTCCTTCTTGGCGTTGGTGGCTGCGACGATTGCGTCCTTTCCAACCATCGAAGCCATCGGTCCCTCAGCGGAAAGCGCCTGCCAGAGCTTGAAGACGATGGTCTTCTCCAGAAGCGCATCGTCACGCTTGGGCATCGGCAGACGTGTGTTCGGGTTCTCCGGTGCTGTCGCTGTCACTTGGTGGGGTCTCCTTCGGAACCTGATCCTGATGGAAATAGCAGTACCCGTTTGCAAGCGCCCATCCGGAACATGGTTTCTTGTCCGTCCGGGTACCCTTGCATTCTACCTTCGCTCCCGTGTTCGTAGCGGCTGTAACGGGTTTCACCTTGGGAACGTAGTCTGGGTCTGCCTGATCCTGATGCCACGTGCAATACCCGTTGGCCATTGCCCAACCGGTACAATCTCGTCCATCAGACCTGACGCCTTTGCAGTTGATCTTCTCCACACTGCTTGCGACGCCAGCACGTGCCAACTTGTCTTTCTCGATCTTCCCTCCACAACTGCAATACCCGGTTGCTGAGCTTACCTCGTGGATGTGCTCGGCACTTGGGGGTGATACCCTCTTGCTGCCATCGGGGTTCCATACACCGTAGCAGTTACTGCACAGGAAACACCCCTTGACGATCCCTTCGTCTGGTATGGGACCGTACATCCGGCTACTTCCACATCCCGGACATGTGGTAAGTTTCGGCGGGTCCGCAATCACACTATCGCCTTCCTCCACGCTATTGACCGGCCAGATTTTTGACCGTCAGATCAATTATACGTGGCCCCATTGGAAAAATCAAGGGATCCATGGCGTCAATTTTTCACCCGCAGCTGTGAACCTGATGGCAGAAAAAGAGGCCACCTTTCGATGGCCTCTTTTAACCCCAAGTGCTCTGCCAAGCACAACCGGTGTTCAGCTATGTGAGACTACCTATCCGCCTCCTTACTGCGAGTTCCAACAATCCGTCTACTCGACGGACAGAATTGTCAGGTAGTCGTGGCCCAGCGCAACACAATCCGGTATGCGGAGCGTACAAGTGCGCCGACGAGCGCGAACGTCACTACCTGCGGTTGATCTACTGCGGACCCAACGTCAACGATCTGAGCCGCTGCGAGGGCAGCTGCACCCGACAGTAACACGTCAGCCACAAAGTCCTTGACCCACTTTGTGGCTGTGATAGGCGAAACGCCGGTTCCGTCGGTTAGTGCACCTACTGCACCGGTCTGCGTGGCTGGGCCCGTCATCCTGGTGTCTCCTTCTGCATTAGATCCAACGTCCCTCCCGCGACATTCACCTGGTAGGCGTGTGTCGGCGGCAACTCGATCCCTCTAATCCGTAGGGCCTCCTTTACTCGAAGATCTGCACCTCTGAGGAGCACCTGAAGGAGCTCATCATAGTGACTAATGGTGAGTTGGATGTGCTCCAACTCTCGCAGTTCGGGAGCGGTCAGACTGATGTGCTTCGGGAGAGTATCCGCGAAGGTCTGGTTCCGCTCCGCGAGCTTGGCTTCCTCAATCTCCGTCCGGCTGATCATCTGCTTCGTCTTCTTCGTAGTTGTCGTCAGACGGCGGAGCCTCGTTGGCGGTTTCAGTGTCCTCGGGGATTGGGTCGTTCTTCTCGTTGTCGGTCATCTGCATAATCACGACAGTCTCCTTTCAGGCCGGCAAGCTCTTGGTGGGCACCCAAGCCATAAGCCTACGACCAAGTCGATCCCGGTAGTCGTTGTACTCCTTCTTGCCCTGTGCCGAGCTGATGATGTCGTACGGCGGCTTCTCCGGTCGCGAACCCGAGCCATGGTTGGGGTCAACGCGGAAGAGGTCTGTCCGAACCAGGTTCCCGGTCGAACTTCGCATCGCGATCTTGGCAGCACCAACTACCGCGTGTGCACCGTTCTCGAACCCGGTCAGCTGTGTGCGTCCTGCCTGTCGTGCAAAGCCGTTCGGCGAACCGTCAGCACGATGACCATTGTAGACGTAACCCCTCCAATCGGGTTCTGAACCGTACCGGACTGCGTACAGCACCGGGCCTTTGTCGATCCGTTCCCAGATCTCCTCCCACGGCATATCGAACTTGATCGCGTATGGCAAGTTCAGCGTGTTGACTAGTCGTTGCGCCTCGCCGGCGTTCATACCTCGGATGACGCCGTCTTCGTTGCGCTCCCGATAGTAACCCGCGAACTTGCTGATCTGGTCGATGGTGTACTTCTTGCCCGTCCACAACTGCGCGATCTTCTGCCAGCACACATGTGTACAGCCGGTAGCACCATCGAATGCGCTGTAGTCACCTACCTGCCCGAACTGTTGGTAGCGGTTCGCCTCGAGGAACCTACGAACCTTCGCGTCTCGAGGACTTGGATCGTATGGCATCGTATCTCCTAGCGACAGCTTGATTGCACAGTTGTGCCCCTACGGTTTGCCTTGCGTGAAGGCGTATAACGCAAGGAAGGCGAGTCCGATCCCGATTACGGTCTGAATGCGTAGCATGAACTTCCACGCACCGTCGCGCTCGCTGTCCTTCGCCTCGAGGGTCTTGATCCGCAGCTCCGCGTTGTCAGGCATCGCCTTCTCTAACGCTTCGATGTCTTCGGTGTGCTTGTTGATCATGCTCCTATTCGAGTCGGCGCGTCGTAGTAATGCTCTACCTGCCGGGAACTGTTCGGGTTCGGCCTGAATGTTCGAGAGCGTTTCGACTACCTTGTCAAGTTTCACGTTTGTGCGCTCCTGCTCTACGAGCAGACGAGCCAAGTCGCGTTCGACAATGAACAGGCGCGTGTCAGAACCACGACGATCTGGACGACGCGTCGGATCTGTCATGGGGCAGGAGTCGCGCCACCACCAAGACCTGGGTTGTTCGTAAGGTCGGTGAAGACCTGCGCAATCTGCTGTCCGAGGATGGTAAGCGCGATAATCGCAACAATGGCGATCAGTGCGAGAATCAGCGCGTACTCAGCGAGACCTTGGCCCTTGTCGTGCTCTTCGTCTAGTGCTAGCACTTCGTCCACTGCCTCCTTGATTGAGTTGAGGATCCACGCTTGGACCATTCGCTTTCCGAAGTCGACTTTCGCTAGGCTTACTCCTACTAGCGGTACGACCTTTGAGGCGTGCTTTCCGACGACGATCAAGTGTGCATCACCATCTCGAACTCTTGGCCTCGGGTGTTCTGCCACAATTGGCAGTTGCCGTTGCATATCCTCGAATGGAATTTCATGATCCGGATAGGCGTCGTGAATTGGACCACGGACCTTATCAATCGCCTTCCGTATCCATCTCCCATCGTACGACTGTGGGTGTTTCCACGCTGGTGCGTCTTTCTCCACGATGTAGGTAGGCGTCCCAACAGTTGGGCGGGGCTGCTTTCGACGCTCCTTTCCACTCCAAGCCACATTGCCCTCACGACCTCACTACCGAAGTACCTTCACCCATGAGAATCAGGCCAGGCCACAAGTCGTGCATAATGCGTGTATGGTAACGACAGCGGATCTGGACGCGCACCCGATCACCTTCGTTGTGTGTCTCGTCCGGGAAGGTTACGAACGAGTCTACCAAGTCACAACCCGCGTTAGCTGCCTCCTGTGCTACAAGAGAATTCCAACCCGCCTGCCAACTCTCGCCTGGTTCGATAGCCATCTTACTAGCGGCTACATCGGCGAGGACGTTCGCACTTCGCTGCACCAAGTCGCGTTCCGCGAACATGAAGGCTGCTTCCGCAAACCCAAGCATCATAAAGAGTAGGATAGGCAGACTGAGAGCGAACTCTACTATCGCCTGACCTCTACTTGCCACTTGAACCTACTCCGACGATGAACCCAATGATGAATGCAACAGACGCGATGAGCACAACGACGAACACTTCGTTAGTCATTATCGCAGAATGTAGTAGGCGAGCGAGTTGTTCGCGGCTCGGCCGAACGCCCAGACCACAGTTGGCTGCGTGCCGGGCATATAGCGGAACAGGTGGAAGCCACTGAGCGTGTGGTCGCCCCCGAAGTACCCTGAGTGTGGCGTCACAGTCGGCCTGTTGGCGATGCCTGCACCTCCCGAACGCAGCCCACCGAGTACCGCCACGTACAGGTTCCTGTCTTTGAACGCCTTCGGCATCAACGGCGCGGTGAGCGTCGCGGTTCCCGCACCCCAAGTTGAGCGACCCTCTAAGACTTCGCCCTTGAACGATCCGGGGAGGATCTCCATGTAGACTCCGTGGCCGAACTGTCCTGAGCCCGAGATCGCTAACGCCGCACCTGACGCGCTGAACTCCCTCGCCGTCTCCTCCGGCGTAGCGTACCACAGATTACAGCCGCGGTAGCTGGTGTTCACGGCTGATCCCGCCAGCCTCCGAAATCGCTCCGCGCTCGGACCGGCGACGTGGTAGCCATCACCGCCGTCACCTCCAGCCGCCACGAGCAGCGCAGCACCCGCAGCAGTCGGGCCAATGGCAGAGGACGTGCTCTCGTCCGAACCAGCGTCGTAGGTAGTGGCCGCTCGGATGAACACGATACTGGCCTTGGCGCCTCGCGGGTATGATCCGAACGTCATGCTGTGAGCTTCCCTCCGCGAGCGACGATGTCGACCGTCTTGGCCGCTGTGAGAGCAGCAACGTTCTCCACCTTCAAGATGTCGGCATCTTGGAGCATGATGTAACCGAGCACCGGAGCGATGAACTGAATCAGGTCCACGATAGGCGTCGTGCCAGTTCCCGCACCAATCGGGATGGTGTAATCGAGCAACAAGTAGTCCGTACCGCCGATGTTCTGCCAAACTCGGAACACCTTCGTGGCCGTGTCGGTGGAGACGACGCTGATCTGATCGATGCGCATCCCCTCAGCCGGAATGTCGGCAGCAGCAACGAGCGTCTTCTTCGTATTCGCTGCATCGGCGGCGACGTACTGAACACCGCTGACCCAGGGAAGGTTTTCAAAGATCGGTGCGACATTACCAGCCACTGATCATCTCCACGTTGCAGCTCCATAGATTCGACCGGCTGCCAGAACGACTGCCGGTGTAGTGTCACTTGAGGCCCCGCCCACTTGCCCAAGATTGATTGCCCAAAAGTGGAGGGGCCGAGCGGTAGACGCGTTAACTACTCGGTCAGTCGACCCCTCGGGGTGGTCTCGGAGACGAAGGGTGACAGTGCCACTAGAGATGTCGCTCGACTGGAGTTGGTAAAAGATTGACCCACTAGCACTACCCTGCGCGCTTGCCGGTACGCGCCAACCCGCGATACCGAACTGAGCATCGTCTGGCGCTGCACCCGAAGAGATGTGATTGACAATCGACGATGACACCTCAGTCCCGACGTCGAAGCTGATGCTCTGTGCTGTTGTATTGAACACCCCGAACGACACGCCGACTTGGATCCAGTCTCCCTCTGTCGCTACGAGCGTTAGAGTGCCGACACTCGGCATGTTCTCCCAGGCATTGTTGGCAACGCAGGTAATGTCGCCTGCCGTATAGCGAAGGGAGTCAACGTCGAGTATACCACCACCGCCACTACCCGGTCGCCCTAAGTTGACGACCGACATGAACAGTGGTGCTGACGACGACGCGTTGACTGTACGAGACCCAGACACGCGACAATACAGCCGTAACGTAATTGTCCCACCAGATAGGTCACCTGATTGAACGACGTAGTGCATCGCCCCGCCTGTTCCACTACCTTCGTTCGACGCAATGTACCAGTGTGTAGGGATGTTGTTCGGAGTAGACGTACCAGAGTTCAGATAGCGTACAGGAGACCCGCCAACCATAACCGCGTAGTCGAACGCCATAGATTGTGCAGCTGCCGAGTTCGGTTGTGCACCAAGGTCAACGGATATCACGTCGCCGATTTGAGCGTCTACAACGAGGTCTCGCGGACCAGACAACGCCGACAGCGTCGTACTAGTGTGCGTGATATTACCAGTCGTGTAGTACAAGGTATCAGCATCCGGAGGTGTACCACTACCACCTCCTCCACCTGATGCTGCGATGGTGAGTGTCTCGTTCGCCCCGTCGCTATTCTCGGTTAGGGTGACGTTAGTTCCCGCTACCAGCTTGCCGTTGAGGTAACCCGGCGTCGTGTCGTTCGCCGAAACCTTCGCCTTCTCGTCCGTGATCGCGATCGTCTTAGCGACATCCGTTCCACTTGCCGTGACACCGGCTCCTACAAAGTCGAGCGATGTAGCATCGGACGCAAGTGGAGTACCTTCGTCCTTGACTGTCAGTGCGGAACCACTTGATGGCGGAATGGAACCGGTGATTACCGTTAGTCCACCCTCAATGGCTCGACTCTGTCGCAGCTGCCCACCAGAGTTCGTGTCCGAGTGGTCATGGATCTGGACGCGTCGCTTACTACGACCGGTCTGACGTGTCTCTTTCATCAGTCAGCTGGTGCGTACCGGAAGCAAGAGAAGACGACGTTCGAGATGTTCAACGAGCTACCTGAGTTCTGGTAGCAACGAAGGGTAATCACATCTGCAGCCGCCACTTTGAACTTACGACTAATGCCCATATCAGTTGAGTCACCTCCACCGACAGCAGCCATACGCCGACCGGGGTCTTGAGCCACACCGTTGATGTAGATCACTAGGACGCGTGCACCGGTACCATTCGCTGCCCAACGACACTCTGCGTCGATGTCTACTAGGATATGTGTGAACCCGGCTGGAATGGCACCTGCTGGAACGACAATGTCAGTACCCGAAGACCACCATCCACCGTAGTCATCGACCTCCGCACTGAAAGAGACCGTCGTCGACGTTGAGGTCGAGATGGACTGTGTAGCTGCGCGTGTGACGATTACACCGTTGATCGAAACGCCGTCAGCAATACCCTTCAGGTAGTTCAGGTCGTCGGAGAGGATGTTCAGTTCGTCCGCCGTCAGCTCCGCACCCGGACTGAAGGTCGGTGGAGTAGTCCAGGGCATTACCGCACCTCAGTATGCAAGAACATCGTCTCCGTCCAACAGTGAATCGTCTAGAGTAAACCACCCAAATGGCGCTTGCACTCTGGACTCGAACAACTTGAATGTGGTGTAGTGAAGCACTGCATCCGGTCTAGCCGCTAGGATGGCGCTGTGTTCGATCCCGATCACTTCGAAGAGGCGAGACGCGACTCCGATCTGATCAGAGGAGAACGCTATCACGTCGTACATTCGGGTTGTGAATTGCTCCGGAATCCAGTTCGTCACCTGTAGGTCAGGTGTACGTTTTGGATCTGCGTATCGCCACACAACATGTGACGCAATCGCGTGTGCACCACGGATGGTCCCAAGGTAGTCGCTAGAGATCTCCGGGCTCTCTCGGATACCGCGCGTTGGATCTTGCGAGTCCTCATCGTCGATGATGATAGTCTCTGCAACTCCGCGACGTGTAAGCGATCCTAGAACGCGTAGGCTGGTAACCGTTCCCGATCCGGTCAGCGCGATCAACGCCGAGAGTCCGTAGTTCGTGATTCCGACACCTACAGTGCCTGTAAAGTTCATCGCAACGATTGCGCCCTCGACGTAGTCATCGAACTCGACCAAGAGCTCTGGTCTACTCGACGCTGGGAAGGGAACGTCCTCACTCTCCCATACCACCATCTGGTAGGTAGTGAAGTAAGCAGGTTCGATGGTCGCGCGTTGCTGGTTGACGACAGTCTCTGCGTTCGTCTCCCAGTTAGGTGGTGAGACCTTCACATCCGCGTCTGCGTCAATCGTTACATCCGCGACACCAGATAGTTTCTGGGTGCGTCGAACTGTCGTGTAGGTGTACCAGGTCTCTGGGTCATCAGCGGGCTTCGCATAGTGCCTCGTTCCTGTCACGAGGTTGAGTTCCGCTAGCAGTTCACCAGCCGTTCCTTCACCATAGGACAGAGGCATTGTCATAGGTTCAGGTGCTAGGTCTACAGCGAGCTGCGCTGCCTCGTTCAAGATGTCCGTTCGCAGCGTGAAGTGACTGCGCAAGCGTGAGGCTACGATGACTACTGGTGTCTCGAAGAGCCACGAGATTGCGTCAAGACAGTCGAACTCCACAAACTGCGGGATTCCCGTTCCACCTTGTGTCTCAACGTTAATGGAACGAATGCGACCCGCGAACTGTCCGTAAACAGTCTTCGCGTCATCCGGTGCAATGGTCCCATCTTCGTTGATCCCCAACCAAATGCGCGTTCCATCGCGAAGCTTGTCGATGATATCGCTCGACTCGTTCTCGGGGTTGTACCTATCGTTGCGGTTGACCAAACGGACAACTGCCGTCCCGGTGTAGTTCCCCTTCCCTACCGCCTGACTCCCATCGAAGTTGATCCTCCATGAGACGATGTCCTGCCAAGGCAGTGTGACAAACGCACCTGGATCACCAATGACCGCACCAGGCGAGGTGACAGTGATGTAGTTAGTTCGTGTGACGAACGACACGTCGTTGACGAGAAGCGTGACGGTATAGACACCAGGTGATGTGTAGATGTGCGTCGGGTTCTGCGACGTTGACGTGCCACCATCACCGAAGGTCCACGCCCATGTTGTAGGTGTTCCGCCAGTCTCATCGGTGAAGTCAACTTCGAGTGGTGCATTACCCGACGTTGGTGTGCCCGAAAACTCCGCCGGAATGATGGTCGCTTCGGCGAAGGAGACAATGAACCACCCGTAACCCTTAGAGTGACTCGATGTTGCAGTAGCGGTATACGACCCGCTGAATGTGGAGTCGATCAGATGGCCGAAGACAACGGATGGACCAGAGGCATCAACGTCCTCGTCCCAGTCTTCGGTAAACCCTCCACCCATTGCGATTGACGGGTTACGTGCGGACTGGTTGAAGCCTGCGAAGATGACTCCACCAGCGACAGTAGGCGTCAACGCATCCGTAGTCAACGACGACGATGCACCAACGTTACTCGCGAAATCGACAACGTCTACATCGCCGACTCCGGACCACTCAGCAAGGTAAAGGTCCTTGTTGTGTGCCGAACACCCAATAGTTAGACTAGTCTCACCGCCTACCGCCACCTTGGTGTAGAGGAGTTGTCGACCACCGTCAAACCCGGGGCCAGCAACGTTAGCGTGCAACGTCCAACCACTAGGGTTAGAGTGCGACGTCGAAGTCCCTCGGTACCCTAGACACGCAACTAGAAGATTACCCGCACTTGCAGGACTAGCGAGCGTTGCGCTTACATTCGCGTCCGCAATAAGCGCATGGCCAACAGCCTGCTGGACCTTAGCCGCGACCACGGCTTACTCCTGCGGTTCTGGGAACGTACCCCTTCCGACGACCGTATTCGAAGATGCCTTCGCCGATAGTCTCACTAAGCTCTCGGCGCACTGAAGGCGTCATTCCGACCAGCGTGTGATCCTCAACCGTCACATTCACGTACATGGGTGCTCCGCCGGCACCTCCGCCACTATACATGGGAAGGGTCCCTGGGAGAGGCGCTGCCGCTTGCCCCTCCCAGGTACCAACCGCCGACGCGAAGGCCGGCGATGTCGCCATTCGCATCGGATCCGTCAACTTTTCCATTGCCTTCCGAACTGGGTCAGTGGCTTGCAGGATACCTACAGCAACACCTTGACCAATGGGAAGACCGAGTACCTTAGCGGCAACCTTCGACGGAGAGTCAATTCCTAGTTGGTCCTTCGCCCACTCAAAGGCTCCACCAACTGCGCCAGTAATGGCATCAGCAACTCGACCTGGAGCTGCTTGAATCCCATCAACGATCCCACCAACGATGTCCCAACCGAGATCCCACGCCTTCCCGACGACGTCAGTAACTACCTTCGCAAATTGGCGCGCGATCTCCATGAGGCCGTAAAGGATGTTCTTACCCAGTTTGATGATCCGACCGGGGAGCCCAACGACTGCTTGTACAATGTCGTTGATCTTGTCCTTCGTGTCTCCAAGGACAGTATCCCACCACGTCGACCAACCTTCGATGAAGTCCGCGATACCACCTGCGATTGCCTCGAGAGGATTAAACCCGAGAAGCGCAGTGAGGATCTCTCCAATCTTGGTCGTGAAGGTATTGACGACATCTGTGAGCCACGTAAGGACGTTCCCTGGAATGGGAGAGATAGCATTGAAGAAGTCGGTCGCAATCTGCGTTACCCACGTAAGGACTTGAGCGGGCAAACCACCAATCCATGTAGTGAACGCAGTAACAATGGCGGTTAGCCAGCCAATGACTTGCGTTGGTAGTGTCCCAATCCAGGTGAAGAACTGTAGACTGATCTGCGGCAGCGTGACCGTGACGAAGTTGAACGCCTCACCGACGGCGGTTGTGAAGATCGTTGGAATCTGTCCAATCCACGTCTGCACGTTCGCAATAATGGCACGTACTTGCTCATCGATGAATCGCCCAACGTCGATGAACACCGTGAGGATAGTCGGACCCAACATCGATAGTGCAACGAGGACGTCACCCGCGAAGCGAGTCAGGTGTCCCGGAATCTCACCGATCCATGTAAGGATTGCACCAGTCGTCTCCGCCAACCAATCGTGAACGGCGTTGAACGCATCCTCGAATGCACCCCCGACGTTCGAAACGACGTCATCTGCAAATGTTGCAAACGCGTCGACAACTGGCCCAAGGATGTCACCAATGATCGCAAGGAGGTTGAATGGCAGATCCAGTAGGAACGCCCACGCCTCGACCCAGAGCTTCACCATGAACGCGGAGATACCACCAAGGACACCACCGAAGATGGAAGGAAGTTCTCCAACGATGTCGACGATGGTCTCGTTGAGCCACGGCAACATGTCCGACCAGAACCAATCGATGAGTTGCCCAATCTGCTCATTGAAGACGACGATCAGTGCAGCTCCCAACGCGGCCAATCCGATGATAAGTAGCGGCACCCACCCACCAGCCGCTACAAGGATCGCTCCGCCTGCAGCAGTAAGTGCGCCCATAAGCGCTTCACCAATCACCGCAGCTCCACCGGTAGCGAGCCAAGCGGAGATGAGACCAGCAATGGCACCAGCGATACCGGAGACGATGTTTGCAGCGATGCGCTCTCCGAACTCCTGTCCCGGAATCTTCGAAGGCATCGTCACAGTCGCTTGGACCTTCACCTTAATGGTCTCTGTAAGGTCCTTCAGCAGATCCGGTAGCTTGCCAACGACCTTGAACTTTCGTGTGACTGTCTGCGTGACGTTCTTTGGGATCTTGAGAAGTGCCTTCCCTGACTGGATGAACTTCGTCGTGACGATGCGCGTTCCGCCCTTGAACTTCTCGACCACACGCATCAGCGCGCCTTCGGCTCTGGTGAGCTCGGAGACCCCACGTGCAGCGTCTCGCTTGGCTCTGCCCGCCTTAGTTGCTTCACCCGACTGCCGATTGAGGAACAGGTTAGCGTTCTTCAGTCGGTCAGCGAGGAACTTCTCTCGACCTGCGAGGAAGAGAATCCCCTTTCCGACGTTCCCCAAGACGCCGTTGAAGAACACCAGCAACTTGATGAACCGACTGGCGACAATCAGTCCTGGACCGAGTACAGCGAAGAATGTTACAGCCGCGATTGTGAGCTTCTTCTGCTCCGGTGTGAGGTCCTGAATGGCCTCCGCGAGCTTTCGCATCCGCTCGGTTGCATCGATCAGTCCGGGCTTCAGGATGTCGAAGAACTGCAACCCGACTTCGCGCCATGCGTTTGCAGTTAGACGAGCTTGGAAGTCAAGCGACTTGGCTTGCTCGAGCAACGCTTCCGACGTAGCTCCAGTCGCGTTGCGCATCTTCTCTTGCTGTTCCGTAAACGTCTTCGCACCCTGCTCGGATGTGAGGAACAGTGCGGTACGCAACGCAGTGACGTGTGGGAACATTCGAGCCATGGCGTCATCACTGCCGCCAACCGACTCGCTAAGTGCCATAAGCGACCCATGGAAGCCGAGGGCCTCCAGCATCGCAGACCCATTCGCGTATCCGAGCTTAGAGATCTGCTTCTCGAGGTCCTTCCCTGGCTTCAGGAAGTAGGTCATCGCTTGGTTGATGCCTGTCACCGACTTGTCGGCTGAGAGACCGACACGAGACATGGTCACAATCGCAGCGTTGACGTCCTCGAATGGGATCTTCAGCTGTGCGGCATTTGGAATGACACGACCGATGGAGTTCGACAGTTGCTCGAACGTGTACACGCCTTGGAAGACGCTCTCGAAGAGGATGTCCGAGATACGACCGGCGTCACTGGCCTCCAATCCGTACGCCTGCAGTGTGGAGATGATGGCGCGGCTCGAGGTCTCCGTATCGGTCAAACCCGCAGACGCAGCTTGTGCTGCAACCCGTAGGATGTCTAGCGAGTCTGACGTATCGTACCCAGCCGACGCGATGAAGTACAACCCTTCCGCGAGTTGAGTCTGAGTCTGCGGGAAGACCTTCGCGAGTTCACGCACCTCCATTGTGACATCGTTGAGGTCGTTTCTCAATCCGACGATGGACTCGTGAGGCAACCCAAGTAGGGTGTTCACGTTGTGCATCGCCTTGTCGAAGCTCTTCGCCATGTCTAGAGCTCCGAGACCGGCGTAGATCATTGGAGCGGTCAAGCCAACAGTAAGTTTGGTGCCGAGACTCGACAGTGTATTCGCAGTCCCAACGAGCCGGCGGTCTACTGCAGACATCCCGGCATCAAACGCACCATGGTCGACGGCGATTCCGACGTAGAGTCGCGCGATCTCAGAACCGAAGGGCATTGGCTACCTTCTTCGATGAGACTTCAGTTTGGCCCGTTCCTCGGCCTTCTTCTGTGCTTCCTCTTCGAGCTGTTGCCTTCGAGCGTAGAACGCTCTCCAGCGGACCCACTCTCTCGTCCCAGTGCGGCCCATGACCTCTTCGAAGGTCCCGGACTTCAGCTCAAGTACGTGGGCGAACTTGAGCATCAACTCTGGGTCGTCGGTGAGTCCCTTTCAGCTTCCTTCTGGGAATCCTCATCCACGCCATTGAGCTTCGCAGCTGCATCCTGCAGCGCGTTGAAGAGCTGTCCACCGATCTCACCGAGGGCCGTGAAGTCTTCTGGAGTCAACTTGGGCTGGATGAGACACTCGATGACCAACTTGCGACGGAAGCCGGAGATGTCAACTTCCGGATCTCCACCACGAGTCTTGGCTGGACGCATCACGGAGTCTCGGATTCGGTCCTGGCGCGTGACCGACAACTCGGTCAGCTGGAACCACATCTGAAGAGGCTCCCAGTAGACGTCCTTTGTAGCTCGTGGCGAGTATGAGAGGAGTTCCTCACGAGTCGCGTAACGCTTCCCGTTCGTTGGCTCCGTTGTCTCGGGAATAGTGGTGACCTCCTGGCCCTCACTAGCGGCAGTTTCCACTTACAACTCCTTTGGGACGTAGGCTGCCGAAGCAACCGACTTCCAAGATGACAATTCCCCGACTTCCGGTCGCGTGTCTGGCATTACCTGATACGACCCGCGACCATCTGACAACTCGAGCCACACAGGCAGTTCGGGATGGAACAGATAGTCGTCGTACCAAACGTCACACACGGTACCGAAAGCACCGTTAGGCAGTCCGAGAGCGATCGGCAAGTTGATGTCGAGAGTCCACTCCGAGAAGGTACCAACCTGTGTTCGGAGTGAACTCTCTTCCAACTGCTGCGTGATACGCCCTTCGCCGCCCGTGATCATTCGGCTCAGGTGTACGTCCAAGCAGCGCCAGTACCACCGAAGCTGAACTCGCGAGAGACAACCTCGTCGTTACTGACTGCCTGAGACAGTCCGTTGATGAACGCAGAACCCTGCCAGTAGTTGGACGCGGTGTCGTACAACTTCAACAGGACTGCGGTTCCACCTAGTGCCGCGTTCGTGAGCGCGACCTGACCGGACGTATCTGCTGGATCCCACTGTGCCGTGAACGTGCCAGAAGCGTCGTTCCCGACATACACTCGGTTCTGCCAGACATCACCGAGAATGCGGAACTCAGTCGTCGCCGGTTCGATCTCCACACTGAACTCGGACACCTTGGTCACAGTAGCTGTCGTGCCAGCGATGACAACGACCACACTACCGTTAACACCGGTGTGGATGGCCACTAGTTCCTCCTACTGCTCTTCGATGAGAACGCGGTACAGTCCGCCGTGGTGCCAGTATCCAAAGTTGTCCGGATACTTCTGCCCTCCTTCTTCGCGGATCCTGAAGTTCAGGTATCCATCTGCTGTCATGTCGACAGGCTGTTCATTTACCGCCTGCCGAATGAGTGTATTGATGTACGCAGCCCGTTCGATGTTCTCCGGACCGGCTACCACACCCTTGATGTAGTACAGTAGCGAGTAGTTCCCCTTAGCCTGAACCTGTGTCGCTACCTGCGTCTGGTTCTGATAGATGACGTACCCGGAGCCTGGGGCCTCCGGATACGCCACATGGTTGTAAACGAACTGACCCTCAAGGAAGGTTACGAGTGCGGTACTACCGATGAGACGTGCATCGAGCTTCGTCTCGAATGCGGAGAAGACGTCGATACTAGCCACCACGTAGCCCCTTGCGAACGAGGTACTCTTCGACCATGACCTCGATGTTCTTCGTTCCCAGTTCGAACGCCGGTCCGAGGTACGGCTGCGCAGCTTGTCTCGAAGTTCCGTACTCCGGGTAGATGGCGTAGTCCAAAGGCGATCCTACAGCAATGGCGATCAGGAAGGTTCCACCGACCTGGTGAAAGAGCCCCGTCACGTCGTCGTAGATCTTAAGCGACGCCTTCAGCGTACCTGTATCTACAGGGACGAACATCTGTGCGTACGACAAGACGTCGTTCGCCATCTTCTTGACCATCTTGGTCAAGTTGCCCTTTGCGCTTCCACGAAGCATCTCAAGGCGGCGCTTCTCGAGCTTCACCACAATGGCATGCGATCCGGTACCTACAGCCTGCCTCTTGGCCTTACCAATTTGGCTTGCGTAGATAGCCGGCGACGCCATTAGACTGCTCCACCTCCACCAGTTCGCATCGCAACTATCCGTCGAACCGTATCCCACTCGCCTTTAGCGTCGTCGTCATTGTGGACGTCGAATACCTGAACCTGCGTATGGACATTTGGGTTCCGATACTCGATTCGATCCTGTGGCTGCAACGTCGGCGAGTCGTACGGGATAGAGATGAGCCAGTTCTCCCTATCGGTCCACCGGTTAGCAATCTCGGCTTCAGTTGCCTGTCCAAATAGAGGACGAACGCGGCAAGCAACAGTCCCGAAAGTGGTGTAGACCGTTGCGGTTCCCTTTCCACCTAGCGGACCTCGTGTGATCGTCGGGCGGGAGAGAACGCACACACCCGGCATCGCAGCTTCCTGGTCCCTACGGATCATGTCAACTGGGAAGTTAAGCGAAGGCATTCGTCATCGCGTGCTTCGTCTCCGCAATTCGTTCAAGGAATGGCTTCCAGTACTGTTCCTGGACAACAGGTGAGCTCCATCGTGCACGAGCGGTCTCTGCCGTAATCTCGCGCGTCACAGGATCCTTCGCATTCTCGTACAGCCACCGAAGACCTTCGTAGATGCTGTCCACCGACGGAATGACCTGCTTCGCATTTGGTGGACTGTGCATGATTGTCTCGATCGCCACATCAGCGATGTACCCGGTCACCTGATGCTGGATCAGTTCAGGCTGTGCAGAGAAGTTCGTGACGATAGAGGGGACACCACATCCACCGGCTTCAATGAGGGGAACACCGAATCCCTCTCCCATGGAGGCGAAGAGAAGGCCGTCAAGGCCATTGTACATGCCACCCATGTATGCCGTACCATACCCCAACCAGAGACCGTACCCATCCGCGAACCTAAGCCGCCCCTCTGGGATACCGGCCTGCTCCAAGTAGTAGCGAATGTCGGCGTTGTGGTAGTCGTCAGCCTGATCGATCTCCGTGTGGAGATACAGGTAGACATTGTCGTGCTCCCTCGCAAGCCTGCCGAAGGCTTGAATGTTTTCCCAGAACGCCTTCCGTGACGGGATACCATGGTTCGCAGCGACGATCCCTACGACGAAATCCTCCGGCGCGAGCCCTAGAACCTGCTTTCGCCACCTAAAACGCTCAACGTTATAAGGTTGGTAGATCCCCGGGTCGAAGCTATGCGGTATAAATGTCACGCGCGGGACTTCGCCCGCTCGGAGAACATTTGCACCGAACTCACTCATGGCGATGACCTCTTTGGCCGTCGACAAGCAAGTCTTCACTAGCGGCACGAGCGGTTCGTGATCGATCGGTACCCACGGGTACCAGTTCCCCTCGCACTTCTCACCAAAGTCCGCTCGCAGGACCCAGACATCCAACAAGCTGATCACCACGTCGGGTTTGATGTTCTGGACGTGTGCAGCGATGATGTCGTTCCCGTAGGCCTTCCTACCCGGCGGGAGGATGAGGTAGTCCTCAGTGCGAAGTGTCCCACCCTCAATGCCCGAATACGCGGAGAGCGTAAGTTCATGCCCCAACGCCTTGAGCATCTTGAGAGTGAGGTTCGTTTGCACTCCGTATCCGGTTCCCACCCATGGGGCAACAGAGTGCCAGAGAATGTTTAGCGGCGGCAGTACGCTATCTGACATCTTCTGACGTAATCCTTTGTGCGGCAGTGACCGTGTCGAACTCCGGGCGCATCATGTCCCGAGCGAATGCAGGCTTGACTCGATAGGTATCCTCCTCCTGGTACCGCTTCTCGTCTGTATCGATACCCCCGGCGGTGGGAATGCCACTACTGTAATAGAACAGCGCACTCGCCGAGTTCCCCTTCTGCTCATACGCGAGTGCTTGCTGCAACGCTGCACGGTACTTGGTCGAGTTCTGAACCTCCACCCCGTCAGCGGTGAAGTTCACTTCCTCGACGTACCGTGCCGCTCTTGCCCTCCACCCGGCTGCAGCCGCTAGGTCGAGGTTTGCTCCCAACCCGGAGACGTCGAAGAAGCTCTGGATCTGCGCGTCGGTGAATACCGTTGCTTGGTACTCTGCGACGACGAGAAGTCCATCTCCAGGAGCAGCTAGGAACACCAACTTCCCAGAGGAGAGGGTAACAGTTGGACTCGCAGCACTTCCGTCAACAGACACGGATGGCGTTGCGTACAACGGCTTGTGGGAAGTGTAGAAGGTCGTCTTGACCCCATCACCGTAAGCCGTGTCCGTGTAGTCAGTGATTGGGTCGTTGAGCATGACCCTCAGGCTGTCAATCGGTTCAGCCACTTGTCATCCTTTCGCGACTCTCGCGCATGCGTGTTGCGTAGCGGCTTTCCCGGCCCGTCATCTGCCCGGAGGAATTCATTCGTATAGGCCCGAAGGGTCCGCCAGCGGGTTCGAAGATTGTGGGTGCGTAGAGTGCGGCTCCAGCGTCGAGGAGTGTCAACCCTATCGTGACGGCACCAACGTCAATCAGAGGTGCGTAGAGTTCCGCATCGGACGTCAGTAGATCGAGTGTGAAGGTGGTAGCTGCAGGTTCGACTGTAGGAGCGAAGAGCATTGGCGACCCATCGAGGAAGCCAACGTCGATCGTGACCGCGCTCGGGACCACTGTTGGGGCGTACAACGCGGCGGTAGCATCGAGCAACGGCAGCGAGAGGATCTGCTGCTGTAGGATCGTCGGTGCGTAAAGAGCAGAGCCACTATCTAGCAGCGCGAACGTGATCGTCGTACCAACAGTGATAGTCGGATCGTAGAGCGTCGCAGCACCGTCCAGCAGTGGCAGTGTGACAAACTGATCCTGAATCACTGTAGGCGCATAGAGCGCTGCGCCTGCATCCAGAAGTCCGAACGTCAACGTTGAGATTGCAGCGAGTGACGGCGCATATGTCGTTGGCCCGGAATCCAAGAGCGGCAGAGTGACGAACTGATCCTGAATGAGGTCTGGTGCGTAGAGCGCACCACCTGCATCCAGAAGCGGCAGAGTTACGCCATTGACCGTCGCAAAGGTCGGTGCGTACAACGAGTTGCCAGCGTCAAGCAGGTCCAGTGTGACGAACTGATCCTGAATGAGTGTAGGCGCATACAATGCATTCGCAGCATCGAGAAGTCCGAGTGTGACAGAGTTGACAGTTGAGAGCGTCGGCGCATAGAGTGCATTCGCAGCGTCGAGTAGACCAAGACTGATTGTGTTCGTCGTCGTGACTGAAGGTGCATACAACGCTGCCGACGAGTCCAACAACCCCAATGAGACGGAGCTGATCGCCGACACCGTTGGAGCGTAAAGCGTCGCACCAGCGTCAAGGAGGTCGAGTGTGAGCTGCGTTGCGCCACCTGTTTGCTCTAGTGTTGGAGCATACAGCGTAGCAGACGCATCGAGGAGACCAATCGTGATGCCATTAACAGTCGTGAGAGTGACTGCGTAGAGCGCTGCACCCGCATCGAGGAGTCCAAGGCTGATTGCGTTCTTGCCAACCAGCGTTGGTGCGTACAACGCGGCACCACTATCGAGAAGTCCAAGTGTGAGCGTTTGTAGCTTCGTCCCGGCGTTGTAGTGAGCGAGGACGCGAGCTGCAGATAGCGCCGTACCGTTGTACAGTGCGACCTCGTCAATTGTCTCGACCCAAGTCTCGGCGGTACCCTCGAAACCGCCGATGTAGAACGTCGTGTCGCTGTTGACGACGACCTGCGTGACAGACGCGACCGCGCTGACGTCAACGCCGTTGACATAGATCTTATTCTGTGCTGCCAACGTCCCGGCTCGAGTCCAGACGATGTGATACGTGCCACCAGGGGCGACCGCGAGGTCCGTGCTGAGAGCCACGATGTCGTAGGTAGCACCGTCGTACACGAAGCCCTTGATCGTAAAGTTGTTGCCAGCCCCGCCCGAGCGGGCGATCTCCATACTGATGTTGCTAACGGTGCCCTTGGTGCTGAACGGACAGATCGTGGTCGTGCCGGAAGCGGGCAACTTGACCCACGCCTCGACCGAGAATACGTTGCCGATAGGTGCAGCCAGAGAACCGCTGATGTAGCTGCTCGCAGCGAAGCTAACAGCCCCATCATCGTCAGGACCGATCAATCCGGCGGCGTCTCTCGTAACAGTGCCTGTAGTCGATCCTGAATTCGACCCTGCAGAGTCAACTACAGTTCCAGATGCCTCTCCCAACCTCCAGTAGGAAGTTGGCGTGTCCGGGAAGACCTCTCTAGGATAGCCGGTACTGACTATCGGAGCGTAAAGCGTAGCACCTGCGTTTAGGAGCCCAAGAGTTACAGACTGCGACGAGCCCGCAATCGTAGGCGCGTAAAGGGCTGCAGACGCATCCAACAGTCCAAGTGTGACAGTCTGCGGTGGACTCTCACGAACAGCAACCGCTACCAGGGCCCAGTCATCTGTTGTGCCGGTAGCGAAGCCTACATTACGACTACCCTGTCCCGCAGTCGTCTCTCGGACGAAGGATGATCCAAGAGCGGTACTGTCAAGGCTCTGGAGGAGGGTACTGTTGGTGCCTTGCAGTACAGGTGACGCAGCTCCCGTATAAGCCGCTGCGAAACGCATTGAGTTAGTACCGGGAGACCCGTCGGAGACCGCTACCTCACCAGAGGCACCCGTACCCGTCGTAGACGTATTCGCGTCCGTGTTCTGTGTAGCAGCGACGCGTGTGATCGTCTGGAATGCCTGACACGGACCGGCAGCTGAGATCGAGACCGCGTAACCGACTGTGACGCTTGCGTTGTTAGTACGAGAGACTGTGATTGTCCCGTTGGTGACGTTATCGAGGAAGTACGCGACGACCGAACCGGGCTCTGTATCTGTGTCCTCTGCTCGGAATAGTCGCGTCATTGCTACGCCATTCCAGGTGACTCCAGTAATGATGTCACCAGCAGCGTGGGTAGCAACGAAGACCAGACCACAACGGGCACCAGTACCAAGGGTACCGATGTTGAACGATGCGACGCTAGCCTGCGAGCCGCTAGTAGCTGAGGCTACAAAGCCGACTGCCATCAGTCAGTCCAGAACTCACGAGTACAAGTGACGCCGCCCCAACGGACCTTAGTTGCTACGAACTCCCGTTCGCCCTTCCACTCAACGGTCCAACCTTTATCGGCAGCACCGTTGGCCTTGGCGTGTAGGAGCTCTTCGTCAGACTGGTCAGGCGAATGCGGTTGGATGCGAATCGTCTGATCCGGTTCGCCTTCCGCAGTCTGACGGCAAAAGACCATTGGGGTGCCTAGACCTTGAAGATGCCAGAGGCGTTGAAGGTCACGTTGACGTCACCGCCGTTCGGAGTCAACGGGAGCCCTGTAGCGGTGTCGAAGAAGCAGATGAGGTTGGACGTCGACGGTGTACCCGTGTCCTTGTAGAAGACGAGCGACTCGACGGACGCACCTGAGACAGCTGTGAAGGCTGGCGCTGGATCGACCGTGTTGTCGAAGACGCCTACACCACCTGTGTTGGTCTTGTTGGCGAGAGTGTAGGCAGTACCGATGAGACCGGACGACTGGTCATCGTAGAAGTCGTCGTTGGTTGCGTCTGGTGCACCGGCAGCTGCGCCATGGTCGTTGAGGAACATCTTGATGGTGTTCGCATCAAGATCAACCGTTGTGGCGTGCGCACCTAGAATGCCGTTGAGGTACGCAGTGTAGAACGAGTTAGCCACCGAGCAGTTCTCCCTCTACCGTCGTCACGGTCTCTTCTTTCGGCCGTGGAGCTGCACCACCACGAGCGTCCGAACGACGCGTGACTTCGGCCTGTTGGGCGAGTTGCAACTCTCGCCACGGAGCATCTGAAGCAGCACGCTCACGCTCGAGTCGGAAGCCTTCCTGCTCCAACTCCTCGTCCGTGAGTGTTGTGAGATCCACGGCCATTGTCTACTCTCCTCTGACGATTGGAATGTTGCCCAGCGTACCAACTCGATTCAGTCGAGGACCGAGTGCGATGCCAATGGTCGGTGGCTTCTGCACCACGTTCGCAATCACGAATCCGTATGCGAACAGATATCCCTTGACCTTCTCGAAGAGGACATCACCGATGATGCACGAGCCCGTGTCGTCGATGTTCAAGTGGTGAGTCTTGAAGATGTGAACCTGTCCACACCCACCGAACTCAGGTGGTGTGCACTGGTACGGACCCGACGGATACGGCCTATCTGGCTCACTCATCGTGAACCGTGCATTCCGTACCGTAGGGTGGTGGAGCCTGACTCCGGCCATTGTGACTCCTAAGCGGCTAAGGAGACGTCTGCTTGGTCCACGCGGTATTGCCGGCACCTGTCTTGAGCCAGATCTCCGTCGTGGTTCCGTTTGCACGGAGGTAGAGTGCTGGGACAGTAGCAGCTACTCCTGCCCCAGCACTGGGATCTGCGGTACCGGACAGGATGACCGTAAGACCCGCACGCGCATTCGTTGCGTTAAGTCCTGCTCTCGCGAGCAGCCGGTCCAAGCGGTTGAGATACGGCACGGCACGACCTCCTGACCGATATACGCTTTACGCGTTGTCGGCAGTAGGCGCGTCGTTCGACTTGCCGTCGTCCGCGTCTGCGTCTGCGTCTTCGTCAGCGTCCGCGTCCGCGTCGCCGCTTGCAGCTTCTCCGGGCTCCAGATTCGAGTCCGGATTGCCTGTTCCGCCGGTCTCGTCCTCGACCGTCTCGTCATGCTGCGCGCGAGTATCAGTCGCGGCATCGTAGGGCGTTTCACCCTCGCGCTGCGCCTCAACCGCTGCGTCACTCTGAGTGTTCAGGTGTGGAAGGTCAGAGAGTGGCATAGCACGCTCCGACTCTTCTGGGGTCGGCTGCTCCTGCGGCTGGTCCGCATTCTCAACGCCGGGGTCCTTAGGATCAGTCACAGCAAACTCCCATCGGTCTTCGATGATGTCGATTCAGTGGGTTCAGCAGGAGGTGCAGCCACATCCGGGACTGTAGCTGCACTCTCCTGCATGCCAGTCTGCTCTGTTGGAGCCTCGCTCTCAGGAGCCGCTGGCTGAGCAATGGAGTCCCCAATCGGAGCCAAATGCCCCTGCGTCGCTGGAGGACTGACCTCCGTTGGCGTAGGTGGCGCAATTGGGGACTCCACTTCTGGAGCAGGTTCCGAGTGTTCTCGCCGCACGTGAGCATCCCTGGCCGTCTCGGAGAAGAAGAGCCGTTCCGGTTCCTCGGGACACGGAATGAGGTCTTCACGCTGAGCTGGAAGCTCGCGCAAGTACGTCTCAACGATGCGCTCATCGTTGCGGTTCTTCATTGTGAGCTCGACCAGTTCCCCTGCTTCGTAGTACCGTGCGGCAGTGTAACGGAATCCACGACGTGCGAAAAACATCTCTCGACTACTCCTACGTGACGATGCCCGAGAAGAAGTACCCGAGATCCGTCGCGATGGCCTTCTGGTCGAAGAACAGGTGTCCCTCAACCCGATCGAACATGGCGAAGTCGTTCCGGAGGCGCCGGATGTACGGATCGCCACCACCGAACGGGCTCCACACGAATGTGTAGCCTGCCGACGGTGTCTCAAGAGCTGGCGCAGGAGCCACGTACGCGAGTAGCGCGTTCTTGCCCCAGATCTTGTCGTACGCCTCAGTGGCACCCTCTGCGTTGGTCGCGTAGAGAGCATTGCCGATGAGGATACGTTCGATCCCGAAGAGCTCCTGAACGAGCTCAATCGTGTTGACGCCCCGCTGGACGTACTTGATCCGATCGTAGAAGTCGGGGTGGTTCTTGAGGACCGACCAAACGGCACGGCCGAGAACGAGCGTGTTAGGCTCGAACCCTGTCGTACCGAAGATCACCTCTCGAGCCGTCTCGATGTTCCCGATGGGATCGGAGTTCGAGTAGTCGTCCCAGTTCGTCGCGGTCGTGTCGTCGGTACCCCACACACCGGTGGTGAAGAAGTCGGCCGCGAATGCACGCTCTCGGCGAAGGCGAAGCTTCTCCGTCACGAACCTGGTCGCGTTCCGATCTGGCCCCATCGGGATGGAAGAGTTCCGGCGGACCTCGTCCGGGATGTCCTTGTGGTACGCCCAGTTGTCAGCGAAGTAGGTGAAGTCGGGTCCACGAGTGTACCCGCCACCTTCTGACTCTGTCGCTGGCGCACGCTTCTGCGCCTCATCTCGGAACCAGTCGTTCTTGTTCCAGGAGATGAAGATGTCAGACTGGAAGTCCACCGGCACGTTCGGAAAGATCCGATCGGCGATGTACATTCCGGGCTGGTTCATGTACGCGATGGAGATATTGGTCAGGATGCGATCGACGTGGACATCCTGAATGGCTGGCTGCGGCATGCTAGTATCTCACTCCTTTCTGTAGCCTATGCCAGGCCCTGGAGCTCGATGCTAACGATGACTCCGGCTGTGGTAGTGCCATCGAGGGCAACACCACACTTGAAGTCAGTTGCGCCAGCATTCACCGCACGCCCCTGAGAGTCGGTCGTGACCGCACTACCAGCTGTGACGGTGCCACCAGAAACCACCTTGGAGATGCCAAGGAACATGACCTGCCCAGCACGTCCAGCGGTCGCAGGCTTATCCTGCAGAACGCCTACGACTCGACCGACCGTTCCACCTGCAGTCTGCGCACGAACGATCGTGCGTGAACCGCTGGCCTCCATGAACCGGAACTGCGCAGCGGAGAGGTCCGCGCCTGCCTTCCAGGTCTGCGAACCCCTGTTGTTCTCAGTCGCCATCGTGTCCTCCTACGCCTCCGGCGCCTGGCCACGGAAGCCCATCCGGTACTCCGTGTAGAGCTGAGGATGCTTCGTGGCGACAGCGACCCAGAGATCTTCCTCACTGGCGTCTGGGTTGGCAGCCTTCTCTGCCTGGTACGCGGCATCGAGTCGTGCCTGCGGCGAATTGCCATTCGCCGGTGCACGGCTTGTGCCACGCTCATGGTAGAGTTCACTCTGCGCAACCTGGCGCTCGAGAGACTCGATCCGATCGCGGACGGCCGTGAACATCTGCTCTTCGACTGCCTCAGACAGCGAGAGCATCAGTTCAGCGTTGGCGTCGGGCTCACCCGACCAGTGACTGAACTGCTCACGGAACTCCGCAAGACGCGTCCGACGCTCGGAAGCGATGAAGCGCTCGTGCAGCCGAATGAACTCTTCGCGCGGAACGTAGTCCGCCATGTTGATCGGCTGCTGCGCGGGAACTGCAGGTGGCGCCGAGACCGGTGGCGTCGGAGTGGGATCCGGCGTGGGAGGAGTCGGCGTGGGATCAGGATTGGGCGGAGGAGTCTCCGCACCAGCCCCTGCACCCGCTCCTGCACCAGCAATCGGCTGGGTGGGATCAGGCACGGTTGGAACCTCCGTATGGGTTTCGGGTGCTGTGTCGTCGATGACCTGGTCTGCGATCTCTTCCGATAGCGTAACCTCCTGCATTCCCTTGAAGAACGGATTGTTCGTGACCGCCGCTCCGAAGAGGACGTTCTTGAATTTCTGCTGTGTGGCGTTCGTCCACTCGCGCATGAACTCAGCGGAGATGTACCAGAACCGGTTCTCCTTAAGGTAGCGGACACCTCGGCTAGTCCACTCCGGAGTAGCCATGAGCTTGTCGCCATCTCGGAAGACGTTCTTGATGCGCGCGATGGCACCATGTTCTGGCTGGTGTTCAATCCCGATCGGCAGATGCTGCCCACGGACCTGAGCATTGAAGTTCGACACGAAGTCGTTCAAGTCACTGTCCGTGATAGACACCGTACCGTATCGTGGATGACGCCATGAACCCTTGCCCGGCAGGAGCTGGATTGGGCGACCCTCGGTCCAAGCACTCTCCTCAGCGGCTTCCACATCCGGCAGTGCGTCCTGCAGTGATGTGACCCACACGCTGTGAGCCTGATCCGAGAACTCGTCCGCCTCTGCCGAGTCCGAGAAGTTCAGACCCGCGAGTGAAGCGATCCTATCGATCGCCTGCTGAACGATGCTCCCGTCAGCCATAGCTACTCCCTTGTGCCACTTTCCATCAGCTCCTTTCCGGTACCCTGCACTCTTGACCGCGGACCATCCTGCGATCATCGCTCTCTGATCGTCTCCGGGCTTCTTCCACGTCGAGTTGAACGCCCGCATGAAGATGCCTTGAGCCGCTACAGGCAGAGCGTTCTTTACTCCCTGCGGAAGTTCCGCGGTGGACGAGTAGGGCACTTGTTACCAGGGCCTCCCGCCCTTGCCCTTCTTGGTCTTCTTCATCGAGAGCCCTCTGAAGTTGGCGTCCGTGGACGCTGTCGATTCGGACCAACCCTGTTCGGGGTTGAGTTAGCTGTCGTACGTCCTGTTCGTGGTGCTCCCGGTGCTGTAGGTGCTGCCTGCTCTGGCACTCCGCCCATGCCCGGGATCTTAAGGACCGGACTCTCCACTGGAGTATCACCACGATCAGGAAGCTTGGCAAACCGCCGCAGATGTGTCTCCAGATCCGTGTCTGGGAAGATCATCCCAACCTGCGCCAGTCGCGTGATGTAACCTGCCAGCTCGTTCAGTGAAGGACCGCCCACGGGCGAATGGGTGATTAAAGGCAATCGCGCCATTCGCTCCTTGGGCGTACCGTTCAGCCAGAACAGCTTCGGGACAGCATACCTATTGAGGACCTCTGCCATGCTGTTCACGAACCCCGTGAGGGACAGCTGGAAGAGATCCTGCTGAGAATCGGAGAGGGAGTAGGACCCTGTATTCTCCATTCCCACCATAACGAACATCGCGAGAGTACTCATCGCGATCCGACTGTCTAGTCGGTTGATGATCTCGTCGGTGTTGAACGCCTTCCCACCACTAGCCGTGACAAGTTCAAACTCCCATCCCGGCGGTAGGACAATCCCCATCTGTTCATCGTTCCGGACGTTCCGAACAAGACGCTCTGCACGACGGAGGTTCTCCTCCTGTCCTGGAGCCCATAGATCGACACCAACCGGAGGTTGGACTTTCGGGAGGCCCGCGAGATCACGCTCGACACCAATGCCCTCGATCTCTTCGATGTTCTTCTTGAACCACCAAGGGCGGTAAGCCCTACGCAGGATAGAGTGGCCCTCGGGGTTGTTCTTCACCACCGATGTGCGGAAGAGGACACACTTCTCGATCGGGAGGTAGGTCTCGATCAGCGTGGGCGGTGCTATCTGGTAGGCTCCATGGATGCCACCGGCGTCGTCGAACTCCCATCGATTGATGGTCTCTTGAGCCCGGAAGCCGAACTTGCGCCAGCCGATCTTTCCGTCGGTGTACCGAGCCGGTCCGTATGACAGCACCTCCTCGTTCTCTACGCGGTACTTGTACACGCATTCGAAGTAGGAGAACCCGTACGGCAGCATGGTCAGGATCTCAGTAATGAAGTCCGACCACGTGAAGGACATGTCGTTCATGCACTCTAGGAGGAACTGAGCATCCGCTTCAGCCTCCGTGGAGTCATCGAAGGGCTTCGTCCGCCACTC
>Ga0111538_10002045_pt1 | contig 28405 bp, 31 predicted proteins | sample SoiMethybrSBSTD1_FD_79669 | JGI IMG/M metagenome (GOLD analysis project Ga0111538, IMG submission 79669) | Bulk soil microbial communities from a Populus tree surrounding site in Tennessee, USA - Soil MetaG P. TD hybrid SBSTD1 (version 2)... | ecosystem: Environmental > Terrestrial > Soil >... | reverse complement strand
TCAGGCTCCGCGACTGAGACGCTGCAGGACTACCGCGGCATCGCCGCCGGCCGCGGCCGCGGCGGATTCAACGGCCGCATCACCGTGCAGCCGACGGCGCGCGGCGCGAACGCGAGCCAGTCGAGCCGCAACCTGCTCCTGACCCCCCTCGCGGAGATCAACGCACGGCCCCAGCTCGAGATCCTGGTCGACGACGTGCAATGTCGGCACGGCGCGACGACAGGCACGCTCGACGCGGACCAGGTCTTCTACCTCGTTTCGCGCGGGCTCGATCCCGCGGCGGCGCGTGCGCTCCTTACTTATGCGTTCTGCCGGGACGTGATCGGGCGCGTGCCGGTCGCGGCCGTACGGTTGGCCGCGGAGGAGCTGGTCGCCGCCGCGCTGCCGGACCGGGAGCTGATCGGGAGGCTCGACTGATGGCGGCCGTACGCGAGCCACTTTCTCCGCTCGACGTCGCGCGCATCCGCGCCGACTTCCCGGTACTGTTGCGACGGATCAACGGCCATCCGCTCGTCTACCTCGACAACGCGGCCTCCGCGCAGCAGCCGGCGGCGGTCATCGACGCCGTTGCGGAATACGCGCGCGGGCACCACGCGAACGTGCACCGGGGCGTGCACACGCTGTCGCAGGAGGCAACCGCGCTCTACGAGGGGGCGCGCGAGAAGGCGCGTCACTTCGTCAACGCGGCCTCGACCGCGGAAATCGTCTTCGTCCGAGGCACGACCGAGGCGATCAACCTCGTCGCGCAGTCTCACGGGCGCGCGCGCATCGCGGCCGGCGACGAGATCGTGGTCTCGCAGCTCGAACATCACTCGAATATCGTGCCCTGGCAGCTGCTCGCGGCGCAGACAGGGGCCCGCCTCTCGGTCGTGCCGATCGACCGCCGGGGCGTCGTCGACTACGACGCGTACCGCCGCCTGCTCGGGCCGCGCACGCGCATCGTCGCGCTCGCGCACGTCTCGAACGCTCTCGGCACCGTGCTGCCGCTCGCCGAGTACGTGGGTGCCGCGCGCGAGCGCGGCATCACGACGGTGGTCGACGGCGCACAGGCCGTTCCGCACCTGCCGGTCGACGTGCAGGAGCTCGGCTGCGACTTCTATGCGTTCTCCGCGCACAAGATGTACGGCCCGACCGGGATCGGCGTGCTCTACGGGCGCGAGGCGGTGCTCGCTGCAATGCCGCCCTGGCAGGGCGGCGGCGACATGATCCTCACGGTCTCCTTCCAGGGCTCGACCTGGAATCACCTGCCCCACCGCTTCGAGGCCGGAACGCCCAATGTCGGGGGCGCCGTCGGCCTCGCTGCCGCGATCGACTACCTCGAGCGCGCGGGCCGCGCACGCGTCGCTGCGCACGAGCAGCACCTCCTCGACCACGCGACCGCCCGTCTCTCGGCGATAGACGGGCTGACCCTCGTCGGGACCGCGCCGGTCAAGAGCAGCCTCGTCTCGTTCGCGGTCGAGGGCGTGCATCCGCACGACCTCGGCACGGTGCTCGACGCGCGCGGCATCGCCGTGCGCACCGGCCATCACTGCGCCATGCCCGTCATGGAGTTCTTCGGCGTCCCGGCGACGACGCGCGCATCGTTCGGCCTGTACAACACCCGCGACGAGGTCGATGCCCTGCATGACGGCCTCGTCGACGCGATCCGGATGCTGCGTTGATGGACCTCCGCGAGCTGTACCGCGACGTGATCGTCGACCACAACCGCAGCCCGCGGAACCGCGGACGGCTGCCGCGGGCCACGCACCACGCGGAAGGCAACAACCCTCTTTGCGGCGACCGCCTGCTCCTCGACGTGGACGTCGACGGCGACGTCATCCGTGACCTGCGCTTCGAGGGCAGCGGCTGCGCGATTTCGACGGCATCGGCCTCGCTCATGAGCGAGGCGGTCAAGGGCAGGTCCCGTACGGAGGCCGCGGCGCTGTTCGACGCCGTGCACGGCATGCTGACCGGCGCTGGCGGCGCGCCTGAACGCCTCGGCAAGCTCGCCGCGCTCGCAGGCGTCGCCGAGTTCCCTGCCCGCGTCAAGTGCGCAACCCTGGCGTGGCACACGTTGAACGCCGCGCTCGCCGGCAGCGCACGGCCGGTGACGACGGAGTGACCATGAGGCGGCCCGGACACGAGCCGATCGTCGTCAGCCGCGACGTCCCCGCCGTGATCGTGCCGGCCGGCGTCGAGGTGAAACTGAAGACCGGGACGGTCGGATACATCACGCAGGCGCTCGGCGGCAGCTATACCGTCTACGTCGAGGGCAACCTGTTCCGGATCGCGGGCGTGGACGGCGACGCGATCGGCAAGGACCAGATCCAGCCGCCGGCGCTCCCCGCCGGCGCTTCGGACGAGGACGTCGGCCGTGTCGTGTGGGACCAGCTCCGCACCTGCTTCGATCCGGAGATCCCGATCAACGTCGTCGACCTCGGCCTCGTGTACGACTGCAGCGTCACGCCGAACGCCGACGGCACGCGCGACGTCTCCGTGAAGATGACGCTCACCGCGCCCGGCTGCGGAATGGGTGAAGTCCTGGTGGCGGATGTCCGCGACAAGCTAAAGCTCATTCCGACCATCCGCAATGCGGACGTGGAACTCGTATTCGACCCACCCTGGAACCAGTCGATGATGTCGGAAGCTGCGCGTCTGCAGACCGGGATGATGTGACATGCGCGGCCGGCCGGCCGGTCAGTTCTCCCCGAGCGAAAGCAGTGTTGCGTTGCCGCCAACGGCGGACGTGTTGGTCGTGACAGTCTGCTCGGTCGCGAAGCGCGGCAGATAGTGGGGACCCCCGGCCTTGGGCCCTGTCCCCGAGAGCCCGCAGCCGCCGAATGGCTGCACGCCGACGACCGCCCCGATCATGTTGCGGTTCACGTACACGTTGCCGACGCGCGCGCCCGCCGCGACGCGCCGGGCCAGGCTGTCGATGCGGGTGTGCACACCGAGCGTGAGGCCATAACCGGTCGCGTTGATCTGGTCCACCGCCTCGTCGATCCGCGAGCCCTTGAAACGGACCACGTGCAGCACCGGCCCGAAGACCTCGCGCTCAAGGCGCGCGATGCCGTCGATCTCGACCGCGAGCGGCGCGAACCAGTGCCCGCGCGGCAGCCCTGCCGGCAGCCTGGAGCGGTGATGCCAAGGGTTCCCCCGGACGATCGCCGTCGCGTGCGCCTCGAGCGTCGCGCGGGAGTCCGCGTCGATGGCCGGGCCCACGTCGCTCGCGAGCAGCGCGGGGTCGCCGATCGTGAGCGTGTCCATGACGCCCGCGAGGAGCTCCAGCACGCGCGGCGCAATGTCGTCCTGCACGAACAGGACGCGCAGCGCCGAGCAGCGCTGGCCGACCGAGTTGAAGGCGGAAGTGACCGCGTCGCTCACGACCTGCTCCGGTAGCGCCGAGCTGTCGACCAGCATGACGTTCTGGCCCCCCGTCTCCGCGATCAGGGCGGGCAGCGCCCCGTCGCGCGCGGCGAGCGAGCGGTTGATGAGCTGCGCGGTCTCGGTCGAGCCGGTGAATGCGACCCCGGCGATGCGCGGGTCTCCGGTGAGCACGGGCCCGATGCGCGAGCCGCGGCCCGGGACGAAGTGCAGCACTTCGCCCGGGATCCCGCTCGCGTGCAGGAGCCGCACCATCTCGGCCGCAACGAGCGGCGTCTGCTCTGCGGGTTTTGCGATGACGCTGTTGCCGGCGGCAAGCGCCGCGGCCACCTGGCCCGTGAAGATCGCCAGCGGGAAGTTCCAGGGGCTGATGCAGGCGAACACGCCGCGGCCGCGCAACGAGAGCCGGTTCGACTCCCCCGTCGGACCGGGAAGCGCGAGCGGGCGCCCGAACGACTCCTCGGCGCGCGCCGCGTAGTAGCGAAGGAAATCGACCGCCTCGCGCACCTCGGCGATCGAGTCCGGCACCGTCTTGCCGGCTTCCGTCACGCAGGTTGCGACGAATCGCGGTGCCTCGCGCTCGAGGCGGTCGGCGGCGTCGCGCAGCATCCGCGCGCGCGCCGCAGCGGGCACGCGGTCCCAGTCCGGCTGCGCGGATGACGCAAGCTCGACCGCGCGCTCGGCGAGCCGCGCGTCCGCGTCATCCGCGTGACCGATCACGCGATCGAGGTCCGACGGCGAGCGGCACTCGCGGCGCTCGCCGTCCTGTTCTTCGCCGCCGACGATCGGACGCGAGACAAGCGGTCTCGCGAGTGCGTCCCGGCAGGCCGACGCGAGGCGGCGCTGTTCCGCGCCGTCCGCGAGGTTGATGCCCGCGGAGTTCGAGCGCTCGGCGCCGAACAGCCCGCGCGGCAGCGGAATGCGGGGGTGCGGGGCGCTGGCCGCGCGCTCGACGTCCGCCAGCGGGTCGCCGACGACCTCGTCGACCGGCAGCGACTCGTCGACGATGCGGTTCACGAATGAAGTGTTGGCGCCGTTCTCGAGCAGCCGGCGCACGAGGTACGGCAGCAGCTCCTCGTGCGAGCCCACCGGCGCGTACACGCGGCAGGGATGGGCGCGGCCCGCCGGGTCGGTCAGCTCCGCGTAGAGTTCCTCGCCCATGCCGTGCAGGCGCTGGAACTCGAACTCGCGGCCGCGCGCGCGCGCGAGATGGATGATCGAGGCTGCGGTGTGGGCGTTGTGGGTCGCGAACTGCGGGTATACACGCCGTGTACCATCGAGCAGGAGGCGCGCGCAGGCGAGGTACGCGACGTCCGTGTTGGGCTTGCGCGTATAGACCGGATAGCCCGGCAGGCCCCGCTCCTGAGCGCGCTTGACCTCGCTGTCCCAGTAGGCGCCCTTCACGAGCCGCAGGTTCAGCACGCGGCCGGCCGCATCCGCGCGGCTCTGCAGGTAGCGGATCACGTCCGGCGAGCGCTTGGAATAGGCCTGCACCGCGAGCCCGAGCCCGTCCCAGCCGGCGAGCGCGGGCGCGTCGAGCAGGTGATCGATCAGGCGGATCTGAAGCTCGAGGCGATCCGCCTCTTCCGCGTCTACGGTGAGCGCAATGCCGGCAGCCTGCGCCGCGCGGCCGAGAGATTCGAGACGCGGTCCAAGCTCGGCAATCACCTCGCGCTGGCGGCCATATTCATACCTCGGGTGCAGCGCCGAGAGCTTCACCGAAACCGATGGCCAGCTGGCAGGCGTGCTCCCGGGCCGCACAGATCCGCCGACCGCCTCGATTGCACCGCGGTAGGACTCGAGGTAGCGCGCGGCATCCGCCTCGGTGAGCGCAGATTCGCCCAGCATGTCGTAGGTATGGCGGTAGCGTGCGCCTTCGTCCGAGGCTGCGCGCGCGATCGCCTCGTCGATATCGCGACCCATGACGAACTGCCGGCCCATGATGCGCATGGCCTGCCGGAACGCGGTGCGCACGACGGGCTCGCCGAGCCGAGCGACGAGGCGGCGCAGGAATGTCGCCGGGTCGCGCACCTCGATCTCCGAGTCGCGTACGAGCTTGCCGGTCAGCATGAGTCCCCAGGTCGAGGCGTTGACGAAGAGCGAGTCCGCCTCGCCGAGGTATTCCGACCACTGGCCGATGGCGATCTTGTCCGCGATCAGCCTGTCTGCAGTCTCCGCGTCGGGAATGCGCAGCAGCGCCTCGGCGAGGCACATGAGCACGACGCCCTCCTGCGAGGCGAGGCCGTATTGCTGCAGGAAGGATTCGATTCCGGTCTTGCCCTCGCGGCGCGCACGCGCTGCGACGACGAGCGCGACGGCGTCCCGGTGGATTGCCTCGCGTTCCGGCGCCGGCAGCCGCGCGAGCATGAGCAGCTCCGAGACGACCGTCTTCTCGTCGGCGAGGAAGCGGGAATTGACGGCCCGCCCCGCGCTCGATTCGAACTCGCCATCGTCGGACCGCAGGAACCGCGGTGTGCTGCCGCTGCTCATCCGGCGATTCTAGCCGCGGCCCGGCGCCTCGCGATGTAGTCGGCGAGGATCTTCCCGTGGTCGAAGATGAGTGGTGGCGACTGTTCCGGGTCGGTCACGATCACCGCGGCCGCGTCATCGCCGGCGACCGGCTCGCCGGAAGCCGTGGCGACGTAGACGATCGCGACCGAGTGGCCGCGCGGGTCGCGCGCCGGGTCGGAGTAGACGCCGAGAATCTCGCGCAGCGTGATCTCGAGGCCGATTTCCTCGCGCGCCTCGCGCTTCGCGGCATGCTCGACGGTCTCGCCGATGTCCACGAATCCGCCCGGTAGCGCATGGCCGGGCGGCGGGTGGCCGCGGCGGATCACGACAATCGGGCGGCCCGGCTTGTCCTCGAGCTCGATCACGAGGTCGACCGTGATCTCGGGTGTCCGCGGCCGCGGCATCAGCGTCCGCCCTCGAGGTAGGCGCGTATCAGGCGCCGCCCCAGATACAGGAGTGGAATCAGTGCGACCGCCATCGCCATCTTGTAGCAGTAATTGACGGTGCCGACCGCGAGGAAGAGCGGGATGGGCCAATGCTGCGGCCCGATCACGAAGGCGATGTAGAGAACGATGAAGCTGTCGACGAGCTGCGACACTGCGGTTGAGCCGGTCGCGCGCAGCCACACGTAGCGCTCGCCGGTCGCCGCGCGGATGCGCTGGAAGATCGCGACGTCGATGAGCTGGCCGACGAGGAAGGCCGTGACCGACCCGCCGATGGTCCACAGGCCCTGGCCGAAGATGTTCGCGAACGCGGCCTGCATGTCGGGCACGCCGCGTTCCGCGCCGACCGTCACCCACCACTGCGCCGGCACGAGGCCGATCGCGACGTAGGCAAACAGGAAGGCGTAGACGATGAAGGCGACGGCGAGCCAGGAGATCAGCCGGACGCCTCGCACGCCGAAATGCTCGTTGATGACGTCGGTCATGATGAAGACGACGGGCCAGAGCATCACGCCGGCGGTGAACGACAACGAGCCGCTCTGCCCGAACAGCCGCCAGTCGAATGGTGCGACGCCGAGCGTGTCCTCGAGCGCGAATATCTTGACGCCGACGAACTCGGCGATGATGGCGTTGGTGACGAAGAGTCCCGTGAGCGTGATGTAGAGCCGTCCCTCGCGTGAAGCGACGATCGCGGCCGCGGCTCCCGACGGGCCCGCGCCCGCGCGGACAGGTTGATGCACGGATGCCATGGTTTATCGGCGGCAATTATACGGGGCCGGCCGTGCGCGCCCGGTATAATCCGCCGCTGGCGCGGACGGAACGGACGAATGGATCAGGCCCTGCTCGATCGGCTCGAATCGCAGACGGCGGAGCTCGTGCGTACGGGCCTGTTCAAGCGCGAGCGCGTGATCGCGTCGCCGCAGGACCCCGTGATCCGGCTCGAGGACGGTCGCGAGGTGCTGAACCTCTGCGCCAACAACTACCTCGGCCTCGCGCACCACCCGGCGCTCGCGGCGGCCGCGCACGCGGCGCTTGACCGCTACGGCTACGGCATGGCCTCCGTGCGCTTCATCTGCGGGACGCAGACGGTCCACCGCGAGCTGGAGCGGCGGATTTCCGCCTTCCTTGGCACCGAGGACACGATCCTCTATTCGTCGTGCTTCGACGCGAACGGGGGCCTGTTCGAGACGCTGACCGACGAGCAGGACGCGATCATCTCGGACGCGCTCAACCACGCGAGCATCATCGACGGCATCCGCCTGTCGAAGGCGCGGCGCCTGCGCTACGACAACGCGGACCTCGGTCAGCTCGAGGCGCGCCTCGTCGAGGCGAAGGACGCGCGCACGCGCCTCGTGGTCACCGACGGCGTGTTTTCAATGGACGGAGTGATCGCGCCGCTCGCGGGCATATGTGAGCTCGCCGAGCGGCACCTTGCGACCGTGATCGTCGACGACTCGCACGCGACCGGCTTCATGGGCGCGGGCGGCCGCGGCACTCACGAGCACTGCGGCGTGACTGGCCGCGTGGACGTCCTCACCGGCACGCTCGGCAAGGCGCTTGGCGGCGCGAGCGGCGGCTACGTATCAGGGCGCGCGCAGGTCGTCGCCTGGCTGCGCCAGCGCTCCCGGCCCTATCTCTTCTCCAACACGATCGCACCGGTCGTCGCCGCGACGACGCTCGCGGTGCTCGGCCTCCTCGAGTCAGATCCCGCGCCGCGCCGGCGCCTCGCCGAGAACGCCGCGTGGTTCCGCAAGCGGCTCGCGGCCGACGGCTTCCGGCTCGTGCCGGGCGAGCATCCGATCATCCCCGTCATGATCGGCGACGCAGCCCTTGCCGTCCGGATGGCCGACCGCCTGCTGGAGCTCGGCGTCTATGCGATCGGCTTCTCGTATCCGGTCGTCCCGATGGGCAAGGCGCGCATCCGCACGCAGATGTGCGCCGCGCACACCCGGCCGATGCTCGAGAAGGCGGCGGATGCCTTCGCCCAGGCGGGCCGCGAGCTCGGCATCACCGGCAATCGAGGGTGAGGCATCGATGAAGGCACTGATCAAGTCGCGGCGCGAACCCGGCATCTGGCTCGGCGAGCTGCCGAAGCCGGAGCCGGGGCCGAACGACGTGCTGATCCGCATGCGCAAGACGGCGATCTGCGGGACCGACATGCACATCTGGCAGTGGGACGATTGGGCGGCGCGCACGATCCCGGTGCCGATGCAGGTCGGCCACGAGTACTGCGGAGAGATCGTCGCGCTCGGAAGCGAGGTGCGCGGCCTCTCGGTTGGAGATCGCGTCTCCGGCGAGGGGCACATCACCTGCGGCCACTGCCGCAACTGCCGCGCCGGACGCCGCCACCTCTGCCGCAACACGCAGGGCGTCGGCGTCAACCGTCCCGGCTGCTTCGCGGAATTCATGGTGCTTCCGGCTTCGAACGTGTTCCGGCTGCCCGCCGGCATCACCGACGAGATCGCGTCGATCCTTGACCCGCTCGGCAACGCGACGCACGCGGCGCTTTCCTTCAACATGGTCGGCGAGGACGTGCTGATCACGGGCGCCGGCCCGATCGGCGTCATGGCGGTTGCCATTGCGCGCTTCATCGGCGCCCGGCACGTCGTCATCACGGACGTCAACGACTACCGGCTCGACCTCGCGAGGCGGATGGGTGCAACCCGCGCGCTCAACGTCAGGCACGAGAAGATCGACGACGCCATGCGCGAGCTCGGCATGGAGGAAGGCTTCGACGTCGGGCTGGAGATGTCCGGGAATGCCTCGGCCTTGTGCGACATGCTGCGCGTGATGCACCACGGCGGCAGCGTCGCGATGCTGGGCATCCCGCCGGCTGAGGTCGCGATCGACTGGAACCAGGTGATCTTCAAGGGGCTCATCATCAAGGGCATCTACGGCCGCGAGATGTTCGAGACCTGGTACAAGATGGCCGCCATGCTGCAGAGCGGCCTCGACGTCAGCGGCGTCATCACCCATCGCTTTGCATTCGCCGACTACGGCCGCGCGTTCGAGACGATGGGCGGCGGTCAGTCCGGAAAGGTGATCCTCGACTGGGCGGCGTGAGCGCCGCTTACTCGACGCGGCAGGCGCAGAGGTAGACGGGGCGCCCTTCGGCGGCCAGAGCGAGCAGCGCCCTCGCCCGCTCGAGCGCCTGCGCGATGCCTGGCAATGGACGCTGCCGCGGCGCAACCGCGTCGACCGCGATCGCCGCGGTTCGGCGCAGCGAGAGGACGAGCTCGTCGCGCCAGGACAGCTCCTGCTCCATCCAGCGCACATCGTAGCCGTCCTCGAGCTTGCCAAGCTTCGCCGCTTCCGAGATCGCTTCGTCGATGCTTCCGAGCGAGTCGACGATCCCGGCTGCCTTGGCGTCGGCGCCGGTCCACACGCGTCCCTGCGCGAGGCTGTCGATCTCCTCGGGCCGGCGTTTGCGCGCGTCGGCGACGTTTTCGACGAAGGTGCGGTAGGCGTGCTCCACCGAGGCCTGGAGGATTTCCTTCGCCTCCGGGCCGAGGCCGCGGTCGAGGTCGGTCTGGCCCGCGAGCTTCGTCGTGCCGAATCCGTCGTTCGTGACGCCGATCTTGTCGAGCGTGCGCTGGAACGTCGGGATCACGGCGAAGACGCCGATCGAGCCGGTGATGGTCGTTGGTGCCGCAACGATCTTGTCGGCGTCCATCGCGATGTAATAGCCGCCCGAGGCCGCGACCGTGCTCATCGAGGCGACAACGGGCTTGCCGGACTTGCGCAGCTCCGCCACTTCGCGCCGGATTACCTCGGAGGCCATGATGCTGCCGCCCGGGCTGTCGATGCGCAGCACGACCGCGCCGATGTCGTCGTCCTCGCGCGCCTTGCGCAGGAGCTTCGCGAGGGAGTCGCCGCCCACGATGCCCGGCGAATGCTCGCCGTCCAGGATCTCGCCCGAGGCGACAACGATGCCGACGGCCTTGCCGCCGTGCTCGTCCATCGCCTGCTCCGAGCGCACGTACGGAAGGTACCCGTCCCAGTCGACTTCAGAGAAACCGGTCTCTTCGTCCTCGCCCGCGATACCGGCGACAATCTCCTCGAACTCGTGGCGCGTCTTGAGCCCGTCGACGAGACCGCGCGCGAGCGCGTATTGCGCGAGGTCGCCGCCGGTCGCGCGCACGCCTTCCGCCGCTTCGTCGGCGTAGGCCTGGATGAGGCCGGGCTCGAGCTTGCGCGCGGCCCCGACGTCCGCCTTGTACGCATCCCAGAGCGAGCCGATCCAGATCTCCGCGTCCTCGCGGTCCTCGGGCGACATGTCGCTGCGCGTCCACTCTTCGGGCGCCGACTTGTGGCTGCCCGCCTTGAATACGTTCACGTCCACGGCGAGCTTGTCGAGGGTGTTCCGGAAGTACGTGCGGTAGTAGCCGTAGCCCTCGAGCAGCACGTAGCCCATCGGATCGAGATAGACCTCGTTCGCCTGCGCAGCGAGATAGTACTGGCGTTGCGAGTAGGACTCCCCGTAGGCGTAGACCTTCTTCCCGCTCTCGCGGAACCATCGGATCGACTGGGCGAGGTCCTGCATCATCGGCAGGCCCGCGCCCTCGAGCCCCTTGAGGTCGAGCACGAGCGCGCGGATACGGTCGTCGTCGCGCGCCTGGTCGACGACGTCGACGAGGTCGCGCAGCCGCGTCTCTGCACGGTCGTCGCCGCCGATGCGCGACAGCGCGCGATCGAGCGGGTCGCCGGAGAGCTCCTCGACGACCCGGCCCTTCGGCGACAGCACGAGCGCCGCCTTGTCAGGCAGGTAGGGCACCTCCGACTGGCTTGCAGCGAGCAGGATGCCGAACAGCACGAGCAGCAGGATGAGGTGCAGGACCTTGCGCAGCCCGTCGAGGGCGTACCACACGCCCTTCAGCACGGACCAGATTGCCTGCACGACCGGCATTGGGTTCAGCTCCCGAGCTTTTCCTCGATGCGCGCGGACTTCCCGGAGCGGTCGCGGAGGTAGTAGAGCTTCGCGCGGCGGACCTTGCCGCGACGCTTGACCTCGATATCCGCGATCGACGGGCTGTGCGTCTGGAACACGCGCTCGACGCCCTCGCCGTGCGACACCTTGCGCACCGTGAACGAGCTGTTGAGGCCGCGATTGCGCAGGGCGATCACGACACCCTCGTAAGCCTGCACGCGCTCGCGGTCGCCTTCGCGCACCTTGACGTGCACGACGACGGTGTCGCCCGGGCCGAGGTCCGGGACCTTCCGCTTCATGGCGCGTGATTCCAGTTCTTGCATGATCTTGTTCATGGTCCGATTCCCGATGTCCGTTCCAAACCTGTTTCCGAACTCAGTGCGGCGGCTCCACGCCCGCCGTCCTGCAATATTCCTCGAGCAGCGCGCGCTCGTCCGTCGACAGCCCCCGCCCTGCGAGCAGGTCGGGCCGCTTCTGCCAGGTCCGGCCCAGCGCCTGCATCAGGCGCCAGCGCCGGATCGCGGCGTGGTTGCCGCCGAGCAGCACTGCGGGCACCGTCCGACCGTCCCAGACCTCGGGCCGCGTGTAGTGCGGCCAGTCGAGCAGACCGTCGCCGAACGAGTCCTCCGCCGCTGAGGCCGCGTCGCCCAGCACTCCCGGCAACAGGCGGGCGACCGCGTCGATCACGACGAGCGCCGGCAGCTCGCCGCCCGACAGCACATAGTCGCCGATCGACAGTTCCTCGTCGATCATCGCCTCGGCGACGCGCTCGTCGATCCCCTCGTAGCGCCCCGCCACCAGGGCAAAGCCTTCCAGCCCCGCCAACCGCCGCGCCACGGCCTGATCGAAGGGCACCCCTTGTGCGGAGAGGCCGAAGACCGGTGAGTCCGCGGGCAAGCGCCCCTTGACCGCGGCGACTGCCCGCGCGAGCGGCTCGGCCTTCATCACCATGCCCGGCCCGCCGCCGAAGGGCCGGTCGTCCACCGTGCGGTGCACGTCGACCGCGTGGCTGCGCGGGTTCTCGATTCCAACTTCGATCTTGCCCGCCGCGATCGCGCGACCCAGCACCCCGGCGGTGAGGCCCACCTCAACGAGCGGCGGAAAGAGCGTCACCACCTCGATCCGCATCGCTCAGAACTCCGCATCCCAGTCGACGGTGATGCGGCGCTTCGCCGCATCCACGCGCAGGAGCTGCCGCGGCCCGACCGGCAACCAGCGCTCCCGTTCTCCGACCACGACCATGACGGCATTTGCCGGCAGGTCGATGAAATGGTCCACCCGGCCGAGGCTCACGCCTTCCTTGTTCACGACCTCGAGGCCGACGAGGTCCGCGCGGTAATGCTCACCTGGCTTCAGCGCCGGCAGCTCCCCGCGCTCGACCCACAGCTCCGGCTTGCCGAGCGCGACGGCGGCGTCGCGATCATCGATGCCGTCGAATCGCACCACGAAGCCCTTGCCGTGCGAGCGGCCCTCGGCCGGCCTCAACTCACGCGCCGCCCGGCCGGGCGCATCGGCCCGCCAGCGCGGAAATTCCAGGATCTGCGCGGGAGGCTCGGTGAACGACACGACCTTGAGCCAGCCCTTCACGCCGAACGGACCCGTCACGCGCCCGAGCACGACCCGTGTCACCGGAATCGCGCGAGCGGCCGCCTGCTCAGGCCGCCGCTTGCTTCCTCGCCGCGGTGACGAGCGAGCGCACGCGGTCCGACATCGTCGCGCCGGTGCCGGTCCAGTACGTGATGCGCGAAAGGTCGAGCTCGAGCCTCTTGTCCTTGCCTCGTGCGACCGGGTTGAAGTAGCCCACCTGCTCGAGCACTGTCCCGCCCTGCCGCTTGCGGCTGTCGGTGACGACGACGTGATAGAAGGGCGAGTTCCTGCCGCCGCGGCGCGTCAGTCGGATCGTGACCATCGATTGAGTTCCTCGCAGCCTCGCTGCGTTCGTTTTGCAGGGTTTCCGGCCCCTTCGAAGAGCCGCGCATTCTACTCAAATAGTCCCGCAAATGAAAGGCTTAAGCGGGGCCGCCCGTCCCCCTCAGCGCGGTCCGCGCCCGCCCGGAAACTGGCCCGCCAGGCCGCGCATGAGCTTGGCAAGGCCGCCGCCCTTCATCCGCTTCATTACCTTCTCCATCTGCATGAATTGCTTCAGGAGACGGTTCACTTCCTGGACCTGGACGCCGGCCCCGGCCGCGATCCGGCGCTTGCGGGAGGCCGCGATGATGGCCGGTCGGCGCCGCTCGTCGGGCGTCATGGAATCGATGATGCCCATCTGGCGCCTGATCGCGCCCTCGTCCGCTTGGGCGAGCGCGCCGGGCGGCAGGGCCTGGGTCGGCAGCTTGGACGCGAGTGCCGAGAGGCCCCCCATCCGGTTGAACTCGGCGAACTGCTCGCGCAGGTCCGTGAAGTCGAATCCCTTGCCCTTCGTAAGCTTGGCGGCGAGCTTCGCGGCCTTTTCCTGGTCGGCGGTCGTCTGGACCTGCTCGATCAGCGAGAGCACGTCGCCCATGCCGAGGATGCGCGAGGCGACGCGCTCCGGATGGAATGGCTCGAGCGCCTCGGTCTTCTCGCCGGTGCCGACGAAGAGGATCGGCTTGCCGGTGACGTGCCGGACGGACAGCGCAGCGCCGCCACGGGCGTCGCCGTCGGCCTTCGTGAGGATCACGCCGGTGAGATCGAGCGCTGTATTGAAGCTGCGCGCAGCCTGCACCGCGTCCTGGCCCGCCATGCTGTCGACGACGAACAGGCGCTCGTTCGATCCGACCGCGGCGTCGATCTCACGAACCTCCGCCATCATGTCCTCGTCGACGTGCAGTCGCCCGGCAGTGTCGACGATGAGGACGTCGTGCTGGTGGCGGCGCGCGTGGTCGAGCGCGGCGGTCGCGATCGCGACCGGCTTCGCGCCGGGCGGCGCCGGGAAATACGCGGCACCGACCTGCCCCGCGAGGCGCTCGAGCTGCGTCATCGCTGCCGGCCGATAGACGTCCGTACTGGCGAGCAGCGGCTTACGGCGCTGTTTCTCCACGAGGTGGCGCGCGAGTTTCGCCGCGGTCGTCGTCTTGCCCGCGCCCTGCAGCCCAGCGAGCAGAACGACGACCGGCGGCGTCGCATGCAGATCGAGGCCGCGGCCGCCTTCGCCCATGACGCGCGTCAGTTCCTGTTGGATGACGCCGATGAACGCCTGTCCGGGCGTGAGGCTCTTCATGACCTCGGTGCCGATCGCGCGCGCGCGCGCCGCGTCGGTGAACGCCTTCACGACGGGCACGGCGACGTCAGCCTCGAGCAACGCCATGCGCACCTGGCGCAGCGTGTCGGCGACGTTTTCCTCGGTCAGGCGTCCGCGGCCGCGGAGCGCGGCCACGGTCTTGCCGAGGCGTTCGGAGAGCATGTCGAACATCGGAATCCTCGAGCGCGCGAGCGAGCAGCGCGGTGCCGCCGAGGATTATAGGTCGCCGCCGATGGCATCGGCGCCGCCCCTGTACAATGACCCGGCGCGTCCCGGGAGTCGGCATCCTTGAGCGGATTTCTCGCCATCCTGCTCTACCTCGTGGCAGCCGCGGCCGCGCTTCACGCGGCGCGGCGCGAAGTGCCGCGCACTGCGTTCCAGGAGCCCGCGCTCTACCTCGCCGCTGCCGCGATTGCCGCGCATGCCGCCTGGCTCACCGACGCCATTGAGCCCATCGGTGGTCTCTCGCTCGCGGACAGCGCCTCGCTCATGGGCATTGCCATCGGCGCGGGCGGCCTGTTCGCCATCTTTGCCGCGCGCTTCCGCACGGTGGCCGCCGTTTGCCTCAGCCTTGCGGCGGCACTCGCGGCCGGCACCGGCAGCATGTCGACGCAGCAGGAGATCGCCTCGGCCGGATGGCCGCTCGCGGTGCACGTCGTGCTCGCCATGGGCTCGGCCGGCATGTTTGCGGTCGCGGCGCTGCTCGTCGTCATGCTCGCGCTGCAGGACTCCGCGATCCGCGGCGGGCGCTCCGGTGGCTGGCTCGCGACGCTGCCGCCAGTCGAAAGTCTCGAGCGCGCGCTGTTCTCGGTGATCGGGATTGGAACCGCGGCTCTCACGGTCGCGATCCTCGCGGGCCTCCTGTTCGTCACCAACCTGTTCGCGCAGCACCTCGTGCACAAGACGGTGCTCGCACTCGTTGCCTGGGCGATATTCGCCTGCCTCCTGTTCGGACGCTGGCGCTTCGGCTGGCGGGGGCGCAAGGCGGCGCGCTACACGATCGCCGGCTTCCTGGTGCTTGCGTTCGCCTACTTCGGCAGCAAGTTCGTGCTGGAGATCCTGCTCGGCCGGCACTGGGGCTGAGGCCGTGGGCTTCGCTGCGGCGCTCGCACTCCTCGTGCTCGCCGGTCTCGTCGAGGCGGCGATGCCTGCGCTGCGAGCGCGGCGCCCGGCGCCGACCTCGCTCGAAGAGCCCTGGATCGCGCGGCTCCGGCGCCGCATGGCGGACGAGCCGCGGCGGACGCGGCTCGCGGCGGTTATCCTGCGCGCACTGCTCGTCGCGGGACTCTTCGCCTGCATCGCGTTCGCGCCGCCGGAATCGGCTCTCGCGACGGCGGTGGCCGCGACCGCCGGGCTCGCAATTCTCTATGTCCTCGGCGGGCTCGGGTGGTTGCGCCGCGACGGCGCGGTGCGGCGTGCCGCGGCGGGGCTGGTCGCTTGGCTGGTGGCGCCCTTCTTCCTGCTGATGCCGCCGCGCGACGGCGCGGCACTCGCGCCGCGTGGCGCGGACGACGGCATCGCGGACCTCGCCGATGCGCTCGTCGCGGAGCCCGCCGAGCGCCAGGGCATGGTCGAGGCGCTGCTCGGCCTCGAGCGTCGCCGCGTCGAGGACGTGATGGTGCCACGCAGCGAGATCGACGCGATCGACGCCGCCGCGCCCTGGGAGGAGATCGCAGCGCGCCTTCGAGAAACCTCGCACACGCGCATGCCGCTGTTCGAGGGAGAGCTCGACCGCGTGCACGGCATCGTGCACATGCGCCTCGTTGCCAACGAGCTTGCGGCCGGTCGCCTGACGCGCGAGCGGCTACGGGAGATCGCGACGCGTCGCGAGGCGCTCTTCGCGCCGGAGGGAACGACGCTCTACGAGCAGCTGCTGCGGTTCCGCCGGCTCAGGCGGCGCATCGCCTTCGTCGTCGACGAGTACGGCGACCTGCAAGGCCTCGTGACGCTCGAGGACATTCTCGAAGAGGTGGTCGGCGAGTTCACGACGCAGGTGGAGGCCCCGCTCGGCCGTATCGATGCGCATCCCGGCGGCGGCCACGTGGTGCCCGGCGCGCTATCGCTGCGCGAGATCAACCGGCGTCTTGGTGCGGCATTGCCGCTCGACGGGCCGCGTACCCTTTCCGGCCTCATCGTCGAGCGGCTGGAATCGATCCCCGAGCCCGGCGCGCAGCTTCACATCGGGGGCTCCACGATCGAGGTGCTGCAGGTCGCCGGCAACGCCGTGCGCACGGCTCGCCTGCGGGTCGTGGCCGAGCCGGAGTGAGGCAGGCTGAGATCAGTCGAGGGCGGCGAGCGCCTCGGCGACCTTCGCGGCCGCCGTGACCTCGATGCCGGCGAGCGCCTGGCGGGGTGCGTTGCCGAGCGGCACCACCGCGCGGCGAAAGCCGTGTTTCGCGGCTTCGCGCAGCCGCTCTTCGCCATAGGGCACCGGCCGGATCTCGCCGGTGAGGCCGAGTTCGCCGAACAACACGAGATCCTGCCGCAGCGGCTTGCCGTCGAGGCTCGAGCGCAGCGCCGCGATCACGGCGAGGTCGGCAGCGGTTTCCACGAGGCGGACGCCGCCCACGACGTTCACGAAGACGTCATGCGCGGCGAGTCCGATTCCCGCGTGCCGGTGCAGCACTGCGAGCAGCAGGGACAGGCGGTTCGACTCGAAACCGACCGCGACGCGCCGCGGGTTCGCGAGCGCGCTCGCATCGACGAGTCCTTGCACCTCGATGAGCATCTGACGCGTGCCTTCGCGAGCCACCGTCACGGCCGACCCCGGCACGGACTCCTTCCCGCGGGACAGGAAGATCGCGGACGGGTTCCTGACCTCGCGCAGCCCGCGTTCCTCCATCGCGAACACGCCGATCTCGTTCGCGGCACCGAAGCGGTTCTTGACCGCGCGAATCACGCGGTAGCGGCTGCCCGAGTCACTCTCGAAATAGAGCACCGTGTCGACCATGTGCTCGAGCACGCGCGGCCCCGCGATCGAGCCTTCGCGCGTCACGTGGCCGATCAGGAGCACGGCGGTGCCGGTCGCCTTGGCATGGCGCACGAGACTCGCCGTGGATTCGCGCAGCTGGGTCACGGCGCCAGGCGCCGCCTCGACCTCGGCGACCGACATGGTCTGGATGGAGTCGATCACGAGGACCTTTGCCGACGCCTCCGCTGCGAATTCGAGGATTCGCTCGACCGCCGTCTCGGCGACGAGCGCGAGCGTCGCCGCGTCGACCGCGAGGCGGCGCGCGCGCTCGGCGACCTGGCGCACCGACTCCTCGCCCGTCGCATAGAGCACGGCCTGGTCCTTCGCGAGCGCGGCGGCGCACTGCAGGAGGAGCGTCGACTTGCCGATGCCCGGCTCGCCGCCGATCAGCGTCACGGAGCCCGGCACCAACCCGCCGCCCAGCACGCGGTCGAATTCCGCGATGCCCGTCGTCAAACGCCGCTCCGGTGCGGTGACGAGGCGCGCGATGGGCTGTGGTCGCTCGGCGCCGGCTCGTGCATCGCGGCGGCCGCCCGCACGAACGCGCGCCTCGGCGAATGGTGCGAGCGTGTTCCATTCGCCGCAAGACGGACACTGCCCGCTCCAACGCGGTGCATCGGCACCACAGGACGAGCAGACGAAGACCGTGCGCGGCTTGGCCATGGCGGGTTCCGACCGGGAAGCGGCGATGCTAGCACGCGCTCGCGCGCCGAAACGGGCGTTGCGGACTGCGGCCCAAGTCGCGGTTTCGGCCATAAGCATTTGAAAATCCGGTTTCCGGCAGTACCGGCGCAGCGAATGCCCGTTTATGATTCATGCATCAGGGTGGGAAAAACATCGGTCCTCGCATGCCTGACGATTCAAGTCGCGGCGGATGGCTGCGAGGCTTTACGGGCGGGTCCGGCAAGAAAGCCGGTGACGCGGGGCCGCGCATCGGCAAGCCGCTCGAGGTCGCCGTGAAGGAAAAGCCGCGAGCCGGCGCACCGCCGGCACCGAACCGCGCCTCGCGCGGTCCGACGTTCCGGCCCGGCCAACTGTTCCACCATTTCCGGCTCCAGCAGCAGCTCGGACGCGGCGCGACGGCGCTCGTCTTCCGCGCGATCGACGAGCGCACCCAGAGCGTCGTAGCGTTGAAGCTCCTCTCGCTCGCGGACGACTGGCCCGACGACCTTCTCGACGAGGCGAAGCTCCGCCTCCTGCGCGAAGCGGACGCAGCCGGCTCCCTCGCCCACCCCGACATCGTCGAGATCCGCGAGTCCGGCGAGCATGAGGGCCAGGTCTACCTCGCGATGGAGTACGTGGAAGGCGCCAACCTCGCGACGCACGCGACCGAGGGCCGTATGCTGCCTCCGCGCCTCGTGTGCGAGATGTGCGCGCGCGTCGCCGACGCGCTGTATTTCGCGCACCAGCGCCGCGTGATCCACCGCGACATCAAGCCGGCCAACATCGTCTTCGACCAGAAGAACCGTCGCGTGCGGGTGATGGACTTCGGCGTGGCCCGACTCGAGAACAGCCGCGCGACGCGCACCGGCGTGATTCTCGGGAGTCCGTCCTATATGGCGCCCGAGCAGCTCGACGCGCGTCCCGTGACGCCGCAGTCCGACCTCTTCTCGCTCGGCGTCACGCTGTTCCAGCTGCTGACCGGCATGCTGCCGTTCCGCTCCGACTCGATCCCTGGCCTCATGCAGAAGATTTCGGCCGAGCCGCACCCGCCGCTTCGTGTGGTGCGCCCGGACCTGCCGGCGACGCTGGCGGCGATCATCGACCGCGCGCTCGAGAAAGACCCCGAGATGCGCTTTCGCAGCGGCGCCGAGATGGCGCAGGCGCTGCGCGATTGCGCGCGCGATATCGACCCGGCGCTGCGCTGATGGGCCGCTACGTCTCGCTCCGCAACCGCGTGCAGGCCGTCGGGCTTACCGACACCGGCAAGGTGCGCGAGCACAACGAGGACTCGATCGCGCTCGACGGGGATATCGGGCTTTTCGTCCTCGCGGACGGCATGGGCGGATACAACGCCGGCGAGGTGGCCAGCGGGATCGCGGTCAAGACGATCACCAACCTGGTGCGCGAAGCCTACGTCGCCCAGGAGCTCGCCGGCGCCGACAAGGCGAGCGGACTGCACCGGCCGAGCATCATCCTGCGCGACGCCATCGCCCGCGCCAACAAGATCATCCACCAGACCTCGAAGTCCCAGACCCAGTGTGAGGGCATGGGGACGACCGTCGTAGCGGCGCTCCTACACGACAACCGCATCACCGTCGCCCACGTCGGCGACTCGCGCCTCTACCGCCTGCGCAAGGAGAGCTTCGAGCAGCTCACGATGGATCACTCGCTGTTGCAGGAGCTCGTGGACCGGGGCTTCTATTCCGCCGAGGAGGCGCAACGCGCGACCAACAAGAATTACGTGACGCGGGCCCTTGGCGTCGAGCCAACCGTTGACGTCGAGGTCCACGAGCTTCCCGTCGAAGCCGGCGACTGGATGGTGCTCTGCTCCGACGGCCTCACCGACATGGTCGAGGACGAAGATATTCACTTAACAATCAGTACGTTCGGCGGTAATCTGGATACGGTAGCTAGGCAACTGGTCCAGCTCGCCAACGACAGCGGCGGCCGGGACAACATCTCGGTCGTGCTGGCCCAGGTGGTCGAACTTTTCCCCGCACGGCGGGGCATACTTGACAGAATATTGGCCTGGTTCGGATAACCGGTAGCGAGGGAGACGATGGCGCGCCTTATCTTGAGTCTCGACGGCCAGGTCCTGGCCGAATACAACATGACGAAAGAGCGTTATACGGTCGGCCGGCTCCCGGACAACGACGTGCGTATCGACAATGCCGCCGTCAGCGGCCACCACGGCCTCATCATCAACATCCTGAACGACTCTTTCCTCGAGGACCTGAACAGCACGAACGGCACCTACGTCAACGGCAAGCTCATCAAGAAGCACGCACTGACGCACGGCGACGTCATCACGGTCGGCCACCATCACCTGCGCTTCGTCGACAGCCAGGTGGAGAGCACCGAGCAGGACGAGTTCGAGCGCACGCTGGTGATCCAGCCGGGCCAGGTGAACGAGGCGCGCCTCAGGGCCGCTGCCGAGTCGGCCGCACCCGCAGCGGCACCGCCTGCGGCCGCCGCTGAGGTTCGGCCGATCGTCGACAAGGGCGCGCCCGCGCGGCCCGCGAAGCTTCAGGTGCTCTCGGGCCAGTTTGCCGGGCGCGAACTCGAGCTCGCGAAGACGCTCACCACGCTCGGGCGGCCGGGCGTGCAGGTTGCGGCCATCAGCCGCCGCGCGGACGGGTACTACGTCGTGCACGTCGAGAGCGCGAAGCCCGGCGACTTCCCGCTGGTCAACGGCCAGCCAATCGGGCCGCAGGCGCGGCGCCTCCACGACAACGACGTGGTGACGCTCGCCGGCGTGAAGATGGGCTTCTTCGAGGCCTGAGGCCCGCCGGTCCGGTCAGCCGAGAAGCTGCCAGGCAAAGAGCGCCTGGCCCACGAATGCCGCCGTGAACGCAAGCTTCCGCATGGCGTTGACGTGTGCCTTCTGCAGCCGCGCGGCCCACGGCGCCTGCGGCTTCGGCGTCTCGGGATAGCCGACGGTGTCCGCGATCATTGCTTTTCTCCACCTGTCGCCCAACGGCGCCAATTGGCTCAGGCGGCTGCGAGCCCGGCGATACCGAACGCCAGGATGCCGATCGCGGAGGCTGCGCTGATCGCGCGCCGCCAGCTTTCGCCCGGCAGCGCCTTGCCGACCACGCTGCCCGCGGCCGCGATTGTGAGCTGCACGACGGCGCTTCCCGATGCGAGCGCAAGGGCGAGACTCACCGCACGCGCGAATGACCCGGCAACGGGAAGCTGCGGAACGATGCCTGTGAACACGACGATCGTCGTCGGATTCACGATCGTCATTAGGAAGACCGGCAGGAAGAATCTCGTTGCCGGTTGCGGCGCGGCCGGCGCCTCACGGCGCCGAAGCTGGCCGACGAGCATCCAGGCGCCGAGTCCGACGAGCAGCAGCGCGCAACCGACCCGGATCGCGGGCTCGTATGCGGCGAGGAGCGGCAGGATCAGCGCGCCCGCGACGAACGCCACGAGCGCATACAGGCAGTCGCCAAGTGCGGCCCCGAGCCCCGCGAAAGCACTCGCCGCGATGCCCTGCCGGGCGCCGAGCCCGAAGATCATGAGCGCCATTGGCCCGATTGCCGCAGCCACAATCGCGCCGAACAGGAATGCTTTCCACATGGAGAAAGGGCTCGCGACCTCGCGGCCGCGAACGGATCAGCCCGGTGTGCCCGCCCCGGCGGCCGAGCGCGCGAGCGTGGCGCCGAGCACGGCCCAGTAGGCGATGAGCACGAACCAGCTTGCGGCGAATACGCGGAACCGCCATCTCACCTTGTTCGTCGTCACGTGGATTGCGCTGTGCAGGCCACGCAACGCGACGTAGACCCAGCCGAGCGCGACGAGGGCCATGCCGGTCGCCCCGGCCGCGAACGCAAAGGCCGTGCCGGCGTAAAAGAGCGTCGGCATCTCGTAGAGGTTGATGACGTTCCGCGTCGCGGCGGCGAGCTCCGGCGGCTCGCCCTCCCCCTTGAACACCTTGTAGAAGCGTGCGTCGACCGCGCCCGCCCGCGCGGCGGCAAAGCGCATGCGCGCGAGGCGCAGCACCGACAGCATGGTGAGCGCGAATAGCGCGAATGCGGGCCAAAGGATAGCCACGACGAGGTTCCGGCTCAGTCGTCCGCGTGCTCGTCCCGGATCGGCTTGGTCGAGAAGAGGTATTCCTTGAGCTCCTTGGAGAGCCTCGGGTCGTGCCGGCGGATCCATTCGAGCACCATCGCCGCGTGTTCCTTCTCCTCGTCGCGGTTGTGCGCGAGTATCGCCTTCAGCTCGGGATCCTTGCAGGCGTCGACGCGCTGCGCGTACCAGTCGACCGCTTCCAGCTCTTCCATCAGCGAGAGGATGGCGCGATGCATCTCGCGCGTCTCCTGCGTCAGCTCCTCGACCGGCTCGTGATATACCTCGCTCGACATCGATGGCCCTCCGGGGCGGTTGGTCAGGGTGGCGGACGCCGGAACAGTGCGGCGAAGTCGTGCACCGGACGGTATCCGAGCTCTGCGATCGCCTTGTCCACAACATAAACGCGATCAATGGATCGTGGCAACAGCCACGAGCGCCGCTCGAACTCGGCCGCCGCCCACGGGTGGCGCTCGAGCACGACCGACTCGGCGTCCTCGAAGAGGCGCCTGCAGTCCCCTCGCGAGAACGGCGGCGGCGCAGAAATGTTGAAAACCTCGAAGCCTCCACGCTCTGGCGCGAGCGCAAGCTCGTGCGCCTGCGCGACATCTTCCGCGTCGACGCCGCGGTAGAGCCTGTAGATCGCGAGCAGGCGCGGCTCTTCGGGGAAGCAGCGCGACATGCGGAGCGACACGGCGGCAAGTCCCGCGCGTGCCGCATCCCGGCAGGCTTCCTCCGCCCTGAGCTTCGTCTCGTCGTAAATGTCGCGCGGCCGCGGCTCGATCTCCTCCGTCACCCAGACCGCCTCGCCCTCCTCGGGCAGCATCGCGTCGCCGTAGAGCGAGGTCGTGCTGGTGTAGACGAACTTCGTGACGCCCGCTTCACCGCAGGCAGCAAGGAGCCGGCGCGTCGCCGCGACGTTCACGTCCTCGAACTCCGCGCGGCTCCTCGACGCGAGGTCGGGCACATGCAGCGACGCGGTGTGGATCACGGCCTCGACGCCCGCGAGGAGTGGCCCGAGAAGCGCCGTGTCTCGCACGTCGAGCACTTCGGTCGTGAGCGCGCCGGCCTTGAGATCGATGCCGCTTACGGCATGCCGCAGCGAGAGCCGCGCGGCGATCGCGCCACCGATCCGACCCGAGGCGCCGGTAACGAGGACCTTCACGAGCCGCTGGCGACGAACCGGACCCGCCGGCCGACGCGGCAGGCGAGCTCGTATCCGATGGTGCCGGCCGCCGCCGCGACGCGCTCGATCGGAACGGCAGGCCCCCATAGCTCGACGCGATCGCCAATCGCGACTCCCGGCAACTCGGTCACGTCGATCGTCAGCATGTCCATCGACGGGCGGCCCGCGAGCGCAGCCAGCCGGCCGGCGACCGTGACCGGCGTGCCGTTTTCTGCGCTCCGCGGGTAACCGTCGCCGTAGCCGACGGCGGCGACCGCGACGCGCGACGCCCGGCGTGCCGTCCAAGTGCCGCCGTAGCCGACGCGCTGGCCGGCGGCCACGTCCTTGATCGCGATGACGGCGGTCTCGAAAGTCATGACGGGCCTGAGGCCGAGCTCCGCGCCCGTCCGGTCGCCGAACGGCGAGACGCCGTAGAGCATGATTCCCGGCCGCACCCAGTCGGCACGCGCCTCCGGCCAGGCGATCAGGCCTGCGGAGTTCGCGATGCTGCGCTCGCCGACAATTCCCGCGGTCGCCATAGAGAACGCGGCGAGCTGCGCGCGCGTCGCTTCGCCGTCCGCGCGCTCCGCGTCCGCGAGGTGCGTCGCGAGCGCAGGCGGCTCCGCGACTGCAGCGCACGCGGCGAGGCGGGCAGCAGCCGCCGGCACCGCCGCCGGCGCGAAGCCGAGCCGGTGCATGCCGCTGTCGACCTTGAGCCAGGCGCGAATCGGCGCCGGGCCGCGGAACGACTCGAGCAGCGCGATCTGCCAGTCCTGGTGAATGAACGGCTCGAAACCGTGGCGCGACGCGGTTGCGAGCTCCTCCGCGTCGCGGAATCCTTCGAGCAGAACGATGCGGCCGCGGCAGCCGGACTCGCGGAGCGCCACCGCCTCCTCCGGGCGCGCGACCGCGAAGGCATCGGCAGCGGCAAGCGCGCCCGCGACCATGGCGAGGCCGTGGCCATAGGCGTTGGCCTTGATGACGGCCAGCACCCGGCTGCCCGGGGCGTATTCGCGGACCCGCGAGAGATTGTGCTGCAGCGCCGCCGTGTCGATGACGGCGCGCAGCGGCGCGCTCAGAACGCGCCCTCGCCGTACGACTCGGCGACCAGGTTCTCGAACCGCGTGTATTCGCCGAGGAAGGTGAGCTGGACTTCGCCAGTTGGACCGTTGCGCTGCTTCGCGATGATGATGTCGGCGATGCCGCGGCGGGTCGTGTTCGGGTCGTAGGCCTCCTCACGGTAGATCAGGAGTATCAGGTCGGCGTCCTGCTCGATCGCACCCGACTCGCGCAGGTCCGACATCACCGGCTTCTTGTCGGTGCGCTGCTCGACCGCGCGGTTCAGCTGCGAGATCGCGATGACGGGAACGCTCAACTCCTTGGCGAGCGCCTTGAGGCTCCGCGAGATCTCGGAGATCTCGGTCGCCCGGTTCTCCTTCGTGCCCGGCACCTGCATCAGCTGCAGGTAGTCCACGATGATGAGGCCGAGGTCGCGCTCGCGCTTCAGGCGACGCGCGCGGGCGCGTAGCTCCGTCGGCGTCAGAGCCGGCGACTCGTCGAGGTAGATCGGCGCGCTCGAGAGCTGCGACATCGCCCCCTGGATGCGAGACCAGTCCTCGTCCGAGAAATTGCCGGAGCGCAGGTGGGAGGCGTTCACTCGCCCGAGCGAGGAGATCATGCGCAGCGTCACCTGCTCCGCCGACATCTCCATCGTGAAGATCCCGGCCGCAACGCCCTTCGCGATCGCCGCGCTCTCGGCGATGTTTACGGCAAGCGTCGACTTGCCCATCGACGGGCGGCCCGCGATCACGACGAGGTCGCCGGGCTGCAGCCCGGCCGTCTTGCGGTCCAGCAGCGTGAAACCCGTCGGCACGCCGCGTATTTCGCCCGGGGACTGGTGCAGCGTGTCGAGGCGATCGATGGTCTGCGGCAGGATGTCCCGCACGGCGCGAAAGCCAGACCTGCCGCGGCTGCCGCGCTCGGCGATCTCGAACACGCGCCGCTCCGCCTCGTCGACGAGTTCGCCCGCCGGCCGCCCGCGGCTGTCGGTGGCGGCCGCAGCGATCTCGCCACCGGCCGCCACGAGCTGGCGCAGGATCGAGCGCTCGCGAATGATCTCGGAGTAAGCGCGGACGTTCGCTGCCGATGGCGTGTCGCGCGCGATGCTGCCCAGGTAATGAAGTCCGCCGACCTCCTCGAGGCGGCCCTTGCTCTCGAGGTGCTCCGAAATCGTCACGACGTCGCAGGCCCCGCGGATCTCGGCGACCTCGGCTATCGCCTCGAAGATCAGCCGGTGGTCGCGCCGGTAAAAATCGGACGCCGCGACGATGTCCGCGACCGCATCCCAGGCATTGGCATCGATCATCAGGCCGCCGAGCACCGCCTGCTCGGCCTCCACGGAATGCGGCGGCGTGCGGACCTCGTCGTGGCGGATGATCGCGACCATCGGCCGGAAGCTTACTCCTCGGCGACGACCGTGAGTGGCACCGGGATGTCGATGTCGCTGTGCAGGTGCAGCGAAATCACGTGCTCGCCGACCGTGCGGATCGGCCCGCCCGGCAGGCGTACCTCGGCACGCTCGATCGCGTGCCCGGCTTTCTGGCAGGCCTCGGCGATGTCGGCCGTGCCTATCGATCCGAAGAGCTTTCCTTCATTGCCTGCCTTGGCCGTGAGGCTGAGCTTGAAGCCTTCGAGCGCGGCGGCGCGCGTCTTCGCCGACGTGAGGTCCGACGCCGCCTTGGCCTCGAGCTCGGCCCTTCGGCTTTCGAACTTCGCGATGTTCTCAGGCGTCGCGAGCGTCGCCTTGCCGCCTGGCAGCAGGTAGTTGCGGCCGAAACCCGGCTTGACCATCACGCGGTCACCGATGTCGCCGAGGTTGGCGATCTTCTGCAACAGGATGACTTCCATCGACTTACTCTCCTTGCCGCGGCGCGAAGCGCTCGCGAAAACGGATCCAGGTATCCGCGAAACCGATGCCGACGAGCGCCATCGGCACCCAAATCAGGGCGAGGTACGCGAGCACGACCGAGGTGCCGCCGATCACCTGCAGCCCGCGCAGGCCGTGCACGACTGCGAGCGCCTGGATCAGGAACGCCGCGGCGAGCACGAACACGAGGTCGTTTGCCACCTGCCAGCCGTGGGCGGCAAAACGGTACGACAGCACGCTGGCGGCAAATGCGGCGAGCAACAGCCAGCCGATGAAGCGCCCGAGTCGCAGGCGCCGGAACTCGCGGCCGAACAGGCCCGGCTCGCGCAGGCGCCCGTAGCTCCAGAGCCCAACGCACTGCGCGAGAAAGGCGTGGAGCAGCACGAGCCACCCGAGCAGTGCCCAGGACATGCTCGCGGTCTCGGTGCCGATCTGCTGCGGCGTCCGCTTGATCCCGATGCTCGCGAGCAGGTCCGCCCACTCGCGGAACAACGGCTCGGACTTCGCAATGACCGGCGCGAGCGCGCGCACCGGGTCGCCGAGCAAACCGTGGATGGCCGCCACCAACACGCAGCAGCCGAGCGTCAGCGCCTGGAATGTGAAGCTGAGGCTCCGGCTCTTCTCCAGCGCGTAGGCCGAGAGGAGCCAGGGCAGGACGATCACCGTCGCGACCACAAGGGCGACCGCCGTGCCGGCGAGGGGCGTGAGCACCCAGACCAGGGCGAAGACCGCGCCGGCGGCCGCGGCCGCCGCGACCGGCGCACCGCTCGCGAGGAGTCCGACGACGACGAGCGCGCCGGGCAGCCACGCGGCCAGAGGCAGCAGAAGCAGGACGACGAGCCCGGCTGCCAGGAAGGCCCGGACCGGGTTCGCCGTGGTCCACTGCAAGATCGCCGTCATCGGTTCACGCCAGGCCGCGGGCTTTCGCCCCCGGACTCAATGCTGGTCGGTGTACGGCAACAGCGCGAGGTAGCGCGCGCGCTTGATCGCGACCGCGAGCTGGCGCTGGTAGAACGAGCGCGTGCCCGTAATGCGGCTCGGCACGATCTTGCCGGTTTCGGTGACGTAGGCCTTGAGCGTCGCCAGGTCCTTGTAGTCGATCTGGTCGGTGCCGTCGGCCGTGAACTTGCAGAATTTCTTGCGCCGGAAAAAACGTGACATCGTGGCCTCCCGTTCAGTCCATGCCCATGGCGTCGCCGCGATCATCGCGGTCGCCGCGCTCGCCGCGCTCGCGCTCGCGTTCGTCCGGCTCCTTCGCCATCGGCGAGGGATCGCTCACCGCGCGGTCCATCTTCACGACGAGGTGCCGCAGCACTGCGTCGGAGAACCGGAACGAGCCGGTCAGCTCCTCGAGTGCCTTGCCGCTGCACTCGATGTTCATGAGGACGTAGTGCGCCTTGTGCATCTTGGCGATGGGGAACGCGAGCTGGCGCCGGCCCCAGTCCTCGAAGCGGTGGACGGTACCGCCGTCCGCGGCGATGAGGCCGCGATACCGCTCGACCATGGCGGGGACCTGCTCGCTCTGGTCGGGATGGACCAGAAACACGATCTCGTAATGCCGCATCTTGTGCTCCCTGTGGGTATGCCCCCCGCTGACGCGCTGGCGGTGGAGCAAGGAGAAAAACGCCCCGGCAGCCCGGGGAAGGGCCGCGTAAGTTACCGGACCGGCTGGTTTTCCGCAACATTCGGCCGGCGCTGCCGGACGGCCTCGTAAAGGGCCACCCCGGCCGCCACGGAAACGTTGAGGCTCGCCACGGCGCCCCGCATCGGCAGGCGCAGCCGGAAGTCGCAGCATTCCCGGGTTAGCCGCCGAAGCCCTTTCCCTTCCGAGCCCATCACGAGGGCAAGCGGGCCGGTCAGGTCAGCGTCGAAGAGTTCCTTTTCGCCGTCCTCCGCCGCGCCGGCGATCCACAGTCCTGCTTCCTTCATGTCCCGCAGGCAGCGCGCGAGATTCGTGACCTGGGCAAAGGGCACGGTCTCTGCCGCGCCCGCAGCCACCTTGCGGACCACCGGCGTGAGGCCCGCCGCGCGGTCGCGGGGTGCGACCACCGCGGTCGCGCCCGCCGCGTCCGCCGTACGCAGGCACGCGCCCAGGTTGTGCGGATCGGTGACGCCGTCGAGTACCAGGACGAGCGCTGGCAC
>Ga0111538_10002042_pt1 | contig 28434 bp, 24 predicted proteins | sample SoiMethybrSBSTD1_FD_79669 | JGI IMG/M metagenome (GOLD analysis project Ga0111538, IMG submission 79669) | Bulk soil microbial communities from a Populus tree surrounding site in Tennessee, USA - Soil MetaG P. TD hybrid SBSTD1 (version 2)... | ecosystem: Environmental > Terrestrial > Soil >... | reverse complement strand
CGCGATCCCGAGTTCGGACGCCGATTCCTCTGGACGATGCTCGGTCCGGACGAGCGCCTGTGCTTCGACGCCGCGTCCGGGCGCTGGCGGGCGCGGGTACACGAGGCCCTCGCGCGTCCGATCGCGGCGACGCGCTTCGTCGTGCTCGACCTCGAGACGACCGGCGGCGGTCCCGGCCCCTTCGGCATCACCGAGATCGGCGCGGTGCGCGTCGTCGGCGGGCGGCTCGCCGAGACGTTCGCGACGCTGGTCAATCCGCACCAGCGCATCCCGCCATTCGTCAGCCGGCTGACCGGCATCACCGACGAGATGGTCGCGGCCGCGCCGCCCATCGGGGAGGCGCTGCCGGCGTTCCTCGACTTCCTCGGCGACGACGTCGCCGTCGCGCACAACGCCGCGTTCGACATGGGGCACCTCGATGCGGCCCATCGCGGGCTCACGGGCACGGGCCTCGACCGCCCGCACGTCTGCACGCTCCGCCTCGCGCGCCGGCTCCTTCCCGGGCTCCGCCGCCGCTCGCTCGACTCCGTGGCCGGAACGCTCGGCATCGGCTGCTGGGATCGCCACCGCGCGCTCCCCGACGCACGGATCGCCGCCGAGATCTTCACCGTGTTCCTCGAGCGCCTGGCGGAGCGGAACGTCGCACGGCTCGACGAGCTGCTCGACTTCCAACAGAGCGCCGTCGACGGACGCCCGTTCGTGGTGCACGTGCCCCGTGCCCGCCTCGAAGAGGCGCCGATGAAGCCCGGCGTCTATCACCTCCTCGGGAGCGACGGGCGGCTCCTCTACGTGGGGAAGGCCGCGCGCCTGCGCGAGCGCCTCGCGTCGTACTTCGCGAACGCGCGCGGCCACTCGCAGAAGACGCTGGCGCTCATCCGACAGGTGTACGACTTCCGCGTCACCGAGACCGGCTCGGAGCTGGCCGCCTCGCTGCTCGAGGCGCGGCAGATCCGGGAGCTCCGCCCGCCCTTCAACCGCGCCGGAAAGCACCTCCCGCGCGTCGGCTTCCTCAAGGTCGGCGTGCGGAGCCCGTTCCCGCGGCTGTGGATCACGGAGCGTCTCGGCGCGGATCGCGCGGTGTACGTGGGCCCGTTCCGGAGCCGCGAGGGCGCGGAGCGAGCGCAGGCCGTCCTCGCCCGGCTCTTCGGCCTCCGCACCTGTGCGGGACGGCTGGCCCCGTCGCCCGACGTCTCGCCGTGTCTCTCCGGGCAGGTCGGCGCGTGCGCGGCGCCGTGTGCCGCGCGCATCGACGAGCCGAGCTATCGCGGCCGCGTCGACGAGCTGCTCGCCTTCCTCGAGGGCCGGAGCGAGGCGCCGCTCGAGCGCGCGGCGGAGCGTCGCGATGCCCTCGCGGCGGAGCTTCGCTTCGAGGCCGCCGCGCGCGCGCAGCGCGACATCGAGGCCCTGGGCGAGATCCGGCGCCGCCAGGCGACGCTCGCGTGGGTCGTCGCGCGGCAGAACTTCGTGGTGCTCCTGCCGAGCGACGCGCGCGACGCGGCCGCGCTCTACGTCGTACTCGGCGGCCGGCTGGCGCTCGACACGCGCATCACGGCGGCCGCAGACCTGCTCGTCGCCGTGCGCTTCGTCGAGGAGCGCTTCGCGCGCTACCAGGACGTCCCACTCGGCCGCGACGACGTCGACGGGACGACGATCATCGCGGCGTGGCTGCGGGATCGGGGCGCTCGCGACGGCGTGCTGCTGCCGCTCGAGCGCGCCGAGTCGCTGCGCGAGCGGCTGGACGAGCTGGTGGTGACCGTGCGGGACCTGGCGCTCCCGGGTCCGATGCCGGCGGTGGAGTGGCCCTCGTAGCCGCGGGCTGACATGCCCCCCCACGCGACGCTGGTCGTCACGGCCGACGACTTCGGTGCCACGGCCGGCGTCAATGCCGCCGTCGTGCGGGCGCATCGCGACGGCATCCTCACGGGTGCGAGCCTCATGGTGCGCGGCGACGCGGCCGCGGACGCGGTGCACGCGGCGCGCGAGGCCCCGGACCTCGGCGTGGGGCTTCACCTCGTCCTCGCGCAGGGCGTGCCCGCCGCGCCGCCGTCGGAGATCCCGAGCCTCGTCACGCGTGCCGGCCGTTTCCCCGAGCAGCCCGTGCTGGCCGGCTTCCGCCACGCCTGGGCGTGGTGCCGGCGCCGCGGGCGGGCGGAGCTCGCGCGCGAGGTCGAGGCGCAGCTCGCGGCCTTCGCGGCGACCGGGCTGCCGCTCGGCCACGTCGACGGGCATCTCAACATGCACCTCCATCCGATGGTGCTGCCGACGCTGATCGCGCTCGCGCCGCGCTACGGCATCCGCGCGATGCGGCTCACGCGCGACGACCTCGGCTTCGCGCTCGCACACGACCCGCGGCACGGGCTCCGCAAGCGCATGGAGAGCCTCATCTTCCGCGCCCTCGGCGCCTATGCGACGCCACGCCTCCGCGCCGCGGGCATCCTGGTCCCCGAACGGGTCTTCGGGCTGCATGCGACGGGACACGTCGACGAGGCCTATCTCCTCGCGCTCCTGCCGCGTCTCCGCACGGGGGTGAACGAGCTCTACTGCCATCCGGCGGCGGGCGATCCCGTCACGGGGCAGGCCGGCTACGACCATGCGGGCGAGCTCGGCGCGCTCACGAGCCCGCGCGTGCGTGCGGCGCTGTCGGCTGCGGGCGTGCGGCTCGCGAGCTACCGCGCGCTCACCACCTGAGGACGGGCAGCGGCCGGAGCGGGTGGGTGACCGCCCAGCCGAGGACCAGGCGGACGACCCGGGCGCGGAATCCGGCGTCGGGGAACGCGGCGAAGACGTCGCGCAGGAACTCGCGCGGCAACCCCGCCGGGTAGAGGCCGCGCGACACGTCCACCAGATCCGCGCGACGGAAGGCCTCCACGAAGGCCTCGTTCGCGCCGCGGTACGGCGTGAGCTTGTGGTGGAGGTCGATCGCCAGCGCGACCTCTCGTGACCAGCTCGCCCGTCCGCCGCGGTCGAGCCAGTCCGTGGCGCGCCCGACGGATGCGGGCAGGTAATCGAGCGTGCCCTCGGGCCAGAGCCCGAGGTCGTGAAACGCGGCGGCGACGGCGATGCGGTCCGCATCCACGGACGGCGCGAGCCCGCGGCACAGGTTCAGCGTGCGATAGACGTGCCCGCGATAGCCCGGGAGGTCGCCGCCGATCGCCTGCCGCCAGGAGTCGAGGATCTCCTCGACGAGCGCGTGCGTCGTGACGACGGCGAGCGCCACGCGCGCTCAGCCGACGCGCCGTGCGGGCTCGAGCGCGGGCGCGGCGACGCCTGGGACCGGCAGCATCGAGCCGTCACGGTTCACGTGGAACGTCCGGCCGCCCCATTGCACGCGCCGCCCGAGGAATCCGGCAGCCCAGAGCGCGGAGGCCAGCAGGTCCGCCAGCGGCACCAGCCAGAAGCCACGGACCGTCCGGCGCTCGCCGAGCCGCGCCATGACGAGGAGCAGCGTGCCCAGGCGGACACCGACGAGCGCGGCGAGCACGAGCCACCCCGCCAGGGCGCCGCCGGAGACCACGACCGCGAGCATGCCCCAGAGCGTCGCATGCGTCGCGACGGACAATGCCCACCCGAGCGGTTGGCAGACGCGGTAGGTGCGCACCCAACGGAGCTGATGGCGCCACACGTCGGCGAGCGTCGTCGAGTCGATGAACGTCTCGACCACGTAGGGCAGCAGCTCCACGCGATAACCGGCCTCGGCGACGCGCCGCCCGAGCTGGTAGTCGTCGGCGAGGTAGTCGCGCAGCACGGCGAAGCCGCCGATCGCTTCCAGCGCGCGGCGCTTCACCGCGATGGTGGCGCCGAAGGCGGCCCCGAGCGGGGCGAGCGCGGAGGTCAGCGCCATCGGGATGAAGCCGGTATTGATCAGCAGCGCCTCCATCATCGCCGCGAAGCCGACCCCACCGACAGCACGATAGAGGCACGTCGTGAGCCCCACCTCCGGATCGGCCAGGGGCGCGACCACGGCCGACAGGTAGTCCGGGCGCACGCGCACGTCGGCGTCGCTCAGGACCAGCACGTCGTGCCGCGCGTGGCGCACCATCTGGAGGACGTTCGCGATCTTCCGGTTGGCGCCGGGCAGGCTGCCGACGGCGAGGACGATGTCGAGGTGCGGAAAGTCGCGCTTCAGCCGGCGCACGACCGCGACCGCCGGATCGTCCGGGTCGTCGACGCCGATCACGATCTGATACGCGGGGTAGTCCTGGCGGCAGAAGCTCGCGAGATTCTCGTAGAGACCCTCGCCGGCGCCGCGGACCGGTTTCAGGACGGTGACCGGCGGCCGCGGGCCGCCGGCGGCGTTGGCGCGCCGGCGCGTCCCCAGGAGCCGCAGCGCGGCCCAGAGCGAGACGAGCTGGAAGACGCCGCCCGCGACCGCGCCCACGGGGACGAGCGAGGCGAGCAGCGACACGTCAGGCTCCGGCGGGAGCGTCCGACCGGACCGTCGGGGCCACCGACGGACTCGAGATCTTCCGGCGCTGGCGCATCGAGCCGATGAACTGCACGCCCTCGCCGAGGAGGCGCTTCGCCTCTTCCCGGCTCGACGCCATCTTCTTGATCGACTTCCAGATGTAGCGCGGCCGGAAGTAGTAGCGCCGATAGAACGTCTCGACGGCCTTGAAGATCTCGTCGGCCGACACCTCGGGATAGGACACCGTGCACTTCTGGTAGCCGGTCTCGTCCACCAGGCTGTCGACGGTCAGATACTTGTGCTCCTTCACGAAGTCGTAGAAGTGCGTGCCCGGATACGGCGAGGCGAGGGATACCTGAAGCGTCTCGGGGTTCATCTCCTGCGCGAAGCGGATCGTCTCCTCGATGGTGTCCTTCGTTTCTCCCGGGAGGCCGAGGATGAAGGTCCCGTGGATCAGGATGCCGACGTCGTGGCAGTCCTGCGTGAAGCGTCGGGCGCGCTCGACGGCGACGCCCTTCTTGATGTTGCGCAGGATCTGCTCGTTCCCGGACTCGTAGCCGACGACGAAGAGCCGGAGCCCGTTGTCGGCCAGGACCTTCAGCGTGTCGCGGTCGACGTTGGCGCGCGAGTTGGTGGACCAGGTGAGGCCGAGCTTCCCGAGGCCGATCGCGATCTCGCGGGCGCGCGGCGGGTCGGCCGTGAACGTGTCGTCGTCGAAGAAGATCTCCTTCATCTTCGGGAAGCGCCGCTTCATGTGCTGCACTTCCTCGAGCACGTTGCCGACGCTGCGCACGCGGTAGGTGTGGCCCGTCGTCACCTGCGGCCAGAGGCAGAACGTGCAGCGCGCCGGGCAGCCGCGGCCCGTGTAGAGCGAGACGTACGGATACTGGCAGTAGGGGCTGTTGTACTTGAGGTAGTCGAGGTCGCGCTCGTAGATCTCGGTCACGAACGGCAGGGCATCGAGCTGCTCGGTGGTGAGCGGCAGGGGCTCGTCGTTGTGCACGACGACGCCGTTCTTCCGGTAGCTGATGCCCTTGACGGTGTCCCACGACCGCCCCTCGGCGATCGCCACGACCGCGAGGTCGAACTCCTTTCGGGCGATGAAGTCGACCACCGGCGCGGTCTGGAGCGACTGCTCGGGAAGCGAGGTGACGTGGCCGCCGACGAAGCCGATGACGATGTCGGGCTTCGCGTCCTTGATCGCCTGCGCGGTGCGGACGTCGGCGCGGAAGGAGGGGGTGCTCGTGTGCACCACCACCATGTCGTACTCGCGCGCGATGCGGACGGTCTCCTCGACGGAGAGCTTCAGCGGCGGGGCGTCGAGCACGCGCGCACCCGGCAGCATGCCCGCCGGGTAGCAGAGCCACGTCGGATACCAGAACGACCAGACCTCACGCTTCGCTTGGTAGCGAGCTCCCGCACCCCCGTCGAAGTCGTCGTACGAGGGCGGGTTCAGAAACAGCGTACGCATCTCGTCCCTCCCGGGGTGCGACACGCTCTCTCGAACGGAGCCACCCCCAGCAGCACCACGCGTCCAGCCACCCAACCGGCCACCATTGACCGAGCGGTCAGAGAAGGGTCGTATAGCAAGCCCGTCGGGCCGTGCAACCAACCGTTCATGTGTGACGATGTTTCGGTCACAAGAACAAGAATCCTTGAACCGTGCAAGCCTCGCCGGTATAGGCACCTCTTCCGCGGATGAGTGACGTGCGCCTCCGGGCCATGCGTGGGCCCAGGATTCTCCTCGCCGCGGGCGCGCACGACGCGCTCTCCGCGAAGCTCGCGGAAGAGGCCGGGTTCGACGCAATCTGGGCGAGCGGCTTCGGCATCTCCGCCGTCCAGGCCGTCCCGGATGCCAACATCCTGACCCTCACCGAGACGCTCGAGGCCGTGCGCCGCATCTGCGACGCCGTTCGCATCCCCGTCGTCGCCGACTGCGACAACGGCTACGGCAACGCGATCAACGTCATCCGCACCGTGCTCGAGTTCGAGCGCGCCGGCGCGGCGGGCATATGCATCGAGGACAACGACTTCCCGAAGCGGTGCAGCTTCTACTCCGGCGTGCGCCGCGAGCTGGTGCCGATCGCCGAGCACGCCCGCAAGATCGAGGCCGCCACGGGCGCGCGCCGGAGTGCGGACTTCTTCGTCATCGCGCGCACCGAGGCGCTCATCGCGGGGCTCGGGATGGAGGAGGCGCTGGCGCGCGCGAGCGCGTACGCCAAGGCGGGGGCCGACGCCGTCCTGATCCACTCGAAGGCGGCCGACTTCGCCGAGCTCCGTGCCTTCGCGGCCGCCTGGGACGGGAAGGTGCCGCTCGTCGCGGTCCCGACCACCTACCCGACGGTCGCGGCGGCGGAGCTCGAGGCGGCGGGCTTCCGCCTCGCCATCTTCGCCAACCAGGCGCTCCGCTCGGCCATCGTCGCCATGCGGAGCACGCTCGGGGAGATCCGGCGGAGCGGCCGCGCGGCCGGGGTCGAGGAGCGCATCGCGCGGCTCGACGAGGTCTACGCGCTGGTCGGCGTCCCGGAGCTCAAGGCGAACGAGGAGCGCTACCTCTTCGCCGGCGAGGAGGCGCCGCGCGCGGTGATCCTCGCGGCCGGGTTCGAGCCGCAGCTCATGCCGCTGATCCAGGACCGGCCGAAGACCATGCTCGACGTGAAGGGGCAGACGATCCTCGAGCGGCAGGTTGCGGCCCTCGGGGCGTTCGGTGTGCGCGACGTCACCGTGGTGCGCGGCTACAAGAAGGAGCAGGTCGTGGTGCCCGGCGTCCGCTACGTCGACAACGACCGCTATCGCGAGACCGGCGAGCTGCACTCGCTGTTCAGCGCGGCGCACGCCCTCGCCGGCCCGTGCGTCGTCCTCTACGGCGACATCCTCTTCGAGCCGACGATCCTCGAGCGCCTCCTCCGGAGCACCGCCGACGTCGCGGTCGTCGTCGACCGCGCGTTCCGCGACGCACAGCAGGCGGGGATCGTCCCCGCCGGCGGGCCGTTCGACCTGGTGGTGACGGAGACGCCCGCCAACGGCCGCCGCTTCGTCGCTCCCGAGGGCGGCAGCCGCGTGCTCCGCATCGGGCCCGACGTCCCGGCCGCGGAGGCGCACGGCGAGTTCATCGGCATGGCGCTCTTCTCCGCGCGTGGCGCGGAGCGTCTCCGCGCGGTGCATGCGGAGCTAGAGGCCGAGCGCGCCGAGGGGCTCGAGCGCGCCAGCATCACGCAGATCCTCCAGACCCTGGTCGACCGCGGCGAGACCGTGACCGCCGTCGACGTGCACAAGGGCTGGATGGAGGTCGACAGCTTCGAGGACTACCGGCGCGCGTGGGCAGAGATGAAGTGACGGTCGTCCCGGCGGCCTCGTTCGTCGACCGACTCCTCGCCGCGGGATTCGACTTCTTCACCGGTGTGCCCTGCTCGCTCGTCGGGCCGCTCATCTCGGAGCTGGAGAGGCGCGGCATCTACCGCGGCGAGACGCGCGAGGACGCGGCGCTCGGCGTTGCGGCGGGCGCCTACATGGGTGGCCGGATGCCGGTCGTCGTGATGCAGAACTCGGGCCTCGGCGTGTCGCTGAACGCGCTCGGCTCGCTCCACATCCTCTATCGGATGCCCTGCCTGCTCCTCGTCACCTGGCGGGGCTTCGAGGGCAAGGACGCTCCGGAGCACCTCGTGATGGGCGCCGTCCTGCCGCGGCTCCTCGGTCTGTTCGAGATCCCGCACCGCGCGCCGCTGAACGAGGCGGCGCTCGCGGACGTCGACTGGGCAGCGGCGATGGCGCGCGAGACCGCGAAGCCCGTCGCGCTCGTCGTCCGCCCGGGGCTCTTCGTGGCGGAATGATGACGCTCGGGGACGCGCTCGACGAGGTGCTGCCGCGGCTCGACCGCGAGCTCCGCATCCACGCCAACGGGCACATCTCGCGCGCGGCGTGCGCACGGCGCGACGACGAGGGCTGCTTCTACATGATCGGCTCCATGGGGCTTGCCTCGTCGATCGGCCTCGGGCTCGCGCTCGCACGGCCCGAGCGGCGCGTCCTCGTCCTCGACGGCGACGGCAACGTGCTCATGAACCCGGGGGCGCTCGCGTCGATCGCGGCGGCGGCGCCGCCGAACCTCCTCCACCTCTGCTTCGACAACGGCGCGCACGCGTCGACGGGCGGGCAGCGGACCATCAGCGATCGTATCCGGCTCGAGGAGCTGGCGCGTGCGGCCGGCTACCGCACGGCGACCCGCGTCGAGACGCGCGAGGCGCTCGGGGCGGCGCTCCCTGGCTTCCTCGCGGCGGAAGGCCCCGCGTTCCTCCTCGTTCGCATCGCCCTCGGAGGCGCGCCGGGCCCGCGCGTACCCCACGAGCCCGACGCCATGACCGCGCGTCTCCGGCGCGCCGCCGGCGTGCGATGATCCTCCTGAATCCCGGTCCGGTGAACGTCTCGCCGCGCGTCACGGCCGCGCTGGCGCGCGGTGACATGTGCCATCGCGAACCCGAGGCCAACGAGCTGCTCGCGCGCATCCGGCAACGCCTCGCGGAGGCGTTCGCGCCGCGCGGCGGGTTCGGCGCCGTCCTCGTCACGGGCTCCGGCACCGCGGCGCTCGAGACCGCGGTCACGAGCGTGCTCTCCAAGACCGGGCGGCTCCTCGTGGTCTCGAACGGCGTCTACGGCGAGCGCATCGCGGCGATGGCCGCCGCGGCGCGGCTGCCGCACAGCGTGATCGAGACGTCCTGGACCTCGCCGCCGGACCTCGCGCGCCTCGCGCGCGAGGCGGCCGCGCCGGACGTCGAGGCCATCGCCGTCGTGCACCACGAGACGACGACGGGCCTGCTCAACCCCGTCGCCGAGGTCGGGCGGCTGGCGCGTGCCCACGAGAAGCTCCTCCTGATCGATTCGGTCAGCGGCCTCGCCGGGGATGCGCTCGACCTCGAGGCCGTCGGCGCGGACCTCGTCGTCGGCACCGGCGGCAAGTGCATCCAGGGCTTTCCCGGGCTCTCGTTCGTGCTCGTGCGGCAGTCGGTGGTGCCCCGCCTCCTGACGCATCCGCGGCGCTCGCTCTACCTCTCGCTCGCCGGCTACTGGGAGGCGCAGGAGCGGAGCACGACGCCGTTCACGCCCGCAGTCCAGATCGCGTACGCGCTCGACGAGGCGCTGGCGGAGCTACTGGACGAGGGCGTCGCCGCGCGCATCGCGCGCTACGCGGCCGCGGCGCAGCTGCTGCGCGCCGGCTTCACGCGCCTGGGGCTCCAGGGTCTGCTGCCGGCCGAGCTGCGCTCGAACACCATCACCGCGCTCCGCATCCCGGCGGGCCACACGTACGCCTCGCTCCACGACGGCCTCAAGGCGCGCGGCTTCGTCATCTACGAGGGACAGGGCAAGCTCCGCGACGAGGTCTTCCGCATCGCCAACATGGGCCATCTCGATCAAAAGGACTTCGAGCGCTGTCTCGTGGCGCTCCGCGAGGTGCTGCGCGCATGACGGCGATCGTCCTCGCCGCCGGCGTCGGCAAGCGCCTCCTGGCGGTGTCGGACGGGCGGCCGAAGTGTCTCATCGAGATCGGCGGGCGGAGCCTCCTCACGCGGCTCATCGCCGGCCTCGCGCGCGCCGGGGTGCGCGATGCCCTCGTGGTGACGGGCTTCGGCGCCGCGGAGGTGGAGCGGGCGGTCGCGGCGCCGCCGCGCGACATCCGCGTCCGCTGCCTCGTGAACCCGCGCTACACCGAGGGGGCGATCCTCTCGCTGTGGACGGCGCGCGACGCGCTCCGCGCCGGGCCGGTGCTGGTCATGGACGCGGACGTCCTCTGCGCGCAGACGATGCTCGAGCGGCTCGTGCGCTCGCCGCACCCGAACTGCTTCCTCCTGGACGGCAGCGTCGCGAGCACCGGCGAGGAGCAGATGCTCCTCGTGCGCGACGGCCGCGTACGCGACATCGTGCGCGGCGGCGCATCGGGCTGGGAGCTTCAGGGTGAGTCCGTGGGATTCCTCAAGCTCTCGGCGCCCGCGGCCGCGCTCCTCGAGACGCTCCTCGCCGCGCGCGTCGCCGCGGGCCACACGGGCATCGAGCACGAGGAGGTCTATCCCGACCTCCTCGCGCGCGTCGACGTCGGCTTCGAGCGCGTCGACGGGCTCCCGTGGACGGAGATCGACTTCCCCGAGGACGTCGTCCGCGCCGAGCGTGAGATCCTGCCGCGCCTCGAGGAGCGCGCGTCGTGAGCGAGCCCATCGGCGAGGCGATCGTCCTCACCAACGGGGACGCCGGACGGCCGGTCGCGGGCGTGCCCCTCCTCCTGCGGACGATCCTCGCCCTGCAGCGGGCCGGCGTCGAGCGCCTGACGCTCGTCGGGGCGGAAGCGCCGAGAGATCCGCGCATCCGGCTCGACGTCGCGACCGTGCCGGCGCTCACGCCGGCGGCCGACGAGCGCCTCCGGCTCATCGTCGGCGCGGGGACGGTGATCGACGAGGCGCTCGTCCGCGAGCTCGGGCGGCACGCGCGGCCCGGTGAGGTGCTCGAGGTCGAGCGCGACGGCGTCCACGTGCGCGTCGCGCCGGGATCGCTCGTCGGCGCGCCGGCCGGCCGCCACATAGCCGCGCGCCGCGGCATGCTCGGCCGCGCCGGCGCGCCCGCGCGCGAGCAGGCGGAGCAGCTCCTCCGCGGCCTCGAGAACCCGCGCGACGGCTATCTCGATCGGCTCATCTATCGCCGTTTCTCGCGCCCGCTCACGGCGCGCCTCCTCCCGACGCGCATCACGCCGAACCAGCTGACGGTCGTGGGCATCGCCGCCGGCAGCGCGGGCGGGCTCCTGCTCGGCATCCCCGGCGCGGGCGCCACGGTCGCGGCGATCCTTCTCCTCCTCGTCTCGGGCGTGCTCGACTGCAGCGACGGCGAGCTCGCGCGCCTGCGCTTCGCGGAGTCCAAGCTCGGACACTGGCTCGACGTGGCGGGCGACACGGTCGTGCACGTGGCGCTCCTCGGCGGCATCGCGCTCCGCCTCGCGAACCTGGGCGAGACGCCGAGCGTCGCGGCGATGGTCGGGCTCGCGACCGGTATCGCCGGCGCCTTCGCGGCGATCACGTCCTCGGAACAGCTCGAGGGGCGGCGGCACCGCGTACCGGGCTGGGAGAACCGCGTGCTCGACGGGGTGCTTTCACCGCTCAGCACCCGCGACTGGTACGTGTTCCCGGTGGGGCTCGCCGCCGCGGGGCTCCTCGGTTGGCTCGTACCGGCGGCGGCCGTCGGGGCGCACGTCTTCTGGGTGGCGACCGCGCTGCTCCTCTGGCGCGCGCTCCGAAAGAGCCGCGCTCCCGAGTGAGCGTGGCCGAGTCGCCGCGCTCCGCCCGGAACGACGACGCGGAGATCCGGCGTCGGGTCTACTCGTTCGGCGAGCTGTCGCGATTCCCGTTGAGGCGCCGCCTGCTGATCCGACTCGCCGACCTGGCGTTCTACGCGCTGATCGCCCTGATCGGCCGGACGGTGCGCTTCACGGTGGTCGGGCGCGAGGAGCTCGACGCGCTCACGGGCGCGGGGAAGCCGTACGTCGGCGCCTTCTGGCACAACCGGCTCCTCCTCGCGACCTGGTGGTTCCGGCGGCGCGGGATCGTCGTCATGACGAGCGAGAGCTTCGACGGCGAGTACATCGCGCGCTTCATCCGGCGCTTCGGCTACGGCGCGGCGCGCGGCTCGTCGACGCGCGGCGGGAGCCGCGCGCTGGTGTTCATGCGCGCCTGCGTACGCGCCGGTATGCCCACCGCCTTCACGATCGACGGGCCTCGCGGCCCCGTCTACGTGGCGAAGGAAGGGGCGATCCACCTGGCGCGGGCGTCGGGAGCGCCGATCCTCCCGTTGTGCATCTCGCCCGAGCGCTTCTGGCAGGTGAAGAGCTGGGACCGCTTCCAGCTCCCGCGGCCGTTCACGCGTGCCGTCGTGCTGTTCGCGCCGACGATCACGGTGCCGCGCGATTGCGACGACTCCGAGCTCGTGCAGAAGCAGGCGTCGCTACAGGCGGTGCTCGACGAGCTGCGCGCGCGCGGCGACGCGTGGTGGCGCTAGCGTCGACCACGCACCGGGAAGGGGACGCGCGGAGTCCCCTTCCCGGGCGCGCGGCCGCCTAGTTGTCCTGGAAGAGGCCTCCCGCCACCCAGTCGTCGATGCCCGGGGCCACGTGGCCCAGGCCACCGCCGACGACGGACTTGAAGCCGTTCGTCCGGTTGTTCGAGCCGCCCGAGACGACCGAGAATCCGCCTGCCGCCACGTTCCCCGAGCCGCCGATCACGGTGTCGTAGCCGCCCTCGGCCCGGTTGCTGGATCCGCCGCCTGCGGTCGTGGCGGTGCCGCTCGCCACGACGCCGTTCCCGCCGAAGACCGACGCGTAGTAGCCGGAGGCCCTGCAGCCGCCGCCGCCGCTGACGGACGAGGCGTAGCCGGCGGACTGATTGCCGAATCCGCCGCCGATCCAGGAATACTCGTTCGTGGTGAGATTGCCCGTGCCGCCGCTGATCGACGTCTCCTCGCCGGCGGCCTGGTTGTCGCTGCCCCCCGTGACGGTGGACGCGGGCCCGGTGATGGCGTTGCCCTCACCCATCACCGCACCGCCGAAGCTCGTGTAGCTGTGATAGTCCCCGACCACGAGGTTGTGGGAACCCGTCTGTGGATTGCCGGGGCTCGTGTTGTAGCCGACGATCAGGTTCCCGAGCCCGTTGACCGGAGCGTCCGTGGCGCCGGCTCCCGACAGGACCTGCACGTTGGCTCCCGTGAACTGGACGAGCGTGTTCGCGTTCGTGAAGACGATCGGCAGCTTCGTTTCGTTCCCGTTGCAGACGGATGCCCGGACGAACAGCGCTCCGGTGCCGTTGTTCTTGCAGAGAACGTCGGCGCGGGCCGGGGCGGCGATCGAGATCGCCACGACCAGCGAACCTCCCAGAGCTCGGCGAATGGCAGTCGTCATGTTGCGGTCCTCCTGTCTCTCACGAGGGATGTTGTAGCGTTGTGTGTGAGGCGGTCGGTTCCAACAGGTGGTCGCGCCGGAGGCGGCGCGCGTCCTCGCGTCGGTCGGTGACGACCGGAGGAGCTACGAGCCTGCAGCGGCGGCGACACGATGCGCTGCCATGCCGCAGCGTCGGCTCGCCCCTCAATGACGGACCGCGTATCCGTTCAGCGAATACGTGCCTGGCTGCTAGCTCAGCTCCACGCGAGCCTGGCGCGGTGCGCCCAGTAGTCGGCCGCGGACATCGCGGCGGCGGCGCCGGCGGCGCGCTCGGCCGCATCCAGCGAGACCTCCGTCGCCGCGGCGTGCGACGCGAGCTGCTTCGTGGTCGCCGCGCCGGAGAGCGCGCAGTCGACGAACGGATGCGCCAGCACCCAGGCGAGCGCGAGCTGGTCCGTCCCGATCCCGCGCGTTCGGGCGAGCGCCGCGACGGGCGCGAGCGTCGGGTCGCGTGCGGCCTCCGCGTCGGTGAGCCGGCCGTTCGCGAAGACCTCCTTCGCGATCACCCCGAGCCCGGCGTCGTGTGCGGCCGCCAGCCCGTCCGCGAGCGAGGGCTCGAGGCAGTTGAAGGTGGCCTGCACGACCTCGAAGACCCGCTCTCCGTCGACGCGTGCCGCGAGCGCGAGGTCGAGCGCCCGTGCGCTGTCCGGCCCCGTGAGCGTGAGTCCGACGGCGCGGTAGTCGCCGGCCCGCCGCCGCTCGACGAGCAGGCGGAGCAGCCTCTCGTCCGTCAGGCACCCCGACTCGGCCGTCGCGCTGTGAATCTCGTAGAGGTCGAGCCACGAGCCGAGGAGCGCGCGCGACTCCGCGAGCTGCTGCGTGAAGCGCGCCGGCGACAGCTCCTTCTCCTCGTGCACCGCGGCGTCGACGGTCCATCCAGCGGTGTAGCGATAGCCCCACTTGCTTCCGATCGTCAGCGCGTCCCGCGCCGGCGTGCGCTCGCGGAGCCATGCGGCGAGGAACTCCTCCGCGCGGCCGTAGCTCCGTGCCGCGTCGACGTATCGGATGCCCGCGGCGCGGGCGGCGTCCAGCAACTCGGCCGTGCGGGCGGCCAGCGCGGCGGGCGTCCGGTCGGCCGGAAGATCGCGGGCGCGGCCGAGATTGATGTAGCCGGGGCGGCCGACGGCGGCGAGGCCGAGGCCGAGCCGTGAGACACGGAGCGGCGTGCGGCCGAGGAGGCGCTCGCCGCCCGCGCACGCCGTCACGCCGGCGGCTCCATCGCGGGCGCGCGGCGGAGCGCGGTCTGCTGCGCGATGTAGACGATGCCGACGACGTCGTAGAAGAGCTCGCGCGCCCGCTTGAGCAGCCAGAGCGTCACCGCCGGTGCGTCGGGGATGCCGAGCAGATGGCAGAGCGCCGTGCCCCCCATCTCCTGGACGCCGAGCCCGCCCGGGATGACGAGCGCGGCGGCCCGGATCGGCTGCCCGAGCGATTCGAGGACCAGCGCGTCGGCCCACGGGATGGGCGAGCCGATCAGCTGCATGATGATCCACACCTCGACGACGCCGAGGAGCCACGCCATGAAGTGCCAGAGCGTCGCCGTGCGGAAGGCGCGCTGCTCGATGCGGTAGAAGTCGCCGAGCCGCTCGTCGATGGCGGCGGCGCGCTCGCCGAGCCGCGCCACCCTGCGCGAGCGGGGGAACCAGCGGACCAGGCGCCGCCACGCCGAGTGCACCAGGCCGCGCCGCTGCACCCCGACGAGGAAGCGCGCGAACAGGAACGCCATCGTGACCAGCACCGCGAATATCGCCGCGCCGAGGATCGGCCGGCCGAAGCGGACGGCGAGAAACGGCACGCCGACCAGGATGAAGGCGATCTGCGACAGGGTGAGCGCCGTCTTCGCGATCACCACCGAGGCGACCGCCTCCGGACCCGGGACGCCCGCGGCGTGGAGGAGCTGAGCCTTCACGGGCTCGCCGCCGACGGCGGCCGTCGGGGTGACGCTGTTCACCGCCTCGCCCGCGATGCGCGCGAAATACTGCGCCATGAACGGCACCCGCGCCGCCGCCTCCGGCGAGAGCGCCCGCCGCCAGGCCATCGTGTCGAGCGTATTGATGATCAGGTAGGGAACGAACAGGAACGGCGCCGCCCAGCCCATCGCCCGGACGCGCTCCAGCACCGGCCCGACGCCCGCGTAGGAGACGACCAGCAGGAGCAGCAGCCCGCCGAGCGCCAGCAGCGCGAGTGCGCGGACACGGCGGGCCCGGTCGGGCGGCGACGCGGGCTGCGTGTCGGGCGCCAGCCCGTCGGGGGATTCGTGCATGCGCGCGCCGGAGGGCCGGTCGCCGATGCTAGTCCGGTAGTTCCCGACCGGCAAGCCGCGTTGACTTTTCCTCGGCGATTCGCACAAAGGGGGCGGCCGTGGCGGTCAGGAGCGAGCTTCACTGGGGTGTGGAAGAGCCGCGTCCGGAGGCCTCGGGGGCGCGCACCTGGGGGCTTCCGGCGGCGCTGGCGCTCGGCGGCGCCGCGGCGGCGCTCCTCTCCGTGCGGCTGGACGTGCCGGCGCTGTTCGACAACGAGGGCCGATACGCCGAGGTCGCTCGCGAGATGCTGCTCAGGGGCGACTTCATCACCCCGACGCTCGATTTCACGCTCTTCCTGAACAAGCCACCGCTGACGTTCTGGCTCGCAGCCCTCGTGCACCATCTCACGGGGCCGAGCGAGTGGGCGCGGCTCGTGTCGGTCGCCTGGGCGGCGGTCGCCCTCGTCGCGACCTGCCGGCTCGGTGCGCTCCTCTACGACGAGCGCACGGGCCTCGTCGGCGGCGCGCTCCTGGCCGTGACGCTCGGGTTCGTGCTCGAGGCGCGGACGCTCAGGCCCGACATGACGGTCGCGGCCACGGTGGTGTTGGCGTTGCTCTGCTGGCGGCACATCCTGCGACACGCCGACGGCGACCGCGCACGGTTGCGGTGGCTGGTCGCGTTCTACGCGAGCCTCGGCGTCGGAATGCTCGCGAAGGGTCTGGTGCCGGTCGTGCTGGTGGGGATTCCCGTCGGCATCGTCACGCTCCTCGAGCGGGGCTGGCGCGGCGTCCGCGAGCTGCGTCCCGGCCTAGGCCTTCTGGTGCTCGGAATCATCGTGCTTCCGTGGCACCTCGCGATCGCGCTTCGCCACCCGGGATTCGTTTCCGACTATCTCCTGAACCAGCACCTGATGACGTTCTTCGACAAGAAGCCGCAGAACGACACCGCGGGCGATCCGCTGTGGTTCTTCTGGAGCGCGTTCGCCGGCCGCATGCTGCCCTGGGTGGTGCTGCTGCCGTTGACGCTCGACGAGATGCGTCGTGGCCTCAGGCGCTTCGCGGAGCCGGCCGCGCGCGCGACGGCATACCTGTGGCTCTGGCTCGGCGGCCTGCTGCTCTTCTTCTCGCTGGCGCCGTCGCGGCTCGAGCATTACTGCGTTCCCGGACTGCCGGCGGGTGCGCTGCTGGCGGCACGCGTCTGGCAGCGGGGCACGCGTGGGGAGATCGCGCCGGTCGCGTGGCGGGCGATATCGGCCGTGGGAGTCCTGGTCTTCGCCGTCGGGGCCTTCGGCATGGTACGCGGGGCGAGCCTCGTATCGCAGACGTACTGGATCGCGCAGGCACCGGCGCTGCCCTACTTCGCGCCGCTCGCCGGCTCGGTCGTCGCCGCCACGGGCGCCATGATGGCGCTCGCTGCGGCGCGACGGCGGGCCGGACTCCTCGTCGCCGTGCTCGGGCTCGCCATGATCCCGATCAGCGCCATCGTCGTGCGGGCCGAGGCCGAGGCCGAGCCGCTCTTCGCGTGGCGCCTTCCCGCGCGCGCGGTGATGTCCGTCGCCGGTGCGGATACCGAGATCGTGTTCGAGTCCCCGCGCGAGTATCAGCTCGTCGCGGGGCTCGTCTTCTACACCGGCCGTCGCGTGACGCTGCTCGAGCCTCCGGGATTCGTTCCGCCGGCATATCTCGCGCCGTCGATGGCCGGGATGTTCCTCTCGCGCCAGGAATTCGCCCGGCGCTGGGAAGCCGGCGCATCACTCGTCCTCGTCAGCAACCCCCTGCTGCGCCGCGAGGATCCGACGGAGATCGCCCCCGGACCGTTCCGTGTCCTCGGACGCTTCGGTGATCGATGGGTACTGGCTCCCGCTGTCGTGTCGGCGCGGCGCTGATCGCGCTCGCGGTGCTCGGGATCCCGCGGCCCGATCCAGGCCGGGCCGAGGTGAGCTTCATCCCGATCCCGGAGATCGTCACGGATCCGAACGAGGGCAATACCTACGGCATCCTCGGCGTGTTCCTCTTCCTCGACGAGAAGGGCGAGGTTCGCTACATGGTCGCGCCCGACGCGACCTTCAACGACACGAAGGGCTTCTTCCCGATCTTCCGTCTCTTCGGATATCCCAGCGAGCACCGCCGCTACTCGATCACGCTCGGCAAGTCGACGACGAAGGACGAGGACTACGAGGTCGAGTTCAGCGACCGGGGCTTCTGGGATCAGCGGGGGTTCGTCGCGGGCTCTTTCATCTACGAGCGCGACTCGACGGAGCGCTTCTTCGGCTTGGGCAACGAATCGGACGAGGACCGGGAGTCGAACTACACCGGCAACCTCATTCGGGCGCTCGCGACCCCGGGGGTGTGGATCCTCCCGTACGTGAACGTCGCCTACCAGATGCGAATCGAGCGCTACTCCATCGGGCGCGGACAGGTCGACAACATCCCCTTCATCCAGTCGGAATTTCCCGGGCTGACGCAGAAGGGGCTGTTCGATTCGACCTTCTACTGGAGCCATCGCGCGGCCATCGCCTACGACAGCCGCGACAGCTTCGACATTCCGACCGGCGGCGCCTATTCCGAGCTGTACGTCGAGGGCACCGGGCCGTGGATCGGCAGCTCGACGTGGTTCGTCAAGTTCGGCGTCGACTGGCGCGACTACATTCCGCTGCGCAAGAGCGGCAATCCCATCCTCGCCGTCCGAGCGCTGGCGGACTACATCACGGCCAGCGACGACACCCCGCCCTGGGAGCTGAACTCCCTCGGCGGCCGGCGGACGCTCCGTGCGTACGGCGGCGACCGCTTCATCGACGCGAATCGCACGCTCGTCGGCGGCGAGCTCCGCACGCGGGTCTGGCAGCGGCGGATGTTCGGCGTCAACGCGGAGATCGAGGTGGCGCCGTTCGTCGAGACCGGCAAGGTGTTCCCGAATCTGGGGGACAATCCGATCAACCACCCCCACTGGGCGTACGGGATGGGCTTCCGGGGCATCGCGCGGCCGCAGATCGTGGGCTTCGTGGACGTCGGGGCGGGCAGCGAGGGCCTCGCCGTCTTCACGGGCGTGAACTATCCTTTTTAGTACCGGGGGCCCGTGCGGTGCTCGCGCGCGAGCGGAGCTCGCGCCCTGCGCTCCTCCGATGCCCCCGGACCCCGTCGCCCGGGCGCGACGGAGTCGCGCCCGGCTCCGCGTTCGGTGCGTGAGGCGGTGGGACGCGTGACGGCCGTGCCGCGGCCGGCGGAGCCGGCGCGGCAAACTTGGTACGCCCGCGCTCGGATCAGTCCGCGCGAGGGGTACGGAGGCCGGGTTCGCCGGTTGCCGGTGGGCGCTCGGTGGCAACGCGGATGGGGCCCGCGGGAACGCGGACCAGTGCCAGGTGGCCGTTTCTTGGGCGGGACGAGTCGCTGACGGCGACGACGTCGAGGGTTTCGCCGCGAGCGTCGCGGGTGATGCGCCATTCGTTCTCCCAGAGGAGGGCGTAGCCGCCGGCGAGGCGCTCGTCGGGCCAGGGCGCGAGATCGCGGGGCGCGTAGAAGCGGAGCGCGGGATCGGGTGGGAAGCGGGTGTAGAGGGGCGCGTCCGTCGGGACGATCGTGCCGACGTGCGCCAGGAATTCGCGCACGCTACGGCTCCGCCCGATCGCGGGGTGGAGGACGCCGTTGAAGAACGCCGTCCACGCGACGAACGCCGCGGCGACGACGAGCACGAGGCGCGGCCACGCGTCGGTACGGACGGCCCGTCCCGCCGCGAATGCCGCGCCGGCCGTTCCGATGGCGAGGAGCATCAGCAGCGGGCCGGCGCGGCGGACCGCGGTAACGAGCGCCACGGCGCCGGCGGCGTCCTGCGGCTTCAAGAGGGGACGAATCGGCGCGGCCACATCCAGGCCGAGCGCGCCCGCCGCGGCCACGGCGGCGATCAGCGCGAACGCGATCGGATAGGTCCGGGCGCCGAGCCGCGCGAGGCGCCGCGCGAGACCGGGGCCGTCGGCGGCCGCCATGCCGCCCGCGACGAGCAGCGCGAGCGCGGGATAGAGCGGCAGCAGATACACACCGCGCTTCGACGCCGCGAGCGCGAGGAAGACGATTCCGGTGATGGCCCACGCGGCGGACAGCGCCGTCGCCGGCGAGCGCGGCGCCGCGAGCGCGAGCGACGCGATGGGCGTCCAGGGAAGGAGGCCGACCAGGCCGAGCACCAGGAGGTAGGAAGCCCCGTGCGCGTGTCCGGTCTCGGCGGCCTCCGTGTCGAGGAAGCGGAGGAGATTCTCGCGCGCCACGACGTCGACGAACGCCCAGCCCTCGCGCGCGAAGGCGACGGCGTACCAGAGGGCGGCGAGCGCCGCTGCGACGGCGAGCGTCGTCACGGGACGGAGCGCACGCATCGTCGCGCGATGGCGGGGCAGCGCGAGCAGCGCGCCCACCGCGAGCGCCGGCAGCACGAGGGCGACGGGTCCCTTGGCGAGCGTGCCGAGCGCCGCCCCCGCGATCGCGACGGTCACGACGACGCCGCGGCGGACGTCGGGCCGAGCCAGCGCCACGCACCAGGTCGCGAGAAGGAGTGCCAGCGGCGCCGCGAGCGCCATGTCGACGCGGGCGCTGGTCGCGGCGCGCGTCCACTCGAAGCTCGTAGCGAGCATCAGTCCCGCGGCCAGCGCGACGCCGGGCGGGAGCGCGCGCCGGGCCGCCGCCCACGTGGCGAGCACGCCTGCCGTGCCGAGCAGCGCGGATGGGAGCCGCATCGCGCGCTCCGGCGGACCGGGGAGCAGCGCGGTCGCGGCGGCGGCAGTCCAGTAGTAGAGCGGTGGCTTCCGTGCCAGGTCCCCGCCCGGCCGCGCCGGCACGAGCCAGTCGCCCGTCTGCAGCATCTCGCGCACGACGAGCCCCTCACGCGGCTCGCCGCGCGTGTAGAAGGGAACCTCGCCGCTGCCGGTCAGGTACAGGAGGGCGCAGGCGACGACGAGCAGCGCGCCCTCTTGCCTCGTGCTCACGCCGACTCCGTAAGTCAGATCCTAGGGCGGGCCGCCATCGGCGGGCGCGGGTCGGTTCGCGTACAGCCGCCGGCGCCGCGTCGCATGCCAGACGTGCGCGCGCTGGCCGAGCAGCTCCTCGATGCGCGCGAAGTGCCGGCGTCCCGTCACCAGGAACACGGGCTCGTCGCGCGCGAAGAGGTCGCGGACGAGGCGCGCATCCTCCGTCCAGACCACGGGCGCGCGGAGATAGAACACGAGCGACGGAGCCAGGGCCGAGAACGCGAGCACCGGGGCCGAGCCCGCGGCGGTGATGAGCGCCGCCGCGTCGCGGTCGCTCTGCACGCGCGCGACCGCGGGCGCCACGACGTGCACGAGCGCGGGATAGAGCACCAGCACCGCGGCGAGCGCCACCGCCGGCACCAGGCCGGCGCGGCGGCGGAGCGTCGTCCATGCGAGCGCCGCGGCCGCCACGAGCATCGTGGCCGTCACGAGCGTGGCGGCCGCTGTGCCGATCGGAAAATACTGCGCGGCAACGACGATCCCGACGCCGCCCGCGGCCAGGACGCCGCTCGCGAGCCAGCCCGCGATCCGGAGCGCCCGTTCGCCGGCGAGGTCCGCGGCCCCGATTGCCGCGCCTGCGAGCGGCGGGCCGATCAGCAGCGCGAGCGGCACGAGTGCCGAGAGCGCATACGTGGCGAGCTTCCCGTGCGCCAGCGTGAGTACGACGGGCACGAAGAGCGCCCACGCCAGGAGCACGCGCGACCGCGGATCGCGGGCGGCGCCGGCGGCCGCGGCCGGCGCGAAGAGCGTCCACGGGAGCAGCAGCGCCGGGAGCCACGCGAAATAGTACCAGGCGGGGGACGCGTGCGGTGCGCCGGCCCCGAGGCGGGCGACGTTCGTGCCCGCGAAGTGGCGCACGTAGCTCTCGTCGAGGATCGCGACCGGCACGTAGAGCAGGGCGGCGATCGCGAGACTCGTCGCGAGCCCGGACGCGAGGCGGAGATCGCGCACGCGGGGGCGCGGACGGCCGATCGCCCAGGCGAGGGCGAGCGGTCCCAGCACCAGAACGAGCGCAATGGGTCCCTTGATGATCGTGCCGAGCCCGGCGGCGATCCAGGGCGCGAGCGGCGCCCGCCGGCCCTCGGGATGCTCCAGCCACGCGAGCCCCGAGAGCACGCCGAACGCGATACAGGCCGTGAGCGTCATGTCGACGTTCACGAAGCGCGCGAGGCCGTACCAGCCGGCGCTCGTCGCCAGCACCAGCGCGGCGGCGAGCGCGCCCGGGACGCCGTAGCGCGGCGCCGCCCACCAGTAGACGGCGAGCACGGTCGCGAGCGCGGCGAGCGCGCTCGGGAGCCGGGCCGCCGCCTCGGTGACGCCCAGGGCCGCGTATGCGAGCGTCGCGAGCCAGTAGAACCCGGCGGGCTTCTCGCGGTACGGCTGCAGCTCGAGCGTCGGGAGGAGGAGGGCGCGGACGCCGTGCCCGGCCGCCATCTCGCGCGCCACCTCGGCGTGTCGCGCCTCGTCGGGGTCGAGCAGCGGGTACGCGCCCAGACCCGTGAGAAACGTCGCGCCGGCGACGAGCGCCAGGAGCGCGGCCCCTGCGAGCCGATTCATCGTCGCGAGTCCCGGAGAGGGCCCGCGTCTCGCGCGGCGGCGCGGCTCAGCGGCGCGAGCGTGTGCCGAGGACGGTCGCCCGTGCCTCGCGATCGGCCCACTGCATGCGGCGGTAGTCGAAGTTCGGCTCCTCCAGGAGCTCGAGCTTCACGACCTCGAAGTAGGGCGAGAGGTCGAAATCGCGCGGCGTGATCAGGCTGTAGGGCTCGTGCCGGAAGATTCCCGGATACGGCGGCGGCGGCGCCTTGCGCAGCAGCCGATCGCGGAGACGCCGTCGCGGCTCGGGCGGACGTGCCGCCACCGGCGTGAGCACCGGCATGATCGGGAAGCCGACGTTCTGGAACGCGCGGCCGATCATGCTGGTGCAGATGACCTGCGTCGTGAGCCCGCTCCCGAGCTGGAGGGCCGTCCGCCGGAAGCGCCGCGGGATCAGGCTCACCGGGAAGAAGTAGCGCGCCAGGTCGAGGAGGTTCTTGATGTCGTACTGGAGGCCGAGCTGGCCGATCACCTCGCGCATCACGCGCTCCGCGTCCTCGCGCCGGAGGCCCTTCGGGCGGCAGACGCGGAGGTTGAAGCCCGCGTACTTGGAGAGCGGCGAGGCGATGACCCCGTCCATCAGGGCCTCGACGATCAGGTGATGGGCGTCGCGGCCGTGCGCCGCCAGGAGCTCGTCCCGATCGGTGGGGCGCTGGCGCAGGAGCGCGTCGCCGACGTAGAGAACCGCATGCGACCAGGTGCTCTGGGTCAGATACTTGATGACCTCGCTCACGCGCTGGTCGCCGTCGATGAGGATCACGTCCCCCGGACGGAGGCTCTTCCGCAGCCCCTCGAGATCGTTGCGCAGGAGATGACTGTAGCGGCCGCGCGGCTTGGTGAGCATGCGTGCCGCGGCCGCGAAGATCTTCTTGCGCAACCAACGGAACATCCATGAGCATTCTAGCCGCTTCCCGTCGCACGGCGAAGCACAAAATGCGACCGGCCGACCGCGGGCGCGCCTTCCGCCGCCGCCTGCTCGCCTGGTACACGCGGCACGCACGGACCCTGCCCTGGCGCGGCGCGCAGAGCCCCTATGCGGTGCTCGTGTCGGAGATCATGCTGCAGCAGACGCAGGTGGCGCGCGTGGTCGACTACTATCCCCGCTTCCTGGCGCGCTACCCGACGCTGGAGGACCTCGCCGCGGCGGCCGACGACGCAGTGCGCGAGAGCTGGGCGGGCCTCGGCTACTACGCCCGCGCGCGCAACCTCCACGCCACCGCGCGCCGCGTCGTGACGGAGCACGACGGCGTCCTTCCCCGCGCGCCCGAGGCGCTCAGGCAGCTGCCAGGAATCGGCCGCTACACCGCCGGGGCGGTCGCCAGCCTCGCGTTCGGCGCTCGCGTGCCGGCGGTCGACACGAACGCGGCGCGCGTGCTCGCGCGCGTCTTCGGACTCCGCGCCGGCCGCTCGCGCGCGCGGCGCACGTGGGCGATCGCGGCGACGCTGGTCGCGCCGGGGCGTCCCGAGGACGTCAATCAGGGGCTGATGGATCTCGGGGCGACCGTGTGCATCGCGCGCCGCCCGCGTTGCCGCGCGTGTCCGGTCCGAAGTGTGTGCGCGTACAGCGCGTGAACCGATCAGGCCTGGAGCTGCGGATCCTTGCTGGCGAACCAGCGGCTTCCAATGCGGACCGCGTTGGTCGCGGCGCCGAGCCGGAGGTTGTCGGCCGCGATCGTCAGGCAGAGCGTGCGGCCGCTCGCGTCGCGAGTGTCACGCCGTAGGCGTCCGACGAGCGCACGATCGCGCTCGTGTACCGTCGCCACTGCGCTGAGGCCATCGCCCGACGCGCCAGGAAGGTACCGTACGAACGGCGCCTTCACGCCGTCGGCGAGGAGGGAACCAATCCCGTCGAGATCGGCGGCGCGCTCGATCGTGATCCATGCATTCTCGTAGTGGCCGACCGCGACGGCCACGCGGCAGCACTGGACGCTGATCCCGAGGTCGGGCATCCCGAGAATCTTCCGCGACTCGTACATGAGCTTTCGCTCTTCCGACGAGAATCCGCTCTCGTCGGTGCCGCCGTTGTGCGGCACGGTATTCCCCGCGTACTCCGCGGGGACGAACGCGAGGCCCAGGCGATCGGGCCGCTCGTACGCGTGGTGGCTCGTCTCGAGAAATCTGTCGAGCGCGGCGATACCGGCGCCGCTCACGGCCTGGTAGGTGCTGACGCACACTCCGTCGAGCCCGTAGGCCTTGCGCAGTGGCTGCAGCGCGAGAGTCAGCGGGATCGTCGTGCAGTTGGGATTCGCGACCAACCGCACGGACTCGTCGACCTGCCCTGAGTTCACCCCGGCTGCCACGAGCGGCACCTTGGGGTCCTGGCGGTACGTGTTGCTCTTGTCGACGACACGATACCCGAGCTCGAGCAGACGCGGCACGTAGCGCTTGCTGTGGTCGTCATCCAGCGCGACGAACGCGAGGTCGCCCCGCGGCGCGTCGCGGTCTTCCAGCCGTGCGGCCGCCTGCACCGGATGTTGCGTGCCGCCGAGATCGAGCGTCTGATCGCGGCTCGCGTAGAGCGCGAGCGTCGCGCCTGGCCAGGCCCGAGCGACGAGCGCCATGGTCTCCCGCCCAACGAGCCCGGTGGCTCCGAGGATCGCGATGCGCATCGAAGAAGAGTATCCCCGGGCCCCCGCGAGGGAGTCAACGGGCAGTCGACGAAGGTGGAGCGCCGTCAGCGGGCATGATCCAGTCGCGCACGGGCGCGAAGACCTCACGTGCGGCTTCGCGCGCGACGAGCACGTCGAGATGGCCGTAGCCCGGCAGCTCGACGATCGTGGCGCGCTCCTTGCCGAACGCGGTGGCGGATCGGCGCACGCGCTCGGCCCACGCGGGGCCGAGCCGCCCGCTCGCGAACGCGAGCACGGGAACGGGCTCCGCCGGCGGAGACGGGGCGCGGCCGCCGACGGCTGCCCGCGGCCACCAGCGATCGTAGCCGCGGAGCAGCGTGGCGAGCACCGTGGGATCGGAGACCTCGTCGCGGGTGTTGGCGAGCCCGCCCCGTCCGCCGAAGCTCGATGCGGAGTAGAGGACGGTCTTCAGGGCCTCGCCCGCCGACGCGAAGCCCGACAGCGGCGACGGGCCGTCCGGGTCGGCGATGACGGCCTCCATCAGCCGGCGGCGCACATCGTACGAGAGGCGGCCGCCCGCGACGTCGATCGCCGGGCCGCCGGGCTGCGTCTCGCGTGCCTCGGGCAGCGCGCCGTCGAGGATCACGAGGCCGAGCTTCGGCGCCACGCGCCGCGACGCCAGCTCGTACGCCATCACGGCGCCGTGGCTGAAGCCCGCGACGTGATCGAGCCGGCCCTCGGCGGCGCGCACGAAGCCCGCCGCCCAGGCGGCGTCCTCCCGGAAGACGTCGCTCGTCCAGCCCGCCAGGATCTCGAGGTCCTGCGCCGTCGCGGTCGGCGGCACGGCGTGCGAGCGGTAGTCGAGGCCCCAGGTGCGCACGCCGCGGACGGCGAGGAACAGCCGGAGGTCGTTCTGCGGATCGGCGATCGGCAGCTCGCCGTTCATGTGCATGCCCGGAAGGTAGAGCAGCACCGGCGCATCGGCGGGCGCGTCGCACGCGGCGAGGCGGTGCAGGCCGACGCGATCGAACTTACCGCCCGGCGGCCGGCCGCACGTCCACGCGTCCTCGCAGAGGACGGTGCCCTCGACGGTGCGCTCCGCCCGCACGCGCGTGCACGACGCCGCGGGGGCGGCGGGCCCGGGGCCGCGGCACGCGGCCGCCACGAGGAGCACCGCGAGAATGAGCGTCGATCTCATTCCGCGCGCAGCGACTCGATGAAGCGCTCGGCCGCCGGCGAGAACTGCTTCCCCTGGCGATGGATGATGCCGAGCGGGCGGAGGAAGACCTCGTCCGAGAGCTGGACCGCGGCGAGCTGCCGCGCCTTCACCTCGGGACGGACGGCGGGCTCGGGGAGAATGGCCACCCCCGTCCCGATCTCCACCACGCGCTTGATCGTCTCGATGTTGTCGAGCTCCATGACGTAGCGGACCTCGACGCCGTGGCGGCGCAGCAGGCGATCCGTCTCCTTGCGCGTCGGGATGTCGCGCTCGTAGCCGACCATCGCCTCGCCCTGGAGCCGCTTGATCGAGACCTGCTGATGCTTCGCCAGCGGATGGCCCGGCTGGCAGACCAGCACGAGGCGATCCTGGCGGAAGGGAATGACCGTCAGCTGGGGGCGGCGCGTCGGGTAGGCGACGACGCCGAGGTCGATGGTGCCCTTGAGCGCGTCCTCGTAGATGCGGTTCGCGCGGCTGTACTCCAGGCGCAGGTTCACCTGCGGATGCGCCTTCAGGTACCGCTTGATCTGGGCCGACAGCTCGTAGAGACCGACGGAATGCACGGTGGCGACCCGGACCGTTCCGGCGACGACGTTCGCCATCGCCTGGAGACGGGCCTCCAGCTCTTGGAAGCGCTGGACGATCTCCTTGCTCACTTGGTAAAGAACCTCGCCCGCGGGCGTGAGCTGGACGTTGCCGCGCGTGCGCTCGAGGAGCCGGCGTCCGTAGCGCTCCTCGAGCGTGCGGATCTGCTGGCTCACGGCGGACTGGGTGACGAAGTTCTGGGAGGCCGCGGTCGAGAAGCTTCGCGTCTCCACCACGTCACAGAAGACCTTGAGGGTCTCGAGGTGCATAGCTAATGCGTAACGCTGCGATACTTCACGTCTGCTTATATGGCCCGCTCCGGGGCGTTGCAACGACCGGCCGGGAGGGACGCCCATGACCGGCGGCGATCTCGACTACTACGGCGTCGAGGACCTGCTCACCGACGAGGAGCGGATGATCCGCACGTCGGTGCGGAGCTTCGTCGAGCGCGAGGCGCTGCCGCTCCTCGAGGGCTGCCACGCGCGCGAGGAGTTCCCGAAGACGCTGATCCCGCGCATGGCCGAGCTCGGCATCTTCGGCGCGCATCTCAAGGGCTACGGCTGCGCCGGCCTCTCGAGCGTGGCCTACGGGCTCATCATGCAGGAGCTCGAGGCGGGCGACTCGGGCCTGCGCTCGATGGGCTCGGTGCAGGGCTCGCTCGCCATGTACGCGATCTGGCGCTTCGGCAGCGAGGAGCAGAAGCGCCGCTGGCTGCCGGAGATGGCGGCCGGGCGCGCGATCGGCTGCTTCGGCCTCACGGAGCCGGACCACGGCTCCGACCCGGGCGGCATGGAGACGCGCGCGCGGCGCGACGGCAAGGGCTGGGTCCTCTCGGGCGTGAAGCGCTGGATCACCAACGGATCGATCTCCGATGTCGCGGTCGTGTGGGCGAAGGACGGCGAGACGATCCGCGGCTTCCTCGTCGAGAAGGGGACGCCCGGCTTCTCGGCGCCGGACATCAAGGGCAAGTTCTCCCTGCGCGCGTCGATCACGTCGGAGCTCGTGCTCGAGGACGTGCGCGTGCCGGCCGACGCCATCCTGCCGGAGGCCGAGGGGCTGGGTGGCCCGTTCTCGTGCCTGAACCAGGCGCGCTACGGGATCGTCTGGGGCGCCCTCGGCGCCGCGCGCAGCTGCTACCTGACGGCGCTCTCGTATACGCAGGACCGGAAGCAGTTCGACAGGCCGCTGGCCGGCTTCCAGCTCGTGCAGCAGAAGCTCGTCTACATGGTGACGGAGATCACCAAGGGCCAGCTCCTCGCCTGGCGGCTCGGGCGGCTGAAGGACGCGGGCGCGGCGCGCCCGCCGCAGATCTCCCTCGCCAAGCGGAACAACGTCGGCGTGGCGCTCGAGATCGCGCGCCTGGCGCGCGACATGCTCGGCGCGAACGGCATCGTGAACGAGTACCCCGTCATCCGGCACATGATGAACCTCGAGACGGTGAACACGTACGAGGGCACGCACGACATGCACACGCTGATCGTGGGTCGCGACGTCACCGGTCTCGACGCCGTCCGCTAGGGCGGCTATTGGGGGCGCGCATGGAGCTCGCCGGCAAGGTCGCGCTCGTGACGGGCGCCGGCCGGGGTCTCGGCCGGGCGATGGCGCTGTCGCTCGCGCGCGCTGGAGTGGACGTGGCCGTCTCCGACGTCGCCCGGCCGGCGGACGGCGCCATTCCCTACGACCTCGCGTCGGGCGACGAGCTCAGCGAGACCGCGCGCGGCGTCGAGGCACTCGGCCGCCGGAGCGTCGCGATCGGCGCCGACGTCACCTCGGCCGGCGAGGTGCAGCGCATGATGACCGAGGTGGAGCGGCGCCTCGGCGGCCTCGACCTGCTGATCTCCAACGCCGGCGT
>Ga0111538_10002040_pt1 | contig 28444 bp, 28 predicted proteins | sample SoiMethybrSBSTD1_FD_79669 | JGI IMG/M metagenome (GOLD analysis project Ga0111538, IMG submission 79669) | Bulk soil microbial communities from a Populus tree surrounding site in Tennessee, USA - Soil MetaG P. TD hybrid SBSTD1 (version 2)... | ecosystem: Environmental > Terrestrial > Soil >... | reverse complement strand
TGCGAGTTCAATCAAGTGGAGGCTGCGCGAGCGTCGAGGCGCAGGTCCCTTCGAATTCCGGCGTCCATCACGCCAGCAGGCGCAAACTTGCGGAGCAGTCGCAGGCGTCCCGCGAGGCCACCGGCCGTGTAACGGACCTTGGGGTGAGCTGCGCGGGCTGCTTTCAGAACAGCTTCCGCCACAACGGCAGGCCCCGCCGCGGTCTCCATGACCTCTTTCACCCGGTCGCCCACTGTCGCCCTATCCTCGCGGTACACATCGAGCTTGGAGTCCGGCTCTAGGAAGTTCGCGTCGAACGGCGTTTTGGTATAGGCGGGCTCGATAACCACGACCCGGATGCCCCGCGTGCGCAGCTCATGATCAAGCGATTCCGAGTAACCTTCGACCGCGTGCTTTGTCGCAGAATAGAGCGCGCCGTACGGCATCGGCAGGAAACCCAGCACTGAGCCGATATTGATGATGCGACCACTGCCTTGGGATCGCATGTGCGGCACGACGGCTCGCGTCATACGAACGACGCCGAAGAAGTTTGTGTCGAAGATCGACTGCGCCTGCTCAATCGAACTCTCTTCCGCTGCCGCCGGTGCGACCCCGAAGCCCGCATTGTTGACCAGGAGATCGATCCGGCCTTCTCGCCGCAAAAGTTCCGCGACAGCGGCCGCGACTGACTGCTCGCTCGTCACATCGAGAGACAGCATCTCGAATGATCGCTGGCCCGACCCGGCTCCTCGCCTGCTGGTGCCGTAGACTGTGTAACCCCCTGTCGCGAGTCGTTCGGCGGTTGCCTCGCCGATTCCGGACGACGCGCCCGTAACGAGCGCGATCTTTCGGTTCAGTTTGGTCACGTGCGTCTCCAAGGGTGTTTGGGCTTTGGGGCAGGCAGCAATCTCACCGAAGTTTAGTGACGATCGTCATCATTGACATAAGTGGCGACCGCCACTATAAATGTCAAGAACCATTTCAGATCAGGATCTGAGGCATGCGCGTCACAAAGGAAAAGGCAGCCGAGAACCGCGAGCGGATTCTCAAGGCTGCATCACGGCTCATTCGCGAGCGCGGCATATCTGGGGCAGGTGTCGATGCATTGGCAGACGCCGCCGGAATGACCTACGGCAGTCTCTACAGCCAATTCGGCTCGAAGGAGCGCCTTGTCGAGGAGGCATTGCGATATGCGCTCATCGCAAGCGGTAAGACCACAGCAGGTGCCGCCACGCTCGACCAGTACGTCGCTGATTACCTTGCGCTCCAGCACCGGGATCAACTGGGCCAAGGTTGTCCGCTCTCAGCGCTGGCCTGCGAGATGCCGCGCCAAAGCTCTGGTGTGAGAGAGACGTTCACAGCCGGATTGCGAGGTATGCTCAAGCAGCTAAGCGGCAGAATGGATCCGGGGTTGAAGCAGCGACAACGCGACGAGCAGGCGCTCGCAACCGTCGCATCTCTCGTCGGTGCACTCGTGCTTGCGCGAGCTGTCGATGACAGCGAGCTCTCGGACGCAATCCTTCGCGCCACCAAGAAGCGCCTGGACGGTTGATCACTCATTGCAATGTCCGCACAGCCCACGCGCACTCGGAGAGCGCCACCCATGACACGCACCATCGACTTCTATTTCGACTTCCCGAGCCCCTATGCTTACCTCGCGCACACGCAATTTCCTGGTATCGCAGCCGAGCATGGCGCCAGGATCGTCTATCATCCCTTCCGCATTCTCGAACTCATGAGGATCGTGGGCAACCGCCCGACCACGATCGAGTGCAAGAACAAGGGTAAGTACGCGAGCGCGGATCTGCAACGCTGGGTCAAACGATACAAGGTCGACTTCTCCAGAAACCCGCATTCGAAGACCTTCGACTTTGCCGAACTGGATCGAGGGGCGCTGGTTGCTATCGGTGATGGCCGCGGCGCGGAATACGTGACGGCCGTCTTTGCCGCAATGTGGGGCAAGCCGGAAGACCTGTCGCAGCGTTCCGTTTTCGTCGACGTCCTGAATAGGGCGGGCTTCGACGGCCAACGGCTTCTCGAGCGCGCCAGTACCGACGCCGTTATCGCTCAACTGGAAGCCGAAACGAACGCCGCCGCCGAGCGCGGCGTGTTTGGCGCGCCCACGATGTTCGTTGGCGATCAGATGTTCTTTGGCAACGACCGTCTCGACTTCGTCGCCGACGCACTTAGCTCCGCAGCGTGAGGAGAGTTCAGATGGCAGAACGGATTTGTGTCGTCACTGGTGTCGGTCCCGGAACAGGAACGGCGCTCGTCCGGCGATTCGCGGCCGAGGGATATCGAGTTGCAATGCTGGCTCGCACAGCCGAGCGGTTGGACGATCTGGCCCGTCAGGTGCCGTCGGCCAAGGCCTATGTCTGTGATGTGTCAGATCAGGTGCAAGTCAACGCCACCTTGGACCTAATTGAGCGTGACATGGGGGCACCAAGCGTGCTGATCCACAATGCTGTCGGCGGTGCCTGGGGAACATTCACGGAAATCGACCCGGCGGTGCTCAACAAGAACTTCCAGGTCAATACCATGGGCCTGCTTTATCTTGCGCGACGTGTCGCTCCGTCGATGGTGGCTGCTGGCCAAGGAGCGATCATCGTCACCGGAAATACATCTGCGCAACGGGGTCGCGCAAACTTTGCGGGCTTCGCTCCGACAAAGGCGGCCCAACGCATTCTCGCCGAGGCGATGGCACGGGACCTGGGACCCAAAGGAGTCCATGTTGCCTACATCGTCATCGATGCGGTGATTGATGTGCCGTGGGCGCGCGAGCGGTTCAAGACCAAGCCCGATGACTTCTTCATTGCACCTGCGGCGATCGCCGACGAGGCGTGGCACGTCGCCAACCAGCCCCGCTCGGCATGGTCTTTCAATGTCGAAGTCAGGCCGTACGGCGAAACCTGGTAGCCGGGTCGCGTATTAGAGCTTTTCGCAGGACTCGACATCTCGCGACGGAGTTGCGCCGTCGTTAGACATCTAAGGCTCTCAGAAGCGCCGATACCGTCCGCACTTTGCTCGACAATCTCATCCCGGAGCAAGCATCGATATGAGTATCCAGAAAAAGCAATCCCTCGATGGGCTCGGTCAAATCCGCACTATGATGGCGAGCGGCAAAAAGGCGCCAATGATCGAGAAGCTTGGCCTGGATCTGGTCGCCATTGAACGGGGTCAGGCCGTGTTCGAAGGGACACCTGATCATAGCGTCTACAATCCACTGGGCAGCGTGCATGGCGGTTACGCCGCGACGCTGCTCGATAGCGCGTGCGGCATTGCCGTGCATTCACAATTGGGCCCTGGACGCGGTCACACGACGCTTGAACTCAAAGTTTCGTTTCTGCGGGCGCTCGGCGAAGACAGCGGGACTGTGCGCGCCGTCGGTCGCGTGACATCGTTGGGTCGCCGCGTCGCATTCGCCGAGGCGACACTTCACGACGGCACTGGACAACTTTGCGCGACCGCCACGTCGACCTTGTTGGTGTTCGATGTCGAGCATGGAAGTCAGCTCTCGCCAGATCAAGCGACCGCAATCTAGCGGAGCCCTGGATGATGCGCGATCTCGACATCAAGGACGCGACCGTGGTCAAAGCTACCGGCGCGCTCTTAACCATTCTCGCTTGCCTTGCCGCACTGGGCACGCTCTCGACGAACATTCTACTCCCATCATTGCCTGGAATCGCTCGCGCGTTGGAGGTGCCGATCGTGTCAACCGGCGCGCTGATGAGCTGGTTCTTCGCTACCTTCGCGCTCGGCCAGTTGTTCGTCGGCCCGTTGTCGGACCGCTATGGCCGCCGCCCGATCGTGGTGGCCGGGTTCGCCATCTTCGTGGCGGGCAGCATTGTCTGCGCCATTAGCACGTCGCTGTCAGGGCTGGTGGCAGGCCGGATCATCCAGGCCATCGGGGTCTGCGCGGCGTCGGTGCTGTCGCGAGCCATCGCTCGCGATCTGTTTACGGGGAACGAGCTAGCGCGCGTGCTGTCCTTCATCACGGTGGCGATGGCCGCGGCGCCAGGGTTTTCGCCCCTTCTTGGAAGCGGGCTCGATCATTTTTTCGGCTGGCGATCCCCGTTCGCATTCATGACAGCGTTCGGCGCCATACTGGGTATTGCCTATGCCGTAGCAATCAGAGAGACGCACGGCGGCGAACGCACGCCGATCACACTCACTCCGATCCTGCGCGGCTACGGTGCGCTCTTACGCGATCGGCGGTTCGTCGTGCCGGCCGCGAGCGTCTCGTTGGTGCTCGGCGGACTGTTCGCCGTTTTCACGGTGACGCCTGCAATCCTTGTCGGTGGTCTCGGCTTTTCGCCACTCGAATTGAGCTTGTTCTACGCCGGGACCGTTTTCGTCGTCTTCGGCGCGGGCTTTGCCGCACCGCGACTTGCACAGCGCTCAAGTCTCGCCGCCGTCACGCGACTCGGTCTGACAATAGCGAGCGGCGGCTGCGTGCTGATGGCGGCGTTGGCACTCGCGGGCTTCCACACCTTTGGGAGCTATCTACTCCCAATGCTCGTCTTCCTGTTCGGCATGGGCATGCTCAATCCGATCGGTACGGCGCTCACGTTGACCCCGTTCGGCGCGCGCGCCGGCGCTGCGTCCGCGTTACTCGGCTTCTTACAGATGACCGCCGCCGCCCTGGCGATCATCACGACAACGACTATGGCGGCATCGCCCTTTCTCGCATTGTCAATCGTGCTGGCGACAATGACGACGGTCGCGGCGCTAGTCTTTTGCTTGCGCGCGTGACCGCGCCGCGGTCTGGCCAATGCCTCGCGTCGTCCTTTGAGTTGGCCTCCTTGCACGCATTTAATTGCTTCTCCGGGGTTGAACAGACATTCACGACCGGCTTTTTGACCGGCTGATTGGCACTCGGCGACGAGCGCAGCATTCTTTTCATCGCGTCGAGTGACGTGTCGCACATGCTGCACTTGCTGGGGCCGGTTTGGGTCATGAACGTCGATCCGGGGCCTTGGCGAAGACTTCCGCTAACCATCCGACAGCTGTCGTAGACAACCGCGGGCACGAGCGTTGTTTTGCACATCGATGACCATCTGCTCTCTGGCACTTTCCCGACGACATCGTGCGTCGCTTCAGCAGTGTACGACAATCCCCGCCAGCGAATAGCGAAACTGCATCGACACGGCGCCCGAATGGCGCGACGAGAGGGGTTCGATTCGGGGATCTTTCCCACTTTTGAATTATGGAATAATATCAATATGTTGAACGGCATTTTTGGCGCCCCGTAGGGCGGCGATGCCCGCCTCAACGAGCCTCGTAAGCTATTGAAAATACACTGATTTATGGGGATTGGTTGTCTGGTTTGTTGCACTGTTTGTTGCACTTGATCGCAAATCCAACAAAAACAGACTTCCGCAGCAAGCCTAGGTTTCTCGTAACCAGCTGCTTGCCAAGCAGGCTCATGGCACAATCGACGCGATCGAGGTCCTACGGCATGGCGCAGAAGGCCCTCAAGTTCAACGAGGACATGACTTCTCGCCCGATGAGATCGACATGCTCCTGCCTATCGGCCTACGCAAGAACAAGGGCTTGAAGGGGCCCGTCGTCTCCTAAGCCCTTCGTACCGCTGTCGCTTTCCCCCGGGACCTTTACGTGCCTAATGACATGCAGCGTCCTCCTGCTAGACGGCTTCGGATGTAAGCGAGGGTCTCCGCGGCCCGTTTCGCTACAAACCCGTCATGCCGATTGCTGTATGCAGCGGAGCAATACCAACTCCGCCTGGCCGTCGCCGGTCTCTCGAGTCGAGCGTCGATGCTGTGCGTGCCGCCGTTGATCGATTTAACGGACATCATTTCGGGGCATGCTTCCGTACCGCGGCCTCATTGATATCGGCGCCCCAGCCGGGCTTCGTCGGCACGATCAAGTGCCCATTCTCGATGCGCGGCGGCTCGGTGACGAGATCGTCCTTCCAAGGCACATCGTCGGCAAGGGGGACCGCCGTCGGAAATCCGTATCGGCTGCAAGTTCGACAACCTCACGCTCGCTGACGCTGCTGCCTTTGCCGAGTACCTGACTTATGAGAATCGTGAGGGTAAGAACAGCGCCGTCCTCTATGTCAACTGGTAGGCTGTCGCGAACGCGAGACGAACCTTCCCTTAGGGATGACAAAACCATCTCTCAATGTGGCCAGCTGGGATTTTCCACGATCCACTTCTGGCCTTCCATCTGACCTCGCGTCGCCAGGGGCACCACAGGAGAGCTGTCGTGCTCCCGTTTGTACCAACGAATAGCTACCTCCAAAGTCTTTAGGTCATGCCGCGCAGTCTGGTCTGAAATATTGTGCCCTCGCTTGCCCCACGGCAAGCGGGCGACCGTGATCCGTCATCTCTGAGAACGATGTGCCCAGCCTGTCGTCCGCCGTTCCAGTTCCACCGTTGCGGCAAAAATGATGACACCCAAAATGGCCAACGCAATCAGCGCCGCAAACACGAGCGGCACATTGAAATCGGCGCTCGCCCGCGTGATGAGGTTGCCAATGCCGTAGCGCGAGGCGTTCGACTCTGCGATCACGGATCCGACGTAGGCCAGAGTTATGGCGACCTTGAGGGCCGCAAACAAATACGGCAGCGAGCGGGGGATACCGATCTTGACCATGATGTCCCACTTCCGCGCCCCCAACGCCTTCATCACGTCCTCGAGTTCAGGCTCAATGGTCGACAGACCGGTCGCGACATTCACCACGATCGGGAAGAACGAGATGAGGAACGCCGTCAGGACGGGTGGAATCCACCCAACCCCAAACCACAAGATCAGAATCGGAACAACAGCTACCTTAGGGATGGCATTGAAGCCGACCAGTAGGGGCTGGGTTCCGGCATTGGCGATGCGCGATGCGCCCAGGAGAATCCCTAGCAGGATCCCAAACAGTACCGCGATCCCGAACCCCACCATCGTCATCCACAGCGTGTGAAAGGAGTGGAACATCAGCTGCCACCAGTAGTCGATGAAAGCCTGACCGATCACACTGGGCGCGGGCAGAAAAAATGGTGGCACCTTGAAGTAGCGGCACGCCGCTTCCCACAGCGCAAAGAATGCGATGGTGAAGACATAGGGGGCGGCAGCAATCGCTTTGCGCTGCGCGTTGCTGCTCATGCGGCCTGCCTTGCAGTGGCGATCTGTTGGCGCAGATCGTGGACGATACGAGTGAACTCTGCCGTATAAATTACGTCCAGATTGCGCGGGCGCGGAAAGGTCACGCGCCGCTCGGCGATGATGCGCCCTGGGCGTACGCTCATGCAGAAGATGCGATCAGCTAGGAAGGCTGCCTCGCGCAGATCGTGGGTGACAAGGATGATGGTTACGGGCCGCGCGGCGTGCAAGTCGCGGATCACACACCAGAGCTCCTCGCGGGTGAAGCTGTCGAGCGCGCCGAACGGCTCGTCCAGCATGAGCAGCTGCGGCTCGTGAATGAGCGCACGGCAGAGCGAGGCGCGTTGCTGCATGCCGCCCGACAGCTCCCAGGGGAACTTCGCACCGAGGCCTTTGAGGCCCACCTGGGACAGAAGGGTCTCGACCTTAGCGACATACGCCTCTCGCTCAGAGCGCAGCCGACTCCTGTGCGGCTGCACGAGTTCCAGCGCCAGCAGGATATTCTCGAGCGTTCGCCGCCACGGCAGTAGATTCGGCGCCTGGAACGCCATGCCCGCAATCTTGAGCGGTCCCCGCACGGTGCTGCCGCCCACCGTGATGCTGCCGGCTCTCGGAATCTGCAGGCCGGTCACAAGCTTCATCAACGTCGACTTGCCGCAACCCGACGGCCCAACCACGGCCGCAAACTCGCCTTGCGCAATCGAAAGCGACAACTTGTCGACGGCAACCACACCGCCGTCCCCGCCGTAGGCATGGGTGACATTGTTGATGTCGACGAAGCCGGTCACGTTGTCATGCGGCTGGATCCTCGCGGTCAGCGCCGGGAGGTTTGTCGCTAGTTCACCTTACGGTCGGCTGGCGGCGGCAGGAATGCCTCGGTGAAGATGTCCTCTACCTTTGGCTTCGCTTTGAAGGCGAATGTCAGCCCGATCTGGTCAATAGACTTGGCAAAGCGTGCGTTATCGATGCCGCCGTAACCGTTGGCCTTTACCCAGGGTGTAACGAAGTTCTGCTGCAGCGACAGTTCAAGCCGCTCCTTCTCCACCTCCGCCTTGGCAACGTCGTTGCGCTTGGTGACCGTGGCCGTGGCCGTGGCCGTATCCGCCACCGTGTCGCGCAGCCCCTTGGTGAGCGCACGGATGAAGCCCCTAATCGCATCCGGCTTCTCGGCCATAAACTTCGGGCTCACCATCAGCACGTTGCCGTAAAGCTCGACGCCGTGGTCGCTCATCAGCATCATCACGATGTCGTCGCCGGGAACGCCACGTGACTTGAGATTCATGTAGACCGAAAAAGAGAAGCCGAATACCGCGTCGACCTCACCGGAGACCAGCATCGGCTCGCGTACCGGAAAGCCGACGTTCTCGAACTTCATCGCCGAGTCATCGAGCTTGTTGACAGACTTGAAGATCGGCCATTGGGCATAGGCGCCATCAGCTGCCGGCGCTCCGAACTTTTTGCCGACCAAGCTAGAAGGATCGGGCGTAATGCCTTTGCTCTTGCGGCCAACAATCGCAAACGGTGGCCGGTCGTACACCACCATCACGGCTTTGACGTCAATGCCGGGGTTCTCGTCGCGAAACCGAATCAGAGAGTTTACGTCGCCGGCGCCCAGGTCGTAGGTGCCGGATGCAACGCGCGGAATGGACTCGCGTGAACCGTTGCCGGTGTCGATCGTCACATCCAAGCCTTCGACCTTGAAGTATCCTTTGTCGAGCGCCACCGTGAAGGGAGCGGCAGGACCTTCGAAACGCCAATCAAGCGTAAACTTCACGGGTGTCTGTGCGTCAGCCGCCGCCGTGGCCAGCGGCCCTATCGCCAGTGCGCACGCCAAGCATATACCGCTGCGGGCGCGAAATACGCCTCTCATGGTTATCTCTCCCCGTGTGCCGGACCGAGGCCCGCGATGCGTCAGTCTAGCCGCCTTCCAACCCACCAGGAATACCGATCTGCGGTAAAGCACGTCGCGCTTGGCGAACGGGCAACATCTGCACGCTACGGAGGCAAACGTGGCCGCACGGGCGGTTGACTTGCCACCGGCAAATCGCCATGCCTCACAAGCGGCTCAACTGCACCTGCATGGCGGTCCATGACCCAAGATAACCCCCCCAAATCGTTCCCCTTATCGTGGGACCAGTTTCACTGGGATGCGCGGGCACTGGCCTGGCGTCTCGCCGACAAGGGGTCCTTCGTGGCGATTGTGTGCATCACCCGCGGCGGCCTGGTCCCGGCTGCGATCGTCGCGCGCGAGCTCGATCTTAGTTTGGTCGAGACCGTCAGCGTGGCGAGTTACGAGCACAAGGCGCAGGGCAGTCTGCAGGTCTTGAAGCCGATCGCCACGCCGTTGATCGCTGGCAAGGGAAAGGGAGCGCTGTTGGTCGATGACCTGACTGACACCGGCAAGACCGCGAGGTTGGTTCGCGAGATGCTCCCCGAGGCGCACTTTGCCACCGTGTACGCCAAGCCCGCTGGCGCGCCATTGTGCGATACATTTATCAGTGCCGGTTAGGCCGGTTGGTTGTGGGTATCAGTTCCTCAGTTGGGCATAGTATCCAGTGACGCGGTACGGATGAGGTGCAGGCATGGCTTTGATCGGCAATACATACGGCAAGGGCCGGGTGCGCATTATGCGCGTTCATCGCGATGGGGATCATAACGAGGTTCGCGAGCTTTCGCTCTCGACCATGGTACAGGGCGATTTTGGCAGAACCTACACGCACGCGGACAATTCCAAGGCCCTGTGCACCGATACCATGAAAAACCTGGTCAATATTGTCGCTCACGAGAGCCCGGCGCTCGGCAAAGAGGCGTTCTGCGCCGCAGTTGCCGACCGCTTGCTTACCAAATACGCTCAGGTGGCAACGGCAGAGGTGAGCGCGTACGAGACGAAGTGGTGCCGCCTGGCCGTCGACGGCCGGCCCCACCCGCACAGCTTTGTGCTGGATGCCAACGGCAAGCCGTTCGCTAGGATTACGGCATCGCGTGATGCTAAGAGCTACGAATCGGGCCTCTCCGGCTTCACGTTTCTGAAGACAACGCAGTCCGGCTGGGACCAGTACTATAAGGACGATTACACGACGCTGAGGGAGACGCGTGACCGACTGTGTGCCACCAGCATGGAGGCTACTTGGCGTTGGCAAAGACACCCACCCGACTTCGAGCGGGCTAATGCCAAGCTGCTCGACACGATGCTCGCGGTGTTCGCAACAACCTACAGCGAAAGCGTACAGGACAGCCTTTACCGAATGGCCAGCGCGGGCTTGAAGGCCGTATCGGAGGTGTCGGAAATCCATCTCGCTTGTCCGAACAAGCATTACATTCCTATCGATCTGTCTCCCTTTGGTCTGCTCAACAACAACGCGGTATTTCTGCCGACCGACGAGCCGCATGGGCAGATCGAATGCCGGCTCGGTCGCGAGTGACGGATGGGCGCGTATACGATCACCCTCGATGAACTGAACGCGCTTGATGAGGCGAGCTTCGTGAATGCACTCGATGGCGTGTTCGAGCGTGCCCCCTGGGTGGCCGCGGAGGCGGCGCGTCTCAGGCCGTTCGCCACGGTCACTCAGTTGCACGATGCGATGACGCGTGCGGTTGGTCGAAAGATGCCTGACCAACAGCTTGCGTTCCTCAACGCGCATCCAACGCTTGGCGGCAACGAGGCAAAAGCCGGCGCTGTCACGACCGAGTCGGCACGCGAGCAAGCGGGCCTCGGTGTCCTATCAACGACAGGCGACGAGGCGCGAGCGTTCGCCGCGCTGAACGCGAGTTATCTGGCGAAATTCGGCTTTCCGTTCATAATCTGCGCGCGGCGCCACACAAAGCCATCGATGCTTGGAGCCCTGCGGGAACGCATGGCGAGCACCCGTGATCAGGAGATTGCCTCCGCACTGGCCGAGATTGGGCATATAACACGCCTGCGCCTCGTCGATCGCGTGACTGGTGCCGGCCTGCCGCGAGTCATGGGTCGCCTATCGACGCACGTGCTTGACACCCACGCCGGCGTGCCCGCCCAAGGCGTTGAGGTCGAGCTTTTTGAGTACGGCCAACCGCAACGGCTAGCGGCGGCCTCCACTAATGCTGAGGGGCGGACCGATTCGCCGCTGCTGGCCGGCGCCCCGCTCCGCATCGGCACCTATGAGCTGGTCTTCCATATGGGCGACTACTACCGGGGGCGCGCCGTGCTCGGCAAAGGAACGCCTTTCCTCGACAAGGTTTGTGTGCGGTTCGGCATCAGCGAGCCTGAAAGCCACTACCATGTGCCCTTGGTAGCAACGCCCTGGAGCTACTCCACCTATCGCGGCAGCTAATGTTGCAAATGGCAGTGTGGAGCATTGGCCCCCAACGTCGGCTGGTATGCATGGGAGACAAACGCAAGCCACGTTGCTCTCACGTGTTAAAGCCGACATCGATTGCGCCACATCGTCAGGACCGCTTGTGACCGATGCCGTTGAAAAAGCAAGGGATGAGCTCGGCGAGGGGCGGTATGGCCGGTTCCCCACCTCTCTTCTCGCTGCGGCCGCCTTTGCAGGCGCCGGTATGCTGACGCATGCCATAGCTGTAGGCAGCGACGAGCAGACGGATCATGCGCTCAGGGTGGATCGAAGGCGCCCGATGTCACTGTAGACGGCCTAAAGCTTCTCGCGCACGCCAGCGAGCACGCGGGTGACGGTCGAGTTGATCGGTCGGAGCAGATGGCGTGCCGGAATACTCTGCGAGGTTGAATAGGCAAACAGCCGGCTCTGATCGCCTGTTTGCCGCCCCATCATGGCCCACTCCGCCACTGGTCCCGTCAAACAGATGGAATCGGTGTTCGCGGCGTCAGTCGAGATCCTTTTCAACAGCATCGACCCTTATCTGCCCATTCTGATCTCACAGCGGCTCACCCACCTCAAGTTCGTCGCAACCGACCCTGCAATTGAGAAGGGAATCATTCGGATTTGCGCGACGCGAGGGCATCGCCGTCCAGGACCAAGCGATAGAGATGGTCCGCCGTGAAAGGCGTGGCGAACAAGCGGACGCCGGTTGCGTCGCGTATGGCATTGGCGAGGGCGGCCGCGACCGGATTGTACGGGCTCTCACTCATCGACTTGGCTCCCAGAGGCCCGATGCGATCGAAGGTTTGCGCAAAGTGCACTTCGGTGAACGGCACGTCAGCGATGGTTGGGAGGTGGTAGGTGCGGAAGGTAGGATTAACGACGCTGCCGCGCTCGTCGATGAGCAGGTGCTCATAGAGCGCGGCGCCGATCGCCTGAGCAACGCCACCCTCGATCTGGCCGCGGCATTGCATCGGGTTGATCACCGTGCCGGCGTCCGCAGCGTGAATGCTGCGCAGAATGCGCACCTCTCCGTAACGCCGGTGCACCGCGACCTCGAATCCTTGCACGTTGAAAGCGACGGACCTCGGCGTGCCGCTCGCGTAACCTTGACCTGACAGGTTGACGCCTGCCGCTTTGGCCGCGAGCAGGAGTTGTGCGAGCCTGACACGCTGGTCGCCGACGAGCATGTTGCCCGCGCCGAGCGCGCACTTCGAGCGATCGACCTTGGTCCATGTAGCTGCGAAATCTAGTACGGCGTCGCGGAGCGCCGTAGCGGCGTCGTATGTCGCTGAACCCGCCACGACCGTGCCGGTGCCGCCGAACGCTCCCGTGTCGTGCGCGACGACGTCCGTATCCGATTGGTTGATGCGAATATGGTCGACGGTCGTACCCAGCACCACCGCTGCAATTTGCGCATGTACGGTGGTCGTGCCGTTGCCGAATTCGGCTGTGCCCACCGCCAGTTCGTAGGAGCCGTCCTCCGCCAGGCGCATGCGGGCCTCAGCGTGGTGTCCGCGCGGCGGAATGGTATCGATCATGCCCGCGGCCATACCACGCCCAAGCAGCCATTCGGATGGCACTGCAGCGGGCGGGGCTCGAGCAAAAGCAGCTTCCACGATGTCGAGGCATTGATCCAATCCATAGCTGCCGTACTGGACATCGTGCGGCGCGCCGGCACCCGAATCCATCGCATCGCTAGGCCTTACCGCATTGCGCCGGCGGAACTCGAACGGGTTCATGCCGAGCTGGCGCGCAAGTTCGTCCATGGCCGACTCGACCGCGAAGTTGGTCTGGCTCAGGCCATAGCCGCGAAACGCACCCGCCGGCAGCGTGTTGGTATAAACTGCATAGCCATCCACCTTCTTATTGGGGCAACGGTAGAGCGCAATCGACTCATTCGAGCCGTGGAAAAGCACGCCGGCGCCGTGATTGCCGTAGGCGCCGGTGTCGGAAAGGATGTGCATGGAGATCGCGGTGAGGGTGCCGTCACGCCGGGCCCCTGCTTTTATGGCGATCCGCATGGGATGGCGGCTGGTCGAGGCGAGGAATTGCTCTTGTCGCGTGAACTCCAGCTTTACCGGCCGCCCGGTCTTCAGAACGGCGAGGGCGACAATGTCCTCGACCAGCATCTCCTGCTTGCCGCCGAAGCCTCCTCCGATCCGTTTGGCAAAGACGCGGACTCGCTCGCGCGGCAGATCGTACAAGGCGCACAGCGCGTCGCGGGTCAAAAAGGGAGTCTGAGAGCTGGTTCTGATATTCAGCCTGGCATCGCCGTCTAGCCAACCGATGGCGCCATGCGTCTCGAGGTGTGCGTGCTGCACGCGCTGACTGACGTATGTTCCCTCGTGCACAACGTCGGCTTCTATGAAGCCGGTTTCGACGTTGCCCAGCTCGCGATGCAGCTCCGCAAGGATGTTGCGCTCCGGTTTAGCGATGCGCGAGGAGATGGGCTTGTCGTGCACGATCGGTGCGCGCGGCCGCATCGCCTGTTCCGGGTCGAGGACTGCTTCGAGAATGTCATAGTCGATGTCGATCAGCCCTAACGCCGCCTCCGCTGCCGCCTCGCTCTCGGCTACGACCGCCGCCACCCGCTGGCCGCTAAAACGGAGGATCGGGTCGAGCACGAGGGTGTCATCTGGATCGTCCGTCGAATGATGATGACGCGCGCTGGAAAAGTGGCGTTGAGGTGCATCGCTATGAGTGAGAATCGCGACGACACCGGGCATGGCCAACGCCGCCGCGGCGTCGATGCGCCGAATTCGCGCTGACGCATACGGCGAGCGCAGAATCTTCATGTGCAGCAGGCCTTGGAGCGCTCCAGTTGCCGGCAGGTCCATCGTGAAGCGCACGCGGCCCGTGACAACATCCGGACCAGCAGGTGCAGGCAGGTTGCGCGCGCAAGCCTTGCCCGGCTCAGCCGCTTCGACGTGGCGCACACTTCCTATAGCGTCCGCAATGGCACGGTATCCTGTGCAGCGGCACAGATTGCCCTTGAGGGCATTCGCGAGATTGGTGCGCTGGCCTTGGTCGAGAGCAGCCGCAGTCATCACCAGACCGGCCGTGCAGAACCCGCACTGGAATCCTTGCGCATCCAGCAAGGCCTTCTGCATGGGGTGCAGACGTTCCGGCGATCCCAGCCCTTCTATCGTCGTCACGCTGCGGCCTTCCGCGCGAAAAGCTGACACCAGGCAGCTGTGCACGGGCTTGCCATCGAGGTGGACGGTACACGCGCCGCAATCGCCGGCATCGCAGCCCTTCTTGACGCCGAAGCAGCCGAAGTCGCGCAGGAGCGTGCGCAGACACTGGCCGGCGCTTGGCGTGGCTTCCTTCGGGACGCCATTGACGAACACGATCATCAGCGGGTTTCCACAAGTTCTTGCCGGATTTCTTCTGCTAACTCGAGCGTCATGTGGCGGCGCCAATCGGGACGGCCGTGGACGTCGTCGCAGTACTGGCTGCTGAGAATTTCCGTTACGAGGCGCTCAACAAGTTGCTTTCGATCGGGCATCTCCGCGAACCTCAACTGCACGGGTCGGCGGGTTGAAGCGGTCACCGTGAGAACGAAGACACCTTCGGCTGAGCACGTGCCGATTAAGAGCGCGGCGGAACGGCCGAGCGGTGTAAGCGAGGCACGGCGAAATGCGGTTCGGCGGGTCAGCGCTACATGGGGCAGCTCGATGCTGCGTAGTAGCTCCCCAAGCGCGAGTGCATTGTCTTGTGGCCCCCTGACGAAATCGACCACCGGCAGGCGCCGTTCTCCGCCGCCTGGTGTCCAGACTTGGCACACGCCTTCAAGGGCCGCCGTAAGTGAAATCATCGGCCCCGCGGGCAGCGCCATACACAGGTTTCCGCCAACGGTTGCCGTGTACCAGATTTTGAAAGAGGCGAGGAACGCCTGGCAACACTGGCCGATCAATGTTGCTGCACGCCAGATTGCCGGCGGCTCAAAGGCGTGTAGCGTAGCCACCGTGCAGGTGGCAGCGATCGAAAGTCCGATTTCGTCGACCACCAATGGCTCCCAATCGAGCCCAGTGAGATCGATCAGCCGCCGCAACTTCGGCTGCGGCTCCGAATACAGCCACGTTCCGCCCGCCAGCCAAGCATCGCCCTCTCCAAAGGGCTCGAGCTCGCTCCGACTTTGTGGCCGGCTGATGGAAGTGATGCTGTTGAGATCCATCCGGTCGGTCTGCACTTCCGATAGCGACTTGGTGGGGTCAATCGAACGCGGCGTACACATCGCACGATCGAGAGCCAGTTTTGCTCATCATGCCGGCTGGCGCCATCCCGAATTGCGGGCATATGGTGGCTAAATCGATGGCACACCGTTGGCCAACGATCGTACGAGCGACGCGTGGCGCGCCAAAACAGGCGCGAGATCGAAGCTAACCAGGTGACCATTGCGCACGATGATGCGTCCGTTGACGATTGTGGCCGAGGCCTTTTGCGGTCCGCAGAAAAGCAGAGCCGCGGCCGGGTCCCACTGGCCGCCTGCCATGTCGATGGTATCCAGGCGAAAAGCTGCCAAATCCGCGGCCATGCCCGGGGCCAGTGTGCCTATGTCGTCGCGGCCTATCACGCGCGCTCCGCCTCTCGTCGCTATCTCCAGCGCCATGCGCGCCGTGAGCCCGGCGGCACCTTCCCGCAGGCGCTGCACGAGCAAGGCCTGGCGCGCCTCGTTCAGCAGATGGCCGCTGTCGTTGGATGCAGACCCATCGACGCCGAGGCCGACCGGCACGCGCGCATCGAGCATGCGCCGCACGGGGGCGATCCCGCTTGCCAGCCGCATGTTGGAGGAGGGGCAATGCGCCACCCCCGTGCCGGTGCGGCCGAACAGAGCGATCTCGTCGGCATCAAGCTGGACGCAGTGGGCATGCCACACGTCGGGTCCCATCCAGCCGACAGACTGTGCGTAGTCGCCGGGCCGCAGACCAAACTTTTCGAGGGAGTAGCCAACGTCATCTTTGTCTTCGGCGGTATGTGTGTGCAGACTCACGCCGTACTGCCGGGCCAGCACGGCACTCTCGCGCATCAGCTCCCGGCTTACTGTGAACGGCGAGCACGGTGCGACCACGATACGCAGCATCGAGTACCGCCTTTCGTCGTGGTAGGTCTCAATCAGCCTGATCGTGTCCTTGAGGATCGCGCCTTCATCCTCGACTAGGTGGTCCGGCGGCAGGCCACCCTTCGATTCGCCGACGCTGATGGCGCCGCGGGCGGCGTGGAAGCGGATGCCGATCTCCTGCGCTGCGCGGATCGCATCGTCGAGTCGCGCGCCGTTGGGGAACAGGTAAAGATGATCCGAGGACGTGGTGCAGCCGGTGAGTGCCATCTCCGCGAGACCGACCAGTGCCGACACGTAAACGTGATCCGGGCCCATGTTCGACCAGATCGGCAACAGCTCCTTCAGCCACGTGAACAGCGAAGCGTTCTGTGCTGCAGGCACGGCACGCGTCAGATTCTGGAACAGGTGGTGGTGAGTGTTGACTAGCCCCGGGATTACGATGTGGCCCGCGAGGTCGAGTACCTCGTCAGCCTGGGTCGGCAATGCTGGGGCCGGGCCGATCTGCTCGATGATGCCGTCCCGACAAAACACGGCGCCGTCGGGGATGTCGCCAAGAGCCGCATCCATGCTGACGACGAGCGCAGCACCTTTAACGAGCAGCGTCGGCACGCGCTTTCACCTCCTCCGCCCGAACCGCTCGCCTTGCGGCGACGCCATGTGCTCAGTCCAAAACGTACCCGACGGCGCGTTGGGGGGACCTTTTTACACTAATGCGATTGGGCTAGAACAAAAAGGGCGTCGGGGAAAGCCCTTTCGTGCGAGCGAGTGATTAGATGATGCCGCTGCACTTGGGCAGGCAAATTACAACTTCACGTCGCACGAGAACGATTCTTGGCATCGCCAAGGAATTGTCTAGTGACTGCAGGATGCCGCCCAGCGATGCGATGCGACAAAGAGGTCGAACGCGCCGCAGGAGCGTCCCTCTTGCAAGACCATAGTTGTGACGATCAATGGATGCCATCCCGGATGGTCGGGCAAGGGGGCCGTTATGGCGCGGATCCTCGCTTACGTCACGGGACGGCGGACCAAGAGTTGCTGGCGCGGAAACGAAATATCTGGCCGCCGAAATGCGGGTCCTGAAGCGCCAGCTAGGGCGTCGATCGAAGCTCTCGGACGCGAGCGAGCCCCGCTCGGTGAGATCGGTCATGGCCTGGGCCGTATCCGGTCAGTTCGGGGAAGAGTGGCCCATCGCGATCCGACGGCGTGCCGTGCCTCTCATCTGTTTCGAGTGGCACCAGCGTACCGAGAACGTGCTGACCGGCGATCTCACCTGGACGAACTACAAGCCAAGCAACCGTCCCAACACGGTGCGCTTCGAGCACCACAAGAACCACAGGCTTGGCGACCTGTCCCGAGCAAAATTGACTGTCTTCTCGCCAGTTTCAGTTTTTTTGAACTTACGAAGTCTCGGCATTGGCCTTCAGGTGGTGGTGGTGCATTGCCCTCTCCGCTGTGATCGGCAGCTCGAGGGCCGGCCGCTTGCCGATCCAGCCGGCCGCGGCTTCATAGGCGGCGCCGATACGGAACACGGTCGGCTCGTCGAAGACGCGACCCACGATCTGCATGCCAAGCGGCAGCCCACCCCGGGAAAAGCCTGTGGGAATGGCGAGCGTGGGATTGCCAGTGACGTTGAAGGGAATGGTCTGCAGCGTCATCGGCGGCGGCACGTCCGGCGGGAACTCATCGAACCGCGGCGCCGGTGTGAGTCCGTTGGCAGTGATGATGGCCTCGTAGCCGCTAAACACGTTGTCGTTGACGATTGCCGCAAGCTCCCGCCGCAGCCGGAAGGCTTGTACCAGGTCGGCAGCCGAGATGGTCGCTCCCACCATCATGCGCTGGTAGGTGTAGCGCCCGTAGTCGAGCGGCCGCGTGAGCAGGTCCTTCTCGTGGATGGCGTAGGCCTCGGCGGTAAGGATCACGCGCCCACAGGCACTGAAGATCTCGAAATCCGGGAGAGTGATCTCATCGATCTTAGCGCCAAGTCTCGTCAGGAGCTGCACGGCTGCGTCTACGGACGCCACCACTTCCGGCGATATATCCCGCTGGTTGGCGAAGAACGAACGCGGATAGGCGAGCCTCAGCCCGACCAGGTCTTCGCCGAGAGCACTCGCAAAGTTGGGCACCGGAACGTCGGCGCTGGCGGGATCAAGCGCATCGTAGCCGGCGATCACCTGCATGGTGAGTGCAGCGTCCTCCACGGTCCAAGCTAACGGACCGCAGTGGTCGAGCGTATAGGAGAGTGGGAACACGCCGCGCCGCGAGACCAGGCCGTAGGTTGGCTTGATGCCCACCGTGCCGCAGTAGTAGGCGGGCCCGCGGATCGAGCCGCCGGTATCGGAGCCCATGGCCGTGCGTACGAGGCCGGCGGCAACCGCCGCACCAGAACCCGAGGATGAGCCGCCGGTGAAATGATCGAGGTTCCATGGGTTGCGTGCAGGTGGGAAAGGCAAATCGAAGCTCGGACCACCGATGGCGAACTCGTGCGTGGCGAGTTTTCCAAGCAACACCGCGCCGCCAGCCTTGAACTTCGCCTCCACCATTGAATCTTCTGCCGGCATATTGTCGATCAGCAGTTTGGAGTGGCAGGTCGTGCGGATGCCGGCGGTGGCGTAGATGTCCTTGAGGGCATATGGGATGCCGTGCATTGGGCCTTTGTCGATGCCGGCCTTCAGCTCGCGATCGGCGCGCTCTGCGTCGGCCAGCGCGCGCTCGCTGGTGACGAGCACGAAGGAGTGCAACAGTGGGTCGAGCGAGGCGATACGCAACAGGGCGTGCTGCGTCAGCTGACTCGAAGTAAGGGTGCCTGCACGAAGCTGCCGGCCGGCCTCGGCGATGGAGAGTTCATGCAGAGGTTTGCTGGCCATCATTTGCTCCGCACGAAGCCCTTGAGGCTAAAGATATTGGACGGCTCGTCGGCGGCGCGGCGCGGCTGGCGCACCAGAGCGGCCATGCGCTTCATATCGCGATAGCCGGCGAGAATGCCCGCCCTGCGCTCCCCCGGCACGCTCGCGCCGCATTTGGCCATCAAGATGTCGAACTCGTGCTCGAGCGCCTTGTCGTCCTCGCTAGTCATGGCCTGATGCGCGCTCCTCCTGCTCCGACACCCCTCGGTGGATCTCACTGCGCCGCACCGCAGACGAACTCGTGCGCATCGCTGTGGAACGCCAAACAGTAGTGGCCGCAGTGGCGGCGGGCAACAGACTCAATCAGCTAAAAACACGAGCAGACTGAGGAGGAAGTAAGCAGTTGTGTGTCGGTTCAGTTTTTGTGCCTCGCAACAACCTCTGTGCACAATCTGACGCCACAACGGCCCCGCCGGATGCCCGCTTCGAGATTGGTCGCTAGGCCTGCGCACGACAATGCTGCTGTTCGTGGCGAGGCTTGCTCCGTCTCGCGTCGGCCCGAGGATTCATTCCCCGCGAGGGTGCCTCGTTGCAGGCAGTTGGCGCCAATGGCTGTTTGGCATCGCCTTTGCACTAGACTTAGCAGCGAGAAGCGAGTTGGCGAGGGTGCTCACGTATGTTCAAGGCCACGAGTGCAACTTGTGTGCGCACAGCGGCGGCGTGCGTCATGGGTTTAGGTTTCGCGGCCACCACGGCGCCGCCGCCTGCATCCGCGGAGAGCGTGGTGCGCGTCGGCATGACGGCCGGCGACATTCCCGACTGGACCGGCCAGCCGGATCAGGGTTTTGAAGGCTTCCGGTTTGTCGGCTGGACGCTGCACGATAGCTTCATCAACTGGGACCTCTCGCGGTCCGACCGCGAGGCGCCGCTTACTCCGGGCCTCGCCACCAAGTGGACCATCGACCCCGCAAACAACAAGCGCTGGATCTTCGAGCTACGCAAAGGCGTTAAGTTCCACGACGGATGCGACTGGAATGCCGATGGTGCCATCTGGAATATCGAGCGCCTTACCAACGACAAGTCACCCCAGTTTCATCCAGTGCACTTCGCGCGTCAGCGCGCGCGCACCAACTCGATCGAGAAGTTCGAGAAGATCGACGACTACACTATCGCCATCTACACCAAGACGACGGAGTCGCTGTTTCCCTACAACATGGCGTACTGGATGGTGATCTCGAAGTGCGCGCTCGAGGCCGCCGGCAACGACTACAAGGTGTATGCGAAGTCACCATCGGGGACCGGCCCCTACAAGTTCGATAAGGTGGTTCCACGAGAGCGGCTGGAACTCGTCAAGAACTCTGACTACTGGAACAAGGATCGTATCCCCAAGCATGATCGCCTCGTGCTGATCCCGATGCCAGAGGCCACGACCCGAGCAGCAGCCCTGATCTCCGGCGGGATCGATTTCGTTGAGGCGCCTTCGCCCGACACTATCCCGCGACTCAAAGCTGCTGGTATGAACATTATTACGCTGCCCTATCCACACAACTGGACGTATCAGCTCAACTTCCAGAAGGGTCCGTTTGCCGACGCGCGCGTGCGCCAGGCCGCCAACCACGCGATCAACCGCCCCGAGATGGTCGACATGCTGGGGGGGGTGGCCATGGAATGCCAAGGCATCTTCACACCCAGCCAGGCGTTCTACGGCAACCCCGTCAAATATGCTTTCGACACCAAGAAGGCGGTTGCGCTGCTGAAGGAGGCAAATTGCCTACCCTGCAACATCACCAATCGGTATCTCCACGTCCGGGTCGGGACAGATGCAACCGCTGCCGATGAACGAGCTGGCTAAGGCCCAACTCGAGGCCGCCGGCTTCAAGGTCAAATTCGAAGTGATGGATTGGAACACGCTTCTGGCAACGTTCTGGGGCGGCTGGGAAAAGAATCCCAACGTCGATGCCATCAACGTCAGCCTCTCGGTGCTCGACCCGGTCTCCGGGTTCCTCAAGCACTTCACGACGTCGAACCGCGGGCCGGTCGGCCTCAATTGGGGCTGGTACGACAACAAGGAAATCGATGCGCTCGCCAACAATGTGCAGGCCACATTCGACGAGGCGGAGCGAACAAAGATGCTGCAACGCATGCACGAGATGGTGGTGGCGGACGCGGGGCGCGTGTTCATCGTGCACGACCTCAATCCACGCGCGCTCTCACCCAAGCTCAAGGGCTTCGTCCAGGCCCAGAGCTGGTTCCAGGATATGACACCTATCGTCGTCTCCGCGACGACGAACTGAGCGCTGCACCGCGGTTACGCGCTCTCTCTGTTGGTGGGCCGCAGCGCAGCACTGTTTGCTCGAGCGCATTTGAGTTGGAGGCTGGCATGATCCAAACGAGGACCTCAGCACGGATGACATCACGACTTGTGGCCAGCATCCTTGCGCTCGCATGCATCGCGCACACACCGGCGTGTGCAGAATCCGTTCTGCGCGTGGCGATGACTGCGGGAGACATTCCGGATTGGACCGGGCAACCCGACCAGGGCTTCGAGGGTTACCGCTTCGTCGGCTGGTCACTCTACGACGCCCTGATCAACTGGGACCTGTCACGCTCCGACAGGGAGGCGGGATTGACTCCGGGTCTCGCCACCAAATGGACGATCGATCCCGCCAACAACAAGCGGTGGCTGATCGAGTTGCGAAAGGGTGTTAAGTTTCACGACGGCTGCGATCTGAACGCCGACCTCGTGGTGTGGAACATCCAGCGCCTCGTCGACGACAAGACCCAGGGCTTCCACCCGGTCCACTACGCCCGCCACCGCGTGCGAACGGTCAACGTCGATCACGCCGAGAAGGTCGACGACGGTACTGTGGCGATCTTCACCAAGACGCCGGACTCGCTCATGCCGTATAATTTGAGCGTTTGGTACATGATCTCCAAATGCGCGGTGGAGAAGGCCAGCTTCGACTATGCACAGTACGCCAAGATGCCGGCCGGGACGGGACCTTACAAGTTCGACAGGATCGTACCGCGTGAGCGCTTAGAGCTCGTCAAGAACGGCGACTATTGGAACCCGAAACGGGTGCCCAAGCACGACCGGCTCGTGCTGATCCCAATGCCTGAAGCGACCACGCGAGCAGCCGCGCTGCTCGCGGGTCAGGTCGATTTCGTCGAGGCACCGTCCCCCGATACGATTCCTCGCCTCAAGTCGTCCGGTATGAATGTCATCACGCTGCCCTATCCGCACAACTGGCACTATCAGCTGAACTTCGTCGATCCACCATTCAACGATGTGCGCGTCCGGCGGGCCGCCAACCACGCGATGAACCGCGACGAAATGGTGCAGATGCTGGGCGGCATCGCGCAGCCCGGCTACGCGATCTATACGCCGACATCCAAGCTTTACGGCAATCCGGTCAAGTATGAATATGACATCAAGAAAGCGACAGCACTCTTGAAGGAAGCCGGCTGCTATCCCTGCGCGGTGACGCTTGCCATCTCCACCTCCGGTTCCGGCCAGATGCAGCCGCTGCCGATGAATGAGCTCGTGAAGGCGCAACTCGAGGCCGTGGGTTTCAAGGTCAAGCTCGAGGTGATGGATTGGAACGCGCTGCTCGACGTCGCCATCAAAGGTCGCGAAAAGTATCCCCAGTACAATGCCATCAACATCAGTCGCGCCACGCAGGACCCGTTGAACGGCCTGCTCCGGTTCGTCATGAAGCAGCAGTGGTCGCCCGGTGGCGGCAACTGGGGCTGGTACTTTAATCAGGAGATCGAGGACCTGGTCGCCGAGGCCATGCGCAGCTTCGACGATGAAATTCGTGACATCACCTTGAGCAAAGTACACGAGATAGCCAGCCGCGAAGCGATCATGCTGTTTGTGACGCACGATCTCAACCCGCGCGCACTTTCGCCAAAGGTCAAGGGCTTCGTCCAAGCCCAGAGCTGGTTCCAGGATTTGACGCCGATCGAGATCGCGAACTGACGCCTCCCTCTCCCATGCCTGTTTCGGCATGGTGAGAGGGAGGACCCGCCGGACGGGGACGAACATGTGGTTATACGCAGCGCGACGAATTCTCTATGCGGTGCCAATCGCCATCGGCGTGACTGTGATCTGTTTCTGCCTCGTCTTCCTCGCCCCCGGCGACCCGATCCAGATGCTGCTGCCGCCCGACGCTTCGCAGCAGGACGTAGAGTACCTGAAGAAGCTCTACGGCTTTGACCAGCCGATCCCGATCCAATACTTCAAATGGTTGGTGCGCGCCGCGAGCGGTGATCTCGGGGTGTCGCTGCAGACGAACCGCCCGGTGTTCGACGAAGTCACCCGCGCGCTGTCGAATACCGTGATCATCTCGTTCGGTGCCGTGATGCTGGCTTTCTCGCTGGCTTTCGTTCTGGGCACCATTGCCGGCTACTACGCGGGACGGCCAATCGATCGCATCGTCACGGGCATCTCGGTGGTTGGGGTCAGCGTCCCCAACTACTGGCTCGGCATCGTTCTCATCATCGTGTTCGCCGTCGAGCTCGGCATTCTGCCCGCCACGGGCATGGGTTCCAAGGGTTCCGACGACTTCAGCCTGAGGAACTGGGCTCAGTTCAAATACGCCATACTGCCGATCATTACGATGTCCATGGTGCCGCTCGGCATCATCATGCGCAGCACGCGCTCGGCCGTGGCAGAGGTGTTGGCATACGATTTCGTCCAGACCTTGCGCGCAAAGGGACTGCGCGAGCTGGCTGTGCTCCGCCACGCCGTGAGTAATGCGCTGCCGCAAATCCTCGCTGTCATGGGCCTGCAGTTCGGCTACCTCGTCGGAGGCTCGATCCTGATCGAGACGATCTTCACATGGCCCGGCACGGGCTTCCTTCTGAGCAAGGCGATCCTCACGCGTGACATCCCCGTTCTCCAGGGCGCCATCCTTGTTCTGGCGTTGTGCTTTGTCGCCACCAACCTCGTCGTCGACTTGATCCAAACGGCGGTTGATCCGCGGATCAAGAGAGCCTGACTATCGATGAGGCGCGCGTTATGACGGACGTTACGGTAGGTTCGGACTATCGAGCAGCAGCGGAGGAAGCTCCCGCCCAGACGGTGCGAGGCTACTGGCGCACGGTCGGCCACCGCCTGCGCTATGACTACGTCACTTTGTTTTTCGCGCTCGTTATTGTACTCATCGTGCTCGCCGCCATATGTGCGCCGCTGCTCGCCCCATTCGATCCGCTGAAGACCAGTATGGCGTACCGGCTCAAGCCGATCGGCTTTCGCCAATTTGCGCTCGGGACCGATGAGCTCGGCCGCGACATGCTCTCCAGGCTCATCTACGGAGGCCGTATGTCGCTGTTGATGGGCCTGACGCCGGTGGCGCTGGCCACGATCTTCGGCGGCACGCTGGGGGTGGTCGCCGGGTTCCTCGGCGGCAGCGTCAACATGCTCATCATGCGCACGGTCGATATCTTCTTTGCGTTTCCCTCGGTGCTCCTGGCGGTGGCGATCTCCGGCACCATGGGCGGAGGCATGGCCACCGGGCTGATCGCGTTGACGCTGGTCTTCATCCCGCCGCTCTGCCGCATCGCTGAGACCGCAACCACCCAGGTGCGAAATCTCGATTTCGTCGAGGCGGCACGTGCGAGCGGGGCTCCCACACGGTCCATCATCATCCATCACATTCTGGGCAATGTCCTGGCACCGGTCTTCATCTACGCTTCGAGCCTCATCTCTGTGGCGATCCTGCTAGCGGCGGGCCTCTCCTTCCTGGGCCTCGGAGTAGAACCGCCTACTCCTGATTGGGGACTGATGCTGTCCACGTTGCGACAGGCGATCTACGTCCAGCCCTACGTGTGTGCGCTGCCGGGGCTGGCAATCTTCATCACCTCGCTGTCTTTCAACCTCGTCAGTGACGGACTGCGCCAGGCCATGGACGTGCGCATATGAGGCGGATCGGGAGAGCAAGCACGGCAAGTGCAGGCTCGCAACGAGCACGCCCGAAACTCGATGCGGTGCCGCCGGGTGACCCACGGGATCGCGGCGGCAAGATCCAACCGATGCTGACGGTCGACGGTCTCAAGAAACACTTTCCGATCCATGGCGGCCTGTTCAATCGGCGCATCGGCAGCGTGCGCGCGGTCGACGACGTGTCGTTCGTCGTGCTCAAAGGTGAGACCCTGGGCATCGTCGGCGAGTCGGGTTGCGGCAAGTCCACGCTCGCCCGCCTGCTGATGCACCTGATCCCGAAAGACGCTGGCGAGCTGGTCTTTGACGGCGAGGGTGTGGACGAGACGCGTGGCCTCACGTTGCGCGAGCTGCGCCGCAACATGCAGATGGTCTTCCAGGACAGCTATTCCTCGCTCAATCCGCGCCTCCCGGTCGAGGACTCGATCGCTTACGGGCCCAAGGTGCACGGTATGTCGCGGGGCGACGCGAAGCAGGTTGCACGTGAGCTGCTGGAGAAAGTCGGACTGCAGCCGGAGCTGTTCGGTTCGCGCTATCCGCATGAGCTGTCCGGCGGCCAAAAGCAACGCGTGAACGTTGCCCGCGCCCTTGCGCTCAGTCCGCGCATGCTGATCCTCGACGAGGCCGTCTCCGCACTCGACAAGTCGATCGAGGCACAGGTGCTGAACCAGCTACGCTACCTCAAGCGGCACTTCAATCTTACCTACGTTTTCATCTCGCACGATCTCAATGTCGTCCAGTACATCTCCGATCGCGTGCTGGTCATGTATCTGGGCCAGGTGGTGGAGATCGGTCCTGTAGAGGACATCTATGCGCGCGCCAGGCATCCCTACACCCGGGCGCTGTTCAGCTCGCGTCTGAGCATGGATCCGGACGACCGAGTCGATGAGGCGCCGCTGACGGGAGATCCGCCCAATCCTATCGACCCCCCGTCCGGCTGCCGCTTCCGCACGCGCTGTCCCTTTGCGGAGGAGGTGTGCGCGGCCAAGATGCCGGCCATGGGCACCTGGGTCGACCGCTCGTCCCACCTCACCGCCTGCCACATGGAGGACGCCGCCTCCGGGCACAGCCGCGCCGTCCGCACATCGCACACCGCTATGTCGGGTCAAGCGAGCGCAGTTTCGGCCAATCCCTGATGGAGGTGCTCGATGGCCTTGCAGTTCTCGGTCACCAATGCGGAGCTGAAACCTCACGCGGCGGTTGCAAGGCGGCCGCTGGTCGAAGTCAAGGACCTCAAGGTGAAGTTCGTCAGCCGCGAGGCAACCGTGCAGGCCGTCAATGGCGTGTCATTCGAGATGGCGCCCGGCGAGGTGCTCTGCATCATCGGCGAGTCGGGCTCGGGCAAGTCGGTGACCATGCGCGCGCTGATGCGGCTGCTACCCAGGCGGCGCGCAGTGCTGTCGGGCGCGATGCGTGTGGGCGACTACAACATCCGCGCGCTGAGTGAGCGGCAGCTCACCCAGGTGCGCGGGTCGACAATCTCCATGGTCTTCCAGGAGCCGATGACCGCGCTCGACCCCGTCTACACCATCGGCGCCCAGATTGCCGAAACGGTCATACGCCACGAGAGCTGTTCGTACAAGGCCGGCATGGCGCGCGCACTGGAGCTGCTGCAGGTGGTCAAGGTTCCCTCGCCGGAGCGCCGCCTCAAGGCCTACCCGCACGAGCTGTCAGGCGGGTTGCGCCAGCGGGCGATGATCGCGCTGGCACTGTCGTGCCGGCCGAGCCTGCTGCTGGCCGACGAGCCGACCACCGCGCTCGACGCCACGGTGCAGATCCAGGTGCTTATTCTGCTGCGCAAGCTGCAGAAGGAGCTCGGCATGGGCGTAATCTTCGTGACCCACGACCTCGGCGTGGCGGCGCAGATCGCCGACAAGGTAGCTGTCATGTACGCTGGACGCATTGTCGAATACGGCAACGTGCGGGACGTGCTGATCCGGCCGAGCCATCCCTATACGATGGCCATGCTGGCGTCGACCATTCACGCTGGCCAATCACGCGACAAGGAGATAGAGGCGATCCCCGGCAGTCCACCGGACATGCGGCGGCTGCCGCCGGGCTGCAGCTTCGCCCCGCGCTGCCGTTATGCGGATCGTGGCTGCACGTCCGCGGTGCCGCCACCGACAGTGGTCGCTCCGAGCCACCTGGCGTGCTGCTTCAACACCGGGCGTCCCGGTCAAGCCGCGCCGCAAGAGGAGAGTGCCTGAATCTCTCAAGGAGGAGACCCGCATACACAAGATCAAGATGCCGCAATGGGCGATCGACATCGTGCTAGGAAGGCGCGGCAGGCTGCACGTGCACGAGAACCTCGATCCCGCCAAGACGGCGCTCATCGTCGTCGATCTGCAGAACGCCTTCATGGTCGAGGAGGTGGCGGTCGCCTACGTCCCCCATCGCGGCGGAGATCGTGCCAAATGTCAATCTGCTGGCAGCGGCCGTGCGGCGCACTGGCGGCAAGGTATTCTGGATCAAACATACGGTCGACGAGACAAGTTCGATCGCCTGGTCCAAGTGGTTGAACATGATGACGCCTTCGGTTCGTGAAGGCCTTGTGAAGAATCTTCGCGCGGCCACGCGATCTATCCTGGGCTCCAGGTGAAGCCAGAGGACGAGGTTGTGCAGAAGTATCGCTTCAGCGCCTTCGTGCAGGGCTCCTCGGATCTACCTCAGCGCCTGCGCGCGCAGGGCTACGACACGGTGCTGATCACCGGCACTGTCACCAACGTGTGCTGCGAGTCCTCAGCACGTGACGCCATGATGCTGAACTTTAAAACCATCATGGTGAGTGACGCGAATGCGGCCCGCACCGACGCGGAGCACAACGCAACCCTTGGCACTTTTTACGCCACCTTCGGCGATGTGATGGATACGGCCTTACTCATTTCCACCGGCTCGAGGCCAATGGCGCGCGGCGAGTCGCGGCGGAGTGAAGAGTCGGGGGTGACCGCTGGATCCCGCTGGCCTCGAGTGCAGCCTTCTCAGCGCTGGGCCCTCCGCTGGGGAGTGGAAAGCGAACAGGTTAATTAAATGGGAAAAGGATGAGACCGGGATCTTCAGTGGCGCGCTTTCTCACCTACGATGTGCGCCTCAACCACGAATGCACAGCCTACTGCCGCGCCATCATGGAGTGGCCGGCAATGGCTGAGTGGGTGAGAGACGCCAAGGCTGAGCCGGTCGAGATGGA